>Ga0335072_10009313_pt1 | contig 14172 bp, 17 predicted proteins | sample Lox_Sample_21_FD_206725 | JGI IMG/M metagenome (GOLD analysis project Ga0335072, IMG submission 206725) | Soil microbial communities from Loxahatchee National Wildlife Refuge, Florida, United States - Lox_Sample_2.1 | ecosystem: Environmental > Terrestrial > Soil > Wetlands | place: USA...
CTGGAAATGGAACCCAATACCCCAACCTAGGTATTGCATTAGTTAATGCAGGCATCATCCCAACCGTGGCTTACAGTTTGTGGCTAGATGATATTGGTAAGCGCTTTCTAAATGCTGATCTATAATTCCCTGCTGACAGCCTCTTTAGAAGCGACCACTGGTCAGATCCTTTTTGGCGGCATCGACACCGCGAAATATGACGGAGTCCTGTCATCTCTGGAGATCTATCCAGACGCTGAGTCAGGAACTAACCAAATCACCGATTTCACTGTTGCGTTTACTTCTCTCCAGGTGACCAGCAGCACTGGCACTGACACTCTCACACCATCAAACTATGCAGTAGCAGCAATCCTAGACTCGGGTACAAGTTTGACTCTCCTACCTGATGACCTAGCCTCTCTAGTCTTTGAAGAACTCGGCGCTACCAATGACGCGACTTATGGCGTTGTCCTTCCTTGTGCCGTTGGCAACGCGACTGGAAGTCTGAATTTCGGATTTGGTGGCTCTAGTGGACCCATCATCAAAGTACCAGTCTCTGAGCTCGTACTCCCCCTCTATGACTCGGCGGGCAATATTCCATACTTTTCAAATGGCGAAGCCGCTTGTCAACTTGGCATCGAAGCAGCTGATGACCGACCAGTTCTCTTCGGAGACACTTTCTTGAGATCCGCCTATGTTGTCTATGACCTGGTCAACAACCGCATTGGCATTGCACAGAGCAACTTCAATGCAGGAAGCTCGAATGTCGTTGCATTTGCAAGTTCAGGCGCCCCTATTCCCTCGGCGACTACCGCACAGGGCGGAATTTCTGTTACGCAGACGGCAACAGGCAATCTTCGTGGAACTCTCGGTGTCACGGGTACTGGAACTGCAGCACCAACCGTCCAGGGCTCGGTGGTTGCATCTTTAAGTGCCGAAGGTGGGTTCGTTTCTGCCACAGCGACGACGAAGAGCGCGGCTGGTGCAGGACCGGGACCATTTGCCTGGGATGCTGTTGTAGTCCTCGGTGCAAGCTTAGGCATGATGCTAGTGGGCGGCGGTGTATTTTCATGGATGTAAATATCGTGGGATGGGTTTGGATATGGATGGGATCATAACTGGATACTTGTATAGAATGTCATAAAATGCAAACGGCTTTGTAAAAGGGAATCGGAATAGCACCTTGTTTTTTTTTAGCGGCATATAATTAAGGAAAGGGAATAAAGGAGTATGAATCTCTATTTATTATATGCAGACAGTTCGGCTCACTTGTACAGTACCAATATCATGTGACGCGTCATCGCCATAACCAGTGACGCGGCAGACAGACGCATACGCCTCTTTTTTCTTGGCTCCCTAATTGGGACGGGGTTTGGCAAGCTACTGCAGCTTCGTGAAGAGGTCGATCCATTCTATCTGGAAGCAAGACTGGTGGTGGTGTTACTGGATGCATTTGGCGCAGGCGCTGGCGGTGGTGGAGTTTATAACTTAGCATTTCATAGAGCAGGCTGTGATGAGAGCCTGCTTGCCTGCTGACCTCGATGACAGCCGGAGTAGTGGGAGGGAGGGTAGTCCCTCTGGGCTGTGCTGTTCTCTCGTACAGGGGAAGGGGTTTCATGGAGGTGCTTGGCTACTTTATCGTCGTGGGATTGCTATTCTTTTGTTGTTGAGGTTCCTGCTATTGTTGTTGAAGTTCTTGTCATTGCAGCTCAGGGTGCTGCTTTGGAAGGTCTTTGTATAGTTACTACTTGAAGCCTTGTATGCTTTCGACGGATCATCGCTGGATTTGTTGACTGAGACGGGGTTTTTGGCGGTTGAATAAAAGCACTAAATAAATAGCCTCCTGCTCTCCGTGGCTCAGGTGATGGAGGCGACGATATGGGATAGTGGTGTTAGTAGAGAGAGATTGTTACAAAATATCACCCTGCTTTGGACCTTGAACCAAATTCCGGAAAAGCCTAGAGAGAACCATCTGGCCTCCAGAACGGATACTACGCACCGGCTCACGGTCGAGCGCGAAAATGAGATCGTTGCCAATCTTGCGTTCTTATCGGCGATCACAAAAGATTACCTCAAGGCGATGGCCGTATGTATTGAGGAAGATGAAAGTGGCCGAGCGATTACAATTCGTGTTGCTTCTAACACCGGCGATCTGTTAGAGCTAGTAACGGGCTTTTCAAAACTTGCAAGGGTGTTAGAGCAAGCAGCACGAAGAGGTCAGTTTTATAAAAAAAACCCAATGTCTAAGGAGCGGGGGTAAATGAGAATTGCTCCACAGAGAATTCCAAAGACGAAGATAAAAATAATCTTCTGAGAGAGATCGTCAAATTTGACGTACGTCGGATACTGTCGCGATTACAGTCAAAACATGGTAAAAAGCCCAAAAGAGGTAGAAAGGAGTCGCTGATCCTACATTTGAATGTGGCTATCAATGAGGCTTCTCTTGAGCCCGTGTCTCAGATTGAAAGAAGTGCATTGGCCAATCTTCCAGCTCGAGCAAAAGAGCTGCAAGTCCTATCCAAGCAACTCGAATCTCTACCATGTTTGGACGTTGAAAGACATCACGTACAGTCAATTCTCATGGAAATTGTCACAAAGGCCCATGGCTTAGCTTTGGACCCAACTTTAAACACAGTTGTCCGCAGCTCATCCGTTCTTGAGACGAGATTGAAAACTTCTCTATCAGAAGTACTTGGTAAAATTGGACGATACTATACTGCTGCTTCTGAACTTATCTGCGCCGCTAGAGACAGAAAATGCAGGGTTTTCCTTGAAGTCAGGATAGAACCTTATCATATCGACGTCCCGCGTGAATTTCTTCCATTTAACGGCCCAGTTTCCATCCAAAAAGCCGTTGACGACATTTTTCCGACTTCAGACCTGCCTAAAGGGCGGCTTGCTAGTCTATCATCACGATCAGATGCCAAATTCTATGAAAGGATGGCTGAAACCAGCCGAGTTGGAAGGGTCCATGCCGAAATAAAGCTTCTTTTCTTCTATGAACTTCACCTAAGGAGTATCCGCCCTAGGGTCATTTGCTCAAGCAAGAGCGCCTGCTACCTTTTGCAATCTTTTCATCCATATTCACGGCGAATTCTTCACGCCTCATACACACGGCCGGCTCTATGAGAAGTGGATGTTGCCGGACTGGGTACAAGACATTCCAGCATACCGCCGTTAGGGCCTTAGTTCTGCAGTGTCCCGAATGAACACATTCTTAGAGGAAAGAATAAGGACTGAATCCATGAAAAAGCGAATGCCATACCTTCATCCAGATGAGAGTGTCTTAGTGGCACCCGCTCACTGGCCGTCCACATCGGAGAGATCGACCGTCTCTTCAAGCTCGACAGCTACTTTGCGGCAAGCAATCAATTCTTCAGGCTCAACCGAGCCGGCCCTAGGAAATGTGGCCACAATTGAGTCTTGCCCTAGAAATGCAACACCAGTCCTTAAACAACAGTTACCAAACAGAATATCAGTGATAGAGGAGCAAGATACTTCTTCAGATACATCTTCGAGTACCGTCCCGGCTACTGCCGCAACGCCTTACCAAGCACTCACCCGCGGTGAGTTCCTCTGGAAACAGCTTAACGATACTGAAAGCCCACTAGCATTAAGCTGCAATATAACAAGGCTGGTGAGGTTTGTTTTATGTATCACATTGGCAGGTTGGTGGCTTGATTCCTGCAAGCTTTATTGGAAGGATAGCTTTTGGTGAGGGCACACCTGAAGGTGATTGGTCGACTGGGAACCACCAGGCAACCGCTCATCCCAATCCTGTGCCACATATCAGTGTTCACTTAGGTCATGTTGGCGATTAAGGTCTTGCGACGTAGGTCTAAATACATGAGGCGTTTCCAACAGAGACCCCATCTAAGCCAGCTCTGACTCCATCACAACCTTCGGATCCTTCCGGGCTTCTCGAAGTATATCCTTCATTCGAGAGTAAAGCTCTCGATCTTCTTTCTTCCGCCTTCCGCCATCTGGAAATACCACCTTCCGTAATCTATTGACCCAAGGAATTAACGGTTGGTAGTACAGAGTAAAGTTCTCCTCTATCGTCTCAAGAAAATCTCCCTCGTCAGCAATAGTCCCCTTTTTTATGTCCGCCAGTTTCGTTATGTGCTCATAGTTCCATGACTCGAATTTAGTCACCCTTCCTGGCCTCAGGGGTCCAGTGTAATGAATGCAAATCCAGAAGAGCACCCAGAAGAACGACTCCAAATCATGCATAAAGGTATGCTTTTCCCCGTAAAGCACTCCTATGGCCATGAATGCTCTCGTGCCAGTCTTGGCTCGCGCTCCCGACGACTCTTCGCGTTGTTCTTTGATCGCAAGATCGAGGTCGATTAGAAATGACCGCCAGGAAGGATTGTCGTCTTCCTCGTTCATCATGAGATTGCCTATTGAAATATCACACTGAAGCATGCCGGCCCTTGTATGCAAAGACTCGTATCCTTCTATGCAACCTTCCAGCGCAGCAAGCATGGCGGCTCGGGAGCTTGCCTTATAAACAGCCTTTCCGTAGTCACGAACAATAACACGACGATGCACCCGATTCCACTCTGCTAGGTTCCCTCTATCTTTGGCCAGTGAGCTTGAACAAGTGCGCTTACTTGGAGGTAATGTCGTATTAACACAACTAGACGACCTCTTTCGCCCGGTTGTACTGGTAGTTCGACCCGTTGGCGTGTTGCCATGCACTCCAGATGCACTTGAAGACATCGTCGACCCTTTCAAGTTGTAGTTTGTCGCCTTTGTAATATCCAAACCTTTGCGCACATTGTTGCAGACGTCGTCGTCTTCGCCACCCACACGCAGTGTCTCATGGTGATAATACCTCGCCACGTTGACCACCCCTTTCTCCGTCGCCTCACGCAACAATTCGCCTTCTTCTTCACGTTCAGTATACTGCCACGAGTCTTTGATGACAAGAGGCACCTTTGATTCATCGCCCTCGCGATATGCTCTCCAGCAAGTCGTCGCTCGACCAGCTACACAAGGTGCCCGCTTTATTAATCCATCCATGATAAGACGCTCCTTCTGATCATTGCGAACGATATCGATATAACGCTTGCCATTCGACTCGAAAATAGTGGGATCGAATCCAAGCTGCTCGTTGCTCATCCAGAGATATCCTAATGTCACCGAGACAAGCCGCAGCCCGTCCTTGTTGATGTCGAACGGTAAAGAGGCAATTCCTCCAAGTCGGTCAAATTCCCACAGCCGCATGATCGATCCGCAGAGCGTGAATCCTAGAACGAAGCGACGAGTATCCTGGGCGGCGAGCACTTCTCTTGCATATCTTCCCAAGTCACGCCATGTCGTAGAGTGTTTTTCGACGTCCGGGTTGCTTTTTAACTCTCCGGGTACAAGGATTTGTGACCAATGACATCTTGAATTTTCGTTCGCCCTTGGGTCGCTCATAAAGCCGACGTCTAACTTGCGTTCAGCGGTGGATCCTTCCAACGGTAGATCAGGCTGGGCCAAGGGCCTCCGTCGAATCTTCGGTGCTGATCCTCCTTCCCCCGCGAATTCGAGAAACACTTCGATTAGTTCTGCAAACCACCTCAAGACGTCTTTTTCCTTCGCGCCATCCGGCCAGTCACGCCAGCCGCGGTCTTCGCTGTATAGTGGATTGTCGCCCTTCTGACATTTCATGAAAACGGTCGCCGCAACCGTCCCGAGATCTACTATCTCCCCAAAGAATGCTTCATAGAAGCCGGGCACGCCGATGTAGAGAGCCGCTCCCAATTCCACCTTCAACACATCATCCACATGTTTTCGATATTCAGACGTATTGACAAAGCTGCTCGTGTTGAATGAGTAAGGAGTTTGATCGATATTCGGCAGTAGTCGTGGAGGAGGCGTAGACTCGACGACAAGTTCCTTAACCGTTTTCCAAATCTGTGTATCGGGTGCATTATCGACGACTTCCTTTAGTAGACGGGCCACAGAACTGAAGTCGAAATCGTCAGAGTCTACCACAGAGTTGAACCTCGAGAGGTCCCCAAATAGGCTCCCACGGCCATTCGGAGATGGAAGCAGACGGGCAGCAGGAATGCTTTGCAAGGCGAGTATGAGGTCAAGCACTGAATTTTTGGCACCTACATATGTTAGTAGCGCCTGTAGCAACTTTCTTGCCTCTTACCTTTGTCGATGATCTGCTGCACTGCATCTTGGGACTCGAGAATGCCCAAGTTCGCGCAAGTCGATCGAAACGCGTCGCGAAAGGCAGTCAACCCCTCTCCGATGGGTTTGCTCTTGATTATTTCAAATTCCGACGGATTAGCCATTGAGAAAGGCCATGATTTAAGCTGATAATCATAGATAAAACGGTTCTGGGGATGGATAAAGAAACTGAAGACGCGCCGGATCGGGTTGCTGGTCGGCTTCTAGAAACGGCGCTAGAACAGTCATTCACTTTTCGTACCTGACTCGTCAACAAATTCTAAGCGAGTTTTTGGGTGCGCTTGCTACTTCCACGATTCCAATAGGTATTTGCCCATTTGCCGCGTGGTGCAGGCTGTCTAGAGACTGGAATCTCGGCAAAAATCCCGCTAGCAGGGGTCGAGGCCAGCACGGTAGTAAACCCTTCCCCTCGTTCCTCGTTTCAGGGTACTATCCGTCATCGTGTCAGGAACCACCAGATCAGGAGCGCACTCTTTTACCCACAATCAACTTTGTAATGACTGACGAACTTCAATACCTTCCTTGGACATGGACAATCACCGTAGAAAATCCAAATCTCGCAACGTGTCCAGCCTCCTTTCGATAGCATTTGGTCACAGATACCAGAGCGCTCACCTGTGGATTAATGGGTCGCTCCGGAGTCGGTCTTGGATATGGGCTTGGATATTTCCATTAGCACTTCAAATCGGCGCAGCTTTCATCATCGCAACTCTCATCAAGAACACGCCGCATTATGCGACAGATGCGCCGTTATATGAGCTATCATTCCTACTTCTTACCAGGCCCAGGTTATCCGAGAATGTATGCAATTGATTCTATTGCTATCTACTCTCTTTTTGATGATGTGTATATTCTATACAATGTACCCCTGCCTGGTTGTACCCCAAGGTACCGCAGCTAATTGTCAGCTACACGTGCCTACAAACTCGGCTGACCAAAGGCAGATTCTGGCTCCTTAGTTATCTACTTTGTGCTTTGTAACAACAGCTCCAGAGGATACAATCCAGCTTCCGGCTTTGTCACGACACACTCATTGTTTGTAAATTTGCCGTTACAGTCACTTGCAAAATCGGCTTCGCTTTGTTTCAGTGTGAAAATAATTGAGCACAGACCATCTCTCCCACTTTCTACTGACCCTCTCACTCTCAGTACCGCTACGAAACAGCCCGCTTCCACAAAACAACCATAAACTCCTCAATTTTTTCAAGAAAAAACCTCTGGTAACGTTGGTACACGCAACTCCGTAATGTTTTTAAGGCCTCGACATCCATAGAAGCCCGCCTCGTGGGAAACGGTCTCGCCACGGCTCCTTGCTTCCCTAGAGGACGGTAGGCGCATGCCATGCTTCCTTCTAGTAAGTCTTCGTAATGTTCTCACTAGTGATCTCCCCCGTTGTATACTTCTTTGTCCATTCTATTGCCGTCTTATCAAACCTCGTTCTGTTGTTTAGGTATTCGGACGCGATCTCCAGGCTATCAGGGTGTGGATCGTCCGCTTCGGGAGTTCCCAGGAAGCTCGCGAGAGCAAGTAGTACCCCCAAGATGGAATATGCTGGACTCCACGAGTGTGTGAACAAATTGACGCATATACTTCCATCGGGGCCAATATTTGGATGGTAAACTTTGGTTACGAACGCCCAGGTCCCAGGCATCCATGGATAGTCCTCGGAAAGATGGATGCGAATATGAAACAATCCACCCGCATATACCGTATCAGAAGGGCCTCTGATAGTGGCAATGAGTTCATACATATTCTTCTCGAAGAGCGGCGTATATGTGCACCAATCGAATAGCCAATCGGATAGCGACGTCGATGCTTCAGACTCACGTATTAACTCCTTAAGCAGCCGCTTCGAATATGGATCACTCTTAGCTAGCTGTACAGGTCCAAAAAGAGTGACCCATTTTTTGGTGATTGTGCACGTACCAATGGGCCACTTTCTTTGGACTGTACAGGCTAGAATCTCTCGATTGGCTTGTTGATTGGCAGCGATAATATCAGTCATTCTTATTCGATGTGCCATCTCCTCTACATTTACGGGTTGAGGATTTGAGGGAACCTCGTCTCCTTCATTTGCATTGAGGTAATTGCAAAGGACTGAATGCCGAATAGTGGTACTGTCCGAGATTGTAGCAGTCCCTGGGTCTTTGAAGTATATGGATTTGTTTCCCGTATTGCCTGGGATATCAAGTTCTTCATAATCATGAACATGGCCGATAACCTCAAGGATAGATCCGCTCTCAGTAAAGGCCTCAGTTCCTGACCTCTCTGCGCCCCTTTCTGCGCCTCTTGAAGCTTCAGTAAGGCTACTGGAGTCAAGCTGTTGCAAACGGATGCTAGGTGCCGCCATAGTGCTTGGTGCTGTCACGAAGCTGGCGGCCCTCAGTAGCTCAATGGTGCGAAACTCCCCTGGCAACTCAGCTGGCTAGATGTAATGGGGTGACGTAGCTTGCTGTCTGCCGTTGTTTGACTGCGAATTTTTGAGATTTTGTGTCAAATCATGATGTAGATGAGAGACTGTAACACCCTTTGTACACGAGTCCCGAAGTCGTTCGATAAGATTGGTGGTAAACGCGTATTTCCCAGATACGGGTGTTTTCACTCCAAAGCCAGACGCATAAAGGCCTTCTATCATCCCTTCTCCTTTCTCACAAACGGCACTGCCAGCTGAACAACAATCCAGAATCATCAAAATATCAGCTTTGCGTTGGAAGAACTTTGGCTGTAGGCTACTCCAAATGAGTCGTGGAGAATCCGGAGTATCGAAGCTTGGAAAGATGTTAGACACCAGAACTTGCTCGAAGTATAATTTCTTGCTTACCGCATCCAGACAGCTGCGTTATCCGAGTTGAAACTTCCGTGTCCACCATAATATAAGATCAACAATGTTTCCTTCCCATCCTTCTCCAGAAATCGAGACAGCCTTTCGTCCAACGCATGGTAGGAATTCTCGGGTGGTATCGCCCATTCTTCAACACTGTAATTGTAATCCTCTTCGAACACATCTTTCAAATCGACTAGTTGCTTCAAGGACCCAAGGATTTTAATTTCATTTTCGACATCCAGAATCCAGTCAGCGCCTCAACTTTGAGGAAGGCGAAGGGGGTCTCGGGACATAGCTTGTCACAGCTGACACTGGTCACTATAAGATTGAAGATGACAGAACTTGGTTGTCATCATAGATTTGAGCGTAACTGATACCAATAGTGACTCTAGACGCTGACAGATATTTGCTGTCACAGGAATTGAGTGCGGAGGAGGGTTGTTGATACTGAGATGACTTGCAAAAGCTGACAAGGCAACGAGGACATTTCCAGAAGACCTTCTATAAAGAATTGTAAGATTGTAGATTATGGGCGTCAGCATTCTAACGCGGATTGGGCTCTAACGCATAGTTAATAGCGCTTGCAAAAGAATTGAAACAATTTGATATAGAGTATAAAGAGGTCTGGGGTAACGGTGGCGCTGTTGAATATGTGGGTCACGAATTTGGTCTTGCTCAATTGAGAAAATAGGATCCCGTGACTTCTCAAAGAATTTAAGCCCGTGAGCCCGAATGACGCCCGCAAATTTTCTTTACCAGGAATTCATTTTGACTAGTGACAATCTAGCGAGCTTGAACCTGGAGGAATTAGTTATCAGAAAGTTTGCGCAATTCCAAATCCCAACGGCTATCGGCAGTGGAAACAAGGGGGTGTGGAGTTCATCGATTTCAAGATCTCAAAATCGCGGGGTAAAGATGTGGCTGACGCCTTGTGGCTCAACGAGTCAAGGATTATGAGAATTATTTTGAGTAATTCATGCACGTACGAAGTATACGAAGTACTATTGTTCTTTCGCGCCAATCCTCACCTCCCTTTGCGTGCGCGCCAAGCCACTGTGCACGTGACACCTTACCGCTTTGCTCACCCTCGCTTCACCTCAACCTCACCTGTCCTCACCGGCCTTCATTGTCTGCGCTCCACTACCTCACCTCTGCTCACCCCTCTTGCCTGGGATGTGGTCATACCGGTCGCGCTACTATCGAGAACGTCAATTTCTGGCGGGAAGGATTCAGGGGAGTGAATGATGATGATAAGGACGATGATGAGGAAGACGAAGACGAAGACGATGATGTGTACCCGCTTCATAATGCAGCCTACGCAGGCCATCTCGAAACCGTCAACTGGCTTCTTGAACATGGAGCATCACCTTCACCGGCCCCATGCACAGAAGGCGCAGATATCATTCAAGCGGCAATTATGTCCAGAAATACCGCAGTGCTCGAAGCTATCCTCGAAGCCCGCAGGAAGACTGAGCCAAATATGGCGCTCAACCCGAATATTCTCCCTACCGCTGCAGCGTGCGGAAAAGAGAAGATATTGAGATCGGTTTTGAGACTTTTAGGGTACCCAGCCCCTGAAACCCGAGAGAAACTCACGCAAACGCAAAAAGAAGGTCTGGAAAACAATTTGTGGCGCGTAGCGGAGAAAGGTTCTTTAGGAGCTGTTACGCTTTTCCTCAGCTATCTCACTCCCCGCAACGAAGATGGCACGTTCCAATACTACACTTTCACAAACGATGAACAGGCAGAAAACAATCGCGCATGGATATTCAATAGCACCGAAGACGCCATGGAACTGGAAGACTCACCCGAATTCTTCTCTCTCCTCTGGGAAACCATTCTGTGTCCATCCCAAAAAATTCTCGCCTCGAATCCCACCGCCAAAGCCGAAGAACGGGATTGGATAAACCGCCGTCTCATGACAGCTGCCGCAAATGGCGCTCTCCAAACCATGAAAGTGATTCTGGAGAAGTATGAAGCGGATATTAATTATATCTCGCATAAATATCATATGACGCCTATTTATGCCGCAGCTTGTATGAGCCAAGCTGAGTGTGTAAAGTATTTGCTGGGATTTCCGGGCGTGGATTTGAGTATTGGGAATGGGAAATTTGCGAATGGACCGACGGCGCTGCATCAGACGATTGTGAATGGGGAGAGGGAGATTGTGGGATTGTTGCTTAGGTATGGTGGGCCGGTGGAGTATATTGATGGTTCTATTATGAGTATTACGGGCAAGACGAGGGTATTTGTGGTTTGTCTCACGAGGTGTAGAGCACCGGTGAGGTTGCTTGGGGAGAAGGAGTTTGAAGAGTTTCAAGAGTTGGGCGAGAAGAGGGCTTGTTTTCTGGAGCTTGAGGTTGGCTTGGAGGATATGGTGTGGCTGGGGAAGTTGCAGATTAGGAAGAGTGATGCGGAGTTGAAGGAGAGAGGGGATGAAGAGGGTGTCGATGAGTTTGGAGGATGAGAGGGTATTTGTTACTGATGATGGTAGGGAGATGAATTGGTTGGGATTTGTGGGGGTTCAGTAGGAATTTGAATTGATATCTTTTTTTACATTTGTGATAGTTGGTTCTAGCCTATGCAGGAGTAAGAATGCGTCAATTTTTGCTTTCCCCCTCTTTCAGTTAACTTTATTTGGTAATTGGACTTTGCAGTGTGCTAAGAGTATAAATTATTAATCAAATAACGAGGGAAATAATGGTGGATCTATTAAATCCTCTCAGTATTCACTGCTTGGCTGGAATTGATGAAAGTACTGAACATATTGGACGTACATGTTCGCATTGATTGTCATTGATTGATTGATTGATTGATTGATTCTTCATTTACTATTTCGGCTTGTAAAGCCACGCTAGAGTACAATATATTTAAGTGAAGGAAACCCTCTGGGGAATAAAACCGCACTTCTATTACTCCGCATTGATTGTCATTCAATATTCTTTTATTACAATAGAAATACACGTACAGTTCATATTCTCTGTCAAATGCTGTGCTTGCTCAACTAGGGAGTTTAAGCGGGCACATATTTAAACATGTGTTGACAATTATCCCTAACTAGATCCGGATCTGCGCCTAGATTCATAAGACGACGCGCTGTTCGAAACTGGCCCTGACACATAGCAACATCTAATGCAGTCCCGCTGCGAGTCTTCAAGTCGATCTCCGGTTCTGCCAACAGCAAAGCGTCAAAGATACCAGGGTCTCCGTCTGCAGTTTGCGCAGCATATTGCAATGGTGAGTAACCTGATATGTCAACTTTATTAGGGTCTGCTCCACCCTTCAGCAACTCTTTAACCGCTGGCTCGTTCATGCGGACTATGGCGCCGTAGAGGGCTGTCCCACAACCGGGGCTAACAGCATCCAAGCTTGCCTTGTTCTCGATCAATAAACGCAGGACTTCAGGGAATGTGTTGATTGCAGCAACATAGATTGGGTATTGTTCGCAATCGCCGTACTCGCTCTTGCCGAGAACGTTGGGGTCCGCTCCCTTTTCGAGTAGTTCTTTCACGCTGGCGATCTTGTTCAAGGAAACTGCCCTGAACAGTTTCTGCGCGGCTGCTTTTCGCTCTTCCATTGCTTGCAGCCTCTCCGCATAAGTCAACTTTCGGGGGGCAGAGTTGGCTTCGGCTTTGGCTATCGTGAGGGCATTGAGAGGGGCTTGTAGAGATGCAGGAGCCGCTTGGGAACTATTTTGCACTAGATCTGATATTAGCCAAGATCAGTAAAGGTGAAAGCCGACTCTTAATTACTATTCTTGAGGATTTCCACAAGTTGTTTTATCATTGTTCCAGGAACACCAGAAGCGAGATAAGTGTCTGTCGCGGTGTATATTTCCGGGCGAGCATTGTGCTCTTCCAAGCCGATGCGTCTGAGACCATCGACGTTGAAGCGGAAATATCGCTGATTGGCAACGAGAGTTCTTTCGTGATCTTTGTAGAAACTCTCATGAGTTTTCTCGGTCTCTACAACGATATCCTGTATGCGCTTCGCCAGCGTAACGATGTTTCCTTCCAGACTGGCATTCGGGGCAGTCCCCGTCCCAATGCTGATGAAGAGGTGTTCGCTGTCCGGCCACATATCTTTGGCCTCTCGTTCAAGAAGTTGAATGGGATTATTGTAGCCTAAAGCCCCGTCCACAAATTTCTGATGATTTGGGCCGATTTCAATGGAGTCGAAGAATGTAGAAGCCGCACTGGTAGCGCGGGCTGCTTCCCAAATTCGGCAGTAGTCCTGCATAGGATTTGTCGTTTCTTCATTTTCATAAGAGCGCAGAACGGTGTTTGTACCGTCTTCTCCTTTGACTACAGAGACAAATCTGAATTGAAACCTCGATTAGGATAATCCACAAGCTTTGTGTCAGGCAAAGGGCTCAAGACTTACACCTTACATTCGCCGTCTTCTTGATTGTAGAATAACTCGTCATCTGAAAACCCCTTACTCTTGACCGCATTCTTGATACCGGCTTCCAGAGCTTCGCTTGAAAATTTACCTCGGACGTTCACGAAATCAACAGCCCGGCCAACGATATTTGCCTGCGAGCGGTTTGGCACAAAGATCCTCTGGGCGAGCTCTACATAGACCTTTTCGCACTCATCAATGGTCATGTGAAGACGACCAAGCATGATGGCCAAAAGACCGCCCTTATGTATCAAATTAATGTCTGGACCTCGTGGTATAAATGTATACAGCACAGGAAATGCTCACCGTGCTAGTTCCCCCAATCATGTCAAATTCCTCCCAGGGATGAACCACTGGTACTTTGCGTTTCTTGGCCAGCCTCTTCATCAGCTCACGGAGGATTGCGATCGTGGACATTCCGCGGACCCCACCGCCATCTGGAAGCCTATTAGCTGCGTCCCGGTACGAAGCGAACTGATTTCTCGATCTCACCAAGCGATAGGAGCTTGCGTGTTTCTTTGCCAGTGCTGCCCATATTTGTTACGATAAGGAGTAACTCAAGAGGGGTGTCTAAAAAGTGGATGTTGAAACTAGTGGTGGGCGAAAGGTTGGCGGGGCTATGCTTGTATATAAGTATACCCTATACAAAAGCCCCTGGATTGAAAGTGCGACTACATTATGGCGCCTTGGTAACATAACCTGGGCGCCAAAATGTGCAGTTGTTGTGGCGGCCCTCAGGATGTCGTGGCGTCAATATTGAAACTCTGTGGCTTCAG
>Ga0335072_10009314_pt1 | contig 14171 bp, 10 predicted proteins | sample Lox_Sample_21_FD_206725 | JGI IMG/M metagenome (GOLD analysis project Ga0335072, IMG submission 206725) | Soil microbial communities from Loxahatchee National Wildlife Refuge, Florida, United States - Lox_Sample_2.1 | ecosystem: Environmental > Terrestrial > Soil > Wetlands | place: USA...
CCGGCCCGGACCTGCTGCGCGGCGTCGACGCGGTGATCCACCTGGCCGGGGCGTCGATCGGCGGGCGGTTCACGCCCGGCCGCAGGCAGGAGATCCGCGACAGCCGGATCACCCCGACCCGCCGCCTGGCCGAACTCGCCGCGGCGAGCCGCACCGTCGGCGCGCCGGGCCTGCGGGCGTTCGTCACGGCCTCGGCGATCGGGTTCTACGGGCCGGACCGGGGTGACGAGGTGCTGACCGAGACCAGCCCCCGCGGTGCCGGGTTCCTCGCCGACGTGGTCGCCGGCTGGGAGGATGCCGCCGGCCCGGCGGACCGGGCGGGAGTGCGGACCGTGCAGATCCGCACCGGCCTGGTGCAGACCCCGCGCGGCGGCATGCTGCGGCTGCTCTACCCGCTGTTCGCGGCCGGCCTCGGCGGCCGGCTGGGCAGCGGCCAGCAGTGGCTGGCCTGGATCGGCCTGGACGACCTGCTGGACGTCTACCTGCGGGCGGTGCTCGACCCGGCCCTGTCCGGGCCGGTCAACGCGGTCGCCCCCGCGCCGGTGCGCAACGCCGGGTACACCGCGGTGCTGTCCGGCCTGCTGGGCCGGCCAGCGCTGGTCCCGGTGCCCGCGTTCGGTCCGCGGCTGCTGCTCGGCGGCGAAGGCGCCCGCGAGCTGGCCGAGGCCAGCCAGTACGTCCGCCCGCAGCGGCTGATCGACGCCGGGCACCACTTCCGTTACCCCGAGCTCGAGGCGGCCCTGCGTCACGTGCTCGGCCGCGAGCCGAGCGTCGTCCCGGCCATCCGGATGCCAGCCCGCGCCGAATGAGGGTGACAAGCCGGAAGGGGGCACGCACGTGACCGGGCGCAGGATCGCCGTCATCGGCGGCGGCATCAGCGGGCTGACCGCGGGTTACGTCCTGTCCCGCACCGACCAGGTGACGCTGTTCGAGGCCGACCGGCGGCTCGGCGGGCACGCCGACACCCACCTGGTCGGCCCGGTCCCGGTCGACACCGGCTTCATCGTCTACAACGAGCGGACCTACCCGCTGCTCACCAGGTTGTTCGCCGAGCTGGGGGTGAGCACCCGGGCCAGCGAGATGAGCATGTCGGTCCGCTGCGCCGGCTGCGGCCTGCACTACGCGGGCAAGCGGGGTCCCGGCGGCCTGGCCGCGGGCCTGCGCCGGGGCGGGGGCCGGTTCCTGCGGCTGCTGGCCGACGTCCCGCGGTTCCACCGCGCGGCCCGCCGGCTGCTGGCCAGCGACACGCCCGGCGGCACCGCAGGCCGCGCGCCCGCGGACATCACCTTCGGCGAGTTCCTGGACGACGGCGGCTACTCCGCCTACTTCCAGGCCCATTTCGCGCTGCCGCTGGTCGCGGCGGTGTGGTCCTGCCCGGCCGGGACGGCGCTGCGCTATCCGGCCCGGTACCTGTTCGCCTTCCTGGCCCAGCACGGGATGCTGTCGGTGTCCGGCTCACCGCCCTGGCGCACCGTGACCGGCGGTTCCCGGTGCTACGTCGAGCGGGCCGCGCGCCACCTGGCCCGCGTCCGGCTCGGCACCCCGGTCCGCGCCGTGCGCCGCTTCCCGGACGGCGCCGAGGTGCGCGACGCCTCCGGCCGGGCGCACCAGTTCGACGCCGTGGTCATCGCCACCCACCCGGACCAGGCGCTGGCCCTGCTCGCCCCGGCCACCCGGGCCGAACGCGAGGTGCTTGGCGCCTTCCGCTACACCCCGAACCCGGCCCTGCTGCACACCGACGCCCGCCTGCTCCCGGACCACCCCGGCGTCCGGGCCTCCTGGAACTACGAGCTCCGCCGGTGCCGGGCCGACCCCGGCGCAGCACGGGTCAGCTACCACCTGAACCGCCTGCAGCACCTGCCCGCAGGCCGGGACTACATCGTGACCCTCGGCGCTGAAGACGACGTCGACCCGGGCCTGGTCCTCAGCCGGATGGACTACGCGCACCCCGCCTACACCCCGGCCTCGGTCGCCGCGCAGCGCCGCCTGCCCGAGCTGAACACGCCGGTCACAGCGTTCGCCGGCGCCTACCACGGCTGGGGCTTCCACGAGGACGGGTGCCGGTCCGGGGCCCAGGCCGCCCGCGCACTCGGGGGAGCCTGGTGACGCGCCCGCTGGCCCCCGGCGCCGCGCTGTACGAGTGCCGGGTCACCCACACCCGGCTGGCCCCGTGGCGGCACGCGTTCACCTACCGCACCTACCAGTGGCTGGTCGACCTGGACCACCTGCCCCGGCCCGGCCCGGGGCTGCGCCTGCTGGCCGGCTTCCGCGCCCGCGATCACCTGGGCGACCCCCGGCGGCCGATCCGGGCCAACCTCGACCGGTTCCTTGAATCCCGGGGCATCGACCTGGCCGGCGGGCGGGTGCTGATGCTCGCCCACGCCCGCGTGCTCGGGTACGTGTTCAACCCGCTGACCGTCTACTGGTGTCACCGGGCCGACGGCGCGCTGGCCTGCGTGGTGGCCGAGGTGCACAACACCTACCGGCAGCGGCACGCCTACCTGCTCCGCACCGACGATCACGGCCGGGCCGAGGCTCCGAAGCAGTTCTACGTCTCGCCCTTCTACCCGGTCGACGGCGGCTACCGGATGTGCCTGCCCGAGCCCGGCCCCGGCCCCGGACCGCTCAACCTCAGCGTCACGCTCACCCGCCCCGGCGGGCCCTCGTTCGTGGCCAGCGTGCACGGCACCGGCCGGCCTGCCACCGCGCGGGCCCTGCTCAGCGCCGCGACGCGGCACCCCTGGTCCACCGCGGCCGTCTCGGCCCGGATCCGGTGGCAGGGAAGCAGGCTCTACCTGCGCGGGCTGCCCCTCGTACCCCGGCCACCTCACCGACCCCAGGAGGGAGTCCAGTGATCAGCAGCAGGCAGCAAGTCCCGCGCTGCGCCGTCGACGCCGCACGGTGGCCCGACGTCGCGGTGGCAGAAGGCTCCCTGGTGCGCGCGGCCGTGGCCCGGGTCCTGTTCCGCCAAGCGGTGTCGGACCTTCCGGTCAGGGTGCGGTTCCCGGACGGGCGGCTGCTGGGCGGGGGCCCGCCGTCCGCGCCGGTCATGGTCCTGCACCGGCCCCGGGAGTTCTTCCGCCGCTTCGGCGCCTGCGGCCTGATCGGGTTCGGCGAGTCCTACCTGGCCGGCGACTGGGACTGCGCCGACCTGACCGGGCTGCTCACGGTGTTCGCCGCCCACGCCGGCGACCTCATCCCGGCCGGGCTCCAGCGGCTGCGCTCGCTCGCGGTGCGCCGGCCGCCACCGGGCGACCGGCAGACGCCTGACGGTGCCCGCCGCAACATCGGCCGCCACTACGACCTGTCCAACGAGCTGTTCGCGCTGTTCCTCGACGAGACCATGACCTACTCCTCGGCCTTGTTCGCCGTGAACGCCGACGACGGCACCCCGCTGGCCGCCGATCACCTGCTGGCCGGCGCGCAACGGCGCAAGATCGACTGCCTGCTGGACCGGGCCGGGGTCGGGCCCGGCTGCCGGCTGCTCGAGATCGGCACCGGCTGGGGCGAGCTGGCCATCCAGGCCGCGCACCGGGGCGCCAGCGTGGTCACGGTGACGATCTCGCGCGAGCAGCACGCGTACGCCGCCCGCCGGGTGGCCGAAGCGGGCCTGGCCGGCCGGGTCCGGGTGGAGTTGCGCGACTACCGTGACCTCGAGGGGACGTTCGACGCCATCTGCTCCTGCGAGATGATCGAGGCGGTCGGCGAGCGCTACTGGGACGCCTACTTCACCGCGCTGGACCGGCACCTGGCCCCCGGCGGCCGGATCGGGCTGCAGACGATCACCATGCCGCACGACCGGATGCTGGCCACCCGCCACACCTACACCTGGATCCAGAAGTACATCTTCCCCGGCGGCCTGCTCCCGTCCCTGACCGCGATCGAGAACAGCCTGACCTCCCAGACCCGGCTGCGGATCACGGCCCGTACCGACTTCGGCCCGCACTACGCGCAGACGCTGCGGATCTGGCGGGACCGGTTCCAGGCCCGCGCGCACGAGGTGACCGAGCTCGGCTTCGACGACGTGTTCAAGCGCATGTGGACCTTCTACCTGTGCTACTCCGAGGCCGGCTTCCGGTCCGGCTACATCGGCGTCAGCCAGCTCACCCTGGCTCGCATATGACCACCGGCAAGACCGACGCCGCCGCCGTCATCGCGGACCTGGTCCGGACCCGGGCCGGCCTCGACCTGCCGGTCCGGCTGCGGGCCTGGGACGGCAGCGAGGCCGGGCCCGAGCACGCCCCGGTCCTGGTCGCCCGGTCCCCGCGGGCGCTGCGCCGGATCCTGTGGCGCCCGGGGGAGCTCGGCCTGGCCCGCGCCTATATCAGCGGCGACCTCGACGTGGACGGGGACCTCACCGACGGCCTGCGCCGGGTCTGGGCCGCGGCCCGGCATCAAGCCCCGGGGGGCGGTACGGCACCGAGCCGCGCGCCCCTCCCCGGGCCCAGAGCCGCCTGGGCCGCGGTCCGGGCCGCGGCCCGGCTGAAACTGCAGGTCTGGCCCCCGCCACCCGCACCGCGCGGCGAGCTCCGGGTCCGCGGCCGCCTGCACAGCCGGGCCCGTGACCAGGCGGTGATCGCCGGCCACTATGACCTGCCCGCCGCGTTCTACCGGCTCATCCTCGATCCCGCGATGGCCTACTCGTGCGCCGACTGGACCGAGGCGGACACCCTGGCCGACGCGCAGCACGCCAAGCTGCGGCTGATCTGCCGCCAGCTCGACCTGACCCCGGGCCGCAGGCTGCTCGACCTGGGCTGCGGCTGGGGCTCGCTGACCATCCACGCGGCCCGCCACTGTCAGGCCCGGGTCACCGCCGTGACGCTGTCCGCCGAGCAGGGCGGCTACGTCCGCCAGCGCGTCCGCGATGACGGCCTCGGCGGCCGGGCCGAGGTCAGGATCCAGGACTACCGGGACCCACTGGCCGACAACTACGACGCGATCGCGTCGGTCGAGATGGGCGAGCACGTGGGCGCCGCGCAGTACCCGCGGTTCTGCTCGGCGCTGTACCGCCTGCTGCGTCCCGGCGGCCGGCTGCTGATCCAGCAGATGTCCCGCGGCGCCCGCGCGCCCGGCGGCGGCTCGTTCATCGAGTCCTACATCGCGCCCGACATGCACATGCGCCCGGTGGGGGAGACGATCGGGCTGATCGAGAACGCCGGGTTCGAGGTCATCGGGGTCCGGGCCATGCGCGAGCACTACGTCCGCACCATCCGGGCCTGGCTCGGCAACCTCGACGCGAACCTGCCCGCCGTCACCCGCATCCTCACCCCGGAGCAGGTCCGGGTGTGGCGCCTGTACCTGGCCGGCGGTGCGCTGGCCTTCGAGCAGGGCCGGATGGGCGTCGACCAGATCCTCGCGGTCAAGGCCCGGTGAGCGGCATCCCGGCCGGTCCGTTCGGCCTCATCGTCCTCACCACCGCGGCCGCGCTGCTGATCATGCAGGCCGTGGCGTTCGCCGTCGCCCGCGTTGTCGGCAAGCACAGCGTGGCCGACGTCGCCTGGGGCGTCGGCATCGCCCTGACCGCCCTGGTCAGCCTGCTCGCCTCGGCCGGGCACGGCCAGCCCGTCCGCCGGTACCTGCTGCTGGCCGTGTCGGTCGCCTGGGGCCTGCGGCTGGCCGCCTACGTCGCCTGGCGCAACCACGGCCGGGGCGAGGACCCGCGCTACCGGGACCTGCTCAGCCGGGCCCGGGGGAACCGGAACCTCTACGCGCTGCGCGTGATTTACCTGCTGCAGGCCGCGATCTTGTGGCTGGCCTGCCTTCCGGTCCAGGCCGGCATGGCCGAGCGGGCCCCGGCCGGCCCGGTCACGGTCATCGGGGCCGCCCTCTGGCTGGGCGGATTCGTCTTCGAGTCGGTCGGCGACTGGCAGCTGGCCCGGTTCGCGGCGGACCCGGAGAACCGGGGAACGATCATGGACCGGGGCCTGTGGCGGTACACCCGCCACCCCAACTACTTCGGCGACTTCTGCATGTGGTGGGGCCTGTTCCTGATCGCGCTCGGCTCCTGGGCCGAACTGCCCACGGCGATCGGCCCGCTGCTGATGACCTACATCCTGACCCGCGGCACCGGCCAGCGCATGACCGACCGGCGGATGGCCGCCACCCGCCCCCAGTACGCCGACTACGCCGCCCGGACCAGCGCCTTCTTCCCCCGCCCGCCGCGGTCGAGGCGCGGCGGCGGATAGGAGGGAGACCACCGCCGCGCGACGCTGACGTTACTCCTCCCCGGTCCCTGCCAAGACCGGGGAGGATTTTGTGCACCAGGTGAACATGCCGGATTAACGTGAGTTTCCGGCGTGCCGCGGGCGGCGGACGCGGCCGCGGCCAGTTGGGCGGCCTGTCATGATGCACCGGCGGCCACGCCGCGGCCCGGCGCCGCGCCCGCGCCTGGTTTCCATTGATCACGAAGACTCTGCTACTCCCCGGAGTAGTAAATCCTTCACGATCACGGCAATCCCGCCCGGGGGACCGCGACACGGCGGGACCCGGGGCACGCCGCGAAACGCACCTTATTTCGGAACGCTCACATAGGCCGCAAGATCCTCCTCTAAGCCCGAATGCTCCCCGATGTGGGTCATCTGACCCGTACATGTGAGCGAAGGGTGACCAGGGCGTTCACTCCGCGCGGATGAAGCGCGTCGCCCCAGATCCCGCGACACTGCGGAGTGTGGCTGCGGAAACCTTGCTCCGGTCCTGGAATGACACGCCGACCCGGCAGGCGGTCATCGATTTCGCCCAGGCGGTCAGCACCGAGGGTTCCCCGGGTTTCGTGGCCCCGGCCGAGCGCGTGGCGGTGTTCGACAACGACGGCACGCTGTGGAGCGAGAAGCCCATCCCGGTCGAGCTGGACTTCACCTTGTTCCGGATGGCCGAACTGGCCGCCCGGGATCCGTCGCTGGCCGGACGCCAGCCGTACCAGGCCGCGTCCGAGCGGGACTACCGCTGGCTGGGCGAGGCGATGGTGAAGCACTACCACGGCGACGAGGCCGACCTGCGGCTGCTGATGGGCGGGGTGGAGTCGGCGTTCGAGGGCCTGGGCGTGGAGGCCTACCAGACGGAGGTCCTGACCTGGCTCGGCGACGCCGCGCACCCGGTGCTGCGCCGCCCGTACCTGTCGTGCGGATTCGTCCCGATGGTGGAGTTGCTGCGCTACCTGGAGGCGAACGGGTTCACCACCTACATCGCCTCGGGCGGTGACCGTGACTTCATGCGGCCCTTTGCCCAGTCCATCTACGGCGTCCCGCCGGAGCGGGTGATCGGCAGTGCGCTGGGGCTGGATTACGACGACGCCAGCGGCGATGACACCCGGCTGGTGTACAAGTCGAAGATCGAGTTCTTCGACGACGGGCCGCAGAAGCCGGTACGGATCTGGAGCCGGGTCGGCCGCCGCCCGCTGGTGGCGGGCGGCAACTCCAACGGCGACATCCCCATGATGCGCTTCGCCCGGACCGGCACGCGCGGCGCGCTGCGGCTGCTGGTGCTGCACGACGACGCCGACCGTGAGTTCGCCTACACCGCGGGCGCCGAGGACGCTCTGGACCGGGCCAGGATCCACGGCTGGACGATCGTCAGCATCAAGGACGACTGGGCCACGGTCTTCGCGGACCGGTAAGGGTATTCACCCGCCAGGTGTGAAGCCACCGGGCGTCCTGGCTCCTAGGGTCGGGTGCCTGGGGAAGCTCTACCTGAAGGGACCGCGATGGCGAAGCCGTTCCGGGGTGTGATCAACGTCGACGTGACCCAGTCGGTGCCGGACTGGGGACCGTACACGCAGCCGATCGCCCCCGAGGGCACGCCAAGCGTGCTGTACATCGTCCTGGACGACGTCGGGTACTCGGCCATGGGACCCTTCGGCGGGCTGATCGAGACGCCGAACATCGACCGCATCGCGCAGCACGGCCTGACCTACACCAACTTCCACACCACGGCGCTGTGCTCGCCGACCCGGTCGTGCCTGATGACCGGGCGCAACCACACCACCAACGGCATGGCCACGATCACCGAGGCCGCGTCGGGGTTCCCGAGCTCGAACGGGCACATCCCGTTCGAGTGCGCCACGGTCGCCGAGGTGCTCGGCGAGCACGGCTGGAACACCTACATGGTCGGCAAGTGGCACCTGACCGCCGAGGACGAGATGAACATGGCCTCGCGCAAGGCCCAGTGGCCGGTCGGGCGGGGGTTCGAGCGGTTCTACGGCTTCCTGGGGGCCGAGACCAACCAGTGGTATCCGGACCTGGTCTACGACAACCACCCGGTCGACCAGCCGCGTTCGCCGGAACAGGGCTACCACCTGACCGAGGACCTGACCGACAAGGCGCTGGAGTTCATCCGCGACGCCAAGGCGGTCGCCCCCGACAAGCCGTTCTTCCTCTACTACTGCCCGGGCGCGTGCCACGCCCCGCACCACGCCCCCCGGGAGTGGATCGACAAGTACCGCGGCAAGTTCGACATGGGCTACGAGGCCTACCGCCAGCTGGTATTCGAGCGGCAGAAGCAGATGGGAGTGATCACCGACCAGGCCGAGCTGTCGCCGATCAACCCCTACATCAACGACACCAGCGCGGACGGGAAAGGCTGGCCCGAGGCCGACACCGTACGCCCGTGGGACTCCCTGACCGACGATGAAAAGCGGCTGTTCCGCCGGATGGCCGAGGTCTACGCGGGGTTCCTGTCCCACGCCGACCACCAGATCGGCCGGCTGCTCGACTACCTGGAGGAAAGCGGCCAGCTGGACAACACGATCATCGTCCTGGTGTCGGACAACGGGGCCTCGGGCGAGGGCGGCCCGAACGGTTCGGTCAACGAGAACAAGTTCTTCAACGCGGTCCCGGACACCATCGAGGCCAACCTGCTGCTCCTGGAGGAACTGGGCAGTCCCAGGACCTACAACCACTACCCGACCGGCTGGGCCTGTGCCTTCAACACCCCGTTCAAGCTGTGGAAGCGGTACTCGAACTGGGAGGGCGGCACCGCCGACCCGATGATCGTCTCCTGGCCGGCCCGGATCACCTCCGGCGGCGTGCGCCGCCAGTACGTGCACGCCGTCGACATCGTGCCCACCCTGTACTCGCTGCTCGGCATCGAGATGCCCGACGTGGTCAAGGGCTACACCCAGTTCCCGCTGGAGGGCATCAGCTTCGACGCCACCCTCAACGACCCGGACGCGACCACCGACAAGCAGACCCAGTTCTACTCGATGGGCGGTACCCGGGCCATCTGGCACCAGGGCTGGAAGGCCGCCGCGCTCTCCCCGTCCGCCCCGGACATGTGGGCCCGCTACGCCGCCCAACGGTGGGAGCTGTTCAACACCGACCAAGACCCCAGCGAATGCCACGACCTGGCTGATCAGGAACCTGAGAGGCTGCAGGAGCTGATCGACCTGTGGTGGGCGCAGGCCGGCCAGTACGGCGCGCTGCCGCTGGAAAACCGCGGCGCCATCGAGATCCTGACCACCGACCGGCCGCAGCTGACCAAGCCGCGGCACCGGTACGTGTACTACCCCGGCACCGCCGAGGTCCCCGAGTCGGTCGCGCCGAACATCCGCAACCGCTCCTACACGATCGCGGTCGAGGTCACCATCGATACCCAGGACGCGGCCGGGGTGCTGTTCGCCCACGGCGCCCGGTTCGGCGGGCACGCGCTCTACCTCAAGGACGGCAAGCTCAAGTACGTCTACAACTTCGTCGGCGACACCGAGCAGGTCGTCGAGTCCGCCGAGCCGGTGCCCGCCGGCCACGTGGTCCTGTCCGCCTCCTTCGAGCGCGAGGGCGACTCGATGCCCGCCGCGGGCACGCTCACCCTGTACATGGGCGAGCGCGAGGTCGGGCGGGGCCGGATCAGGACCCAGCCCGGCAAGTTCTCCATCGCCGGGGAGGGCCTCAACGTCGGCAAGGACGCCGGCGAGCCGGTCACCGACGACTACCCGGGCCCGGCGCCCTGGGCCTTCACCGGCGGCACCATCCGCCGGGCCGCGGTCGACGTCAGCGGCCAGCCGTTCGTGGACCTGGCCGCCGAGGCCCGGATGGCCTTCATGCGGGACTGAATCCCCATGCGCGAAGATGTGACGACGGATCCCGGGCGGGCGCCGGCCCGGGACATGGCGTGGGTGCCGGGCGGCACCTTCCTGATGGGGTCCCCGGATTTCTACCCCGAGGAACGCCCGGTGCGCCGGGTCGAGGTCGACGGGTTCTGGCTGGATACCCACCCGGTTACGGTCGGCGAGTTCCGCGAGTTCGTCAGGGCCACCGGGTACGTGACGGTCGCCGAGCGCCCGCTCGACCCGGCTCAGTACCCCGACGCGGACCCGGCCCTGCTCCGGCCCGGATCGCTGGTCTTCCAGCCCACCCGCGGGCCGGTCGACCTGCGCGACGTCACCCAGTGGTGGCGTTACCTGCCCGGCGCCCAGTGGCGCCGCCCGCTGGGCCCGGGCAGCACGCTCGCGGGCCTGGACCGCCACCCCGTGACCCACGTGGCCGCCGAGGACGCCGAGGCGTACGCGGCCTGGGCGGGCAAGGAACTGCCCAGCGAGGCCGAGTGGGAGTTCGCCGCCCGCGGCGGCCTGTCCGGGGCCGTCTACTGCTGGGGCGACGTCTTCGCCCCCGGCGGCCGGCTGATGGCCAACACCTGGCAGGGCCAGTTCCCCTGGCAGAACCTGCGCGCCGGCGGATGGGACCGGACCTCGCCGGTCAAGAGCTTCCCGCCCAACGGCTACGGCCTGTACGACATGGCCGGGAACGTCTGGGAGTGGACCAGCGACTACTTCGCGGCCCACGGGCAGCAGGCCCACGGGCAGCCCGCCTGCTGCGTGCCGCGCAACCCGCGGGTCACCTCGGCCGAGGCCAGCCTGGTCCCGGGCGAGCCGGGGGCGCAGATCCCGCGCCGGGTGATCAAGGGCGGCTCCCACCTGTGCGCGCCGAACTACTGCCTGCGCTACCGGCCCGCGGCGCGTCAGGGCGAGGCCATCGACACCTCGACCTGCCACCTGGGCTTCCGGTGCCTCATCCGGCCCTGAGCCGCGCCCGGTTCATCCCGGCCCTGTCCTGGGGTCCTGGCCTACCAGCAGGCCTCGCTGGTGCTGTACGCGATCTTCGGCACCAGCCGGCAGCTCGTGGCGGCGGGCACCTCGGCCTCGGCGGTGCTGATCTACTCCGCGGTCACCGCCCTGCACCCCACCACTGTCCCGGGCACGCGACAGGCACCCGGAGGTCCGGCCGGCGGCATGAATGCCAAGGGTTGTGTTACAAAGGCTGCAGTCCAATGGCCTGGACCCGGCCGGACGGCTGAAGATGCGCCCGCTGATCCGCGAGCGGGCGGGCCGCGGCCGGACAAACGTATCGGGCGGCCGTGACATGGGCGGGTGAAGGAGTTGCTCGGGCGGGTGACGGTGATCGGCGGCGGCCGGCTGCCCGGTGGCGGGTGAGGGCATGCTCGCCTCGCTGCGCGCCGAACTGCTGATCCTGCGCAGGTCCAAGGTGGCGTGGATGCTGGTCCTGACCACGCCGGTGCTGACGCTGTTCACGATCTACCTGTTCCAGTTCCTGGGGTATCTGGGGGACACCCCGGCGTTGTACGCCCAGGAGGGCACACCGGAGCAGGCCCTGGAAGGCCTGCTGCCCGGCCAGTTCAACATCCAGGCCATCGAGCAGGTCGCGATAACGGCGCCGTTCATCGTGCTCGGCGCGGTCATCGCCGGCGGCGACTGGAGCCGGGGCACGATCAAGACCGCGCTGCTGGCCGGGCCGAGCCGGGCCCGCACGTTCGCCGGGCAGGCGGCGGCGATCCTGATCGCCTGCGCGGTCAGCGTGCTGCTGAGCTTCGCGCTGGCCGCCGCGGCCAGCGTGGCGATCCGGGCGTACACCGGCCCGCTGGCGCCCGGCGCGGCCGGCAACGACGCGTTCCCGCCCGGGATCGTGATCGCCGAATCGGTGGGGGCGGGCCTGCTCATCGCCACCACCTACGGGGCGCTGGGCATCGCGCTGGGCACCCTGTGCCGCAGCGCCGCGGGCGGTGTCGCTGCCGCGCTGGCGTGGTACTTCCTGGTCGACGTCGATCTTTCCGACCTGAGCATCGACGCCGGCCCGGTGGCCCAGCACATCTACAACGCCTTCCCCGAGGCCAGCGTCACCACGCTGTACTTCATGTTCGGCTCGTCCGGCGGGGGAGCCAGCTCGGCCACCTACCAGCCGGTCGCCCATCATGCCGCGGTCGCCATCATGCTCGCCTACACCGCGGTCTTCCTCGGCCTGGGCCTGGTCCTGGTGCGGCGGCGCGATATCGTCGGCGCCGGTGCCGCCCGCCTGCCCTGGCCGCTATCCCCGCGGCGAGGTGCAGGTGTCTTCGCCAGCGGCCAGCGGGCCGGCCCGGGCCGCGGCCGCGGCGCGGGAGTGCTGGCCTCGGCCCGGGCCGAGCTGCTGGTCATGGGCCGGTGGCCGGCCATGCGCGCCCTGGTCCTGGTGCTGCCCGCGGTGACGTTGTTCGACGGCTACCTCCAGCCGTACGCGCTGTACTGGGCCGGCACCACATCGGTATCCGGGACCTCGCCGTCCCAGGTGCTGCCGGCCATGCTGCCCGGCCAGTACCTCCCCACCGTGCTCAACAGCATCGGATTCGACTACACCGTGCCGGGCACGGCCGCGTTCTTTCTCATCGGGGCGCTGGCCGCCGGAACCTCCTGGGCCAGTGGCACCGTCAAGACCGCCCTGCTACAGGCCCCCGCCAGGATCAGCGCCGCGCTCGGCCAGGCGCTGGCCGTCACCGTCGCCCTGGTCACCAGCGTCATCCTCACCTTCGCGGTGGCCGGCCTGTCCACCATGCTGGCGGCGCTGACGATAACCGGGTCGGCGTCCCCGGCGGCCGGCCCGCTGCCCGGCGCGGGACGGCTGGCTGCCGCGTTCGGCATCGCGGTCTTGGTCAGCCTGGCCTGGGGCGCGGCCGGCTGGGCCGCCGGCACCGTGCTCAGCAGCGCCGCCGCCGCGTTCGCCGCCATTCTGCTGTGGACCACGATCGTGCAAGAGCAACTGGACTACTACGCCACCTTGATGCCCAAGGCGGCGCGTGCCGTCTACGACCTGCTGCCCGACGCCGCCACCAGCACCCTCGCGCTCATAGACGGGCAGATCAGCTACAACGGCCTGTACAGCCTCGGCCAGGTCACGCCGACGCTCGCCGTCGTCACCCTCGCCGCCTACGCCCTGGCCTTCTTCACGCTCCCAGTAATCCTGACCCGAAGGCGCGAGATCCTCTGACCCGGCACGCGCGGCGGCCCGTAATGCCGGGCCCTCCTAGCTAGCCAGGCCGCTGATGCCGTCGCCGATCAGCTTAGCCGCGATGATCAGGCACAGCACGGTCATGATCACCGCGTTGTGATCGGTCATCCAGTCCTTCAGCCCGGCCAGGAGCTTCTCTGACCGCTTCCCCATGGCGAAGTACATGCCGACCGGGATGCCGACGCCCAGCGTGCCGATCAGCGCGAAGACCACGTAGGCGATGACCTGCTGCCCGCCGGAGATGCCGGTCTGCGCGATCGCCGCGGCTCCCGCCACGGCCAGCAGCAGGTTCTTGGGGTTGGCGCCGGACAGCAGCGCGGCCAGGCCGGCCGCCGCGACCGGAGTGGTCTTGTCGATGGTCGCCATCCACTTGGGCATCTGCGGCTGCTCATCTCCGTGCGGCCGGGACCGGAACTGGCGGGCCGCCACCAGCAGCAACAGCACACCCAGGACGATCTTGGCCCAGCTGAGCCAGGTGGCCGGGCCGCCGGACGTGCTCGCTCCGCCGGTCCCGGCCACCGCGAGCACGATGGCCCCGATGATGCCCAGGCCGGCCAGCCAGCCCAGCACGAAGGCCGGCCCGTTGACCTTGGCCCGCTGACTGGTGAGCATCAGCACGACCGCGATGATCGGGATCGGGCTGAGCGCGATCCCCACCGCCAGCGGCAGCGATCCCCCGATGGCCTGGCCCATCATCTCATTCTGCGCCCGGCTCCTCCCGCCCGCATCATCCACAGCGCATGAGCCACCCGCCAGCGTAACGGCCCGCGCGGCGGCCCGACCTGCCCGAATCGGTCGCGACGCGCCCGCCTTGCCTATATGTTCCGGATGTAGCCGTCAATCCTCACGGTCTGCTCCCGCGGCGGATGGGACGGGGGTCTGGCCTGCCGATGGAAGCGCTCCGGT
>Ga0335072_10009315_pt1 | contig 14168 bp, 9 predicted proteins | sample Lox_Sample_21_FD_206725 | JGI IMG/M metagenome (GOLD analysis project Ga0335072, IMG submission 206725) | Soil microbial communities from Loxahatchee National Wildlife Refuge, Florida, United States - Lox_Sample_2.1 | ecosystem: Environmental > Terrestrial > Soil > Wetlands | place: USA: Florida...
TTTCACAGGCCCTTCAGCAGCCCGATTACACATCCGCAATCATCCCTGATCCCAACCAACTGACCCTGTTCGACTTTTAACCGGACGGTAGTGATCAGTGGTCAGTGAACAGTCAACAGTGATCAGTGATCAGTGATCAGTGATTCGTCTCAGCGGTCAGTCCTCAGTGGCTGGACGTCGGAGGACGCGCCTTTCCGTACGGTGCAGCCCTGAGTCGTGGTTTGGCCACGCTTCTTGGTCCTCAGGCTCCGTCTTTGCGTTCCCTGACCACTGACCACTGACCGCTGGCCGCTTCTTTTTGTTACCCTGTCTGACAAGGAGCCAGCGATGGATATAAATTCCCCGTTTTTCGTCGTCCCCGTCATTCTGGCCGTCTTCGCGGCCTGCATCCTCTGGGGCACCAGCAGCAAGGAAGACGAGCCGCACGCACACTGATCCCAACGATATGCGGAACCTTTTGGCTACGGCAGGCGTATAACGGAGACAAGAGGGCGAAAGCTATGATGCGCAGAGCAACATGCCTCCTGGCGGGGCTGAGTTTGCTTGTCTTTGTGGCCGGCTGCCGGGTGCAGGTAGACAAGAACGCCAGCGGCGAGAGCAAAGATGTCAAGGTCGACACGCCGTTCGGCGGAATCCACGTCAACACCGATCAGACCACCGCGGCTGATCTCGGCCTTCCTGTCTATCCAGGGGCACAGGAGGTGAAGGCGGATGGCGAGCACAAGTCAGCAGATGTGCATATCGGCTTTGGCGAGTGGCAACTGCGGGTCGAGGCCGTTTCCTATGCCACTTCGGATGGCCAGGAGCAGGTGATGGCCTTCTACAAGAAGGCGCTCGGCCGCTATGGCAATGTGATCACCTGCCGCGACAACGCAGCCGTTGGAACGCCCACCACGACCTCTGAGGGGCTGGGGTGCGACGAGGGCAAGAACCCCAAAGTCCAGATCAGTGAGGGTGACTACACCTACGGCAAAGGGGATCTGGAGCTGAAGGCCGGTTCGCTGCGCCACCAGCACATCGTCGGCTTCGAGACTCCCAAAGACGGCAGGACCCGCTTTGCGCTGGTGGCGGTCGATCTGCCGGCGGGCATGGACGGGGGCTCGGACAAGAGCGATTGATGGGGAGCAAGTAACGTCTTCGGCGGCGCACCCGGCTCCGCGCCCGTCCACCCCAGCGCGCCAACAATTCTGTTAAACTGATCGAAGCGCACAGGGGACGAGAACGCACCAGGCCGCGCCCCGGAGATGTGCTCTTGTACTCCATGTTCGGGGAGTGGCTCAGCCTGGTAGAGCACCTGGTTCGGGACCAGGGGGTCGGAGGTTCAAATCCTCTCTCCCCGACCATCTTTAGAATCAATCAGTTACAACAAATCTCCCGGTGCTGAATAGTATGGCCCAAGGGGTCATTTTTAGCAAGCATTTTCACGCGGTTTCGAGACTGACCACATGCACGGATTTCGATCTTCTGTTGCCGTTCTCAGCTTCCTCTATTTCAAGCGATATAGGCCGCGTTTGATTTGAACGAAGTGCTGGGTGTATCCGCCCGGATTTCCGACACGATGCTTAGGTAGGAAAACTCCGGCGTAGTCGATGCCCAAGACCCGATTTACGTCTGAGGCTCTAAAGGGCTGCACGAGCATTCCGCTTTCGACGGCTTCGCGGATTCGGCGCATCGTAGTTCGTTCCATCACAGCCATAATCGGGCCGCCTCACGGGGCGTTCAAATAAGCGCACATACCAATTTCTCTCTCGGTGCGCCGCTCTTAAGGTTCCAGTTCCATTGGACAACATGCTTGCCCGGAAAAAGAGCGTTTGCCCGTTTCTGGGGCCAAGCCAAGCAGGTCACGTGGTTGACGTACCGCGTCGTGTGTGCCCGTGCCTCTAAGGGACAATCCTGAACGACATCAGAGTAGCGTTGAATGAATGCTCGCCAGAAGTCATCAGCAGCCAATCGGTCAACACGCACACCATGGGGTTCAATCGCCCAGATGAACTCTTCGCGGAACTTCTTGTGTGACATGAAATCCAAGAGCGATGGGAGTCCGAACTCAGCGACAGTGACACCAGATTTCCGATACTCGGCTTCGTAAGCGTCAAAATGCGAGAGCACAAGCTGCGCACCCTTGCGGTCGAGTTTTGGATGCACTGCCCAATCGCTACACAGATTGAAGGCCGGGAAGGTCTTTAGAGTGCCCTGCTGCTCCAAGAGCTTTCTGGCTTCCACGAGAATGTACACCACCTGTCGCTCATCTGCGATGTCCTGACCGAATTCGCGATTCAATTTCTCTGCGATGTCGTTTTTCATAGTCAAACACCAGAATGCCAAAGTTGCACCGAGAGCTTAATGCTTCACTCGCGAATTTTCGCGATGATCCTCAAGATCCGTTCCGAGTTCGAAGGCTTCGACGATACGCTGCTTGTCCGAGCGCCGGCGGTAGCGGCCACACATGCATTGAGTGTAGCCGGTTTTTGGAAATAAGCGGCATGGATTCATGAGTTTATAGATCATTACACACGGAAAGGTGCAATCAACAGTTGACATCCTGCTCCAGAAATAGACGAATATAAAGCGAAAGTATTTCATGCCCTCAGCCGCCACAATCCGGCTCCAGATTGAAACCGCGCTCGGAGAGCGGATTCCCTCTGCACTGACGCCGCGGCCCAAGACGATTCGTCCGGTTGCGCCCACAGGCGTCGCCGAGGTGGATGAGCTTCTGGAGGGCGGGCTGCCCATCGGCGCCATCACGGAGATGGTCGGGCCGGAGTCGAGCGGGCGCACGGCCGTGGCGCTCTCGTTTGCCGGCCGTGTCACCGGTTCGGGCAGCGTGTGCGCCTGGGTGGACGTGGGCGATGCTTTCTGCCCTGAGTCGGCGGCGGAGGCAGGCGTCGATCTTGCCCGGGTGCTGTGGGTGCGATGCGGAATGGCAGCGGCAAAAACCGAACCACCGGCTGAATACAAATTTGCTCTTCCAGGCAAGTACACGATGAGCGCGGCGGTAACGAAAGGCCTGCACGGCGGAGGATGCGGGGGGCATCCGCGCAACGAGGTGAAAGGGATGGCCGAGGCGATCGATGGGCTGCTGCGGCCGGAAGCGCTTGCACCCCGATGCGCGGAGCCGCAGCGGAAAGTGCGGCCGGAACGGGAGGTCTTCTCGCCCGGACCCCAAGCACACATTGCGAAAGCGAACCTGTGTGTGCGTTCGGGCAAGCAGTGGGCGCATATCGAACAGGCTTTGCGGGTGACGGATCTGCTGCTGCAGGCAGGCGGATTCAGAGCCATTGTGCTCGATATGGCAGGCCTTGCGCCGGAGTATGTTGCGCGTGTACCGCTGGCCACATGGTTCCGCTACCGCGCAGCGGCGGAGCGGACGCAGGCCAGTGTGCTTCTGGTGAGCCAGTATCCGTGCGCAAAGAGCAGCGGAGAGTTACTGCTTCGCTTTCAGCAGGGAGAGGCGCGCAACGACGAGGCCACGGTGTTCGCCGGCATGGTGCACCGGCTGCAGGTGGAACGGCGCCGTTTTACGCAGGTGCCTGCAAATGTGATTCCTTTACGCAAACCGCCGCAGAGCGTGAACGCGGCGAGCTGGCGCAGCCGATCGGCATGGGCAGGTGAACGATGATCGGACCCGCCGAAACCTACGCTTGCCTTTATGTACAGGAGTTTCCCGTGCAGGCGTTGCTGCGCCTGCGGCCCGAGTTTCGCGATCGGCCCTGCGTAGTGATGGAGGGCGAGCCGCCCTTGCAGCAGGTTTGCTCACTCAATGACAAAGCACGGGCACTCGGGCTGAAGCGCGGGATGACGCAGGTGGAAGTAGATACTTTTACGGGAGCCGCAGTGTTGCGGCGGGCACGGAATGAAGAGGGTGCGGCGAAAGCGATTCTGCTTGAATGCGCAGGCAGATTCTCGCCCCGCATCGAGGACTGCAGTCAGGACTGCGCGTTCTGCTGCGTCATCGACATTGCCGGAACGGAAAGATTACTTGGAACTCCGCAAACCCTGGGCCGGAATCTTCTCACGCGGATCGGCGAATTCAGTGTCGCCGGCTCTGTTGCAGTTTGCGGTAACTTTCATACGGCCATCGCACTTGCCAAAGAGCTGCCGCCGCAATCGGTCCATGTTGTTGCGAAAGGTGAGGAAGCGGAGGCCCTGTCGCCATTGCCGCTGACAGCGCTCGACCTGACCGAAGACCAAATCGAAACCTTCGCGCTGTGGGGGATTCGCACGCTGGGGATGCTCGCCGCGCTGCCGGAAAAAGAACTGATCGCGCGCATGGGACAGTCGGGCAAACGGCTCAGCGAGCTGGCGCGCGGCAGGATGCCGCACCTGTTTCAGCCCGTGGAGCTGCCCTTCACGCTGGCTGAGCGCATGGAGCTCGATTCGCCCGTCGAAGCTCTCGATGCGCTGATGTTCGTTGCGAACCTGATGCTGGAACAGATGATTCTCCGCGCCGCGTCGCGTGTGCTCGCGCTGGCGTCCGTCACGATGAAGCTTACGTTGGAGGACGGCGCAACGCATGTGCGCACGGTGCGGCCGGCACTGCCAACCAACGACCGCCCGCTCTGGATCAAGCTGCTGCATCTCGATCTCGAAGCGCATCCACCGCAGGCTACGATTGTGGCGGTCGCGCTGGATGCAGAGCCCGGAAGCACCGGCAAAGTCCAGCTTGGATTGTTTTCTCCGCAACTGCCTGAGCCGTCGCGTCTCGATGTAACGCTGGCGCGCATTCGCGCCATTGTCGGCGACGAAAACGCGGGCCGCGCGGTTCTTGAGGATACGCATCGGCCTGAAGGGTTCCGCATGGAGCCGTTCAGTATTCCAGCTTCTAAAGCGATGGAGAGCACACCCGCTCCGTTGCGCCCGGCCACGCGGAGACTGCGGCCGCCGGAAGCTGCATTTGTCATGCTGCGCGACGAACGCCCCAGGACATTCATCTTCCGGGAGCGGCGCTATGCCGTGGAGCGGGCCTACGGTCCGTGGACGACGAGCGGCGACTGGTGGAGTTCGACGCTATGGGGATGCGAGCAATGGGACCTGGTGGCGCGCGCGCAGGACGGCGCAATGCTGTGCTGCTGCCTGGTTCGCGATCTGCTGCGGGAACAGTGGCAGATGGTGGCTCTGTATGACTGAACGGTACATCGAGTTGCATGCCGCAAGCGCGTTCAGCTTTCTTCAGGCTGCCTCGCTGCCTGAAGCGTTGATCGAGCGCGCGGCTGCGCTGGAGATGCCGGCGATGGCGCTGCTCGATCACAACGGCGTCTACGGCGCGGCGCGCTTCCACACCAGCGCGCAACGCAACCGCATCCGCGCGCATATTGGCGCGGAGGTTTCCGTGTCGAGCTTCGGAGCGCGGCTGACGCCCGCGGTGTGGCTCCCGCATCAGCACAAAGACGAGCCCGCGCGCCTGCCGCTGCTCTGCGCATCGCGCCAGGGCTATCAGAACCTTTGTCAGCTCATCACGCAATTCAAGATGCGCGAGACCACCAAAGGCGATGGCGCCGCGAGCTTCGACGATCTGTCGCAGTATGCGCCAGGGCTGGTCTGCCTGACCGGTGGAGACGAAGGGCCGCTGGCTGCTGCGCTCTTGCATGGCGGCGAGGCTGCGGGCCGCGAAACAGTTGAAAGACTGACACGCACCTTTGGCCGCGAGAACGTGTATGTGGAACTGCAGCGGCACCAGGAACGCGAGGAGGAGTGGCGCAACCAGGCTGCCATCCGCATCGCCCGCACTTTAGAGCTGCCGGTCATCGCGACAAACGGCGTCCGGTATGCGGTTGCGTACGATCGCGAGATTCAGGATCTCTTTACTGCTATACGCAACCATGCTCAACTCGATCAGGCCGGCCGCCTGCTCGCGGTCAACAACCAAAGATATATGCGCGGCGCACCGGAGATGGCAGGGCTCTTCCGCGATATTCCTGGAGCTGTCGAGAATACCGTCGAACTTTCCTCGCGGCTTCGTTTCGAGTTGAACGATCTGGGCTATGAGTTTCCGCGCTACCCCGTGCCCGATGGAGAAACGATGGACAGTTTTCTTCGCAAACGGGTTGCGGAAGGCGTTGAGCGCCGCTATGGCCTCAAGAGCGATCACAACTTGTACGAGCGTGCTAAGAAACAGGTGGACCACGAGCTGGCACTCATAGCAAAACTTGGTTTTGCCGGCTACTTTCTCATCGTGTGGAACATCATTCAGTTCTGCAAACGTAACAACATCCTGGTGCAGGGCCGGGGCAGCGCGGCCAACTCGGCTGTGTGTTACTGCCTTGAGATCACGGCCGTCGATCCGGTTGAAATGGAGTTACTCTTCGAGCGCTTTTTGAGCGAGAGCCGCAACGAATGGCCCGACATCGACCTTGACCTGCCATCGGAAGAGAAGCGCGAACAGGCGATCCAATATGTCTATGAGAGATATGGCGAGTTAGGCGCAGCAATGACCGCCAACGTCATCACTTACCGCGGCAAGTCGGCGGCACGTGAGACGGGAAAGGCGCTGGGCTTCGATGAAGATACACTGGGACGCCTGTCGAGCCTTGTAAGTCAGTGGGAGTGGCGCGGCAAAACGGATACGATGGCGCACTCCTTTCATCATGCCGGCTTCGACATCCGGCATCCGCGCATCGCCAAGTACCTGGAGCTGTCGATGCGGATACAGGACCTGCCGCGCCATCTCGGGCAGCACTCCGGCGGCATGGTCATCTGCCAGGGACAGTTGAATCGCATCGTGCCGCTGGAGCGAGCATCCATGCCCGGCCGCACCGTGGTGCAGTGGGACAAGGAAGACTGCGCCGATCTGGGGCTGATCAAGGTAGATCTGCTGGGCCTGGGGATGATGGCTGTGCTTAAAGACTGCCTCGAACTGATTCCGGAGCACTACGGAGACAAGGTGGATCTGGCGCAGTTGCCGCAGGACGACGAGGTTTATCGAACATTGCAAAAGGCGGATACAGTGGGCATGTTCCAGGTGGAGAGCCGTGCACAGATGGCTTCGCTACCGCGCAACAATCCCACGCGCTTTTATGACCTTGTCGTGCAGGTTGCGATCATCCGGCCGGGCCCCATCGTGGGACAGATGATGCATCCGTACATGCGCCGGCGGCAGAACAAAGAGGCGATCACATATCCGCATCCCTCTCTGGAGCCTGTGCTCAGGCGCACATTGGGCGTGCCGCTCTTTCAGGAGCAGTTGCTGCGCATGGCGATGACCGTCGCCAACTTTTCAGGCGCAGAGGCGGACGAACTGCGTCGCGCGGTGGGAATGCGGCGCTCCTGGGAGAGGATGAAGAATCTCGAAAGCAAACTGCGCGCCGGCATGGCGGCCAACGGCATTGACGCAAAAACGCAAGACACCATTGTGCAGAACATCAGCTCGTTTGCGCTGTATGGCTTTCCCGAGTCGCACGCAGCGTCATTCGCGCTGCTCGCCTATGCGTCTGCCTATTTCAAAGTGAAATACCTGGCCGCGTTTACCTGCGCCTTACTGAACAATCAACCGATGGGATTTTATTCGCCCGCGGTGTTGGTCAAGGATGCGCAGCGGCATGGTCTCCGTGTAAAGCCCATCGACGTACAGACATCGGATTGGCCCTGCACGGTGGAACACGAGAGCGACGGAACGCTTTCGCTCCGCATCGGGCTGGGCTACGCAAAGAGTCTCACGAAGCAATCCGCAGAGGCATTAGTGGAATCGCGTGGGATTGGCGGGCCATTCCGGTCCGCCGAAGATCTGGCCCTGCGGGTTCCATCGCTCAACCGCAACGAACTTACCCGGCTGGCGCAAATCGGAGCATTGAACCGGCTCGACGGCATCCGGCACCGCCGTGATGCGTTATGGCAGATGGAACGCGCCGGCAAGCCGGAGGGCCCGCTGCTTCGGCAGTCGAGCGAAGCGCTGCACGAGGACTCGGACGCGCTGCCGCTACAGCAGATGCATGTGGAAGAGCGCCTGGCAGCGGACTATGCAGGAACCGGCCTGACCGTCGGCAAGCATCCGATGCACTACCGCCGCGCCGAGCTCCGTCGCTTGCATATCTTGTCGGCAGAGGATTTGCGAACGCGGCGCGATGGAGAGTTCGTCCGCGTGGCCGGGTGCATCATTGCGCGTCAAAGGCCTGGAACGGCAAAAGGTTTCATCTTTATCTCAATGGAAGATGAAACCGGCATTGCCAATATCATTGTTACCCCCAGTCTCTACGATCGGGACCGGCTCATTGTGACTCGCAGCAGGTTTCTTCTGGTCGAAGGTCCGCTCCAGAATCAGGACAACGTGATTCACGTTAAGGCAACCCGCCTGATGCCGCTGGCTCACGCCCATATCGACGTGCAGTCGCACGACTTCCACTAAGAGCTGGCCTTACGCCAGCCATGCGCGAACTCCTCTTCCCGAATAACTACTGTCCTGGATCATTAGCAATCCTTGGCTTTCAGAAACTTGAGGATCATACCGCCCCGCGCAGTGCGCTGCTGCCTCAAACGACCTCTTCCCTTCACTTCGCTGCCGGAATTCCTCTCGCAGTCTCGATCGGATTCAGGCTATCAACGAAGCGATCCGGAATGCGGGCGGCGTCTCCGTTCGCCGAAGACGCCGCACATGCAATTGCCACGGTTGGACCGGATCAGAAGGTGAACTTTGCGCCAGCCTCGAGGAAACGGGGCTCGATGTTGCCGCTGCTCGTAATCTGGCCGTAGGCGCCGTCTCCGGGATTGGAGTCAGGCTGCCCATAGCTGGGAGTGTTAAAGGCGTTGAAGGCTTCCAATCGAAGCTGAAGCCTGTACCGCTCGGTAAAAGAAATCTCCTTGAGTGCGGCAAGATTCGCCGATCGGATGGGAGGCTCCTGGATGAAGAACTTCTGACTGTCTCCAGGAGTGCCATATGCATTGTTGGTGAAGGCCGCCGTGTTGAAGTACGCATGGAGCCAGTGGCTCCTGCCGCCCTGGCGAACGCCGAAAGGCTGGCCGGGGACGTAATCCGCGCGGTCCTGCCCTTCATTGAAGAACGAGTTGTTGTTGCCCTCGCCGCCGTTCATGGTAAATGGCGGTCCGGACATGGCCGTGTAAGTGCCGGAGAACTCCCATCCTCCGCCAATATTTCTCAGCACCGGGTTCAGGCGCTCGAGCCGCGGCGTCTGGTAGAGAAAATCGTTCACGAAGATGATCGGGTAGTTCAGGCTCGACAGTCCGTAGTCGTGCCGGATCGAATAGGGGTCGCTCACGCTGGATTCGAAGCTGGGATCGCCGGATCCGCCCACGTCGGTGTCGCGGGACCAGGTGAAGTTGGAGTGGAACTGCAGGCCCAGCGACATGCGCTTTTCCAGGCCCGCCTGCAGCGCGGAGTAACGCGAAGTTGCCCCGTCCTGCACCTGGATAATCGATCCAAAGTCCGGGTAGGTTGTGCGGTCGCCGTTGTTGGGGTTACTCGGCGATCCGAAGTAGTGGCCCGGATTCTGGTCGACGGTGGTTGCCTGGTGATACGACTCGGCGCCAACGTACGCCAGGTGCACGGCCCAGCTTTTGCTGAGCTGCTGTTCGAGCGACGCGTTCCAGCTCTGCGTCATGCCGATCTTGAGATTGAGTGCAAACACCGCTGGAAGGGAGACCGGTTCGAAGGTGGTGAAGGATACGTTGCTCGCCGGCAGTTGCGAGGGCGAGGCAAACGGCGGCAGGGGGCTTGTTCCGCCCGTTGCCGCGAATCCGCTCCACGGGTTGTCGAAGCTCAGCGGCGCCGTCGCGGTTCCCGTCAGGCTGTAAGCGGGTGAGAAGGGCGCGGCATCCCACACGTGGTTATAGAAGGCATCTTCCATGGGAGTGGTGAACACGCCGAAGGCGGCGCGAACCACGGTGTCAGGATGAACCTGCCATGCGATTCCGAGGCGCGGCTCCCAGTACTCGTAGGTGGTCGGCATTACGCCCGGCCCAACACCCTTATCGCCCACAAATACCAGGCCCGTGGGTGCGTTGGGATAGCGCGTGCTTTGCTGGCCGGGAACAAAGGCGGCGGCCCGGCCGTTGGCCACGGTGAGCGGCACATTGGGATCCCAGCGCAAGCCTGCGGTGACCGTGAAATGCTGGCTGAGCTTTACCTGATCCTGCGCGAAGTAGCCTTGCATCCATCCCTGCTCGCTGCCAGATTCGCCCGCGCCCTGGTTGAGGGAGTACAGGTACCCCAGCAGAAAGTCAGAGAGCGGAAAGCCCGTGTAGGAACCGTTGAATGTGGCTTGCGCGTTCACTTCGCCGCCCCAGAATTCCGACCCATAGCGGTGCATCAGATTGGTGCCCGCGATGAAGGTATGCTTGCCCCAGGTCTTGGTCAGAGTGTCGGTGAACACCCAGTACCGGCGGTGCGTGTCGTTGGGATTGCCGGTAAAGGCGCTGAAGCCGAGGCCGCCGCCGTAGAGGCTGTTGCCATCAAAGGCCGAGAGCCCGCCGATGTAACACTCGCCCGAGGGATCCTCGACGGCAATATACTCCGACAAACAGACGGGCTTTCCGCTGGCATCGTACTCCAGCGTCCCCGTTGAGAAGTCGTACTCCTGCCACGAGAGGATGGCGCTGTTCAGCAGGGTGGGGCTGATGGTCCAAACGTGTCCGAGCGCCAGGTTCAAGTAGATTCCATTCAGGGACGTTACGCCGGAGAGGATGTTGCCTACCGTGGTGTGGCCGGGCTGGTTATAGAGATCGAGAAAGCTGCGGGCAAAGAGGCGCTGATTCTTGTTGAGGTTGTAATCCACGCGGGCTGTCAGCTCGTTGTAATCCTGCGTCGTGGCCGGCGTGGAGACGTTGGTTTCGCCGGTTGCGGGGTTCTGGCCGAGCGGGATCGACTTCATCAGCGCCAGGGCGCCCTTGCTGAACATGCTGGGGTCGACCTGCTGCGGTACGCCGTTCTCCGTGTGAAATACGCCTGCCAGAGGACCGTTCAGATCGCTGGCCGGCACGGCGCTGAAGTCTCCGTTCAGCATGGCTTGCGTGGGCGTGAATACGGTGTTGGTCGAAGCGTTGTAGCTCCTGCGCGTGGCCTGATAGTTGGCGAAGAAAAACAGCTTGTCGCGCAGAATCGGTCCGCCGATAAACCCACCGAACTGGTTGCGGCGCAGCACGTCTTTCTGGCCGCTGCTCCAGTACTTGGCGTTCAGGGCGTCGTTGCGGATGAACTCGAATGCGCCGCCGTGAAACTGGTTGGTGCCCGAGCGCGTCTGAATGCTCACAACCGCCATGGGCGCAAAGCCGTACTGCGCATCGAAGTTGTTGGTGATCACGCGAAACTCCTGCGTGGCGTCGGTATTGGGAAAGGGCGCGGCCAGCAGGCTGAACGTGTCCATGTTGGCCACGCCGTCGAGCAGATACCATGCGCTGCCCTGCCGCTGGCCGCCGACCGAGGCTCCCGACTCGGTGGAAAACGAGTTACTGTTGGTAGGCGTGGATGCCTGCGAGTAGAGTTCGTTGGTGGTCCCCGGCGCCAGGGCCACGAGGGCAGAAGGGTCGCGGTTGTCGAGCGGCATGGCCGTGATCTCGCCCTGGCTGATCACCTGGCTGAGTTCGGGCGTGGTTGAGTTGATCAGCTCCGCCCCGCCGGTCACGGTCACCGTTTCGGTGTTCGAGCCAACCTTCAACTTAACGGGCAGGGTCGCATTCTGCGCGACGGTAAGCTGAATGCCCTTCTGCACGAACGACGTGAATCCCGCCGCGCTCACGGTGAGCGTATAAACTCCAGGCGGAAGCTCGCGAACTACAAAGCTGCCTGTTGCGCTGCTCTGTGTTTGGCGCGTAAGCCCCGTTCCCACGTTCTGGACCGTCAGTTGCGCTCCGGGCACTGCGGCCCCGCTCGAGTCGGTTATCGTTCCCGCCAGTTGCGCGGATGTGTCCTGTCCCATCGCAGGAAACGCCGCAAAGACCATCAGGAGCCCGCTCAGGCACAATGCCGTGCCGAACTGTCGCATGAGGTTCCTCCTCTCCGTTTGCATCATGTTTGCCTCCTTCATCGAGAATCTTCGGACGAAGCTCCAATTCTCACGCGGGGCTCCGCCAGGCCGCACTTTGAAAGAGCAACGCACGCGATTCCATCGTCACCGCGCTCATCGCGTCCTGCCCGCCGCAACTACAACTTCCCCCTGGAGACTTCAAAGCTTGATGACTATGTGCCGGCGGTACAAGAGCCACACCGGCATCCAGCAGACCAGCGCGAAGACCGCCGAGTAAATCAATGAACCGAATGCCGGCGTGCCCAGGTGCTCAAAGAAGCCCTGGTAGACGAACTGTTGTATCGACTGCAGGGCATTCACATGAAAATCGGCGACCGCCGACGACAACAATTCCGACAGCACGTAAGCCACGATGGCATTGGTGCCGAGGGCCAGCCATGGACTCATCCATCGTCCGCGCCACTGCTTGATCTCGACGATGAAGTAGAGGAGGGCGAGAATCAGGAGGCTCCATCCGCCCGCGTAGAGCACGTACGAACTGGTCCAAAGCTTCTTGTTGATCGGGAAGCTATGCGACCACAGCAGGCCCACGGCCATTAGTAGAAATGCGCTCGCCAGCATCCCGCTCAGCTTCGTTGCTGCGCTTCGCGCCGCGGTCAGCCAGCGGCCCGCCAGCATCCCGAGCAATGTGGTCGCGAGCGATGGAATGTCGCTGAGCAGCCCTTCCGGATCGCGGGTGTGCTCAAAGAGGCGGTGGGGAAAGATATGCCGGTCGAAATACGCCGTGAGATTGATGTTCGGATCGAGAAGAGGAAAGTTCTTACCGGGAATCCCGTGGCCCGGAACTGGGACGAGGCAGATCAGCACCCAGTAGCCTGCAACACAAGCCAGGAACAGAGCAAACCAGACGGAAACCCGGCGAGTTATTAGCTGCAGCAGGCTTGCCAGCAGATAACATATGGCGATGCGCTGCAAGACTCCGTAAATCCGCAGCGTGCCCAGATGGAAGTAGGGAAATCCATTGACGATCAGCCCGAAGATAAACAGCAGAACCGTCCGGCGCAGAATATGGCTTACCAGAACTGTTCTGGGAGTGCGGTGGGCCTGATGGGCGCCCCATGAAAGCACGATCGAGATGCCTACCACAAACAGAAAGACAGGGAACACAAGGTCGGTGGGAGTAAATCCGTTCCAGGGTGAGTGGTTCATCCAACGATAGGCCAGATCGTTTTGCCCGTTGTTGTTGACCATGATCATGAAGGCGACGGTGATTCCCCGCAGCAGGTCGATCGAGGCAAGCCGCGTGGAGCGTTGCGCCGCGACTGCGCTCACTTCGGTTTGTGCGGCCATAACTGTCTCCCTGGCGCTATGCTTCGCGCCGGCACTCCTGCATCAGGTCTCTCGCTTCCGCGAATAAGTCAGCTACATGCCGAGGCTGACTGGGACGATAGGGCGAGGACAACCAGGTCTGCTGCCATATATCGAGCGAGAAGCTCCGCTTGAGCCGGCGGTGCTCGAGATAAGCCGACCAGCGCGCCGCATAATAATCGCGCGTCAACCCGGACCAGACGCGGGCCGCATAGTCGGTAAGTTCCGGCCAGCCCCAGGTCGTAATGAGCTGGCGGCCGTTCTCCTCGTAGTACGCTGCCACGTCGGGCGTCTTTGCATGCGATCGCGCGGCCTCGGTCCACGTTTCCAGCCGGCGGTCCGCGCGCAGATTCAGCAGGCCGTCGATGCGGCGCAGCCAGTCGATTGCCTGCCGGCGGCTGCGGACAGCGTCATCCGGCTGCTCGCCGCTGCCACCGGCAACGGCGCTGCGCAGCTTGCTGTCCACATGCCCGCCGACCGTCTGGGCAACAAATTCGATCAGGTCGTTGCGGTACAGCTCACTGTCTGCCAGCCGGTCGGAGCAGGAGAGAAACAGCTCCGTAGCGGCCTCGAAAGTTGGTCCTGAATTCACCGACTCCGCCTGCGGATTTTCGCCCGGCTCGCCTTGCCAGGCCTGCCGAGTCATCCACACATGCGAACTGTAGGCGCTCTTGAGCAGCAGCTCCCACGCCTGCTGCATCTGCGCGGGGCAGGCCCCGTAACGCGCCTTGCAGTAGGCCGGAATCCATGTCCCGAGATCAATTGCCTTGCCTTCCCAGCCCGCGTCGGTCATCAGCTCATAGACAACCTCGTTGTTCTCGATGCCCTCCGGGCAGATGCCCCAGCCCACGAGATTGCCGCGATCCGGGCTCTCCAGCACCGAGGCCGGCT
>Ga0335072_10009319_pt1 | contig 14165 bp, 16 predicted proteins | sample Lox_Sample_21_FD_206725 | JGI IMG/M metagenome (GOLD analysis project Ga0335072, IMG submission 206725) | Soil microbial communities from Loxahatchee National Wildlife Refuge, Florida, United States - Lox_Sample_2.1 | ecosystem: Environmental > Terrestrial > Soil > Wetlands | place: USA...
GGGATCTCTCGTTTACAACGCGCTGTTCGTGATGCTGACCGCGGTGTTCAGTCCTGGACAGGCACTGGCCATCGGGCTGCTGTACGTGCTGCTGTGGGAGGGCCTGCTGGCGAGCCTGGTGCCGGGCGTAAGCCTGCTGTCGGCCGGGCACTACAGCCTCGCGGTGGCGAACTCGATCGCGCATAATGGCGCCCTGCATGCCTACCTCAACGTTGGCACCGGGATTGGCATGGGACTAGTCGTTACCTGCGCCTCGCTGGCGTTCGCGTCAGTCTCGCTGTCCGCGTTCAACGTCGCCGGCGACGTATCGTGAGCTAGCTAGCGCGGCGTACTCTCGTCGGGCCGGAAGGCCGGGCCGTGACCGGGGATGATGACGGCGGCCACCGCCAGGATGCGGGCCCGGCTGGCCGAAAGTACCCCGGCGTCCGGCGCGAACGGGTCGTCAGCCGGCCCGTCTGATGCCCACCAGGCATGGGTGCACGCGTTCACGCCGCCTGCCGTAGCGGCGAGCGTCGTGATGTCTTCTGGGGTGTGGCCGGGGGTGGCCATCAGCCTGACTGACGGACTCAGCTGGAAGCCGTCGGCTTCCCGGCTGAGCCACCGGTCGCCGTCGTAGATGGCCCAGTGATCATGGATCCGGGCAGCCGGGAACAGCGCCGCGTTGACGGTGTGATCCGGGTGGTGGTGGCTGAACACGATGTCAGTCACGGCCTCAGGCGTGAGGCCCCGCTCGGCCAGCGCAGCCAGCAGGTCCTGTCGCGACGCGACCATGCCGGGATCGACGATCACGGCGACGTCTCCGTCTTGAATCAGCGTGACGGTGCTTCCGACCCGGTCGCCTCCGGAGTCATCGCGGGCATAGCCGACCTGAAGGACGTGCACCGCCGCAGATCCAGTCACCGGAAAGTCAGTCTCCTGCATAAGCGCAGACCCTACCGGCAGCCGCCCGGTCAGCCTAGTATGCCGGCCCAGTGCGGGCGTCGTAGCCAGCAGGGTCAGGACTCAGCCGCTCCCCGGGCTGGACGTCTAAGCTGCTGCCAGCGGTCCTGGCGTGCTTGTGCGCGTGGTGGGGCCGGTCGGCGCCAAGCCGCCCCGCGGAACGTCATGAAGGAACGGCGCATGAAACCTAGCCGTGCCGCCCTCGGCCTTGCCCTGTGCGGAGTACTCGCCGCATGTTCCGCGCACGCATCCGCAGGGGCCCGCGGGGCCGTGCCCGCTAGCCAGTACCTGGTCTGCCAGTCGCTGGCAGGCCTCTGCACAGGAGTGACGCCAAAGTACGAGCCGGCAGAGCTTCTCATGTCCGGCGACGGGACCCTCTACGCCACGGGCCTGACCTGGTCCGGCTGGGGCGCGGCGACGGCGACGGGGCACGGGACCGCTGAGGCGAACAACTGCCAGCCAGACTGTGCCAAGGGGACGCTCAGCGCGCACCCAGTCACGATCGTGCTGAGCAGGCCTGTCCGGTGGCACATGGATATGGTCTACAGCCGCGCGTCATTTTCGATCCCGTCGCTGCACGACGACCAGACCTGGAGCGCTGGACTCATCCCGCGGCCGGCCCTGTCAGCGCGTGTCCCGGCGCCCGGCCAGTCCGCCTAGCGACGGAGTATGTGACTCGACGCTGTCCGCTACGCCGCGATGTAGTCCAGGACGCGGCGGAAGTTGGCCTCGACTGGCCCCATCGCATCAACGATCAGCCGGTCCACGGTCAGCGGGGGCACCTCAGCGCGCATCCGCTCGACATGATCCCACCCGACTTCATGCCACCCGGGAATGCCGCGAACGCGACCCTCGATCCGCGCACGGTGGACAGCCTGATCGGAGCAGACGCATTCGATCAAGGACAACGGTGCAGCGAAGTGGTCAGCGGTCGCCCGCCACACTGAGAACTGACTGTCACCCACCATGTCGACAACAACCGCGCTCTGACCGAGCATCAGCTGCCTGGTAACCAGCGTTCTCAGCAGCCCGGCCCACGCGGCCAGATAATCTGAGCGGTCCAGCTTGGCTAGCGCCGCATGCGCAGGCTTGAGCCCTCCCATGAGCCAGTCTCCTTCGAAAGCTGGAGCCTGCATCGTCCGCGCTACGCGTTCGGCCAGCGTCGACTTGCCCGTACCAGGTAGCCCGGAAAAGATGATCACCTGAGGTTCGGCGCCGACGTGATCCACGCACAGAAGGCTAGCGTTCCATCGTTCCGTGGGCTCTCCTGCGCATGCTCTCCAGTGACTAACGCCTGAGACGCAGCCCCGCGGGTCCGGGGGACTACAGGTGGCTTCTGATGACCTGCGCTAGCGCCGCCTGGCTGGTGTCGTCGACGTCCAGGACGCCGTATTCGGCTGAGAGGGCGCGGAGTTGCTGCTGGTCGTAAGGCACTCCCGGCGGCAGGGGTGCGAGGTGCCAGTGAAGGTGCGCGTTGCCTTGCTGGCTGCCCAGGCTCAGTGAGTACATCCGTTCGGTTGGCACGGATGCAGCCAGTGCCGTCGCTACCCGGTGCACGACCCGCTGGAACGCGAGGTACTCGTTCTCGGTCAGGTCATTCACCCAGCTTTCGGCGTGCCGTTTGGGAGCGACCAGGCAGTAGCCCCGCAATGTGGGCCAGCGGCTCAGGAAGGCGATGGTGTCCGCGTCCTCGTAGACATGATGATGGGTGTAGTCCGGGTGCCCGGCCAGGATCGAGCAGACAAAGCACGGGCCCTCCTGGGACCGGCGGTCGTATTGCGCGACGTTGAAGGGCACTTTATGGTGCTGGGCGCTGTCCATCGGTCCATCCTTGCGCCGGACGAAGGCCAGTAGCGGTTTGGTCCGCATCGCCGCTGGTAGTGGCAACGCAGGCGGGGTCTGACCGGCGGCGCGGACCAGCCCTATCTCGCCGGGCTGGCGGCCTTGGCTGCGGCCTTGAGTTCTTTCTTGTGGGCCCGGACAGCGGCGAGCGAGGCGTCGTCGACGATGTCGGCCACCGAGTAGTGCGAGCCGGCCTCCCCGAAGTGGCCGGCCGCCTCCCGCCAGCCTTCTGGCCGGACGCCGAGCTGCTTGCCTAGCAAGGCGGTGAAGATCTGTGCCTTGTTGCCGCCGAAGCCGGGCAGTTCAGCGACCCTGGCCAGCAGCTCCTTGCCGGAGCCAGCACCGGTCCAGACGGCTGCGGCGTCGCCGTCATAGCGATCGACGATCAGCCTGGCCAGGTCCTGCGTCCTGGCGGCCATGGCCTTGGGGAACCTGTGCAGCGCAGGCCGCTCCGCGAAGATCGCGGCGAGCGCAGCCGGGTCAAAGTCGGCTAGCTCGGCCGCGGTCGGCTCATGCCCGAGTCGCTTCACCAGTTCATACGGCGAGCTGAACGCCTTCTCGAACGGCACCTGCTGATCGAGCAGCATGCCGATCAGCAGCGCGAGGGGATCGCGGGTGAGCAGCTCGTTGGCCTCGGCCTGCACTGGCAGCGAAATCGTCATGGGTGTCATCATCTACCATCGCGCCGGGATGCAGGAACCCGCTCGGCAGGCCAGCGCAGGCGGGGGGCCGCCGCAGGGGAACTACGGACCGCGCTGGATAGTTGGTATAAGAGGGGAAACGAAGTTTCCCGGAGGGAGTCCGGCATGGCACCGCGTCTCAGGTATGGCCTCATCGGGGTCGTGATCGGGCTGCTGCTAGTGATCATTGGCCATCCGATTATCGGCCTCGTCGTGATCGCAGCCACCATCGCAATCCCGGCAGTTGCCTACGCCATGCTGAGCCCTGAGCAGCGGCGCAGGCTGCGCAGGAACCGCGACCGCAAGCAACTCGGCGGCTAGCAAGGCATCGGGCCGGCGAGCACCGGGCCCGCGGAGTGCGGCTGCGGTGGCTTCGGCCTCAAACCAGCGGGTTCGTCGCTTTAACCTGCGGAAATCTGCTGAAGTCCCGATCCGCGCTCCACAGTTGTCTGATGCCCTGGCTCAGGCATAGCGCCACGATTCTGGCGTCGTGTACCAGCGGGCCGGTGACCTTGGCGCTGGCAAGCAGCGAGCTCAGCACTGACCAGTAGCTGCTGCCCTCGCTCAGCGGCACGACAGACGGCGATTCAAGCCATGCGGCAACCTGGCCGATCGCCTCGCCCGCGCTGCTCGGCGGATCGTAAATGCGCGGGTGCGTCGCGATCGCGTAGAACTCGTGAAGGCACGGCCACGGCAGCGCCCAAGGAGCCGGGCTCTGCGCGAGCTCGCGAATCGCAGCCGCAGCCGCGTCGTGGAAGGGCGAGTCACGCCGGTGCGCGTACACCAGGAGGTTCGTGTCTACGGCGATCAAAGCCGGTCTCCGTAGCTGAGCTCCCTGATCTTGGCCCAGCCGACCTCGGCTACGTCGGGCCGCAATCCGCTCCCGTCCACGCTGGCATCGCGCAAGGCAAACCCCTGAGCGCGGCGATGCCGGGCGATCACGGCCCGCAGCCCTTCCTCGAGCACCGACTTCATCGTGGTCCCCTCGGCCCTGGCGATCTCCTGGGCCTCGCGCACGAGCTCGTCAGGAAGCTCGACAGTGGTCTTCATATGGGTAACCATATCAGCGTAGCCATACTGCCGTACTTCTCAGCAAGCAGTTTGGCGGGCAGGGGACCGGCCCGGTGGCGGGCGTTCCCGCCCTGATCTTGCTGAACCTAGGTCAGGGCTGGCTGGGCTGCCAGAATGCCGGGAACTCTCGCGGCGCTTCCGGTCCGTCGTAATGCGCTAGCGGCCGGAATATGCGGTTATCGCCGATCTGCTCAAGGACGTTGGCCATCCAGCCGATGATCCGGCTGCAGGCGAAGGTCGCCGTGAACATTTCCCGCGGCAGCCCGGCGGCTTCGAGTACGACGCCGGCGTAGAACTCCACGTTCGCGTAGAGCTCCCGGCCGGGCTTGAGTTCGGCGAGCAGCTGCACTGCGGTCTTCTCCACGATCTCGGAGAATTCGACCCGGTCGCTATGCAGTTCCCTGGCTACCTCGTGCAGCAATGCCGAGCGGGGGTCGACGGTCTTGTAGATCCGGTGGCCGAAGCCCATGAGCTTGTCGCCGTTCTCGATCGCGTTCCGCAGCCACGGCTCGGCGTTGCCGGGCGATCCGATCGCGTCCAGCATGTCGAAGACCCTGGCCGGAGCCCCGCCGTGGAACGGGCCCGACAAGGCCCCCAGGGCACCGGTCGCGACGGCTCCCAGGTCAGCCCCGGACGAGGCGATGACCCTCGAGGTAAAGGTCGAGTTGTTGAACCCGTGGTCGATCGTCAGCATGAGGTAGCGCTCGACGGCGTACCTAGCCCGGTCCTCGGGAACCGCGCCGGTGATCATGTAGAGGTAGTTGTCGCTGTAGCCAAGGTCGGCCCTGGGCTGGACCGGCTCCTGACCGCTGGCGAGCCTGAATAGCTGCGCGGCCAGCACGGGCATAATCGCCGACAGGCGCTCTGCCTGCTCGCGTGTCTCGGCATCGCTCTGGTCGGTCCACGGCTTGCAGCCCATCGCCTGGGCGGCGACGGAGATCGCGGTGCGCAGCGATGCGAGAGACCCTAGCGTGCTCAGCCGGGCGATGGCGGGCAGCAATTCGGCGACGCCGTGCGGCAGTTCGCGGAGTTCGGCGGTCTCCTCGGCAAAGCTCGCCCGCTGCTCAGCGGTCGGCAGGTCACCGCGCAGCAACAGGTGCCAGGCGTCCTCTACCCGCCCGCGGCGGGCGATATCAACGGCGTTGTAGCCGCGGTAGTGGTAGAAACCCTGGCGGCCGAGTACGTCGGATACTTCGGTACGGGCTACCGACACCCCGGCCAGCCCGGCAGGCGCCTCGTAGGGCGCGGTGGCTACGTCTGATGCGGCGTTCATGCTGCTCCTTTGGCGGGCAAGGGGAGGTTGATCTAATATTGATCACTGCCATGCACTTGTGTCAATATTGATTAAAATCAATGTGCTCGCAGGTACGGGGCTCGTTATCTCGCGTGAGGTTGGCGCGAACGGAGGGACGCCAGTGACCGACTGGATCGGCGCGGCCGAGGCCGCGCAGCGGCTGGGCATCAAACAGGCGAGCCTGTACGCGTATGTCAGCCGCGGCGTGCTCAGTCGTCGCCGTGAGGTCGACGGGCGGGCCAGCATGTTCGATGCGGACGAGGTTGACGAGCTGGCCCGCAAGGGCCGGCCGAGGCGCGCCGGCGGCGGGCCGACTGAGATCGTCATCGAGTCCGCGCTGACCGAGATCACCAGCACGACCCAGCGCTACCGCGGTTACGACGCAACTGACCTCGCGCTGCGCTGCAGCTTCGAGGACGTGGCCATGTTGCTCTGGACCGGGTCGCTGCCGACCGGGGGTGTTGCGGCCGGACTCAGGTTCGGCGATGCGGCCGGACTGACTGTGCCAAGGGGCGCTGGCTTGGCGGCGGGGAGCGGGAGCGACTGGCAGGCGACCGCGGAGGCCCTGGCGGCAGGCCGCGCCGCCCAGGCAGCGCTGCCGATCGGAACACTGCCTCTGGAGCGCCTGCAGGTCATCGTGCCGGCCCTGGCGGCCACTGACCAGTTCCGGCTGCACCTGGATGTGCCAGCGGTCGTCCAGGCCGGCAAGGCGCTCGTGGCCGGCATGGCTGGTGCCCTGCCCGGCGCAGGCCCGGCGCACGGAGCGCCCGGCGCGGACCTGCCCCGTCCGGACTCGCCAGGCAGCGGCTCGTCCGGTTCCGGTCCGGCCGTCTCCGGTGCGCCGGGGTCTGGTTCGTTCTCTCCCGACTCGGTGGCCGCCGGTTCGTCGGGAGCTGGTGGGCCGGGGGCCGGCGCATCGGGGGCCGGGCCGTCCGGATCGGAGGTGGCGGTCGCTGCCAGGCTCGCGCCGAAACTGTGCGCCGGGCCGGTTCCGTCCGGCCTGGTTCGCGTGCTGAACGCTGCCCTGGTCCTAGTCGCCGACCACGAACTGGCCGCCTCGACCCTCGCAGCCAGGGTCGCGGCGTCGATGCGGGCCGATCCGTACGCCGTCGTCGCGACCGGCCTCGGCGCGATGGGCGGGGCACTGCACGGCGGTGCCGCGCTGGGCGCCGAACTGATGCTGGGGTCCGCTAGCTCACCGGCAGACGCGCCGCGGGTTGTCGGCGACCTGCTGCGGCGAGGGGAGAAGCTGCCTGGCTTCGGGCATTTCGTTTATAAGGACGGCGATCCGCGAGCGAACCTGCTGCTCCGCCTGATCTCCGAGTTCGCGCCCGATTCCCCGCAACTGGCGATCTCACAGGCCGTCACGGACGAGGCCCGCCGGCGGGCTCTGCCGGAGCCCAATATCGAGTTCGCCCTCGCGGTGCTGGCCGGAGTGGCGGGGATGATCCGCGGTTCAGGCGAGGCGATCTTCGCGACGGGGCGCACGGCAGGCTGGCTCGCTCACGCTCTCGAAGAATACGAGCGCAACGTCCCGATCCGCCCGCGCAGCGTCTACACGGGCCCGACCGGCGTCACCTAGATCCGCTCGGTGGCCGACATTTCGTCGATTCTGGTTGCGCGAAACGCCATAAGTCCGACGTAGAGTGCACGAAATCGATGAAGAGTGTCGGTGTCAAGTGGTGGTTGCAACGAGGTAGTCGTTGGGGGCTTCGGCGGGGTGGCGTAGTCCAGGACGCGGCGGGGCCGGGTGTCAGTGCACCCGCGGCGGCGAGGCGCCGCGGGTGGACCAAGCGCCGCCCTGGGGTCTGAACGTCAGCACGGCAGCGCGGAGGGCCAGCGGCCCGCCTCGTTCTCTGCAGCGTGTGTCGGCCTTCGAATGCCTTGTTACCGATGTCCGGGCAGGACGCGTCTACACGGGTAGAGAACGCGCGCTCTCCCCAAGGAACGGAAGGCCTAGATGGACGAGAGGTTGCACTCCATGTTCAAAAGCGAGATGTCCTCGCAGGCAAGGCCGTCGCTTGACGGCCTCGCCCAGCAGGCGCTGGCCAAGGGGCGGAGCGCCAGGCGTGCGCGCACGGCGAAGATCGCGTCAACCGTTCTGGTGGCGGCCGGCCTCGTCGGCGGCGTCGCGGTAGCGGTGCCGACGATCGCCGGTGGCCATCCTGTCGCGGCCGATCGGGCCGCAGCGGCGAAGTCGGTCAGTCCCGCCCGGCCTGGCACACAGACCGCGCCCGCCGGCGGCGCAAAGACAGTGCCTGCTCCGGTGATCCTGACCGACGCGAGATTGGGGGCCAGCTATATCTCGCAGCCGCGGGGCCCCAAGGCGCCCACGAGTTCGGCGGCCGTCCTGGATGAGCTGCTGAAGCTGCTGCCGCCAGGGGCGACGAGCCATTATGCATTTTTCGGTGGTGTGGGTGCGCAAACTTACTTGGATGGCGCGAACGGGCTCGGGATGATCAGGATCGTTCTCTACAAGAGCTCGCTGAATCCGGATGCGTGTACCAGCGCGGTCCCGTCGGACATGACGCGGACCTGCACCACGCTGGCCAGCGGCGCGACGGTGGTCACCACCAGAATTTCGGACAACTGCATACAGCCGCTGGTGATCGACGTCGACCACGGGGACGGCACCGTCGTCGAGATCGACGTGGCCACCTGCCTGCCATGGAACGGCCACAAGAACCCGCCGGCGCATATGGTGATCACCGTTGCTCAGGCACAGCAGATCGCCGCGAACCCCGCATGGGGGGCAGGGCAGATGGCTGCCGCGCTTGTCCATGGCGCGAACAGCCGGTTCGCGGACATTCCGGGAAACTCGCACGCCGCCGAGTCGGTGGGCTCATGCCCCGGCGCGTCGGGGAACTCGCGCGCCAGTGCGTCGAGGAAGGCCAGTGCGTCGAGGAAGGCCAGCGCGTCGAGGTGCGCAACGGCCAGCGGAGGCACGTCGACGGCAGGCTGACCGCACCGCGGCGGGCCTGCCCCCAGTCAATGGGGCAGGCCCGCTCTCGCGGGCCGGTAAAAGACAGGCGTACTAACGGAGGTGACAGTGCGAGACGACGACGAGTTCGTCGCTTTCGTGGAACAGTCGGGAAGCCGGCTGCGCGATACCGCTTTCTGGCTGTGCCGGGACTGGAGCCTCGCGCAGGACCTCACCCAGGCCACACTGATCAAGGTCTACCTGTCATGGCAGCGCATCACCCACAACGACCCCTATTGGTACTGCAAGAAGGTGCTGCTGCGGACCTACCTCGATCACAAGCGGCTCAAGAGCTCGGCGGAGGTGCAGACTGATGTGGTCCCGGATCGGCCGGCGGCGGCCGATGCTGCCGAGCTCCGCATCACGCTGCTAGACGCGCTCGGGCATCTCAGCCCCCAGGACCGCGCCATCGTCGTCTTGCGATACTGGGAGGACCACAGCGTCCAGAAGGTGGCCGAGTTGCTGGACCTGTCGCCCGGCGTGGTGAAGATGCAGAGCATGCGCGCGCTGGCTAGCCTCCGTGTCCTGGTCGGTGAGGAGGAAGCCATTCCCGCCCCGCTCGCCTGAACGTCACCGAAGCTCGCAGGACGCGCCCCGGACCGCAGATCGTGTCCATTCAGGGGTCCGGGGTTTGGGCGTGTGACCTGTCTTCGCTCACGGTCGTGGGTTCACGGCGCGTCTGCTGTCGGTGAACTACTGGTTCTCAGCGCGGAGCGAGTGAATGTGCGTACTCGATTGTGCTAGTCTCACGCACCCTTGGCTGCAAGCCGGACGCACGACTTGGACTGCCCTCCTGCGGCCAGCCCGCGCTTATCCCCGCGTCGGCTGGGCCGGGTGTGGTGACGAACGGTCCGCCCGGCCGGCCGTGAACGAGATCCACGCATCCGGCGGCAGGTCAGGCCTGCCGGGAACGGCCCTGCGCTCCTCGGTCCAGTCGCGGCCGACGAGTTCCGTCGCAACCCGGCGCCAGAAGCGCGCGGCTGCAGCGTTGGCCTCCTGGAACGCGACCTCCCAGGGGCCGGGGTGCTCCGCGGCGATAGCCCCCGCAGCATGCAGCCCGACCCCAGCTCGCCGAATTGACCGCACCACGAAGAAGCTGCTGAGGACGCGCACCGGGCCGGCGAGGCCGCGGACGATGGCGAACCCTACGGGCCTGTCGTCCGCCGCGGCGAAGACGTAGCCAGCCCAGTCCTGCTCCTCGAAAGCCGCGGCCAGCCGCTCGGTGCGAAACGTGCCGTCCGGGTTCGGCAGCTGGCCGCCGAACTCCGACATGTCGTGGCGGAACATCAGCCACAGGCGCTCGGCCATCGGACGGTCGGCAGCGCTCGCGCGGCGGACGGAGATCGTGGGCATGGCGGCTCCTTGCAGGGTGCGGGTGATGAGGCCAACGGCGCCAGGCGGCGGAAACAGGCCATGAAAAAAGCCTCCCGGCCGGGCAGCGTCCCCGTGCAAGAAGGCTTCAGCTTAGATTTTAGCGGGCCGCGCAGTGGCCTGGTGTCCGATTGCGTGCGGACGATGAAGACGGCGCTGGGTGCGACGGCGGTGCTTGCCGATCCGCCGCCACGGAGGTGCGCACCGAGGTGAGCCAGGCGGGCGCGGGGCGATACGTGTTCGGGTGCTTGAACCTTTGGGCGAGGTTGAACATGATCGGGGCTTGTGTCCGATGAGCCTGCCGGGAGCGGGGATCCGCGTGCTCTGGTGGTCCGGCTGCGGGCTGTCATCGAGTCCGCGTATGGTCGCGGGAATGTGACAGCGCGGGCCGGGCTTATCTCAGGCAGACTTGAACGGGAGAGTGCAATGGCCGTCCGCCGGTTGAACCACGCGGTCCTGTACGTGCAGGACCTCGCCGCGAGCGTCGATTTCTACATCGACGCACTCGGCTTTGAGGTCGCCATGGAAATACCTGGCCGGGCCGCGTTCCTGCGCGCGCAGGGCACTGCCAACGATCACGACCTCGGTCTGTTCTCGGTGCCTGACGGCCAGTTGCCAGACGGCAGCTACCTCGGCCTGTACCACCTGGCCTGGGAGGTCGGCACGCTAGCTGAGCTCGCTGCGGTTCGCGAGCGCCTTGCAAACAGGAACGCCCTCGTGGGCGCTAGTGACCACCGCGTGTCGAAGTCGCTCTACGCCAAGGACCCGAGTGGCATCGAGTTCGAGGTCATGTGGCGGGTGCCAGCCGAAGACTGGGCGCAAGAGACCGCTGACGGGTCGATGATCAGGCCGCTCGACCTGGAGGCAGAGATCGCCCGGTGGGGCGACCGGATCACCGGCGCAGCGGCCGGGTCGGTTACCTGAGCATCTGCGCTCGCTCATCTGCCTGACATACCTGGGTGTGGCAGTTGGCTCAAGACACCCGATGTCGTGCCGCCAGTATTGCGCGAGCCAAGCCGGTCGCCGGATAATACACGCCAAGTCAGCATGATCGGTGACATCGGGGGAGCCCTTATGGGTTTGCGCCGAACGAGCCTGCGCCGAGCCGCAGTTTTAACTTCGCTTGCTGCCGTGGCCCTCTGCCTGCCGGCATCCGCTGTCGCGCAGGATTCCACGCCGTATCAGCCGGTCTGGCACCTGGAGTACCAGACACCGAACGCCGACGCGGGAACCGGGCTGCTCAGCGTGACCGCACCGAGTAAGAACGACGCCTGGGCCGTTGGCACGATCGGCCGCAAGCACGCTACCGGCTACATCGTGCACTGGAACGGCCGTCACTGGCGTCGAGTGGCCCTCCCGGCCTATGGATTCCGGCCGTGGGTAGTTAACTCGTCAGCTCCGGACGATGTGTGGGTCTTCGGCACCACCAGCACCGGCAACTATCAGGTGTTCTACCGGTCGGCAGCTGGCTGGCAGGCTATTCCGGCACCGCCTGTGACCCCGGCTGACCAGTATGTCTTCGGCGGGCTAGTCGTGAATGCCGCGGACGTCTGGCTACAAAGCACTCCGGTGCTGCACTGGAACGGCCAGCGCTGGCAGCACGTGAGGCTACCGCGCGGCTTTGAGCTGACCGGATTTGCCGATGCCGGCGGCACCATCTGGGCGGTCGGATTGCATGACTTCAGGGCCGACGGTCAGGGGCGGGTTGCTGTCTACCGCCTCCGCCACGGCCGGTGGCAGTCGCTGGCCATGCCGCATCGGCGCGGTTTCATCGCCAGCGTGGTCGCTGACAGAGCGCACAGCGTTTTCGTCACCGTCACCCGGCAGAAAGGGTTCGACACAACCGTCCTGTACTGGAACGGCCGCCACTGGCGGACGATCCCTCGGGCGCCGGCAGCGCCGGTCTACTTCCTGCCGGTGGCTGGCTATGGCGCTAGCGGCCTCTGGCTGAGCACCAACTTGCTGTGGAACGGCAGTCAGTGGATCTCGATCTCCCAGCACGTCGATGGTCAAGCGCAGCTCGTGGTCACCAACCAGGGCGGCATCGCGCAGATCCCTGGCACCAGGTCGTCCTGGCTGGTGATGCCGGCCGGCACTAGCCCGAAGCGGGGTCTCTGCGGCCAAATCTGGGTGGCCGGCCGGCTGCCGCACTGATTGCCGCTCGACAAGCAGCAAGATGTTAGCGGCCCGCCGCCAAAGTGGGTTGCGCGTGTCCGGGCGCGCGGGGGTCTCGGCTAGGCGGCGCTCACGGACTTAGCCGGGCAGTTGTCGTCCGCCCGATGAGGCCGGGCCAGGCGAACCAGAGGCGTGCGGCTTCGTGCTGACCTCGATGGTGCCTTTGTAGCCGATGCCCCGCACGTGCACGACCGGAGCGTCGGCGGGGAGGCGGCTCTCCAGGTCCTCCTCCGCGGACCAGCCCTTGCTCACGCCGAATCCGTCAAGCTCTACCCGGACGCCGAGCGGTACCAGCACGTCAATGCGCGACTTGTAGGCGACCGCGAACAGGGTGGTGACCGGCGCCGTCAGCTCGGCGGCACGCAGGTCGATGTGGCCGCTTCCCTTGTAGACGACCGCGCGGAACTGCTCAGGCACCAGCCAGCGGCCGGCCCGCCTGATGGAGCTCTTGTACGCGATAGCGAACCGGCCTGGCTTACGGCCGGTCGCGGCAGGCTGGACCGTCCGGCCGGGCTGCGTGCTCTCCGGCAGATCGCTGGTGAGAACGGCCAGGTCGCTGCTCAGCCGGGCGGTCAGCGCAGCCCTGGTCCGCTGGTCGAATTCCTCGTCGTCGAGCCTGCCCTCGGCGAAAGCCTCCTGCAAACGCTGCACGACGGCGTCCCGGTCCCGGTCACCGGCCCGGATGACGTGCGGTTCCGCGGGCTCCATCAGCGTGCCTCCCAAGTCAAGATGTATCTCAACTCAGCATAGCGGCGGACATTCTCCTTGTCAGATCCGGTGACGGTGCCGGGGGTGGCGGCTGGTGCGGGGCTGGCTCGGGGCAGAGGTGGTTCAGGGCGCGGCTGGCTCGGGGCAGACGTGGTTCGGGGGCGCGGCTGCTCGGGCTGGCTCGGGGCAGAGGTGGTTCTAGGGCGCTGCTGCTCGGGCGGGCTCGGGGCAGAGGTGGTTCGGGGGCGTGGCTGGCCCGGGCGCGGCTGGTGTAAGGCTCGGTCCGGGCGGCGGCTGCTATCCGGCTAGCTCCGGACTAGCTCCGCGTACAAGTCCGCCGTCTGGGCGGCGATCTTGTCCCAGCTGAACTCGGCCACCGCTCGCTTCCGTCCGCGCGCGCCGAACTCGGCTGCCATCGCGGGGTTGGTAATCATCGCGTTGACCGCCGCGGCCAGCGCGCGCTCGTCGCCCGGCGGCACCAGCTGGCCCGTCTCGCCGTCGGCCACCACTTCGGGGATCCCGCCGACGGCCGATGCGACGACGGCGCAGCCGCAGGCCATCGCCTCGAGGTTGACGATTCCGAGTGGCTCGTATTCGGACGGGCAGACGAATACAGTGGCATGGCTGAGGATCTGGATCACCTCGGACTTAGCCAGCATCCCCGGCAGCCAGATCACCCCGGAGCGGCTCGCGCGCAGGTGCTCGACGAGCCCGGTCACCTCGGCCTGAAGCTCGGCGGTATCGGCCTGCCCCGCGCAGAGCACAAGCTGCGCAGACGGATCGATCCAGTCGGCCGCCCGCAACAGCACCGGCAGGCCCTTCTGCCTGGTTACCCGCCCGACGAACACGACAGACGGTTCCGCCGGATCGATGCCGAACCGGTCGAGCGCGTCGCGGCCCTGATCGGGCCGGTACTGGTTCGCATCGATCCCGTTGTAGATCACGTGCACGCGATCGGCCGGCACCACGGGGTAGGACGCTCGGATGTCGGCGGCCATGCCTTTCGAAACGGCGATCACGGCCGCGGCGGATTCAATGGCTGTGCGCTCGCACCAGCTCGACAGGGCGTAGCCGCCGCCGAGCTGCTCGGCCTTCCACGGGCGCA
>Ga0335072_10009320_pt1 | contig 14164 bp, 16 predicted proteins | sample Lox_Sample_21_FD_206725 | JGI IMG/M metagenome (GOLD analysis project Ga0335072, IMG submission 206725) | Soil microbial communities from Loxahatchee National Wildlife Refuge, Florida, United States - Lox_Sample_2.1 | ecosystem: Environmental > Terrestrial > Soil > Wetlands | place: USA...
TCGGGTCTGATGTCGCTCGGCTACAGGCCGATGTGCCCACGGCCGCCGCGCGCCTTTACTTATCTTGCGTGACAAGGCATCATGCCAGACATGGCAGGAGAAGGCGGCCTCACCGAGCTGCGCCGGGGCGTGCTCGGGCCGTGCGTGCTGTCACTTCTGGAGCTTCGCCCCCGGTTCGGGCTCGAGCTCGTGCGCGATCTCGCTGCCGCGGACGGTCTTTTGACCAGTGACGGCACCGTCTACCCGTTGCTGAACCGGTTGCGAGACGCGGGCCTGGTCACCAGCGAGTGGCAGGACAACGAAGGCGAGCGGGCCCGTCGTTACTACTCCATTACCGAAGCCGGGCGGCAGAGCCTCAAGGCCTTCCGCGCTGACTGGACGCAGTTCTCCGCGACAGTCGGCAAGGTGCTCAATCACACTGCCCCGGTTGACGGCGTCCGAGAGAAGGGACGCGAGCGATGAGCGGCACAGCACTCCATCATCACCTCGTCCGCGATTACCTGGCCGAGCTAGATGCGGCGATGCGCGATCTGCCGCCCGCGCAGGCGCGCGAGCTCAAGGAGCAGCTGAAAGCGCACCTAGACGAGGCCCTGCCACCGGAACCCAGCGACGAGGAGGTCGTCGCGACGCTGGCCCGGCTCGGCTCAGCACCCGAGCTGGCCGCCGAGGCCAGGACCCTCGCCGGAGTCACCGCGGCTCCGGCGCCACTCGGCGGCTTCTGGGGCCGGCTTGCCCGCGTTCGCCGGCGCACATGGGTGATCGCTGGCCTCCTCGTCATCCTGATCGCCGGAGCCGCAAAGTACGCCGACTACTACCTCTCAGTGCCTCCGCTTCAGTACGCCAGCGGCGGCGACTGGTGGTACCAGCAGGACGTCCGGCACCAGAGCATCGCCAGGACGGACACCTCGACGCAGAACACGACCCTGATCCGCTCCGGCCAGCGCCAGGGTTACCTGATCAGCATCTACAACCCCACGAATGTCACGCAGACGATCGTCGGAGACGCTTCGGGACCGCACATCGGCTGGGACAACCCGGGAGGCAGTCACGAGCAGATTGCGGTATCGCGTTCTAACGCTGACATCGCTAATGGCGTCATCGGAGAGGACGCGGCCCGTGGCGTCCGCTTCTCACTCCCGGTCTCGATCCCGCCATTCCAGACCCGGCTGGTACGGGTGCTATGGACCTCTGACGTCTGCCTCAGCAGCGGCGAGGGCGGCGGTATCAACCAGATCTTCTTGCGGGTACGGGTCGGATGGTTCACGGGGACCGAGATCATCCCGCAACAGGGCTGGTACTTGACAGGGCCTAGCCACGGCCGCTGCGTTTGATCCCGTCAGCGATATCCGGGGCGCACGACGCCGTCACGCAGCCGTGCCAGCGCGAGAAGGGCCGCCCGTCTCCTGGCCGGGCGGCCCTTCTCGCGATCGTCGTTACCGGCCAGCGGCTGAGATCACCTCCGGCTCCGGGCCCTGTGCGCGCGCTTCCGCCGCGAGAAACTCGGTCACTTCGTCGGGCACCTCCCTGGTACCGCGCCGCAGCCCTGGCAGCGCGGCCAGCAGGCCGAGCGCCGCGACGCCGGTGATCAGGTAGAGCGCAGGCCGGTACGCCGACAGCACAGTTGCCGGAGAGGTGAGCGTGTTCGCTCCAGCCGCGTCGACGACCGCGGTGACCACCGCAAGTACCATGGCGCCGCCGACCTGGAACGAGGTCTGGAACAGGCTGGCTGCCAGTCCCTGCTGCTCGTTCCGCACTCCGGAGGTCGCGCCGACGGTCAGCGCGGAGAAGCCGAATCCGAAGGCCACGCCTAGCAGGATCACGGACGGCAGCATCACTCCCGGGTAATCCGGCGTCACGCCTGCCCTCAGGAACACGGCGTAGCCGGCCACGAGCGCGGCGAACGCGGCGACGACCAGCGTGGCCGGGCCGAACCGGTTGAGCAGCCCGGCGACGCGCACCGACAGCACCAGCACGATGACACCGGCCGGAAGGAACGCCAGCGCAGTCGAGATCGCCGACCAGTGCGCTAGCGACTGCAGGTACTGAGTCAGCAGGAACTGGAACGACACATAGCTGCCGAATAGCGTGATCGCCCCGATCTGCGCCCGGCGCAGCGGTGCCGACCGGAAGATCCCGAACGGGACGAGCGGATGGGTGCTGCGCGTCTCGATGACCGCGAATAGCGCGCCCAGCGCGACGACCGCGGCGAACGAGCCGATGGTTCGCGCCGATCCCCAGCCGGCCTGCTGAGCGTCCACCACCGTGTAGACCAGCAGCAGGACGGCGGCCGTGATGACCGCCGCGCCGGGCAGGTCAAACCGGCGCCAGGCCAGGCTCGCGCGGCTGCCCGGCTCACTTCGCGGGATCAGCGTCACGGCACCGAGCAGCACGAGTGCCGCTGCCGGCGCGGACACCAGTAGCGTCCATCGCCAGCTGACCTGGGTGAGCAGACCGGACAACACCAGGCCGAGCGAGAACCCGCTGGCACCAAACACTGTGTAGACGCTGAACGCCCGGTTGCGCAGCGGGCCTTCCGGGAAGGTGGTGGTCAGCAACGACATGCTGGACGGGGCGGTGAAAGCCGCCGCCATCCCCTTGATGATGCGAGCCGCGATCAGCAGGCTCGGGCTTGACACAACGCCGCCGAACAGTGACACGACGGCAAACACCGCGACTGCGGCGACGAACACACGGCGGCGGCCAAGCAGGTCGGCGGCACGCCCGCCGAGCAGCAGCAGGCCGCCGTAGCCGAGCGTGTACCCGCTGACGATCCACTGTAGCGACGAGGTGCTCATGTGCAGCGCGCTCCGGATGGATGGCAGCGCGATTCCGACCATCGACACATCGAGGCCGTCGAGCAGCAGCGCGCCGCCAAGAACGATGAGGATTCCCCACAACTGGGGTGTCCAGGTGGTTTCTGTTGAGGTGGCCAGCGGCATCCGCTGGCTTCGGGAAGAAGCCATGTGGGCGACTATATGCATGTACGTGCAATGCTTGCAAGTGCAATTAATGCACTTGCAAGCACCAGGCGGGCGGAGTAAGATGCGGGCATGACGATGAGCGCAGCCGCACGGACCCGGCTGGAGCCGCCGTCAGGCGACTCGGGGGATTCCGCGCTCCGAGATCGCGACGAGGCGGTGAAGGCCGCATGGCACGCCCTCATCTCCGCTAAGGTCGCGTCCTGGAACGCGCTGGAACGCGAACTCGGCGAGTCGCACGGACTCGGCGTGAGCGACTTCGAGGTGCTAGACCACCTGGCCACTAAGCCCGACGGCTGCCGGTCCCAGAGCCTGGCCGACGTGGTGCACCTCAGCCAGAGCGCGCTATCCCGGCTCGCCGACCGGCTGGAAAAACACGGCCTGGTGCAGCGAAGCAATTGCGTCGACGACCGCCGGGGAATCAATCTCGTCCTCACATCCGCAGGGCGGGACAAACACGCCCGGGCGCTGCGCACCTACTGCAAGGTGCTGGCTAGCACGCTGCCGCCCGAACTTATCGCGCGCTTCGAGTAACCGGCCGGTCTCCGCGGCTCGCGGGCCGGCATTACCGTCCAGAGGCGGGCAACTCGGTTCGCTGAGCACGTCTCGGCCCCGCACGGAGCTGCCCGCTGGTTCCAGGGTCAGGGCAGGTACGGCAGCGGCGGGAATGACCTGGCTCAGAGCCGTCATCTCGGCGTAGGTCACGGTCTCTTCCACTCCGTGGTGTCTCGCCAGCCCGCGAATCAGCCCCAGGTTAGTGGACTTGGAGCTCATCGAAGTGGGCATTTAACCGCAGTCAGGATGCATGGACGTGCTCACCAGGCGCGCATCAGCAGGAGGAGGTGAGACAGCGGTGCTCAAGTTCGTCATCATATTTACCTATTCCAATGCGTCTTGGGCGCGGATGCTCAAGGTCCAGGAAGACCGCGCTTCAGCGGTAGCCGCGCTGATGGAGCACCTCCATGGATCGCTGGAATCCATCTACTGGGAGGTGGAGACCGCCTCGGCCTACGTAGTCGCCGATCTTCCTGACTCGGTGAGCGCGGCGGCGGTGATCGCTGCGACCACCAAGACCGGCGCTTTTAGGGACGTCCGAGTACACGAGGTGCTCACCCAGGATCAACTCTGCGACATGGTTGCCTTGGCCCAGAGTTCGGACGACATCTACTGCCCGCCCGGTCAGGCGGCCATCGAGCCGGATGTCTAGCGACTCTGCATCCTGAGCGGTTGCCGAGGCGCCCGCCGCCGGCTGACCTGCGGGCTTATTGCGGGTCCATCGTCACAACCCGAGCTGGCCGGCGAGCTCGATCGCATTCTGCGCCCACACAGCGTTATAGAGCAGGGCGCGGCTGCGCTCCCGGAACTTGAAGCTGGCATCGATCTCCCCGGCCCCGCCGTAGCGGTACTGCCGGTCCTGGCGGACTTGGGCCAAGGTGAAAGGGGCCAGCCAGTCGTACTTCACGGCGGAAGACCACATCCCGAGTTGCACTAGCCGGGGGTCGTCATCCCAGCCCGCTGCCCGCAGACCACGAAGGTAGCCGTCGTAGACGGCCTGCTCAAGGCCGGGCATCTGGTCAGCGGTCACGAAGTGATCAAACACGGCGTCGGGGACCAGATTGCCGCCATCCTCGCCGACGGCGCCGTCACCGGCAAAGCTCCAGTCGATGAGGACGATCTCGCCTCCACCCGTCCGGAACAGGTTCTTAGGCCAGAAGTCCAGATGGCAGAGTGTGCGCGGCAGCGACTCGCTGATCTGATACAGCCGCTGCCGGTGCGCATGCACGAACAGCACGGCCTCGCGCAGGCCGGCAGGAAAGGTCTCGCGTGCGAGGGGATGCGCCCACGCGTCGTCGTCGTCAAGCAATTCCCAGGTCACCTGCTTCTCCGAGCTGTACTCGCGCAGGAAGCGCGTGCTCAGCCAGGGGAATGGCGGCACGGGCCGACCGAGAAGGAACGGGGCTTCGCCTCGCCCGAGTGCCTCCGCCGCATCGCCGTAGGACGAGATGGCCCAGACCTCGCCGGGCTCGCCGTTGACCCAATCAAGCAGCAGTACGGCGTCGCTCGCACCGACGTCCACTCCGAGGCAAGCCGGCGCCCTGAGGCACCCGTTGTATGCTCCGGCCAGATTGTACTGATAGGCGAGCGGTTCCCGGCACCAGTACGTCCATCGTCGCGGGTCTTGATCGCGAGCAGTCCAGTGCGCATCCATGGGCGTGCCGCCAGCGCTGCGATCCGATCTGGTGTACTTCAGGACCGCCTGCTGTCCCTCGCCGGTCCGGATCCGCCATACTCCCGGGCTCAGCCAGCGGTTATGGGGCAATTCCTCAGCCGCGACATCCGTCGCGTTCACTCCGACGCGCTTCAGCAACTCCTCGACTGTCGGATTCACTCCAGAAGCTTGTCCTGCCGGTTCGCCGATCGCAACTTAGCGGCCCTGGTGCGCGTTGGTGGCCCGCGAACATGGGCATCTGTGACAATCACGTGGTGAGCCTGACCCCCGACTACGATTCCGATCCCAGCCGCTGGAACTCCTGGGAATCGCCCCGGGACGTGCATGAGATGGTGGCGCCTGAGCTGCGCGGTCCCGTCCTTGATGCCGGTTGCGGCGAGGGCCGGCTGGCGTCCCTGGTATCAGGCCGGATCTCGTGGGCTGGGCTTGACAATTCGGCCGCCCAGCTGGCGGCCAACCCGTTCCGTCCTGTCGTCCGGGGCGACATGACGGCACTGCCTTTCCGTGACGCGTCGCTCGCAGAGGTGACGCATTTGTGGTGCCTGTACCACCTGGACGACCCTGTGATTGCCGTCAGGGAAGCGAAGCGCGTGCTGCGTCCGGGCGGCCGGTACTACGCGTCGACCGCCGCGCGCGATAACGACCCTGAGATCATTCCGGAGGGCTACCCGCCCACCACCTTCGACGCCGAGGAAGCCGTGGCGCTGGTTGCCTCGGTATTCGACGATGTCGAGGCGGAACGGTGGGACGGGAGGTTTTTCCCGTTGTCTACTCGCGACGAGGTCCGCGCGTACTGCCGGCATAGCTTCATCCCGCCCGAGCGTGCCGAGCAAGCCGAGGTGCCACTCTGGCTGACCAAGCGCGGGGTTCTTGTGCGGGCGAGGAAATCGACCGAGTGCCCGTTAGAAGACCGGAGCTAGAATCGCAGGCATTAGTGCGCGCGGCCCGGAGGTCCAGCCATGACGACGACTGCACCGACGACAGCCCCAACCGAGGGAACCGAGGAGATCCAGGACGCCGGTCACGTCGACGTCCTCATCGTCGGCGCCGGCGTCTCGGGTATCGGCGCCGCGCACCACATGCGGGATCAGCTTCCCGACCGGACCTTCGTCATCCTGGACGCCCAGGACAACCGGGGCGGGACCTGGTGGACCCACAGGTACCCCGGTGTGCGTTCCGACAGTGACCTCTTCACCTACGGCTACCGGTTCAAGCCCTGGCGCGGCCCGTCGATCGCTGCGGGCGAGGAGATCCTCGCTTACCTCGACGAGGTCATTGACGAAGACGATCTCGGCCAGTACATCCGGTACCAGCACAGGGTCACTGCGGCCAGCTGGTCTACCGACGACCGCCGGTGGACCGTGGATGCCACCCGGGCCGACACCGGGCAACGGCTGCGATTCACTACCGGATTCCTCTGGATGTGCCAGGGCTACTACAACCATGCCAAGCCCTACCAGCCGCGCTGGGAAGGCATGGATCGCTTCAAGGGAGTGCTCGTGCACCCCCAGCGGTGGCCAGAGGACCTCGACCTTGCGGGCAAGCGCGTCGTCGTGATCGGCTCCGGTGCCACGGCCGCGACGCTCATCCCGGCGATAGCCGGGACGGCGAAGCACGTGACGATGCTCCAGCGTTCTCCTTCGTATTTTTTTGCCCCGCCCACGACGCATGAGCTCGCCGTCACGCTGCGCGCCCTGGACATCCCGGAGGAATGGACGCACGAGATCTTGCGCCGTCAGTACATCGCGCAAACCGACCTGCTGGCCAGGCTGGCGCAGGAAGCTCCCGGCGATCTGCACGCGTTCCTCATGGAGTCCGTCCGCCCGCTCTTGCCCGAGGGCTTCGACGTCGACAAGCACCTCACCCCCCGCTACCGCCCATGGCAGCAGCGCATCGCCATCGTCCCGGACGGCGACCTGTTCGCGGCACTGCGTGACGGAACGGCGTCGATCGTCACCGACACCATCGAGACATTCACCGAGCACGGGATCAAGGTCAGCTCCGGTGAGGAGATCCCTGCCGACGTCGTCGTTACCGCTACCGGCTTCAACATGTCGGTACTCGGCGACGTCGCGTTCACCGTCGACGGCGAGCTGGTCGACTTCACCAAGCACGTGACGTGGCGCGGCATCATGATCGACGGCCTGCCGAACATGGCCTACGTCTTCGGCTACTTCCGGCACAGCTGGACCCTGCGCGTTGACCTCGTCAGCGACCTGGTCGGCCGGTTGCTCGCACACATGCGCGGCAAGGGCGCGACGATGGTTGTTCCTGCCCTGCGGCCGGGGGACTCGGACATGCGGCTGCGGCCGTGGTCCGATCCGGAGAACTTCAACGCCGGCTATGTCATGCGCTCGCAGCACATCCTGTTCAAGCAAGGCGACCGCGAGCCGTGGATTCATCTGCTTGAGCACGAACAGGAACGCGAGACCCTGCCCGCAGCTGACCTCGACGACGGCACGCTGGTTTACCGCTGAGTCCTACGGGTCCGACTGAGTGTTCCGGCGTCAGGACGCGGACCAGCTGCCCGGTGACCGGATCGTATTCACGGACGCCCGTCACGGCGTCCGGAGCGCCGAAAGGCCATTCGCTCGTAACTACCACGTTCCCGTCCGGGGTGACTATCAGGTCCAGAGGGCTGAGCTCATGGTCGGTGACGAGGCGCGGCGTGCACAGCGTTCCGTCGCGGTCGAACACCAGGATGGTGTTGTCGCCTCCTCCCGCGGGCACTGTGCCGGACGCGAGGTAGAGCCGCCCGTCGGGACCGAAACCAAACCCGCGCGGGAACGGCACTACATCGTCCGGCAGAAGGCCTGTTCCCTCGTGATGCGGGGTTGGGTGCCTGCGACAGGTCAGCTGGCCGGCCGGCTGGCTTCTGCGGGCCGGTGCAGCGACCGTCGCCAGAAGAATGTGTGGAACCCGGTCTCGCCCCTGATAGCGAAGTCGACGGTCAGCAGATCCCAGCCATCGCGAGCCATCTTGTTCATGTGGCGGGTCAGGGATTCCGGGTCGTGTGCGCTGTGCGTGCAGAAGTACTCAATCTCGGCCATGGTCCCGAGGGTAACCCGCACTCCGCGAGTCGTCCTCGAGCACTTGGTGCCGCGCTGCCGCGGGACTCGGCTGAGCCCGAGCGGCTCGGCCCGAGTGACTTATCCGGCCGCCTGGTTCTGCGCCACTGGCTTTGGAATTGCCATCCAGCTCAGAGAACATGGTTCGGTAACACCGATCGCATGGCTGCGCGGCGCCACTGATACGCGAGGAGCTTCCTTATGCACGCTGATAGCGAGTCGATCGAGACCCTGGTTGTCCACGGCGGGGAACGGCGTCCGGGACCCGAAGGTTCGGTGGTTTACCCGATCTACCAGGGAACGGTGTACTCGGTCGCGCCGGAAGCGGGCTATCACGACATCCCTTACCTCCGGCTGAACTCCACGCCGTCCCAGCGCTACCTGCACGACAAGCTGGCCGCCCTGGAGGGTGCGGAGGCAGCAGTCGCGACCGCGTCGGGTATGGCGGCCGTGACGACCACGCTGCTCAGCGTCCTGCGGGCCGGTGACCACCTGCTGGCCGGCGACTGCCTCTACGGCGGCAGCCACGACTTCCTCACCCGCCACGCCGAGGACCTCGGCTGGCGATACACCTTCGTCGACGTGCACCGCCCCGAGACCTGGGCCGCCGCGCGCACTCCGGACACCAAGGTGTTCCTGGTCGAGACGATTACCAACCCGCTGATCCGCGTCGGCCTGCTGCGCGAGATCGCCGACTTCGCCCGCAGGGAGGGCCTGGTCACGGTGATCGACAACACGTTCGCGACGCCGGTGAACTTCCGGCCCCTGCAGGCCGGGTTCGATCTGTGCATCCACAGTGCCACTAAGTACCTGGCCGGGCATTCCGACCTGGTGGCGGGGGCGGTCATGGGCAGCGAGGACCTGGTCGGCCGGGTTCGCAGGGCGCTGAATATCTACGGCGGCAGCCTGGATCCCCATGCCGGGTTCCTGCTTGCCCGCGGTATCAAGACACTCGCGCTGCGGGTCCGTGCCCAGAACGACAACGCCGCGGCGCTGGCTGACTTCCTCGCCGGACATCCGGAGGTCGCCGCTGTCAACTACCCGGGACTTGCCTCCCACCCGGACCACAAGCACGCCGCAGAGCTGCTGTCCGGGTTCGGCGGCATGCTGAGCCTGCGGCTGCGCGGCGGCGAGGCAGCCGCGCAGGCTCTGCTCGACGCAGTGCGGCTGCCGTTCGTGGCGCCGAGCCTGGGCGGTGTGGAGACGCTGATCACCCGGCCGGCGACCACCTCGCACGCAGGCATGAGTCCTGAGGACCGGCAGCGGGTCGGCATCACTTCCGACCTGATTCGGGTCAGCTGCGGCATCGAGGGAACCCGCGACCTGATCGCCGACTTCGACCAGGCCCTGGCCAAGACTCAGTCCTGACGCAGGCATGGCCGCGCGCCACCTGGCGAGCGCACCGGGAGTGCGGCGTTGGATGCCGGACTTCTGCGCGGAGGCGGCATACCGGTTATGGAGTCAGAATTCGCGTAAACTGGTGTCGACGCGACTGGCGCAGGTGGGCAACCACCAGGGAGCGAAGTGAGCGAGAGCCGACCGCCTGGGCTCTGCTCGTCGAACCCGAGGAGGTCGCGGTGGAACTGCGGTATGGCATCAACCCCGGACAGTTGGCCCGAGCGAGCGCCATCGACGAATCCGCGCCGCCGATCCGCCTGCTGCGGGGTCGCCCGTCGTACGTCAATCTCCTTGACGCGCTGAACGCATGGCAACTGGTCCGCGAGGCCGCATCCGCTCTTGGCCTCCCGGTGGCCACCTCGTTCAAGCACGTGTCGCCGGCCGGCGCCGCTGCGGCTGGCCATATCGATGACGTGATGGAGGAGACCTGGGCCGTCGAATCCGGCACCCTCAGCCCGGTGGCCATGGCGTACATCCGCGCCAGGGACTGTGATCCGAAGTCGTCTTTCGGCGACTTCGTCGCGGTGTCGGAGCCGGTCGACCTTCCGCTCGCTCGCGTTCTAGCCTCCGTCATATCGGATGGCGTCATCGCCCCGGGATTCGAACCAGGCGTCATGGACGTCCTGGCCAGGAAGAAGGGCGGATCCTACGTCGTTATCGAAGCCGATGGCAGCTTCCAGCCGCCCGCCTCCGAGACGCGTGAGGTGTTCGGCCTCAAGCTCTCGCAGCAACGCGCGGTGACCCCCGTGACCAGAGAGGTCATCAGGGCAGGTGCGGCTATGGTGCTGCCGGAGAGCGCCGTAACCGATCTCGTACTTGCCTCGATCACCGCTCGCTACACCCAGTCGAACACGGTCACCTATGCCAAAAGCGGCATGGTGCTCAGCGTCGGTGCCGGCCAGCAGTCACGGGTCGACTGCACGAAGCTCGCCGGCTCGAAAGTGGATACCTGGTGGCTACGGCGCCAGGAGGCAGTCCGGTCACTTCACTTCCGGTCCAGCGCGCGGCGCCAGGACCGAATCAACTGGCAGATTCGTTACCTCGAGGGAGATCTCACGGCCGACGAGCGGCGACGAATGCAGGAGGTCATCGGCGAGGTGCCCGAGCCGATGTCTGTCGAAACGCGATCGCAGTGGCTCCAGCAGCTGACGGACGTTGCGCTGGCCTCGGATGGTTTCCTGCCGTTTCGTGACAACATCGATCAGGCCGCTCGCCACGGCGTTCGCTACATCGCTCACCCGGGAGGGTCAGCGCGGGCGGACGAAGTCGAGGAAGCATGCAACGAGCACGACATCAGGCTTGTGAATACCGGCATCCGGCTCTTCCATCACTAACCCGGTAAACCGCAGGCCGCCGCGAACCAGCGCCCTGCTGGCAGGAGCCTCGCGTTCAGTCGCTCTCGTCGCCCTCGAACCCGATGAGCCAGTGCAGGCCGTAGCGGTCGATGACTTGCCCGTCGGATGCTCCCCACGGTCGTGTCTGCAAATCGTCCACGACCCGGCCGCCGTCGCTAAGACGGTTAAACCACTCCCGCAGTGCCGGCGGAGCGGCAGTGCCGAGAAGGGCCAGCATCATGCCTTCGGATCGGAACGGCGGCTCGCCTGCGGACACGTCGGAGCCAAACAGCGCGACGGGTCCCTCCGAGAGGCAGCCGTGGGCAATCGCATCCGCCGGGCCGTCGGTCCGGTTGAACTCCCCGAACGTGTGCAGCTGAACCGCACAGCCAAAGACTTCGCCGTAGAACGTCAAGGCGTCACGAGCAGTGCCGGGAAATGAAGATAGGGCGTCGGATCTGCCATGGACCAACGGTAATGCAGGGTTGGCGACTTGGTGAGCGTCCAGCAGGGGCGTGCGTTCCCCCCTCCTCATCACCGGAACTGCAGCGCACTCCCGGCCGACTTGTCACCAGGTCGCGGCGAACTTCTACGCTGAACTGTATGGCTGGCAGTGCTGCGGCCGTGGACGTCTGCTACCTGCCGTCCGGTCGTGCCCGGGCGGCTATCGTCGTCGTCGCCAGGCCCGACTTTGCCGCGGTAGACGCCGAGTGGACTGCCGAAATGCCCGTCGCGGCGCCGTACCGCCCGGGCGAATTTTTCCTGCGAGAGCTACCGCCGCTGCGGGCCGTGCTGGCCGGTGCCGGGCCGCTGGGCCTGATCGTCGTGGACGGCTATGTGGATCTTGATCCGGCTGGCCGCCCCGGTCTGGGAGCCCATGTCCATCACGAGTTCGCGGTTCCCGTAATCGGCGTGGCGAAGACTGCGTTCCGCACGGCCACCCACGCCATTCCGGTCACCCGCGCCGGGTCGGCCCGGCCGCTGTTCGTCACTGCGGCCGGACTACCACGGACCCAGGCAGCCTCGCTGGTTCGTGAGATGGCTGGCCGCTACCGGCTGCCAGATGCGCTGCGCCGAGCAGACGCGCTCGCCCGCGGCGCCAGACCAGCCGGCCGATCCGCCGGCGGGAGCCATCCCGCGAGCGACCCGGTCCCTGGGCTAGCCAACGGCTAGTTACCTGCCAGCGAGCGAATCCAGCGGAACCGCCGGGTCGCGAAGCGCGTCGACGTCCGCAGGCTGACCAGACCGGACCAGCGCCTGGATCGCGTCGATAACGTCCCACACATTCACGTTCATCCCGGCCAGCACCCGTCCGCCAGTTCCCAGCCAGAACGCGACGAACTCGCGTCCGTCGACGTCGCCGCGGAACACCACTTGCTCGTAGCCGCCGGGCTCCACGTAGCCGGAGAACTCCATGCCCAGGTCGTACTGGTCAGTGAAGAAATACGGCACCCTGTCGTAGCTGACGTCCTGACCGGCCATGGCCTTGGCCGCAGCCTGCGGCTGGTTGAGCGCATTGGCCCAGTGCTCGACCCGGATGTGCTTGCCGATCACCGGATGGAAAGCGCAGGCGACATCTCCGGCGGCGTAAATGTCCGGGTCGGATGATCGCAGCTGAGCATCCGTAACGATGCCGTTGTTAACCTCGAGACCTGCCGCCGCACCGAGTTCGGTGTTCGGCGTGATCCCGATCGCGACAATGACCGCGTCAGCATCCACGCGGCTGCCGTCAGCTAGCCGAACGCCGTCAGCGCGGCCGCCGGTCCCGGTAATCTCGGCCACCTGCACACCGAAGCGCGAGTCAACGCCGTGGTCGCGGTGCAAAGCCGCGAATACCGGCGCGACCTCGGGCCCGAGCGGGAGCAGTAGCGGTAGATCTGCTGCTTCAAGCAGCGTGACCTCGACGCCTGCCGTCCGCGCGGCTGCCGTGACCTCGAGGCCAATCCAGCCAGCCCCGATGACTGCGACGCGCGAAGCCTCGCCGAGCAGTGTCTTGATCCGGTCGCTGTCCCCGACGCTGCGCAGGTAAAGCACGCCATCGAGATCGGCGCCCGGTACCGGCAGCCGGCGCGGCGACGATCCGGTAGTCACCAGCAGCTTCGTGTAGCCGATCCGGCTGCCGTCCGCGAGTGTCACTTCGTGCGCTCCACGGTCGATGCCGCGAACCACCGCGCCAAGCCGCAGGTCAACCCCGGAATCGGCGTACCACTGCTCAGGGTGGACGTAGATCTTCTCTCGGCCCGTCTTGCCCTGCAGGTAGTCCTTGGACAACGGCGGCCGCTCATACGGCAGCTCTTCCTCTGCCCCGATGAGAACGACCCTGCCGTCGAACCCGGCCGCCCGCAGCGCCTCAGCCGCCTTCGCCCCGGCCAGGCTGGCGCCGACAATCAGGTAGGTCATCTCCGCAGTCATCGAGGTCTCCGTTCCCGTCTCGGTTACCGGCGAATGTCGGATCGCGCTGGAGTACCGCAGGCACTTATCCAGACCCAGCATCCCACTGCGGTCCGGTGAAAGGCCGGCGCCAGCCTGCTGCTCGCGCCGGGCGGAGTTCTAGTCGGTTACGGGTAGTCGGCGCTAACTCGGCGAGCAGCACCGTCGACCGTGACGAGGCCGCCGTGCGGGATGATCCACTGCGGGCGGGTGTGGCCGAACGGGACCCCAACGCATATGACGGCATCAGCGTTGTACCGGCCGACGACCTCGACGACTCTGTCGCGCTGTTCGGCGCGCAACCTGGCCCGCTCGTCGGCAGGCGGCCGGTGGCTGTGATCGGAGACCGGTGGGCGCGCAGCGAGTACCGCATCGACCGCGCCAAGGATGCCCCGCTCGCCGAGTGAGCGCAGGATCCGACCGACTTCGAGCGCAGGGGGCAGCTCTTCTGACGTTTCGATGATCAGCACCCCGCCGTCGAGTACACCGGCATCGAACGGGAATCGCCCTGCGGCGAGGATCGATTGAATGACCTCGAGGCATCCGCCCCAGGCCACGCCGGTTACTGACCGGGACGGGCCATGCCAGCTCCACGGCTGCGTCGGCTCGCGCTCCCCGAACGATGTCAGCGCGCCGGGATCGGCCCAGTCGACACCGATGTCTTCTGATTCGCCCGGATCGGTGATCTCGAGCGTCCCGCCGGTGATGAGAGCCGCGCGCAGGGAT
>Ga0335072_10009323_pt1 | contig 14162 bp, 10 predicted proteins | sample Lox_Sample_21_FD_206725 | JGI IMG/M metagenome (GOLD analysis project Ga0335072, IMG submission 206725) | Soil microbial communities from Loxahatchee National Wildlife Refuge, Florida, United States - Lox_Sample_2.1 | ecosystem: Environmental > Terrestrial > Soil > Wetlands | place: USA...
TTTCGGGCGGCTGCGGCCTTTTTGCGCGCGTCGGCGAGGAACAGCTTCACCTGTTTCGGATTCACGGGTTGCGGCCGCGTGGTTGCCATCGCCAATCAACCGGATGCGCTTGCCGTTCCACACGTCTGCTAGAAAAGCGTCGCGCGCGGCAAGGCGTTTTTTGAGCTCCCGGGAAGTGAGAACAGTGTAATTGATCTCGCGGCGCAGGGCCTGCTCGGCCTTTCGCATTTTGGAAGAGAGCAGTGCCTGATCGGGCTGGCCGACGATGAGCAGGTCAATGTCGCTTGCCGCATCGGCGTCTCCGCGCGCAAACGACCCGTAGATCCAGGCCGATTCAATGCCCGGGACGCGAGCGAGTGCGTCGCGCAGAGCCGGCTCGATGCCCACCGATCCCTTGAGCAGCGCAAACACCTGGCTGAGGTACGGGTATTCGCGATCGACGCTGTAATAAAGCTGGCGCCCCTCAACCTCTGCGCGCAGAAAGCCTTCGTGCGCCAGCCGCTTGAGCTCGCGGCTAAGGTTGGTTGAGTCTTCGTCAATTGCCGCGGCCAACTGGCGCACGTAGACGCGAGCCTTGCGGTTCACGTAGAAAAACGTGAGCAGCTTGCGCCGAAGCCTGGAGCGGAGGGAGATCATTGCAGTAATATTTTACTGCAAATGCAGTAGAAATGTACTGCAAAATGATTTGATGGCGGGACGGAAGCCGGGGAGGAATATGCCGTTTGGGATTCAACTTCTCCCCGGCCCCCAAAAGCGTGGGACCGGGGGCACCCGGCGGCTCTGTTCGGAGGTGTTCGCCGCGACCCTCCGGGGCGCGTGGGTATCAATCGCAGCTTACCCAGGGTTTCGCTGCGCTTCACCCTGGGCTATTCTCGCGCCGCCCCTCCGGGGCGAATGCGGCACCATGCGCTCACTGCCGCAATGCCTGCGTGCGCATGGATTGCGTTCGGTTACTCGGGATGACGAGGACGAGGCTGGTGGATTCCCCGGTCTCAAAATCGAGACCGGGGGCGCCCCGCCGTCCCGGTCTTCAGGACTTTACAGCTTTCGGGCGAGCGCTCTGGCCCATGCTCTTCCCCGATTTCTTCACTTCGGCGCTCACGACGTCTGCAATCCTGCGCTGGAACGAAGTGATGGCCGCGGCCAGCTCCTTGTCTAGACCGTACTCGGGCCCCGATCTCTCGCGGAACTTCACAATCTCGAGGTCCAGCGCGCTCACCGTGTTGTAGCTCACGATCCACTGCTCCTGAAAATGAAAGGCCGAGTTGAATGCCGCGGCCAGCCCGGCAATGGCGCTGGGCAGGGCAATCCATGCGGCGCCAAGCTTGAACGCTGCAAGCACAGGCGCAAGCGCCGAACCGAGCAGCGTGGCTGCGGTAAGGCCGGCGAACCACCAATAGTTCCTCCCCACGCCTTTCTGATAGAGGTCGTAGTACTGGTAGGCGAACGAGAGCGCGAAGTCGCGCCGATCCTCGTCAGTCTCTGCCATTGTGTAAAGCTCCTCATCCTTGTAGCGCTCTTTAGGCATTCGCTTGTCCTCCGTTCGCAGCGGGAGTGTTTAGGGGCAGGGGAACATTATGCCAGAGAGGACAGCGCACTACGACGGAATTCGGCCGGCGGACAAACCGTTGACTCGGGCAGCGTTACGCGCGGCATGATGACGACTCAACAAGAATGCGAGGGAGTTTGTGCCGCACTTACTGCTCCTGCGAAGGGGGAGGAATACCCCGTTTGGGATTCAACTTCTCCCCGGTCTCAAAATCGAGACCGGGGGCACCCGGTTCTTTTCATAGAAGGATGACGGGACGGGGTGAGGTCATTGCTTCCCACCCAAGCGAAGCTTCGATCCAGACCACAAAATCCGGCACTGTCATCTTGAGCGAGCCCGGAGGGCGAGTGGAAAAATCTGCAGCTGCTCTTCGTCACAGCCTGTGGCAAACGCACGCCGGTATCATGCACTCCATGCATGAGGGGAGCTACTTCACGTACATCATGGCCAGCCGCAGCCGCACGCTCTACATTGGCGTCACGGCGAATCTGCTCAAGCGCGTCTTTCAACATAAGTGGAGAGAGCACGATGGCTTCACCCAGCGTTACAACTGCGACCGGCTCATGTGGTTTGAGCGCTTTGAAGACGTCACAAGAGCTATTGCGCGGGAGAAGCAGTTGAAGGGCTGGACCCGCGCTAAGAAACTCGCGCTAATTGAAAAGACAAATCCAGCGTGGGTCGATCTGGCCAGGGACTGGTACGACATAGAGCCGGCCGATTGGAGGCGAGTAACAGATCGGATGAATGATTAAGTCGACTCGGCCTCACACGCCGCCACTGTCATCTTGAGCGAAGTCCGAAGGACGAGTCGAAAGATCTGCAGTTGCTCTTCGGAACCCAGCTGCGGCCGGCTCCCTTGCCCGCTTTGCTGCGCCAGGAACAACTGCAGATCCTTCGCTCCCTGCCGCACTCCCTGCGCGCGCAGGGAGTGCGTACGGTTACTCAGGATGACAGGGAAGGGGCTGGTTGGTTCCCCCGATCCCCAAAAGCGAGGGACCGGGGGCACCCGGCGGCATGATTGCCCCGTTGTCGCTAAAAGATGCTCTCGTGTGCACTTGACGGACTGTATGTGTTGGCCGAGCATGAAGAGATTCGATCCTCCGAGGTTGTTTGGTGAATATGCCCGCGCCATATATCAGTCTCAGGTTGTCGAATGAAAGGACGGTGCCCCAAATGGGCATGTATACCGAATCTGTTGCACTTGCCGTGCCGCAGGCAGACCCGTCAGATTATCTAGAGATCGAGTTGATAATGCGAGAGTTCGTTCTGCACTCAGAACTGGATTGGGTGCCAACAGAACTTTTCCGCGAATCGGCGCAAATTGCCTATGACACTTTGTTGCTGTGGCGAGAGGAATATGGGCCAGGAGCCAACTTAATTTAGGGGGGCCAAGGCGGACACCTTAAACGGCCGCGCGATCAGAAGTTGATCGCTCTTTACATTAAATCTCCCTTACAAGATCCAGAGATCCGCACGGCGCTAAGGGCGGATCGTCCTCAAATAAGCATCCGATAGGTTCCGTTTCCAAGAAAGGCCAAATATCCTAGATCACGCAGTACCTGCAGTTGCTGCCTTAGTTTGGGGCGGATGTTTTTGTTGCCTGGATAAACGGCGGCGAATTCAGATTCCTTTTCGTATAGGTCCCTGAGCGTGAATGAGCGTGACTGCAGACTTCGAACGACGCTCAAGGTTAGAGTGGTCCACCCTCTTCTTTCAGGACTTAGCAATTTCAACTTTTCGAAGGTGCGGAAAGCGCCACGCACAGCCCTTGGGTCTTGGGCTTTACCAGAGGCGATAATTGGAATCTTCGCGTCGCTGACGATTAAGTCAAGCCGGATTTTGCATCCAATCCATCCGGCCCGACGGGCATTTTCTGAAAGCGGTTTGCGCTTCTCGATCACTTCGGGCGTCAGGAATAGGTGATGGATCGCTGTGAAGTTTTGAATTTCCCACTCCGCATTTCGCTCGAGCATTAACAGATTAGGCGCAGCCCCGCTCAGAATACGTCCCATAAGAGCGCTATAGGCTCCATCCACCAGTGACTTTCGGGGCTGTACGCGGAACGCCTTCAGTTCGTAGGTTTGATCACAACGCGCACAAAGGAAATCGGTGGCACGCGTGTTGGCGCGCGTGCGCCGGAGGGTCATGTTATCGCACGAAAGGCAATACCCATTCGATTCGAACCAAAGCTCCGAAAGGACGCGCGATTTCTGGGCGCCGCTGGTATATAAGTCAGCCAGAGACGTGTCACATTGCAGCAGCATTTGTCGCGCCAGCCCCGCGCTCATAAGTTGGTGTTAGAACGGCAAGAATCATATCACGTGGCGGAAAATTAGCCCCGCCTCTGCTCGCAACTGACGAGGTCTTTCGGCCCCGTATTGTGTTTCAATAGTAATAATGGCCGTTCCCCTTCGAGACACTGCGCGAGGTCGATGGATTGCTGCTAAGCGCAAGGCGCGCGAGTACGCCATGGTCGCGCGGGCGCTGGCTGATACCTCGCATCCCGTGCTGGCGCAGATCATTCCTGCGCGCTTTTGCAACCTGAGCTGCGCCTACTGCAATGAGTACGACAAGGTCTCGGCCCCCGTGCCGCTCGACGAAATGTACCGGCGCATCGACCACCTGGGCCGGCTGGGCACCGCGATGATCGGCATCTCGGGCGGTGAGCCGCTCACTCATCCCGAGCTCGACGACATTATCCGCCGCATGCGCAAGACCGGCGCCATCGCCGGCATGATCACCAATGGTTATCTGCTGAACCAGGAGCGCATCGAGCGGCTCAACCGGGCCGGCCTCGACCACATGCAGATTTCGATTGACAACCTGGAGCCGGACGACGTTTCGAAGAAGAGCCTTAAGGTGCTCGACAAGAAGCTCGAGATGCTGGCCCAGTTTGCCGAGTTCCACGTGAACATTAACTCGGTGGTGGGCGGGGGCGTTCGCAATCCCAACGACGCGCTGGTGATTGGCAGGCGCGCGTTGGAGCTGGGCTTCGAGTCGACCATTGGGATTATTCACGACGGCGACGGCCAGTTGAAGCCGCTGAGCGAAGAAGAAGCCAGCGTGTACCACCAGATGACCAATCGCAAGAAGACCAATTACGCGCAGTTCGACGACTTTCAGCAGGCGATTGTGCTGGGCCAGCCCAACGACTGGCGTTGCCGCGCAGGCTCGCGATACCTCTACATCTGCGAAGACGGGCTGGTGCACTACTGCAGCCAGCAGCGCGGATACCCGGGCATCCCCATTGCGGAGTACTCGCGCGAGCGCGTGAAGCAGGAGTTTGTGACCGCCAAGAGCTGCGCGCCGAATTGCACCATTGGCTGCGTACACCGCATCAGTTACATCGACCACTGGCGCGCCCCGCAGACCAGGATGGTTGCGCCCGGCGGGCAGGAGCTGGTGAAGATTGCAAACAGCTAATGGCTGCATTTTTCGGCTGTATTTTTGCAGAGAATTTCTATGTTTGCGCAATAATGGTGATGGGCATGCCTCAGTCCATGGTTCCGATGGAGCGGTAATCGGCCGCAAAAAGCCCTAACCTCACCCCCCTAAACAACCCGAACCGGAGCCGCGGTGCTCATCAACTTATTTAAAATCAACAGATTACGATTTCGGTCGGGTTACCAAAAAGTAAACAAAACCCTTGTTTTTTGGCCTGTTTTTGGCACATTTTTGGCATTTTGAGGCCCCAAACCGCCCAAAACGAGGCTCTGCGTACTCGAGCTTTGATGGAGTGTTTTGATGGAGTGTGAGGTATGCAGGCAAGCCGTTGCTGAGGTTGGAGAGTACTTGGACTCTATGAGTATTCCGACCGCTCGATGCCCAGCTTTTTGATCTTCGAGTTCAGCGTGGTCCGCTTCAGGCCAAGCTTTGCCGCTGCGCCAGTGGGACCGCCGATCATTCCCTTCGCCTCGCGCAGCGCGCGCAATATGTGCTCGCGCTCGGCCGCCTGCAATGTCGGATTCGCCGATTCGGCTCCGTCTTCCTCTTCCTCGCCAACGTCTTCAAGCTCGGTCAGCGGGACGTGCAGCACCGGGCCGCGCGACAGAATCACCGCGCGCTCAAGAAAGTTTTCAAGCTCGCGAATATTGCCCGGCCACTTCCACGCCACCAGCGCTTCCATCGCCTCGGCTGGAATGGTCTGGATAGTCTTGCCCATGCGGCGGCTGTGGCGGGCTACAAAATGCCTCACCAGGATGGGAATATCGCCGGTGCGTTCGCGCAGCGGCGGCGCGAAAACCGGGAAAACCTTCAGCCGGTAGAACAAATCGCTGCGGAATTGTTTTTCCGCCACCATCTTCGCGAGGTCGCGATTGGTGGCGGCAATCAGCCGCACATTCACCGGGATTGGTCTCGTTCCGCCCAGTCTCTCGATTTCCCGCTCCTGCAGCGCGCGCAGCAGTTTGGGCTGCAGGTCGAGCGGCATCTCACCCACTTCGTCCAGAAACAGCGTGCCCTCGTGCGCCAGCTCCAGCCTGCCGATCTTGCGGGCGATTGCGCCGGTAAACGCGCCCTTCTCATGCCCGAATAGTTCGCTTTCCAGCAGCCCCGCCGGTATCGCCGCGCAATTCAATTTGATAAAAGTCCGCTCGGCCCTCGGGCTCAGGTTGTGGATGGCGCGCGCCAGCAGTTCCTTGCCCGTCCCCGTCTCGCCCTGGATCAGTACCGTGGCGTCGGTGGGCGCCACCGTCTCTATCTGCTGCAGCACATTACGCAATCCTGTGCTCTCGCCCACAATATCTTCGAAATTGTGTTCGAGATTGATCTCCTCCTTCAGGTATTCGCGCTCCTGGTTCAACTTATCGCGCAGCTCCGCAATCTGTTTAAAGGCCAGCGCATTGTTTACCGCCATCGCCACATGGCCGGCCACACTCGCCAGCCGTTCGGCGTCGTGCTGCGTGAATGCGTTCTCCTGCCGGCTGGCGGCGGCAATTGTTCCCAGCGTGCGCTCACGGTGAATCAGCGGCACCCACACCGCAGACCGCATACCGGCCGCAGTCAAATGTGCCACAGACTCAGGTGCGAATGGCCAGCGGTCGAGCCGGTTCAAGATAAGGGGCTGATTCGTCTTGAATGCGCGGCCTGCCGGCGAAGCCTCAGCATCTATCACCACCTGCTTCGACTGTCCCATCTCTTCGCCCTCGGCAGCCAGGTACTGGACTCGCAATTTTCCGATGGCTTCGTCGTATAACGCCAGCGTGGCCAGATCGAGCGGGACTACCTGCCGCATGCTCACGGCGAACGATGAAAGCAGCTTGCGAATATCCACGTTGGCCAGCAGCAAACTGCTCAACTCGGCAATCACGCTCTCCTGCGCCTGCTTGCTCTCGGTCACGTCGCGCGTCACCTTGGCGTATCCGGTAACCGCACCCGTCGAGTCTTGAATAGCGGTCAGCACCACGTTTGCCCAGAAGCGCGAGCCGTCTTTCCTTATCCGCCAACCCTCCTCCTCCACCCGGTTTTGGCGCGCCGCGCGGCGCAGCAGTTCCGCGGGCCGGCCCTTTTCAATGTCCTCCTGGATAAAGAAGCGCGAAAAGTGCAGCCCGATCGCCTCTTCAGACGAATAGCCCTTGATCCGCTCAGCGCCGGGGTTCCAAGTCAGAATGTGCCCATCGGCGTCGAGCAGGTAAATCGCGTACTCGCTAACGCTCTCCACAATCGAACGCAGCCGCGCATCGTTCGCGCGCACCATCTCCTGTGCCTCATGCTGCTCAGTAACATCGCGAACAATACTCAGCACCGCCGAACCGCCTTCGGTTTCAATCGGCTTGAGCATAATGTCGACCGGGAACTCGGTGCCGTCCTTGCGCAGCCCCCACAAGTTCATTGCCGCGCCCATCTGCCGGGCGCGCGGATGCGCCGAGTAATTCTCCCTGTGCCTGGGATGGCGGCCGCGGAACCGTTGCGGCACCAGGATCTCGACCCGCACCCCGATCAGTTCTTCCTTGCTGTATCCGAACAATTCCGATGCGCGCGGGTTCGCATTCCGAATCGTTCCTTCGCTGTCGGCGATGAGGATTGCATCCGGTGAAAACTCAAACAGGTGCTCGATTGTGGCCTGGGCGAACCCGGCCGGACGGCTTTCGGCCGTGCCAGGGGAATCCTGCCCGGGGAAGTCGGAAGGGCCCATGGTTTATCTTTGCCTTTTGCCGCACAATAACGCGCGCGGCCTATTTTTTGCAACCAGATCAACAAATTATTTACTTCTATGATGAAATCAGGGCCGGAATCTAATCCGTTCCTTTATGGATGCCTTCGGTCACGGTTCTATGCTGTAAGTTACGCACCCGGATCTCTCGCCGGTAAATTCCCCATAATCGGATTGATACCCATGACTCTATTCCGCTCTTGCGCAGTTGTTCTTCTTGCCGTTGCTCTGTCGCTTCAAGCCCAAAACAACCAGCCCATCTCTCCCATGACCCCCGATATTCCGGCAAAGTTCATCCCGCCACGCAACGGTTACAACTTTGAGAAGCGCGTGGTCATGATTCCCATGCGCGATAGAGTCAAGCTCTACACCGTTATCGCTATCCCTAAGGGCGTCACAAAGGCGCCCATCGTGCTCACCCGCACTCCTTATAACGCCGCGGGCCGCATGGAGGCAATGGAGTCGCCCTATCTCGCTCAGAACGTGGTAGTGGGCGACGACGTGTGGGTCGAGGCTGGTTATATTCGCGTTTTTCAGGATGTGCGCGGGAAGTACGGCTCTGAAGGCGACTACGTGATGACGCCGCCGCCCACCGGGCCCCTCAACCCCAGCGGCCCCAACGACACCACCGACGCCTGGGATACGATCGACTGGCTGGTGAAGAATGTGCCTGAATGCAATGGCCGCGTTGGCATGATTGGCTCCTCATACGAAGGGTTCACGGTGGTAATGGCGCTCCTCAATCCGCACCCGGCGCTCAAAGTGGCCGCGCCTGAGAGCCCCATGATCGACGGCTGGATGGGCGACGACTGGTTCCACTACGGCGCATTTCGCGAAAACAACCTCGACTACTTTACTGACCAGACCACCGCGCGCGGCGGAGGCAGTTCCATTCCGCGACTCAATTATGACGACTACACCAACTTCCTCGAGCAAGGCTCGGCTGGCGACTTTGCTCGCTACGGTGGCCTCGATCAACTCCCTTTCTGGCATAAGCTCGAGCAACACCCCGCTTACGACGAGTTCTGGCAGGGTCAGGCCCTCGACAAACTGATTGCAAAGATCCCGCTCACCGTCCCAGTTTTGTGGGAACAGGGCTTGTGGGACCAGGAAGACATGTGGGGCGCCAACCACTCCTACGCCGCCGAGGAGCCCAAAGACACGCATAACGACATGAACTTCCTGGTGATGGGCCCGTGGGCGCATAGCCAGATTAATCGCACCGGTTGGAGCCTGGGTCCCCTCAAATGGAAGGGCGACACCGCGCGCCAGTATCGCGAAGAGGTGCTCTTGCCGTTCTTCCGTCAATATCTCGAACCGGGCGCGCCCAAAGCCGACACGCCGCCGGTCTGGGTCTACAACACCGGCCTCAACCATTGGGACCGCTTCAACCAGTGGCCGCTGAGCTGCGACCGGGGCTGCCCCAGCAAATCGAAGCCGTTGTATCTCGAAGCCAAAGGCAAGCTTTCGTTCGATGCGCCCTCGGCCGGCGACGCCAAATTCACAGAGTACGTTTCAGACCCCGCCAAGCCTGTGCCGTTCTCGCCGCGGCCTTATGTGGCGACCGATGGCGATGCCTGGCGCACCTGGCTGGTTCACGATCAGCGCTTTGTCGACGGACGGCCTGACGTGCTCACGTTTGTATCCGATACACTGACCGCTCCGGTGCATCTAGCCGGCCGGCCGATCGTAAATCTATACGCCTCGACCAGCGGAACAGACAGCGACTGGGTGGTGAAGGTTATCGACGTTTATCCCGGCGCGGACGCCTATGATGCGGCGATGGGCGGATACGAACTGCCCATTGCGACCGACATATTCCGCGGGCGCTATCGGACCAGCTTCGAGCATCCGCAGCCGATTGCGGCCAACGAGCCGCTGCTCTATAACTTCGGGTTGCCGCAAGTGAACCACGTCTTTTTGCCCGGCCACAAAATCATGGTGCAGGTGCAATCAACTCTGTTCCCGCTCTACGACCGCAATCCGCAGAAGTACGTCGATAACATCTTTGACGCCAGGCCCGGCGACTATCAGAAAGCAACGCAGCGCGTTTGGCACACACCCGGTGACGCGTCGTACATCAACCTGCCGGTTGCACCGCAGGCGCAGTAAGCGCCGCCGTCTACTACCGAAAGCTGCTCTTTCCGCGTCAATCGGATAAGCTTTCAGCGTGGATTCGGCGTCCAATTCCGGCGATCTCTCCGCTGCGGTGGCGGCCGGACCGGCGTCGCCGCCCGCAGTTATCTTCAACGATCTTGCGCCGGCGCTGCTTGAGGAGCTTTGGCAAAAGGCCGAAGGTGAATCGTGCGGGCTGACGCAGCCTGAATTCGACCAGATACTTGCCGCCGTGGGCTCGAAAGCCAACCACAACCTGCCGTCCGGCGCGATTGCTACAGACGGCCAGAGGGCGAGTTTCTTTCGCGGGCTGCACCTGGCCGACGTAGCCCTGGCGCACGCATGCGCACTGGGCCGCGAGCCGGCGTGGGAACGGTTCCTGGGGCTTTATCGGGCAGCGCTGATTCGCGCCGCGACGGCAATTACCGGTTCGGCGTCGCTGGGCGAAGAGCTGGCCGACTCGCTCTATGCCGAACTTTACGGACTGCGCGAGGTTGATGGCCAGCGCAAATCGCCGCTTGCCTCCTATTCCGGTCGAGGCTCGCTGCTGGGCTGGCTGCGCACGACGCTGGCCCAGCGCTTTACCGACCATCATCGCCGCACGCGCCGCGAAGCTCCGCTCGACGATGTGGATGCGCCGGTTCCCGCGCCTGCAGCACAGATTTCCGTTGAGAGCAGCGTGCTGACCGTGGCTGTTGGGAAAACCCTCGCAGAAGTCGACCCCGAAGACCGCTTTTTGCTCGCGGCGTATTATCTTGACCGGCAGACGCTGCTCCAGATTGCGCGCGCCATGAATGTGCACGAGGCCACCATCAGCCGCCGTCTCAAGCGTTTGCTTGAAGGACTGCGCATCAGGCTGCTCAAAAACCTTTGCGCCGGAGGTCTGAGTAAGGCAGCGGCGCAGGAGGCGCTGGGAACTGACCCGCGCGATGTGGAAATTAACCTGCGGGTGCTGTTGCAAACTTCGCAAGTTGGAGCGTTCAACGAACAGGGGAAACAAGGGAAGCAACAGGCGACCAACACGGTATGACCATCAACTTCAAATCCGGCCAGCATCCCGACGCCGACCAGCTCAGCGCTTTCATTGAGCAGGCTTTGCCGGCGCATGAGCGCGAAAGCGTTCTGGCGCACCTGGCCGTGTGCGGGGAGTGCCGCGGCGTGGTCGCGCTCGCGCTGCCTGAAGTGTCGGCCTTCGAACCCGCCGCGCCTGCTCCCGAGCGCCGGCGGTGGTTTGCGGGCTGGATGGTGCTTGTACCCACGGCGGCCGCCGTGGCCGCGCTTGCGGTTTTCATCGTATTAGTTCACCATCGAGCGCCGGCCCCACAGCAGCAGGCGCAGTTGACGCCTGCACAGATAGCGCCGCCCGCGCCGCAGCCTCAACCACAAGCAGCGCCATCTGTCAGGAACGAAAAAACCCCTGCCCCCAAGCCGCGGCAGGATGCGCCGCGCGCCGTAATGGGTGTGATGGCGGGCAGTTCGGCGGGCGCTCCGGGTAGTGTACTGGGTAACGTCTCGCCAGGGCAGTCGTTCGTACAACGGCAAGTGCAACAGCCTCCAGCCAATGAATTCAACCAATTCGCGCCCAGGGAGAAAGGCTTTTTCAGTGGCCGAATGAAACCCACGGAACAGAACTCGACACAGCAGAATGAGGTACACGGCGAATTGCAAGCCCCGACAATGAGTGCCGACAAGCTCGCGCAGCCGCGTGTGAGCCAGGGGCTAGATCAGCAAAAGAATAATTATCAGAATGCAAACCAGCGATCTGAAACTCAAACAGTCTCGGTTGAAGCAGCCCCGGTGCCGATCGAAACAGAATCGGCCGCAATCGACAGTGCAATCGCAGGAAGAGCAGTAGCACAACTCAGTCTCTCGCGGCAGCCTTTGCCTAGCGGCCGTGCGATTCTCTCAACCGCAGCACAGGGAACGATGGTGCTGGCCATCGACACACACCACGGCGTCTTTGTAAGCAGCGACTCGGGTAATCACTGGCAACCGGTGAGAGCAGTGTGGAAGGGACGCGCTGTGCAGGTGGAAGCGATTGCGGTGCCTAAGTCTGTTGTGATTCCTGCGGTCAACAGAAGCGTTACTTCATTCGCAGCATTGCAATCCGGTGCGATGGCCGCAAAAACAGCAAGCGCGACACTTTCTGGCACGGTGACCGACACAACCGGCGCGGTGATTCCGGGCGCAACGGTCACCATCACAGAGTCTGCAACAAATCTCTCCCACACCCTGACGACGGACGCGACCGGGCGCTTTACCGCCGCTGGGCTCCAGCCGGGAACTTACAACCTTGACGCAATGGCGCGCGGTTTCAAGAACTACCGCCAGACAAACGTGGCTGTTTCCGCGGCGAATGAGAACGTAGTAAACGTGACTCTCGACATCGGCGCCGCAGCCGAGACCGTGACCGTTGAATCTTCGGCAAACACCCTTCAGACGACCGATGCAGAACTAAGCGCCACCCCTTTGAAAAAAATGAAAAACGCACCCAAAGCGGCGCCTCCTCCGCGGCCGGTACCCGCGCCTGCAGTCACGCCAGTCTTTGAGATCGTGACGGACAAGGGCGTTCGCTGGACGAGCGCTGATGGAGTTGCGTGGCGGCCCGAGTAGAGCCGACTTGTACATATCGATGCGTCCTAAGCGAAACTAAATTCGCGGATGCACGTCATCTGCAATAGGCGGACCGAATCAATCGGTTAAATCAAATTAAACAGGAACAACTGGCCGGGCAGCGACAGGTATCATAGCGGCAATACGCAATTCAAATTGAGAACGCGGGGTAAGTAACAAGAGCAGTATGCGAGGATCGCTTTCATGGCTCCGGTGCTGATGTGGCTCATTATGGTGCTCTGCCTGCTGATATCGGTCGCAAAGTATCTGATGGGGCTGATTCTGCAGCTTGCACATCCCGGCGCAAAAGTGAGAAAGAACTACGACTATGAGCCGACGGTGAGCGTGCTCATGCCCTGTTACAACGAAGGCAAGACGGTTTACGAGACCATCGAGAGTATCAGCAAGAGCAATTACCCGGTTGAAAAGTTCGAAGTGATTGCGCAGGACGATTGCAGCGCCGACGACAGTTATGAATGGATGCTGAAGGCGCAACGCGACTTTAATAACATTCGCATTCGCGTGGGGCGCAATGAGGAAAACTGCGGCAAGGCGCGCTCGGTGTGCAACGCGCTCCAGCATTCAGAAGCTGAAGTCATCATCTCCATCGACTCCGATTGCATCTTTCATCCCGATGCAATTCGCGAGCTGACCGCATGTTTTGGCGAGCCTGGCATTGGATCGGTGGGTGGGCGCGTGGGCGTGCGGAATCCCAACGAAGGCGTCATCACGGCCATTCAGACCATCGTTTATTACACAGCTTTCCAGCTCTACAAGATTCCTGAGAACTGGACGCGCAGCGTGTGCTGCATCAGCGGCTGCCTGTTCGCCATTCGGCGCGAGCTGTTGCTCGAAATTGAGCCGGCTATCCGCGCGCGGCACTGGTTTGGAATTCCGGTGAACCAGGGCGAAGACCGCTTTTTAACGCACCAGACGCTGCTGCGCGGCTACGGCACGTACATCGACAACGAAGCGCTTTGCTGGACGACCGTGCCCAACACGCTTTCGACGCTCTTCAAGCAGCAGCTCAGATGGCGGCGCAGCATTGTGCGCGACTTTTTCTTCACGCTGCGCTCGTTGCCGCGCCACGTGTGGAAGCTGCATCCCAACACCGTTCTCACGCTGGTGCTCACGCCGCTGGGAGCAATTGTGGGCTTGCTGGTTGTGACTACGTCGCTCACCACTGATCCCATGGCGTGGGCGGGACCGGTGCCCATGGTCACGGCGCTCGCGCTGGCTGCGGTGCTCACCTGGTGGATCAACAAGTTCAGCGCGAAAGAAGCCATCGATCATCCCATCGCTTTCGGGGCATACGTGGCATGGGCTGTGGTGAGCAGCTTGTTTCTTACACCGCTCGCTCTCTGTACCATGGATTCGGCCGATTGGGGCACGCGCGCCAAACCACAAACGGAGGTGGCAGTTGGCAACACAGGCAGTTGAACCTGTTCCCGCACAGGCGCGAAAAGGCGCGGCGAAGCAGCCGCTGCATTACCGGCTTATGCTCGCCACGTATCGCGTCTTCGCTGTCACGGTGCTTTACCTGGTGCTCATCGGAGTGGTTTGTTATGCGTTTGTGATGGGCTTTTACGCGGTAAACAGCTCGTGGGCCGCGCCTGTCATCTTGTCGGCCACCGACGAAAAATCGCTCGACTTCCGCGAGAAGCTGGTGACCAGCCAGCAGACCATTGAAGACCTGAGGGTAGACACGAACAAGCTCGAAGAAGGCCTCAAGGA
>Ga0335072_10009324_pt1 | contig 14161 bp, 4 predicted proteins | sample Lox_Sample_21_FD_206725 | JGI IMG/M metagenome (GOLD analysis project Ga0335072, IMG submission 206725) | Soil microbial communities from Loxahatchee National Wildlife Refuge, Florida, United States - Lox_Sample_2.1 | ecosystem: Environmental > Terrestrial > Soil > Wetlands | place: USA: Florida...
ATGAGGCACAAGAAGAAGTCAAAGGATGGCATCAACGAGAGGCTTGCCCTGCTCCTCACTGTCTTTCCGGACATCGAACCCCACCTTCAAACTCGTCCTGTTGGTGTAGGGGAGCAGTCCAGCCGAAGCCCTTCAAAGTGGGCCTTTACGCTAGAGTCAGTTTGGCGACTGGCGATCAGAGTCCCGAAATGCAGCTTTGGGAAATGCGGGAATACTGCAATCGCAGAGGTTGGCAAATCGTGGCGGAGTATGTGGATCGAGTCTCAGGACTCAAGACTTCCCGCCCTAGCTTAAACAAATTAATGCAAGACGCGGCTCAGCGGAAGATAGACGGGGTTTTGGTTTGGAAACTTGACAGATTTGGGCGAAGTCTCCGTCATGTAGTGACAGCAATCTCAGAACTAGAGTCAGCGGGGGTGACCTTTCATAGCCTGAAGGACTGCATTGATTTCTCGACGCCTTCGGGTCGGCTCATGCTTCATGTGATTTCTTCAATGAGCGAATTCGAGGCCTCTCTGATCCGTGAAAGAGTTGTCACATCTCTAAAGCACTGCCAAGCCAGAGGAGTTAAGCTGGGCAGACCTCGCAAGTTTGTGGATGTTGACCGAATCAAATCACTCAGAGCTTCTGGGCATTCATGGCGCTCGATTGCTGCCATGATGAAGTTGTCGGTCGGCACCGTGTACGCTGCTGCCCGGTCTCAGCAGTCTAATGCGCTGTGCGCCTGAATATCGGTTGTTTCCTGCATGGAGCACTGTTCTCTGATGCTGCTCTCCAAAACTAAATTCATTGCTGGCGAACAATGCCTAAAACGACTCTACCTACTTGTCTATAAACCAGAACTGGGAACGCATCCGGACGAGTCGAACGAATCGATAATTGCGCAAGGGCAGCAAGTGGGTCTGCTGGCTCAGCAACTTTTTCCGGGTGGCGTGACAGTTGAGTGCAAGAATTGGGAAGCAGCGATTCGTGCCACACAAGAGCTAATCGCAAACCCGGCAGTCCCAGCCCTATTTGAGGGTGCATTTGAGCACAAGGACGTGCTTGTTCGGGTCGATATACTCCAACGCCGTCGAGACAAACGCTGGCGACTAATCGAAGTCAAATCCACAACCGACGTGAAGGATCATCATCTGGATGACGTTGCTATTCAGCACAGGGTGGTCAGCCGTTCCGGTGTCGATCTGGCGGCGTCATGCCTCGCCCACGTCGATAGAGCGTACGTCTATGAAGGCGGCTCAATCGACGTGCGTCGTTTCTTCAGGATCAAGAATCTGACACGGCGGGTCGAGAAACAGCAACCGAAGCTTCCTTCGATTTTGCGATCACAATTTCGTGTGCTCGGGATGCCACAGGCTCCTCGAATTGCTGCCGGACCGCAGTGCAGCCAGCCGTTCACTTGCGAGTTTTTTACGCACTGCAATCCGCCGATCCCCGACGACCACATTCTGAAACTCCCCAGAATTCATGCCAGTGAAGTCGCAAAGCTTGCTGCGCTCGGAATCGAGTCTATCCACGAAATTCCGGAGAGTTATCCGCTATCGGCGCGGCTCCGTCGTGCGTGCACCTGTGTTCAAACGGGAAAACCATGGTTCAGCGGAGAACTTGGGGACGAGCTAGAAGAGTTGAAATACCCGCTTTATTTTTTGGATTTTGAAACAATCAATCCATGCGTCCCTCGATTTTCGGGGATGCGACCGTACGACCAACTGCCTTTCGAATGGTCGGTTCATGTGCAAAGGCAAGCTGGAGCGGAACCAGAACACTACGAATTCCTTGCTACAGATGCGAGCGATCCTCGACGGGCATTTATCTCGACGTTATGCGATGTACTCTCTGATTCTGGACGAATCGTTGTCTATAACGCTGCCTTCGAGGACCAACGGCTGTCCGATCTTGCTACATGGCTACCTGAGTTCTCCGGACGCATCAGCAAAATCCGGCGGCGGCTGTGGGACTTGCTTCCGATCATTCGGAATAACGTTTACCATCCCCAATTCGGCGGATCGTTTTCACTCAAATCCGTCCTCCCGGCACTAGTTTCCAACATGAGCTATGACGGCATGGTTGTTGCGGATGGGAAGTGTGCTGGACTGGTTTGGGAATCACTGGTCAATGGTGAATTGGACGGAGAAGAAAGCGACAGAACCAAAAAGGCACTGCGAGAGTATTGTGGGCAGGACACGATGGGTATGGTGCGACTGGTAGAAGTCCTGAATTCGGCAACATGACCGCACCTGGTGCTCCCTCGCTGAACCCAATCTTCGACAATTTGGCAGTACCCACCCAGTGGCGATCTCAATCAACTCGGTCACCCTCAAAGACTGTATTCTTGTAGCCGTGTGCAAGAGAATCTATCTCGATACCGATCTGTGGAACAAGCTCTTCTACCAGAAGAGAAATCCCGGCAAGCTAATGCAGCGACTACAGGAAAAGAGTGCATGCCTTGCATTTAGCTCACACAATCTTTATGAGATCGCAAAAAGCCTTCACGAAACCAAAGATAGCACTAGGGCCAAAGGAAAAGAGCTACTGAAGTTTTTGATGACGTTCTTCAACGGATCAATCGTGCATCCGGTCGAGTCCGGCGAGTTACTGAAAGCAGAGGCGAACGTAAACAAATTTATGCGAGCACCATTCCCCAGCGAAATTTTCGTAAGTGCATCGGAAACCAATTTGTTTAGGGTGGAATCCGCAGCCCTACTTGAGGAGCCGTTACGTCCTGACATCGCTGATTTCATTTCAAATCGAAAAATGAAAGTCGCCGACCTGAGAACTAATCAGATGGCAAGACTTGCGAATAGTCCGGCCCTGTTAGCTCGTATGAAGGCAGTCGCACAAATCGACCTCAAACCGTTTCTAGACGTTGAATCTAAATCCCTACAGGCACTGCGGATTCTTGATTTCCACCTACGCAATGTCTTTCCCGACCTGCCGTGGGCTATTGTGCGTGAATTATCCAACATCCTTTTGCATTCTGGGATTGCTCCCTTTACGCACTCGTTGATTCGAGCAACGCTGTACATGAACTGGCGCTCGGCTAACTTTGGCGGCCTCGCTTCTGATGTTCCAGACGATATGTATCACGTGCTGAATGCAACTTACTGCGACATCTACGCAACAGGTGAGGCCTCGCAAGGTTACGCAACTGACCTCCTCGCCTCAAAAACGAGTTTCAAGGTCTACCCACGGGATAAAGCTGTCACGATAGATGATTGGTTGGTCAGTCTCGTTTCATAAGTACGCCAGCCCACTCCGGTCTTTGACACTGGGAACCCATAAGTACTAAACGAGTCCACGTTCTTCACAATCTCAAGAACCTAATCCCCGTCCAAAGACATCCGCATGATCAACGATCTGAGTTTTCATCGGTTTGTCATATCTGATTACAATGACCCTGTAGCCCAAATCCTCAAGCTTCCGCCGCTCTCGTGAATCCTGTTCTTTTTGTTTTTGTTCGTCGTGATGTGGGCCGTCTATGAAGACCGCAATCCCTTTCAAATCTTCTCTTTCATAGAAGAAATCTGCCTCAGCATAGATTCCTTCTTCAGGGCGGTATTGCGCTATATCAGGTAAGCGGTGTCTCGCCTGATGCAACTCTTTCAAAAACTCTCCTTCCAAGTTCGAAGCAGGGTCCTTGCGTTCGAGTAACCACTGGTACTGCTCCTCATAAGTTCTACCGTGAGCCAGTCTTGTGGTTGACGCTGCTTGAAGCGACATCAAGAAGTCTCGAATAGCCAAGCGGTTCAAGAGCCTGTGATCCATTTGGTTTGAATAGCTCAACAAGCAACGGTAACAGGCTCTACTGCAACTACCGTCGGTGATCAAATCTGCACCCGTTGCTGGATCGAAGTGACAAATTTCAAGCGCCTCTTTCGCTACACGGGCGATGGTCTTTGGTTCTTCGAGCAATCTTGGCCAGACTCCGCTGCCACCCTCACTTGCTTCCCAGAACATGATTCGTTCCTGATCCTTAGCGCCAATTCGCCCGACAGAAATCTCTTGTTCTTCCACTTGAAAGAAGACTTGGCATCCTCTTTGAATGGCATAGCTCAAGCTGGCAAGAAACGATTCACGATCCTCCTTGGCTACCTCCGGAGGGATTTCCGGAGAAAGCAACAAAAGATTTCGTGTATCCCAAACGAAGGGGGTAATTCCGGTAACGAGACGGGTAGGGTCGATTTCCCCTGTCCGGTCGTCGTCTCCCGGCCTTCGTACCCAAAAGCCCGTTTTGCCGTCCATGCTAAAACCACGCTGATCGGATCGACGCCACTTTCGATTCACTCGCCATAGATTGGCTTGTGGTCCGTGCGTTAACCGCAATAACTCCGCACCCTCCGGCGAGGACGTTGTGGACTTGTCGCAGATTTCCTTGCCATCCGTGCCCGTCGCAAAGCGATAGTAGAGTTCAAGGTCATATCCTTCCCGTGTCCGTTCCTCTTCATCGCACGTGATGCGGTCTACGCGTATTCCTTTGGCTGTCGTCATCTCGAAGAGAAGCGGGATGAATTCGCTGTTCTCCATGTTGAGGGTACTTTTGCAGTGATTGCATAAATCAGCCCCAACCTGATCACCTTCGTGAAAATACCCACAAACCCGGCAGAACTTGGCTCGCTTGAGTCTGGCCTGTACGCCGCCAGTTGGCAGAACAACTCGTGCCATCCGATATTTCCTGCCCTCGTGGTACAGAATGTTTCGTGGGCCAAACTCTCGTAGGCCGAGGAACCGAGGGCGATCAATGACGTACGTGCTGTCAGCACTAGGCAACATCGCCCGTAGCGGTAGCCGGGGGAAGTTGTAACCGGGCAAGAACCCTTCAGCAGCTAGATAGCGATAGGGATAAAAGTCAGATTCCGTTGAATTTTGAGAGCGGTTCTCCAGCAACTCTATTTCACGCTTTGCTTCCCACTCTTCCTGTTCAGCTTTTTTCCTTTCCTTAGTGTCCGCCCTTGGATTGTCCATTTTCTTTCGAGCTTCATTTCTCTGAGTGACCGCTGCTCGGTAGAGTTCCCGCCATCTGTCAAAAGCTCGGTCAAAAGCTAGTCCAGCGTTGTTCAACACCGCATCCAGCCAATCAGGCGTATTCCAAAAGGCTTTCTGTACCTCCGCTCTACATGCTTTCAAGATGCTTAGGCATTCATTCTTTAGCTCAGTTCGCTTCTCTTCGGAAAGCTGGATGCGGTGCTGGATGTCAGGCTGAAGCGGGAAATCCGGATGTGCCTCGTCAATTACAAGAGCATCAATGATGCTACTCTTAAGCCCGATTTCCGTTACCGCAAGCCAAACAGAATGCAGATGTGCCCTGACTAAATTTTCATTTGCGAGTTCTAGCCTCGGAGGAGCGACTGCACCCGCCACCATTAGAGCAGGTTCTCTGAAGAAATATTGGTCATGAGAACTGCCTTCACTACAGAAAGCAACGACAAGAGCCTGCTGTCCACCTCGACCCGCACGACCACTTCGTTGGGCGTAGTTTGCTGGAGTGGGAGGAATATTTCTCAGGTGGACAACACTCAGTTCTCGAATATCAATACCAAGCTCCATCGTCGGAGAGCAGAAGAGGGCTGCGAGCTTTCCTGCACGAAAATCCTGCTCCCGCTGTTCTCGATCTTTGGCGTCCACCTGTCCTGTATGGGCTTGTCCCTCAACACCAGCCAACTGTCGAGCCGTCTCCCGATAAAGCTCAGCAAAGAACTTGTTCGCCTGCTGCTCCACTTCCTCAAACTCTTCAGATACGCTCCTGCGGCTTCGGATGGGGTCTGGTTCTGGTGGTTTTCCATCCCCTAGTCGCCATTCAAACGCACTGGCTAGAAGTTGGACGGCTGGTGCTTGGGTATGAGTCTTAGTCGAGCGCAGGAAGCTCCCGTACAGGACACCCGCCAAAGCTTTGATGAATGACTCCCAATCGTCTGGTGCTATATCCCCCGAAATACCCCACGTGTCTGCTTTACGGAGATAACGGGCGACCTTGGCCCTGAAGTCGAGGCTTCGATCGCGGTCATTCTGTCTTCTGTCAGAACCGGGCAGCACAAACAGCGTGCTCGGACGAATGTAGTCGTCGCTGTCGAACGCCCACGGCTCCCGAAGGCTCTGAATTACCCGCTGCCTCAATTCCCACTCTTCTTGCGGGTCGAGTACCCCTGCATCAATCGCCATCTCCTTGCGTAGGTGATCGAGGAACACATGAATGGCTCGTTCCCGCTTTTCAGGCTTCGCCTGTTTGAGAACCGGATGGACTTCCCATACTTTCTCGTTCTGACAGAGTTCCTTAAGCCCGGGATACTCAATCTTCAGCAAACCGCACTGTTCTAAATTTGGCTGAACGATCCGCCAGCCACGCCTCAAGTCTTCATAGAGGCGGTATTCCAGCAATCGCTGCATCGCCTTTTCGTTGCGAGTTTTGCCGGGATCATACTCTGACGGTTGACTGGCATAGGCTTCCTGCTTCAGATCAAGGGCACGAAATACGGCTTGCGTAACTTGGGCGTGATCAAGGGCGATCCGTTCCGTTAATGCGCGGTACAGCGCCGAACGCACCAACGCCACTTGGATGAAGTCATTGAAATGCCCAGCTTGCAGAGAAGCGTCCTGCCGATTGTCAGTGAAGCTGAGCAGCTTCCTTGCCTCCTCCGGCACCGAACCATCCTGACGAAGCTGGATAATTGTTGATCCACCGATGAGAGTGGTGGCGGTGCTTCGGCCTGTGTGGCTCAGTCGTGTCAGTTTACGGAAATCGTTTTTCTCTCTTCGCTCGTATGCAACTCCACAGCGCAGACAGAACAGAAATGGGCTAGGTTGGAACCAGACAGGTGTTGCCCCAGTTGTGCTTTCGATCTTTGTCTTCCCGTCTGGTTGAACGAACAACTTCCGAGGGACATGTTCCCTGTAATCCTTCTTGATCCGTTCTGTCTTTCCGGTCTCCCACCAGTGGTCGGGCAAATTGTCAGTACGGTCGTCGCTCCATATGTTCTGTTCATCGAGCGCAAGGTAACCGGGGAGAATTTTCTCGTCATCATCCTCCATATAGAAGACAGGGGTGCGGGGCGTGATTTCGCCATCTACACCCTCCCGATAGCCGACGATGTAATATTCCTGTCCGCAGTCCCGGCAGAAAACCAGCGGGAAGAGCAGGTTCTCGCCACTGTTCCCGGCAGCATAGTACTGCCCCTCTAAAGAGCGTTGTCTCTTGTCCGAGGGTTCGAGTGTGGCATAGACGGTCCCACCTGCGGCGAGGAACTGGTGGAGACGAAAAGCAAAGACCGACTCGCCATCTTCGTTTTTCAGGGCGTTTCCTGCGTCCAAGACGGCCCGGAGTTTCTGTCGGCACAATTCGGTAGGTAGCCCAGTTGCCTCGGTGAGTTGTTTGACTCCTTCTTCAAACTTAATGGGGCTCCTGCGAACCAACCTGCCTTCTTGCACGTCGAGGCCGAAGGTGTTCTCCACCCACGCCGCCAGCGGATGACGGCAAAAGCCAGCCAAGTCAGTGGGAACATCCGTTTCGACGGACCTTCGCAGGGGGGCTCCGTCCTCCGGCGCTTTGACTTGGATCGCTGGTTTAAGGGTCTCATCTACGACGTTTTCAGGTTTTAGCTCTGAGCCAAAGAGTTTCGTCGCAACTGCCGCCACTGCGCGACGACGGTCCTCACGTTTGCCCTCGGTCGCCATAGTCGCGCTGGTGCCTATATGCAGCAGGTTCGGGTTGCCTGTGCGCTCTCTCAAACGGCGCAAGAGCATGGCAACGTCCGCACCTTGCCTACCACGGTAGGTGTGGAGTTCATCGAGTACGAGAAATTCGAGGTTGGCTGTCGCCTTTGACGTCAGATGGCGTTCCACTGGGCGCAAGAGCATGTATTCCAACATCACGTAGTTGGTGAGGAGGATGTGCGGTCGATCAGTTAGTATTCGTTCTCGGTCGTCCGGCTTCTCTTGTCCGGTATATCGAGCGAATCGGACTGAAGAGCCGCCCGCGCTCCTTTCGTAATCTTGGAGCGCTTTGAGTTGGCTATTGATGAGGGCGTTCATCGGATACACGATGATCGCTCTCACTTGATGCTTCTCAGGATTGTTCCGCAGGATGTGATCGTAAATAGGAATTAGGTAGGTCAGGCTCTTGCCCGATCCCGTCCCGGTGGTGACCACATACGGCTCACCTTTGCGAGCAATCTGGATCGCCTCGTACTGGTGTTTGTAGAGTCGGATCGGCCCACCATCCGCCCTGCGGAAGAATTTGGCAGTTTCCGGGAGGATCACTCTATCGGATGCAAGCTGATCTAGCGTGAGATTGGGTTCATACGCGGGATTCAGTTGAAGGATAGGATCGGGCCAGAGCTTTCCGGACCTAAACTGTTGTTGAACGAATTCGTCAATCCTCTCATCGCGGATGTGGACGAAGCTCTCGATATATTTCTTGTAGTCATTCACAACCCTTTCTCTTAGGGCGAAGACATCCATGGCTGCACAACTCCGTTGGCGGCAGACTACCAATTCTCCCGCTCAGATTTTCATAGCATCAACTGCACTGCAAAATTCTTTAAGCTTCTTTTCGTGATTCGAGCCAGCATCCACGGAAATACGCTCTGCAACGTTGCGTGCTATCAATGGCTTCGACCGCTCAGGGAAAAGGCCGAATCTATCCTGAGCCTCTTTTTCTAAAGCCTGATACTTGTCCCCGAAGACCGACCGTAGGCATTCTTCAAAATTCTTGCCGAAGATGGCGACATTCGACTGAATAATCCACTCGGTTGAACTCAGCAATTTTGCCTGTGTTTTCGCATCTATGCCGAGCGCCGTAAGAAGATCACTTCTCTTCTTTTGATCAGCATCGTCTTTTGCATCGTTGTCGAAGATTGGGTATGTTGGGATCGAATATGCAGCAAAAAATCTCCACCATTTTGCAAGGTTTCCCACCCCGTGGACCGGGATAACCGCAATTCCTTCCTTGAGAGGGTTGAGGCCTGTACGCTCCAGATAAATTGGCAAAGCTAGTGCCTCCGTCGGTCCCTCAACTAGAACGATCTTCCTCGCAAAAAAGCCCGAAAGTATCTCTTGAGTAGCTGCGGCTGCATAAAACGGCAGTATTGTGTCAGGGGTCGCTTTAGCTCCCGTTTTGGCGCAGGCTTCGGACAGTGCTTCTTTGGAGAGTTGCTTAACCCGAGTCGCCCCATTCTCTTTGCCTACTAGAACGAGACCTTCGAGATTCAGAACGTTCAGAAAAGCTGGGCTGTGGGTCGTTATAGCAACCTGAATCCCGCCCGTCTTCGCAAACTCATGTACTTTCCGGCTCACCCACTGCTGGGCAAGAGGATGAAGATGAGCCTCAGGCTCCTCAATGATCAGAACCAGACCTTCCGCCTTGCCATGAAAGGCCTTTGCGTAAGCATAAGCAAAGCTGAGCGCCAACACCTGCTCCTGCCCCGTGCCAAGCTCCTCCAACGTCCGCACTTCGCCATCCTGAACTGGTTGCACACGCAAGGAACGGAAGTAATTCGAAGGATCGTATGCAGAAAAGTCTACTTCGAGCCTATATTCGAGGTTTCGAGAGAAGTCGTCCATCTGCTTCTGGAGTTCGTCCGTGAAGACCGAGAATTCTTTGATACCTTCGAAGGATTGCCGAATCTCTTCGAATTTGTCCTTCAAACCTTTCACTCGATCCTTATCTTCTGTAAGGGATTGGTGAAACTGCTTCATCAGCTTTGAAAGAAAAGTGAATTTCGAACTGTACCCGAGTTGATACGATAACCTTCGATCCGCACCAATCAAGATTGAACGGCACTGATCGCGAGTTTCGTTGCTGACATATGTGTTCTCCGCACCATCGTTCATGACCATGCAGTATGGGCGATCGTCGCCGCCTGTATGCCTGACGATGAAGGCTTTTACCGCTGTTGTTCCGTATTTGTGACCGTGCAAAACATCTTCAACTTCAACGACTATTTCAAGCGGAAGATTCGACGGATCGCGCCCAAAGAAGTCATGGTCTTCAGGCTGATAGCTACCGGGCCAGCTTTCGCCGAGCACCAACTCTAGTGCACGCATGAGATTGGATTTGCCAGTGTTATTCGGGCCAACAATTACAAGTGGGCCTGCCTCTGGGAAGGCCAAATCAACACGCTCGTGGATCGACTTGTAATTCTTGATCGAGAGTTTAGTAACCCTGCCCACATTGACCACCTAACTGACTGAACGGATGAGCCACAATCTTCACTGTAGCCAAGCAGGTATTTGTCCGTCGGGAAGAGTGCCTACATCGTTGTGCAACGAGGTCCTCAAAATCTGATGTGGGATCTCAGGCACCAACCTTCCACGTTTTACCTGTTATGGTGCAATCTCGTTCGTCTCCTCGAAATCGATCCGACAGCGAAAAATCATCGAATGCGGACAGCACTAAACGCTGCGTTCGGTATTCGCCATACTCCCTTACTTCACGTTCCATTAGCACTCTGAAAGTTTCGCTCGGAAATTGCCGTCCGAAGACATCCTTGGGATCAAGTACGTAACGCAGTTCGTCCCGAGTCATGCCGTACAAGTGGGCATAGTAGGCATCCAACTCGGCTCGCTGCACAGGTCTCGCTTCCTCGTTCCAAAGCGAAACCTTCATAGAGCCGCTGCAAAGCGCCGATTGGAGTTGCTCCGAAGTAAAATTCAGAGCAATCACTCGCTCACTAACGAAGGTTGTATCTTCTTCCCTATACTGTTTGGGTTCGAGTGCTGGAACCTGTTGGAGGTAAGGGAAGCTTATGTTTATCCCGGGTACCTTCTGCCGAAGGACGTAATCGAACACGAGGCAGTTTAGATTTGCTAAGAGGCACGACTGGAGTTCCATCGGGAGCTTGAAAAAGATGATCGATGCACTATGCCCGACCCCTGCGGTGGGTATGAATGCAAAGAGTCCAGTGCGGACGTCAACAGCCCGTCCGATATTTCGGAAAACCAGTAAGACTCTGGCTTCTCTGAATCCCGCATCGGCGAGACGCTCTTGAACATGAGCTTGTGAGACCCAATACCTTGCCTTGATTTCGAAATGGGGATCACACTTTTCAACCACACTGACATCACGAAAATCTCCGTCCTCAAAAGTAGCCCAGCGATGGTCAAACTGGTGAAACATTTTCGCTTCGTACAATGGTAAGAGCCCTTCTGATGGTGCGTCTTCGAACAGATGGCTGTCGCCTGTCATGTGAAATAGACCCTGTTGTAAACGCAGGCCCCATGGATTGTTCTCAGACGTCGTGTTGATGAGTACTGGTGCTCGCAAAAACAGCTTCGAGGTGAGCTTCGCGTCTACACCAGTGCGGAAAACTGGACAGGTTCGTGTGTTTGGACTGAGTAAGGACAATTGTTCAGTGGAAAGCGTGAAACGACGGGCGGGATCAGCAATATCTTCGAAATGACGACAAAAAAACGTGAAATCTGCTGGTGTTTCATCCGGAGAACCACTGACTGTCACCGCACAGAATTTGAAGGCATGGTGAACGCCCTTGAAGATAAATGACTCATTTTCGAATCCCAAAACTTTCCGCAATCGTTTACGTGTAACAAGGTCACCGAAGAATTCTGAAGAGGTTTCTTCGGTGACGATCCCTATCGGCAACACCAATCCGCTCCGTCCCTCTCCATTGATTAGTGCTGAGGATAACTCTGCAAACAAAGTGTAGGAATTATTCCGCCCTCCAGACGTCAACGGAAATCGGCCTGACCATTTCGCAAATTTGTTGACCACCTCGATCGAACGCCGATGTTGATTCCAAGCTTTAGCCAACTCTGCGTTTTGCGACTCTAGGTCAGCTATAAGCTTTTTCCTACGGTTGCCTGCCGCATTTGCGATTTCTGTTGCACCTGCGGCTCTAAAGAAGACTTGCTCCTCCGGCTGTAGGACATCCCAAGGGGGGTTCCCCAACACCACATCGAATCCGCCCTTATCAAATACCTCTGGGAACTCTAGGAACCAATGGAAAAACTTGTACTCGCACGCAATTGCTTCAGTTGACGAGAGGAACTGCGGTTGGTGTACATGACCATATAGAAATTCGGCAAAAGTCTCATAGGTCGGTAAAGCAGGATCGTTGTGCTTCACAAGAGGCAGGAAAAAAACTCCTGTCCATGCATTTGCGACTTGTGAATCGTGGAACCAGTGAACGTTCGCACGAGACTGTTCGTATAGTATTGCCTTCTGTCTTACGTCCTCGGGGCGATCTTCCCTTAGATCGCTAAGTCTCTGGGCTAAACCTACGTATTCCCGGAGATGCTCATCAGTCACAACACCGAAATCGAATTGTTGTTGAGACCGTGACTTTACATTGGATTCATACTTGTTTCGCTTCTTGAAAGCAGATGCGACTTTCTTATCGTCACCTGTAATTGAGGCGAATGCCTCGTCTGGAATGCCTTCTTCGAAAATGCTTGGATCGAGAACACCAATAAGGCTGTTACCACAGCGAATCCGGTGGTCGAGAAAACTCAAGGGCTTACCTGCCCAGTGACCCTCCAACCAAAGCGCAAGTTTACAAAGATCGACTGCGAGAGGATTGATACAATGGGATGTCACGTCGCGGACAGCGATATGGAATTGCTCTGGCGTTGGTTCATCTTCACCTGCCCGAATTCGAGCTAACTCCTTACCTAATCTCCGGGCAGCCTCCAGAAGGAAGTGTCCTGACCCACAGGCCGGATCACAGACAGAAATTTCCAAAATTGCTTTGCTCTTCTCTTCTTGGATTTCGTCGGCAGATTTGCCCTCCGACTGCTTCTCGGCCTCAGTTAGACGGTTGTCGATTACGGGAACGAGTGTGCTCTCAACGAGTTCTCGCACTAATTCAGGGCGGGTATAGTAGGAGCCCGTGGTCTTGCGTTCGCTCCCGACCCCGAGATCGAACCTCCAACCGTCAGCTTCGTTCTGCGCAAGAGGCTGAAAGTCCAGCAGGCTTTCGTAGACTGATCCCAGTTCTTCTACGTTGAGCGCAGCATAGTTGACTCTCTGCTGGACGTTCCGTTCTCGATAAAACATCAGCCATCGGACAGCCTTGAGCAGATCAAGGTTGGAAAGCTGTGCCCCCTCAAGATCTGGGATCGTGATGTGGCTGAAAAGATCCCCGTTTAGGGGTGGGATACCCAATGGGTTGGTATCGTTTGAATCGGCAAACAGTTTGAACGTCTGTGTCAATCCACTCCACAGATCGCTGAATCCAGAATCGTCAAGGATTCCTTCTGCTCTCTCCCGCAACTTACCGATGCTGTAGTAGTCCCGGTAAATACCTTGGTTTCGGTCAGCACTTTCACCAACAGAAATTATTAAATGGCGGTCCTCGGCTACTGCTAAGAAAAGTAGTCGATAGACCAGCAGCAGGAGTTGGCGGTGATATTGATCGGCGTTCAGAGCACCGGAGCCTACTCGTTCCTTTAGGGTTGGGTTCTCTGGATGCCGAAGAAAACCCGTTCCGAGAACCTTGAGCGCCTCTTCCACCCCATCCCGAAGGTTCTCCCGAACTCTACCGCCCTTTTCGATGGACTCTAGGTAGTACTTCTCTAAAAGACAGTCCTCCGGGGGACGACCCGGCTGAGGCAATCGTGTCCGGTGGCAGAGCCGATAGAAGAGCGCAAATTCACTGTAATTCCCACCTTCGAGGATCGTTTCGAGATCGAACTCCAAGTAGGTCGGGCGAGCCGTTCGCACGCTATCCCGTAACAGGCGGAAGCGCAATCCATTGGTCGCCACGCCCCAGAGGTGAGGTTCGCTCCGGTTTAGGAACTCCTGAACCATTGCCTGCGGACTGGTGCGGTACTTGGGTGGGCGCTTGTCGAGTTCGATGTCACAGCCTTCAATGTGAACGGGTGGACTCTCTGCGGCTTCGCCTGCCCGATGTGAAATTGCGAACGTCAAACCGTCCAGAACAATGGCTGATGATTGATAGTGCAGGTCGTAGCTGAGGCGAACCGGATCAGTTAGGAGCGGCCCAATCCAGCGATCTCGGGTCAGGGTAGTTCCATGGGGGTCTTTCTCCGACAGCTTCTCTCGCCCTGCTTTGAAGCGGCTCCAAAGCTCCTGCGCATCGCTCCAGACTCGCTGGATTTCGTCAGAGAGTCTGCGCCCCTTGGGCAGTCCGAAGTCGGCTGGCTTTTGACCGGGGGCAGTCTCCGTTAGAATCTCGTCCAGCAGATCGTAGGG
>Ga0335072_10009326_pt1 | contig 14161 bp, 12 predicted proteins | sample Lox_Sample_21_FD_206725 | JGI IMG/M metagenome (GOLD analysis project Ga0335072, IMG submission 206725) | Soil microbial communities from Loxahatchee National Wildlife Refuge, Florida, United States - Lox_Sample_2.1 | ecosystem: Environmental > Terrestrial > Soil > Wetlands | place: USA...
GCTGTGGCCGGGGTCGGGTGCTGATCATGTTCTTGGGAAGCCCAAGGCCCCGTATAGGACGCTGCTGAACCTCGTAAGGGCTCACGACCGCCACCAGGTCTCGGACTACCTGATCGCTGATCGGCTCGCTGCCCTCAGCTACGAAGTGCATGAGGAGCTTACGAGGCGGGGAGATCACAGCGTTGGGCCGCGGTCCATTGTTGTCTGTCGCCGACGGCCTGAGGTCCGAGGAAAGAGGGGCCTAGTCGGACAGCAGTATTACACCGGGGTCGATCGCGATCGAGGTTCACCCGCAGTCCCGACGATCGATGACGGGATGGACGTCCAGGCTTTTATCGGGATATTCATGGACCAGGCTCAGCAGCGACTGGCTATGGGTCCCTTCCCTTCGGTCCCGTTCGAATGGGATAGTGGCGAGATAAACCGACGTTTGGCCGCCATGCCATCGGCCCCGGACGAGAAGCTCAGATAACTCGCGGTGGGAATCGGCGTGTCGGGTTCCGGGCGAAGGCCCGGCCGCCCTATGAGAACCCGAACGGGATCACGATGACGACTGGAAGCGGATCGGGCTTGTGGATGACTACGGGCAGACAATCGAGCTGAGTCTCGCGCAACTCCATCGGTGGCAGCAGAGAGTCAGTCCCGCTGACATCGTCCATGCGAACAACGAATTATTGCCAGTTATCTCCGCGTATGAAATGGCGGATCTGCACAGGCCGTCGGCCGCGTCCCAACGATGAAGATCAAAGGCTGCCGACGCCATAAGGGCGGTCGAAGCGCCGCCAATCAGGTACAGGTCGGCAAGCAGCGACGGCCGCTTGGTCCTCTCGGCCAGGCCGAGGGCCTGGAGTCCCGGCCCGTCCGGAACGCATTCCTCGGCGTGCGGTGTTGACCGCCTGCCAGCTGGCGCAGTTCGTCGCAAAGAGATCCGATCACCGTCGGCGCGGGGTCAGCCAGCAAAAGCGCCCGATCGGCCTCGGCCTCGCTGACCGCGATGGCTACCTCATCCACGGTCGCTGAGAGACCAGGCGGCATGAGTATGTCGCACGCGGCTAGAACATCACCCGGCGGGGCAGCTGCGGCGCCCTCCCACGAACGGATTATTTCGGGTGAGGGCTCCCAGGACAGGAGGCACTGCGAACAGGCCTGGCGCCAGGGTCCGGGCACCGATTGAGTGGCATCCCCGGCGGGACTGGCCCCGGAGGTCGCGTAAGCCACGGGCGGCTTCCCTAGATGCAGCGATAGTCACAGGCCAGGGTCACAGGGTGGTGGGGCGGTTACGCCTGTCATCTCAATGCGGCTGGCGGAGATTTCGCGGGGGTACTGCAAAGGCCTCTACGTCCCTGATGTCTTATACTGCTCGACGACGCCGGCCGGGACTCGGCCGCGGTCCTTGACCTCGAGTACCCCGTCCTTTGACCCGCTCGCGGACCTTGGCAGCGTCGACGACGGCACCTTTGCGCCGACTTCGGCCAGCGCTCCTGGACGTGCCGCCGGCCCGCCTCGCGTGCGCGAGGCACTGCGCCAGCGCTTCGCGCAACTCGTCGCCGTGGGCGGCGCTGAGGTCGATCTCGTATGGGTGCAGCTCGTTTCGAGTGAGATGTACGGGTCCGCTGAAGATGTCAGTCCGATCGTGTCGTGACCGCTTACTTGTCGGTGTGCGTCTCGGTTGCGCGTCTATTTGCCGGTGCTCGCGTAAGGTAACTGGTGATCGCAGTGACGGCCCCTGGCGCCGGGGGCCGCATGTCGGCCCCGGCGCCAGGGTTGGCTGTTTGCTGGTGCCTGCTTCGCGGAGGGGGCAGCTCCCAGTGCGGCAGGCTGCCGGCACCGGGTCGGCGGCGGGCGAGCATTTGGCGTGTGCTGTTTCACGCTGGCCGCTGAGGGCTGGTGGCTAGCTCCGCTGCCCACCGGTGGTGGCGCGGCGGCCGTGCGTGTCCCTCGATCGCGTCCTTGAGCCACGTTGGCCGTTCGATCGCGTCCTTGAGCCATGAACGCTGCTGTGCGCCGAGCACTGGCAAGGCGGCCTCGAAGTCGTGCTGGTCGTTGTCCGTGCCCGGCCGGCCCAGGCCCGGCCGGGCCTTGATCAGCAGCACCACCTCGGGAGCGAGGAATGGGATGCCGTGCCAGTTGAGGGTGGTGTCGGCAAGCGGGCGGGTAAAGACGTGGCTGCCTTTCTTATAGACCCAGATGGCCCCGACCGCGCTGGCGGGGATCACCTCGGCAGGCAGCGGGAGGTCCGGGCCGCGCAGCACCAGGCGGTCGGGGCCGCCCGGGCGGCCCCGACCGCCCTTGGGACCGGGATCGGGACCAGGGTCAGGTACCGCGCTCAGCCGCCGCCCGGCGGGCCACGGACCCGGCGGCTGGCCGCCGGCGATGAGCTCGATATCGACTCCGGTGAGATGGCGCAGGGCGTGCTCGTCGCGTTCGAGCATCATGACGTTGACATCGGCGTGGTCACGCGTGACCTGCCCGACGGCTAGGTCGATGGCCCAGCCTCCGGTAATCCACCAGGGAACAGCCAGGCCGGACAGCAGCGAGCCGACGGCGTGCACTGCCTCGAAGCCGGCGCTGCGGGTAATGTTCATCAGGGAACTTGCCTCCAGGCGAGACGGCGGGACCGTTCCCCTGGGGCTAGCGGCGGTCTAGGCGATGCTGCTGGAGAGCGGTGCGGCCACGAATTTGCTGGGCATAGGACCCCACCTCCTCACGCTGCGACCTGCCGCCAGCATAGCCTCCTGCTGGCGCACAGGCCTAGCGGCACGTCGGCTCCGCAACGCCGAACGACGACCCGGAAACGATCACGCGGCCCCTGGGATGCGCCCGCCTTGGAGGGGAAGCCGGCATCTTCGGTGAATCCCTGCATGAGAGGGCGGGTCATACCCCGAGCGTGTACTTGCCCTGCGTGGTGCCGGGGTAGAGCCGCTGGTGCTCGCAAGCGAGGTGGAAGCGCCAGTACTCCTGGAAGTCGCCGTTGCTGATGACTGCCCTCAGGGTCAGGACTGCCTCGGCACCGTCGAGGCCCCATCTCGCGCGTCCCAGGTTGAGGCGGTCGGCTATGAGATGCCTGCACGCGCCCTCGATGACCCCGGTCGCGATGGGCCACCGGCCGCGAGGGCCTGGTCGTAGCGGAGGTAGTCGTGCTTGTTTCCCAGGTAGCGGACGCATGCGTCGGCCCCGGTTCTGCGGCTGCCGTTCAGCCCGGCGGCGTCGGCCTCGGCGGTGATCTCCCGCGCGGCCCGGGCGCTGTCGCCGGCCAGCACGGCGAGCGCCTTGACCGCGACCCAGTCCTCGGCGGCGGGGTCTCCGGCCTCGTGGAAGCACCACGAAGCGCCCCATATGTACTCAAGAACGTGGATTATATCGATTACCACGTTGATCGTGACGCCGCGGCGGGCGGCCTCGGCCCGGATCAGGTCCAGCTGGTGCTCGGCACCGTCGACCAGGACGACCCGGGTCCGCAGGTGCTGCGGGTCGCGGGCCTCGGCCTCGTCGAACGCGGCGGCGATGACCTCGCCGGGATCGCGCTGCACCGACCCGGTCAGCCACTTGGCCCGGGCCTTCGGCCCGGGACGGGGCGCCCGGCCGCCGTGCCGTCCGCCGGGCGGGGCGATCACGTCGTGCGGGCGGCGCCTGGCGGGCCCGGCGTCGTAGACGGTGACCAGGCAGGCCATCCGCTTGCGGTTCGGTTTCTCCCCGGACGACAGCCGGGTGCGCATCTTTCCCAGCCGGGCGGCCGCCTTCGCCGTGGCCGCGCGAAGCCCCCCCGGGCGCATGACGATGCCCTTGCAGTCGGCGGACATGATGAGCAGCGTCGATGACTTGCACGGCTGCGGGATGCGGGCAGCGTAGAACGAAGGGACGTCAGCGGCGGCGCGCACGACGGACTCCTCAAGCTGCCGCTTGCCCATCACCGGGCCGCAGCGACGGGTGATCGCGGCGTGCGCGGCGTCGAAGGAACCGCAGGCGGCCTCGAGCGCGGCCAGCATCGCCAGGGAATGGGAGTGCCGCCCGGCCGGCAGGGACAGGGCCGCGTCCGCCGGGTGCCAGTTCGGCGCTCCCGGTTTCCGCCGGGTGCACCGGGTGACCGTCACCGTGCCGAACAGGGTGGCCAGCGCCCGCCTGTGCCCGGTTTCCAGCCAGGTCCGGGTGATGCCGTCGGGCCCGGCCGCCGGGGCGGGGTTCGCGCGGGCCTGCTGCTCTTCCCGGATGCCCCGCAGGTCGTAGTGGTCCTGCAGCAGGCGCAGCAGCACCTCCCGCCCCCGCTCGCCGACGAGCTCCTCCAGCTCGAAGGCGGTCATCCCGGCCGCGGCGGGGCCGGCGAGCTCGGCGGCCAGCGCGGTGAACATGGCCTGCGAGACCGCGAACGGGTCATCAAGGGGAACAGCGGAGTACGCTTTCACCCAGGGTCCTTCTTTCTACGGGTCCGGATCGGGTTAGCACCTCCGAACCTAGGAAGAAGGACCCTTTACTGTCCGGGTTTCCCTGTTTTCCCTGCGTGATCGTTTAGCGTGAACAGGCCACCGGGGGCCGGGGGCCAGCCATCCGCGCTCGGCCAGCAGCCTCAGCTTCGACCGCAGCCCCTCCACCTTCGCCTTCGCCGTCGGCAGCCCCGCCGCAGCGGCGAACTCGCCCGCCCGCAGCGGGCGCCCCGCGTCAGCCGCCACTTCCAGCAGGTCCTGGTACGCCCGCGGCAGCACCGATGCCTCCGTGCCCTCCCGCCACGGCGGGACCGTCACCGCCCCGATCGGCGAGGCCGGCCGCGGCTCCCCGGCGGGAGCGCCGGACGGGCCGGGCGGCTCCGCCAGCACCCGGGTAACTTCCTCCCGCGCGATCACCAGCCGCGACGCCTGCTCCTCGGCCCTGGCCAGATCCCCGGCCAGCTCCTCGATCCGGGCGCGCAGCCGGCCCGCCTCCGCCCGGGCAGCCTCCTCCTGGCGCTTGAGTTCCTCGATCAGCGAGCCCATCCCGCCGCCCCCTTCCCCTGCACACGACGGTAGAAGAGCACGGCGGCGATTACCCAGAAATCAGCCAAAGCTACTGGTCAGCGATCCCTTCAGGGGAGCTGCACCCATCTCCGATCCCGCGATCGAGGGCATGGGCAGGACGCTGACCGCCATGCTCTGGTGTGAGGGGCGCGCCGCAGTGTGCCACATCGGCGACTCTCGCGCCTACCTGCTGCGCGACGGCCAGTTCGTGCAGATCACGCATGACCACACGCTGGTGCAATCGCTGGTCGACGAGGGCAAGATCGCTGAGGACGACGCGGCCACGCATCCGTACCGGTCGCTGCTGCTCCGTGCGCTGGACGGCCGAACGGTTGCCAAGCCTGACCTGGCGCAGTTCGAGACGTATCCCGGTGACCGCTACCTGCTCTGCTCCGATGGCCTGTCGGGAGTGGTGACAGAGCAGACACTGCACCAGACGCTCGCCTCCGTGCGCGACCCCGACAAGGCGGCGCTGCGGTTGATCGAGTTCGCCATCGCGGGCGGCGGGCCGGACAACATCACCTGCATCGTGGCCGACGTCCTCCAGCCCCGCAGCAGTTTGGTCGCGTGGACGTGGCGGCCAGTGTTCGCCGGCGCGGCGGCCAGCGGCATATACGATGACGTCCCGGCTGACTAGGGGAACTTCGGGAAGACCTCTTCATCGGGTGCCTGGCCAGCGCCGCAACGGGTTTGCTCTCGGTATCAGCCAGCGGGAGTGCGCGCGCAACCACACGGGCGAGAATTGCGCGCGCCGGTTTATAGATCGGTATCCGGCCAGGGCATAGTGAGCACGGACAGGCCGGCCAGCCGGCGGAGTGCGTCCTGGTGGGCACGGGATTCCTCGTCAGTGACTAGCCAGTTGTGCAGGGCCTCGCGCTTGAGCGCATAGTCGCGCATGTCCTCGCCGTCGGAGCGCAGGGCCGCGGCGAGCGCTGCGATCATGGCCCGTGCCTCGGCGGGCGTAGGGCCAGCGGCCAGCGTCATCGCCAGGTGCCGTATGCACAGCGGGCTGTCCGGCATGTGCGAGGCGGCGTCCGCGATCGCATCGTGTTCGCGGGCGGCCAGCGCCTGGCACAGATCGCACCCCCCGGGTCCCGGTGTGAGGGCGGCGACGGCCCGGCCGAGGCTCTCAGGCGCACGGTCGTCCCGGCCCAGTGACTCCAGGGTCCGCGCGACCGCAGACGCCAGTTTCGCGTACCCAGCGGAGATGCCAAGGGGAGAGGCGATGGACGCGTACTGCCAGGTATGCAGCGGGCAGTAGCCGCCCGCCCGGGTTAGCCGTGCCTGGTCGGCATCGCGGGTGGCGAGCAGGAACTGCCCACGCCGCAGCCATCCGGTGAGGGTCTCCTCCAGCTGCGCGCATACCGGACAGACACCGCGGCCGGCGCGAGGGCTGTCGCCGCTGGCCGTGCCCGGGGCCGGCTCTTCGCCGGCAGAGGTGGCTGGGGCGGCCAGCTCGGTACGCAGAGCCTCCAGCCGGGCGGCAAGGTCGTCAAGCGCCGCCAGGTCGTCTTCATCGGGTGGCGTGTGCACACAGCGACGAAACCGCTCGGCTCCTGCCGCCAGCTGCCGGCCCGCCTGGTCGCCGAGCCGGGAGGCCCAGTCACGGGCCGCCTCACCGAACTGCCTGCGCGCCTGCTCCTGGTATGCCGTGATCGCGGCGGTGAGCGCGTCAGTGAGGTATCGCCGGATCCGGGGGTCACCGGAACCTGCCTTGCGGGGCAGGCGCCTGGGGAGTTCCATCTGAACACGCCACTGGGGCGCCCGGAGGGCAAGATCCGGGATGTCCTCGGCGGACCAGCCCGCCGGCTCGCTCTGATCGTTGCCGATGGTAACTCCGGCGAGCCGCGCGCCGGTCACCGCCGGCGAGCGGGCGGTCTCAAGCAGGACACCGATCTCGCTCCCGGTCAGCCCGGTAAGCAGGTCGTGCACCTCACCGGCCTTGCGGCGGAGCCACGCGTCGGCTGCTTCCCTGCCGGACTGCTCCAGCCCGGCCCGTCCGGCCTCAAGCGCGGCCCGGGCGCCGCCGTCGCCGACGCTGGCCGGCAGGGCCTCGTCGGCCAGCGAGTCGAGCAGTTCCGTTAGCTCTCGCTGCCATGCTGCGCTGCGCGCGGCGAGCAGGCCAGGCAGGGCAGCCTCGATCCGATCCGTCATGCTGGCCACGGCGGCGCGCTGCCGGGCAGCCAGGTCCTGTATGCGGGCATCGAACGCGGCCATGATCGCGGGGAGTTCGCGGCCGTGATCGCGGGTCAGTCGCCCGAGCAGCAAGTTCCGTCGTTGCGCTGAAACCAGCCCAGCGGCCCGGCCGGCGATGTTGTCAAGGAACAGCCGGGTCTTGCCGTCGGTCAGGAACAGTTCCAGGTCGGCTCGCAGGCCGGGCACCCCGCTCGCGGACAGGCGGTCCCGGTCATTCCCCACGACGCTCTCCAAGGCCCCGATCGCGGACAAGCCGTAGACGCGCGGCGCTGTTACCCCGAGTTCGCGCAGCTGGCGACGCACGAAGTCCTGCACCTGTTCGGCATCACGGTCACTGACTAGGTCGCGCTTGTTAAGGATGAGAAACAGCTTGCCGGCATGCCGGGATGCGTCGGCGAGGAGGCCCGCCTCTGCCTCGGTCAGCGGGGAGTCGAAGCCGGTCACGAAGATCACCGCGTCGGCCTGCGGGAGGAACCGCCTGGTGGCAGCAGTGTTGGAAGTCAAGGCCGAGCCCACTCCCGGGGTGTCGATGAACTCGAATCCCAGCCGCAGGATTTCCGCTGGAACCTCGACCTCGACGTTCGCGACCCGCATCTCGGCCCGCCGGACGCTGGAGGCCGCCACGTAATCGGCGACCTGCGCGAGCGGCACCTCTACCGGGAGCGCGGCCTGCTGCCGACGGATCATCGCCTTGGGCCTGGTGCCGTACCGGACGGTGGTGATGACCGAGGTCATCGGCAGCGCACCCATTGGCAGGTACGCGCCTTCGAGCAGCGCGTTCATCAAGGTGCTCTTGCCCCGGCTGAACTGGCCTGCCACGGCGAGCCTGAAGCGGTCCCTGGCAAGGCGCGCCAGCAGGTCCCTGACCCGGTCCTCGGCCTCGGCGTCGCCGCTTGAGCGCGCCAGGTGCAGTGCGGCTCGGAGCATGTCACCGAGTTTGAGGCGGCGGTCCCGGTAAGTCCTCAGCCCGCTCCGCTCATCGTCACGGCGGGCTGCCTCGGGCCCTTCATGTGGCGACTTAGCGGCACGAGCAGGCCCCAGGCCTGGCACCATGAGGAAACCTCCCAGCTCGATGGCCAGGGACCGTCAGCAGGCCCGCCTGCCGGGCCGCAATTTGCGGGGGTGAGCCCCATCACCCGTTTCACTTTCATTGTGCCAGTCAGAAGCGGAGAATTGGCCCGGCAGATGGATGGCGAGGGATTTCAAGAGGCACTCTCGCGGAGACGGGCATCGCGGCGTCCAAGCCGGTCTCGATTGCGACACCCCGACCGGCTAGGTTTCCGCTGGCGGAAGGCCCGCCGAAATCGCGTAGACGCGAACCGTTCTGGCAGGCAGGAGACGAAGTGCCGCCAGAACTCGGCGCTCCCGCATCGGGGCGGGTTCTGGCTTCTCCGGGCCGGTCAACGGCCTATGCCGCGTAGCAAGGCCCAGGCATAGTCCGAGGACATGGCTGGCGTAGACGAAGGCCTCAAACCAGGGCCGGACGGCACGGTCTTCGTCGGCCGCCGGGCCGCTCAGCGATGCCGGCACCGCAGCAGTGTCGTGCGTCCGCACTGCGTGGCCAACTTGCTGGCGGTGAGCTCGGTCGGCTGGCGACGCAGGAGGGACATCACCGTAAGCCGGACCGCGAGCCGGTCGTATCCGCCGAGCATGCTCGCAGCGGGATCGTCTGGACATGCGCCGGGGCGTGGCGGGCGCAGATGGCGTTCCGCTGACTGAGCGGCAACGGGCAGGCCACCACGCACCAGGTCACCGCTGCATGCGCCGTGTCCCCGCTAGGCCGAGCCGGAGGACTGCTGCGCGGTCATGGACGAGACGGCTGAGGAAACCGAGCGGCGGCGTTCCGCCTGGCCGTGCACCAGGATCACCGCGCCTCCCTCCCCTGACCCGCGGCGCATCGGCTAGCCGATGCGCCTGATGCCGCCCGGGTAGACTCGCACGATCCACCCGCCAAGGGCGGGCTTGAACAGTGCCACGGCCGCTACCTCTCGGGACCGGAGCTCGTCGGCCGCGCGCATCGCCGCGATCCGCGCGTCCCGGCCGATCCCGTAGAACTGCGTGTCGAGGAACAGCTCATCGTCTGCCCGCATCAGCCGCTCCTGCCGCAGGCGCGGGCCAGCAGTGCCTCGGCCGCCGCGGTAGCGCTCGGGTAGGCAACGATGCCTTGTGCCCTGGCGTTCAGCACGGCCGCCCACTGCCGCTCGCGCCCCGGACTTGTCTCCCGTCCCATGTGCCCGAGGTGCTCACCGTCGAACGCGACAAGTTAGATGACCTCAGAGCGCGGGTCAAACCGGGCGCGGGCCAGGTCCGCAGTCCTGTCAGCCAGCCGAGCACCGCCTCCTCCTGGAGACTCCAGCCCGCCGCCCAGACGATCCGCTCTGCTCCGCGGACGCTCGCAAGAGAGTTCTCGTCCATGCGCACCTTCCCTGCCGAGCAGGGACCGTTGGCATGACGCAATTAGGGCGAGCCCCTCCGCCTCATCTCAGCGTACCCACGAACTCGGAAGCAGGAGCTGAGCAACCAGCGCGCCTAGCTGAGCATGCGGTCGCCGTGCGGTCGCCTGAACGATGGCGGCGTGGCCGTTCTTTTTACTCCCCCTCGTACCGCATACGAGCCATCCCCCTCACCGCCGCACTGCACGGCCCCTACACCAGCCCCACCGTCCGCCCGAGTTTCATGGGCTGACGCGAAGGATTAGCGGCGTCTCTCACGCATCGGCGACGGTCCAACACGGGATCCGGATCTGGATCCGGTCCGCATTCCGCCACGCTTGCCGGACCCGCCCCATCTGGCAGTACTGGGACGTCCCGGCTTTGTCAGGGCTGCTCCCGCCTCCCCGCCACCACGCGGATCAGGAGGTCTTCAGCTACAGCGACCTGCTGCGACAGGCCACAGGCGATCACAGCGGGACTCTGGTCATGCCGTGCGCTCGCCTCAAGCGTTACGAGCATTGGAGCAGCACGCTTCCGTCGAGGAATGCGACTGCCCGCCGCCAGGCGGTCATCTCCAGACCACCGGCTTCGTGACGACGCGCCCAGGTGCTTTTGCTGAACGCCTCGTCCAGTTCGGTGATCAGCGTTTCCGCCAGTTCGGTGGCGGCCGGTGCGGCCAGTTGCCCAGCCCAGGAGTCGGCTGCCTTCAGGCTCAACAGGTGGCGGACGCACAGCGGCACCTGGCGGGCGGGAACCGAGCGGGCGGCCCGCAGGGATGTACGCACGTCCTCGACTGCCTGCTGTGCGGCGGAGTCACGGGTAACGCAGAGTGAACAGGCATCCAGTCGGGCTGGGCGGAGCCGGGACCACGGCCAGATAGCCAGGCCGCCGGGTTCCCAATCAGGTGATGGGGTAGCCGGGGGCAGGGCCGCTGCCAGCGAACCGGCCTGCCAGGCCACCAGGGCCTGGGTGTCCTGGCCGACCAAGACGATGAGGTCACTGAGATGACCCGCGCAAACTAGCATCCGGCGGTCCGGCGTATGGCCGGGGGCGCGGAGCATCCCGGCCAGGTGGCTGGCCTCCGTGCGTCCCGCGGCCTGGCAAGCAGCGCACATGCCGGGGCCGGACGGCGCCTCCGCCGGCATCGCCTGCCGCAGCGCGGCGCGCCGCGTTGCGTCGGGGTCGGTCCCTGTCAGCCAGCCCGGACCTGCCGGGCAGGCAGCGGCGGCCTCGGACATGGTCGCCACAAGCCACGCGGCGACCTGAGGCGCTGTGCGCTGGGACGCTACACGCAGATGAGGGATGCACAGGCCGCCGAGCCTGCGGTAGCGTTCGCGCACCGGTCCGTCGGTCAGGCCGTCGAGCAGGGCGTCCACGGCCCGGCCAGCGATCGCGCCATCACGCTCGCAGGCGGGGCAATTGCCGGGCCGCGCTGCCCGGCCGACGATCCGGTCTCGTGCTGCGGGCAGGAGGTAACGGTAGACCGCAGTGAGCCTGCGCGCGGCTCCTGGCTGGCTCATCAACGCACGCGTATGCCGAGGGCACATTCCCAACGATGAGCACAGGCGGGTAATCATCCCGGCGTCCGCGTGCGCCTCGAATGCGAACCAGGCCAGGTACCGGTCAGCGGCCTCGCTCACGTAGCTGCACACCGGGCATCCCGCCCCAGTCAGCAGGTCCATCGCAGAGTACAGGGTGAGCACCGTCGGGCCACACGGCACCGGGGCGGCGGCCGACATATTAGCCGCCCCCTCGCTTCTGGTCTGTTCTCACCAGGGACAAGTCGAGCGTCCTTTATCGGCGGTTTGCCATTCCACGGACTGTCGGCGGTACCCCAGCGCGATCCAGACTCCCGTGAGTGAGTCCGCTCAGCTCACGTAGCCGAGCACCCCGCCGACGTAGCGGCTGGTCTCAGTCACTGTTTCGCTGATGAAGCCCACCTGGCCGCCGACGTAGCGGGAGTGCACCGGCTCGACATGGCCGACCACCCCGCCGACGAAACGAGCGCGAGGATCAGGCGCTGCAATCCAGCCGACGCACCCGCCGACGAAACGGCGATCCTGCGTTATTGCTGACCGAGTCGTCTTCTCTTGCATTCTTCATGTACCTTTCGTAGCTATATTGGGCTTTCTGCTTCTACGCACCGCTGCACTGGGGACATACCGGGCTCACAATGCACGTGGACCACTCCTGGCCGGGGACGACCTTGCCGGGGTGGGGCACATCAGCCAGCTGGGTATGCGCCGCCGCAGGCGGCACGGTGCATCGCGGGCCATGCCACGCAGGCGCACAGGGGGAAATTACGGGAACCACCGCCCTACAGACATACGCTTCATCGAGTAGAAGCCATTAGTCGTAGTGACGGTTCAGGACGAGTGTCCTCGCCGGGAGCTTCATCCGGCGTCAGCACCATTTTAACTGATCTTCGACGCGGGATCGGCAAAGTTGTTTGTGATGCCGGTCTCACAACGGTAGAGCAAGCCTGAATAGACGGGTCCGGTCGCGCCCGCTGGCCTGGAGGGGCGGGTGATCTCGGTCACGCCAGCAGCGGATACGGTCTCCCGCCTAGCCGCCGGAGAACCTCCTGCGGCAGCTCAGCGGCCAGGTCGTCGATCTCCCGGAAGCTTCTCGCCCCGGCCAACGCACATGCCACCGCGACGGCGACCACGAATACGCGCAGGTAACCGCGCCCCGCTGCTTCCGCGGGTCCGGGTCCAGCACGAGCACCCCCAGCAGGCCGGCGACATCACCCGAGGCTTCTTGGTCTGCGCGCTCGCCGACCTCGTCCCTACCTACCTACCTACCTTGCCGGGCGGTCGAGGGCCGGATCGATGCGGGCGCCGGCCGCCGGATCCGATCTCCCCCGCGGCATGAACTGGAGCTAGGGTGGAAGACGGCGGAGGGGCTCGCCTTCGAATGCGTTAGTGCCAACGGTCCCTGCCTGGCGCATTCATGTGGGGGCATCACGCATGATCTGGGAATACCTGGCCGGGGAGCTGTCGATCCGGCTAGAGCAACTGCAGGCAGTCACCGACGCATCTGACGACAGCCTGGCGCACCTGCGACACCTTGTCGAGGACGGCCCGTCGACGGAACTCGACACCGAACTTGCATGCGCGCTGGACTTGGCGGATCACATCTGCTGGGATTCGGTGTCGCGGGGCGACATCGACGCGTTCGCACGTCAGGCGGCTATCTGCGAGAACCTGCGCCTACTCGGCGTCTGCGCGGGGCTAATCGATGACGACTGAGATGACTCACAGTGATCCGGCTGTCGCCTGCCACGGTCAGCGCAGCGGGAGGGCTAGGGGCCAGCTTGCGGGATGACTGCTGCTCGTTGCCGAGGCGCCCGACTGGTGCTTATCTTGCCCGAGGGGCCCGGACTGTGCCCAGGAGTCGGACCGGTGCAGATCGTCACCATCGTTCGAGGGCATGTAGTGGGACCGCCACCGAAATTGACGGCCAGCTCGATCGCCCCTATGAGCGCAGCAACTGTCAGCAGCCATAGAAGCAGCGCGGGCCGCCGGAAACCCAGGCGTTGGCACACCCTGCGCAACCTGGCGCGCCACCGGGCGCGGTGGAGTCGTCGAAGAGCCCGTCGCGATCCCGCCTGTATCTTTTCCCGGTCCGGCATCTCCACGTCCGATGCCATCCGATTGAAGGCGGACAGAAGCGCCGCCAGTTCAGGATCAGATATGGCGAGCCCGTTTTTGATTGAGTCCAGGGCCTGCCGCTCCCATGCGCTAAGGCTCATCGCGGGTCCCTCCGCCGCCTTGCCGCGCATTGAGGCGTGGTGGCGCTATGGCCAGCCCGTGCTGCATGACTTTGAGAGATCGCCGCGGAACACAACGCAACATAGATGCCTCCACCTGCATGCGCGGCGTCTATGACGCCGGTGGGTAGAGGCCATCAGCCCGTGATGCGGATATCACGGGTGCTACGCGAGCCTCATCGCGTAATTCCTAGAATATCAGACCTGCCGACGGTGGCAATCCCTCAGACGCCACTTCGAGCGTTTCCGTCCCGCGACTGGAAGTAACTTCCGTTACGCGGACTGGTTACCTGCCGATGGCGCGGGAGCGCTATCCGTAGAACAGTTACTGGTGGCTCGATCGCTCGGCGGTGAACCCCGCCGTGCCCGCGCGCAACACGTCAGTCGCGTGGAATGCCGGATGGCCGATGGATTCTGCTCTCCGTACGCGGGAGGTAGGACGAAATGACGGAGCCCACATTGCCTGTGCCTGCGCTCCACAAGGCAGCAGGTGACAGCGCGTAGCGCTGGGTGTTCGAGTTTCCGGCACCCTTGACCCTCTCATCTCCTTCCGTGGACGTCTAGGCCTGTGGGTCCCGCCCGCGACAGGCGGGACGTCTGATCGGCTTCGCCGTAGAAAGTTGGAGCTGACCGTCTGCCGACCGCGGCCACGAGGCCGCAGTCTTTCAGTCGCCGCGGTAATGCCCTCAGGCCACCCCGATTAGCCCGCTCGTCTACTCGACTCCGAACTTCTTGATCTCGTCGAACTCGGCCTCTGTCAGCTCGCGGGGCACGTC
>Ga0335072_10009327_pt1 | contig 14157 bp, 13 predicted proteins | sample Lox_Sample_21_FD_206725 | JGI IMG/M metagenome (GOLD analysis project Ga0335072, IMG submission 206725) | Soil microbial communities from Loxahatchee National Wildlife Refuge, Florida, United States - Lox_Sample_2.1 | ecosystem: Environmental > Terrestrial > Soil > Wetlands | place: USA...
CTTGCGTATCCGAGCGATCACGGCCGCCGGGTTCTGGAAGAGTTCGCGCCAGGTGAAGTGAATGACCTTATAGCCGACATCGCGAAGTTGCTGGTCTCGTTCAAGTTGCCGGACAGCGCGGCGGGGGGTCGGAGTACCTCACCTCACCGTCCGCCTCCGCGGCTACGCGGTGCCTGGGCCAGTAGAAATCGACGTTGTAACGGAAATTCGGGCTGAGCTTGGCGGCTGAGCTGGTCCTGGATCCCGCGGGCCTCCGCCGCTGCCCCGCGTCGTGTCCGCGACCGCGGGGCAAGGGCGGAAACGGTCAGCGGTTGGCTAGCCGGGGGAGGAGGAGGGAGGCGCACACGATGCTCAGCAGCGTGGCGCCTGCCAGCACCGTTACGTCTAGCCACATGGTCGTGGCGGTGCCGATGAGAAGGCCGCGCAATGCTTCCACCTCGTAGCTCAGCGGGTTGATCCGCGAGATGACCTGGAGCCAGCCGGGCATGATCTTCGCCGGGTACAACGCCGAGGAGCTGAAGAACAACGGCATCGTGATCGCCTGCCCGATGCCCATCAGGCGGTCGCGCGCCACCACCACGCCGGCCAGCGACATCGACAGGCAGGAGAAGAACGCCGAGCCGACCGACAGAATGATCAGCGCGGCGATTATCTTCAGCGGGTTGTCCGTGAACGACACCCCGAGCAGCGCCGCGATGATCAAGACGACCACGCCCTGGATCACCGAGCGGACGCCGGACGCGAACGCCTTGCCGGTGATCAGGGCAGACCGCGGAGTGGGCGTCACCATCAGCTTGGTCAGCACGCCGGCGTCGCGTTCCCAGATGATCTGGATGCCGTAGAAGATCGAGATGAACAACGCCGACTGCGCCATGATGCCGGGCGCGAGGTAGGCCAGGTACGGGATCCCCGCAGGCGTCGGGATCGCGTGGATCCTGGTGAAAACCTCGCCGTAGATCAGCAGCCACAGGGCGGGCTGGATCGCGCGGGTGTACAGCTCGGTCCGGTCGTGCCTGATCTTGCGCAGCTCCACCCAGCAGAGCGTGGCAACGCGGTTCAGCAGCCGGAGGGCCTCGGTAAGCGGGTTACCGGAAAGCTCAGCCAAGTCGACGGGCGGTGCGGCGGGCGCGGCGGGCGTCACGCATGTCTCCTTCCTCGGGGGTCTTGTCCAGGGTGTCGCCCGTGTAGTGGCGGAAGACGTCATCAAGGGTCGCGTGGTCGCCCAGCCCGGCCCGCAGGTCAGCCGGGGCTCCGGTAACGCGGATCTTGCCCCGGTGCATCAGCGAGACCCGGTCACAGTAGGCGTCGGCCTCGTCCATGTAGTGGGTGGTCATCAGCACCGTCATCTGGTGCTCGACGCGCAGCTTGGCTATGTACTCCCAGACCACGCCGCGGGCGATCGGGTCCAGGCCGACCGTCGGCTCGTCAAGTACGAGCAGCCGGGGCGCGCTGATCAGGGACTGGGCGAGCTCAAGTCGCCGGATCATGCCGCCGGAGTACGTGCCGGCCAGCCGCGAGGCCGCCTCGGACAGCCCCATCGCGTCCAGCGCGTCGGCCACGCGCTGCTTGCGTTCCCGCCGCGGCACGTCGAAGAGCCGGGCGAACAGTTCCACGTTCTCCACGCCGGTCAGGTTGGCATCGGCGGACAGCAGCTGCGGCACGTAGCCGATGACCCGCCGGACAAGCATCGGGTGCGCGGCCGCGTCGATGCCGTAGACGCGAACGCTGCCCGTCCCCGGGGTCAGGAGCGTGGTGATCATCCTGATCGTGGTGGTCTTGCCCGCGCCGTTCGGCCCGAGCAGTCCGTACATCTCGCCGGGCGAGATCGACAGGTTCACGTGGTCCACCGCGAGGTGGGTGCTGAACCGGTAGCTGAGATCCGCGCAGTCAACGGCCTGTGTCAAGACCCGCTCGACAGTTTCTGTCATGGAGGAAACTCCCTGAGAGTCGCTCTGCGCGCGCCCGGTACGTTGGCGGCTCCGCCATCTGGCGCGCATCGTGGGGGGGTACGGGGGGCGTGGTCTCCAGGGAGGCAGCTGCGCTCCCGGCGCCAGGCCGGCTCCGCCATCGGGCATGCACCGGGGGGTACGGGGGTCGTGCCCCCGGGTGATAACAGTTCCTCCATCAGCTCGGCCAGCAGGGTCAGCGCGGGGATCGCCGTCATCAGGGCCTGACGGTCGGCGGGTGCGAGCCCGTCAAGGGCCCGGCCCACCAGGTCGGTGCGGATGTCCTGCCACTGCTCGATCCTGGCGGCGCCGGCCTCCGTGACCGTCAGCCGGACCGAGCGCCCGTCCGACTCGACGCGGCCGCGGCTGAGCAGCCCGTCCTCGGTCAGCTTGCTGACCATCGTGCTGACGCTGTTAGGCGCGAGCCGCAGTTCCGCGGCCGCCTCGGCGACGCCGATGCCGGGGCGGCGTGCGGCGAGCCGCAGCAGTTCAGACCGGGCGGGGGGCAGCGGGTCACCGTTGGCCGCGGTCCGCACCGCGCGCCGCGCCACCCGGCGCACGGCTCCGATCGCGGCAAGCAGTTCGGCCGCGTCGGCCTTGGCCTGTGCGGTCTGCGTAGCCGGCGGTGCCGTGCTTACATCGTTCACAGAGCTAACTATATGGGAACAGCCTTCCGCGCGCCAGGGGTGCCGGGGGCCGCCTTCCCGCCCTGGCCAGTGCGTTCGCACGATGGGCGAGGCGCGTTATTACTCAGAGTCGGCATGTGTGTACAGGAGACTTCCGGGTAGCGGGTGCGAAAACCTCGCGTGAACGCGGGATTGAGGGGACGCGGGGGGCGGGAGAGTAAGGAGCGCACATGGCTACAACGTCCTCCACCACGACGAGCAGCCCGTATATCCGCAGCCTGATCCCGGCGCGGATTGACCGATTGCCCTGGTCGAAGTTCCATACGCGGCTAGTTATGGCGCTCGGCGTCGCGTGGATCCTTGACGGCCTCGAGATCACCATCGCGGCCAACGTCGGTTCCGACCTGACACTCAAGAACACACTCAACATGTCCGCCGGCGCGGTCAGCGACATCGCCTGGTGGTACCTGATCGGCGAGGTCATCGGGGCGCTGTTCTTCGGGCGGCTGTCGGACAAGCTAGGCCGGCGCAACCTCTTCGTGATCACCCTTGGCGTCTACCTGATCGGCAGCGGCCTCACCGCCGTGACGCCGAACGGCGGTCACTGGTTCATCTTCCTGTACGCCACCCGGATCATCGCGGGCATGGGTATCGGCGGCGAGTACGCCGCGATCAACTCCGCGATCGACGAGATGATCCCGGCCAGGTACCGGGGCCGGATCGACCTCGCGGTCAACGGGACCTACTGGGCTGGTGCGATCATCGGCACGGTCGTCACGCTGTGGCTGCTCAACCACGTCGTCCCGTTCTGGGGCTGGCGGATCGCGTACATCGTCGGCCCGGTCCTCGCGCTCGTCATCATCTACGTGCGGCGTAACCTGCCGGAGTCACCGCGCTGGCAGATCATGCACGGCAGGCCGGAGGCCGCAGAAGCGTCGATCAGGGAGATCGAGGAACATGTCGAGGCGACCAAGGGCCCGCTCCCGCCGGTCGACCAGAGCAAGGAACTCGAGATCCGCCCGGCGGCCCGGATCGGCTACCTCCACCTCCTTGAGACCCTCTTCCGGCGTTACCCGACCCGCTCGGTGCTCGTCGCCGCGCTGATGATCACCCAGTCGTTCCTGTACAACGCCATCTTCTTCACCTCCAGCCTGGTGCTCGAGTACTTCTTCCACGTCAAGCCCACCAACACCAGCTACTACTTCTTCGCGTTCGCCGCCGGGAACCTGCTCGGCCCGCTCACCATCGGCCGGCTGTTCGACACGATCGGCCGGAAGAAGATGATCTCCGGCACCTACATCACGGCCGGCATACTGCTCGTGATCACCGCCGTGCTGTTTAAGAACGGTCAGCTCAACGCGACCACGCAGACCCTGTGCTGGGCCGTCGTGTTCTTCTTCGCCTCGGCGGGCGCGAGCGCCGGGTACCTGACGGCGAGCGAGGTGTTCCCGCTTGAGGTCCGGGCCCAGTCCATCGCGGTGTTCTTCGCCATCGCCCAGTGCTTCGGCGCCTTCGGCACCCACTGGTACGGGCACCTCATCGGCAACGGCACGGACCGCAACAGCCTGTTCGTCGGCTACCTGGTCGGTGCCGGGGCGATGATCGCCGGCGGTGTCATCGCGATCTTCTTCGGCGTCGCCGCGGAGGGCAAGTCCCTGGAGGACGTGGCCACGCCGCTGTCGGTCATCGGCAAGCCCGCACAGGCCATCTTCCGCAGCGGCGCCGGCGACACGGTCCTCGACCCGAGCGTGCCGCGGCTCAGGCGTTGGGAGGCCGGTCCCACGGCGGCCGGTGCCGGAGACGGCGGCACGGGTTCGAATCCCGTGCCCGACCCGCGCCTCGCCAAGCACGATGACCCCGCCAGGTCGCAACCGGATGACGGGACGCCTTTGGCTTGAGACCGCATCTTGGCGCATGGGAATCGCCACGGCGCACGCGGTTTCGCGCAGCGGGACATGATTGTCCACGGCGTGTTCGCCGGCGGGTGCCTGATGGGTAACCCTTTGCTGGCCGTGGCCACGGGGTAATAGTGCTCGACCTCTAGACCTTGTTCGAGCAGCACACGACGAGGTCGATCGTATAGTCGTGCGCCAGGTGTAAACCGGTAGCAGAGTAACAGAGGCTTTCGTCAATGGGCGTAAACGATGCTTCTTCGTGACGTCCGCAGCCGAACGCCGGCTCGAATGAGCCCCGGAGTTCATCTCTTCAGACGCTCGTCTGCCGTGCCGGGAAAGGTATCTTCCTAGCATGCCCCCGCGCCCGGCGCCCCGCGATCTTCGCGCTTCCGATAGCGACAGGGAGCGTGTCGTCGCGATGCTCGGCGATGCGCTCGCTGACGGCCGCCTTTCGCATGACGAGTACGAGGAACGGATGCCGCGGGCTCTGGCCGCGCGCACGCTTGGCGACCTGTCGGACCTGACCACGGACCTGGCCGCGCCCGAGCACCAGCCGGTCCAGCTAGACGGCGGGCAGCCGCTCATGGCGCTGTTCACAAGGGCGGAGCGCCGCGGCCGGTGGGTGGTGCCCGCCACGATGACCTGCGTCGCCACGTTCGGCGAGGTGATCCTGGACCTGCGCGAGGCGATCATGCAGGACAGGCACGTCGTGCTCACCGTCTACGCCCTCTTCGGCCGGGTGCGCCTCATCGTGCCCGCCGGGGTCGAGGTCGTCATGAACGGGACCGACATCATCGCCCACCAGCGGGGCGGAACGGCCAGGCGGGTCTCCACGTCGTCCGAGGTCCCGGTCATCGAGGTCCGCGGCTACCTGGCCGCGAGCGAGGTCCTCGCCAGGACCCCGCCGCGCCCGCGCCGCTGGCTTCCCGGCTGGCGCAGGTCCCTGCCTTAGCAGCCTGCTGAATGACCACGGCCGGCCGCCGTGGTCACCGCCGGGAACGGTGTCATCCAGCCGGCTCCTAGTCGTACTTGACGGTGGAGTACGCCTTCAGCTTCCAGAGGGCGTGCTCGCTGATGATCGAGCGGATCGTGCCGGACCGCGACCGCATGACGAGCGAGTGCGTGGTCGCGCCGCCGGGCTTGTAGCGGATGCCGGCCATCAGCTCGCCGTCGGTGATGCCGGTCGCGGCGAAGAAGCAGTCCTCGGAGGAGACCAGGTCGTCGGTGGTGAGCACCCGGTTGAGGTCGTGTCCGGCGTCGAGCGCCCTGCGGCGCTCCTCGTCGTCCCTGGGGGCGAGCTTGCCGAGGATCACGCCGCCCATGCACTTGAGCGCGCAGGCCGCGATGATGCCCTCAGGGGTGCCGCCGATGCCGAGCATCAGGTCGATGCCGGTGCCCTCGCGGGCCGCCATGATCGCGCCGGCCACGTCGCCGTCGGTGATCAGGTGGATCCGGGCGCCGGCCGCGCGGACCGCCTTGATCAGTCCCTCGTGCCGCGGCCGGTCCAGGATGACCACCGTCACGTCGGCCGGCGTGATGCCCTTGGCCTTGGCCACCGCCGCGATGTTCGCCGCCGGGGGCGCGTCGAGGTCCACCACGCCCGCCGCCTCGTGGCCCGTGGCCAGCTTGGTCATGTAGAAGACGGCGGACGGGTCGTACATCGACCCGCGCTCGGCGACCGCGAGCACGGATACCGCGTTCGGCATGCCGTTGGCGCACAGCCGGGTTCCGTCGATCGGGTCCACGGCGACGTCGACGGCCGGCCCGGTACCGTCGCCCACTTCCTCGCCGTTGAACAGCATCGGTGCGCGGTCCTTCTCACCCTCCCCGATGACCACGACGCCCCGCATGGAGACGGAGTTGACGAGCACGCGCATCGCGTTCACCGCCGCGCCGTCCGCTCCGTTCTTGTCGCCGCGTCCCACCCAGCGGGCCGCTGCCATCGCCGCGGCCTCGGTCACCCGGGCCAGCTCAAGCGCCAGGTTCCTGTTCGGCGCGTGCTTGGCAGGCTCAGGCGTCCCCGGAACGCCGGTCACGTTCTCTTCAGCTGTCATGGTTTTCCCTTACCCGTTCCGTTACGTCTGCTTTACCCTTGAGCGCGCAAGTTTGCCGGGCCGCGCGGTGCGCTTGCCCGGTTGCTGTCAGGCCTGGCGTTCCCAGGCCTGGTCGATTGCCTGGGTGAAGAATTCCGTGGGCTGCGCGCCGGATACCCCGATCGCCATGTCGAACACGAAGAACGGGACCCCGCTGATCCCGATCTCGCGGGCCAGGGCCTCGTCCTGCTGTACCTCGCCGGCGTAGGCGTCGCCGTCGAGGACCTCGCGGACGGCGGCCGGGGCGAGCCCGGCACCCGCGGCGACCTCGGTGATCACCCCGGGATCGAAGACCTGCCTGGCCTCCGCGAAGTACGCCTCGTTGATGGCGCCGAGAAGTTCCCGCTGCACGCCCTTGTCGAGCCCGAGGTGGAGCACCCGGTGCAGGTCGAAGGTGTTGCCGATCGGCCGCTCGGTGTCGAAGCCGAGGCCCTCCGCTCGCGCCAGGGCGCCGACCTGCCCGTCCATCGCGCGGGCCTCGGCGGGCGGCCTGCCGAACTTCCTGCTGAGCATCTGAAGGTTCGTCTCGCCGCGCTTGTCCTTCGGGTAGCCCGGATCAAGCTGGAACGAGTGGTAGACGACTTCAACCTGGTCGCGGTGCGGGAAGGTGCGCAGCGCCTTCTCGAACCGGGCCTTGCCGACGTAGCACCACGGGCAGACGACGTCGCTCCAGATATCCACGCGCATGCCTACAGCCTAGAATGCGCGGGTTACGCCGGGGTATCCGGCGCGGGTTAACCGGCCAGCCGGCACTTTCCCAGAACCATCATGAGCCACAAAAGCATCATAAAAGGGTTTCGAATTACGCCCATTGACAGCCATGCTTGGCTCATTCATAGTCTCCTTGAGCGGAGCAGGCTCCGCCATCGTTGTCAACTGACCGAAGGGGGTGCGGGCCTACCCGGTGTCGCTCGCGCGACCTGCATGCTGGTCCGCGCCAAAGGGGGTCTTCATGTTCAGTTCGAGGTTGTCACGCCGATTCCGATGGCCGGGCATGGTCGTCGCCGCCGCGGCCTGCGGGGCAGCGCTGCTGGTCCCGATGTCGGGAGTAGCCGAGGCGCAGACGGGCCCGACCGTCACCGACCAGGGGGCCACGACCGTCTACTACAACGGTGCGCAGATCAGCGGCACGCTGGCCAGCCCGGACGTGGTCATCGTCAGCGTGAATTACGGGCCGGTGGGCGGAACCCAGACCAGCCCCGAGTTCGGGGTCCAGGCCGGCCCCGGGACCAACGCCCCGGTCGCGGTAACCGTGAGCCAGCTCTCTCCCGGCACCACCTACCAGTACCAGTGGACGATCTACGACGAGGTGACCGGCAGCTTCACAGAAGGGCCGTCCGGGACGTTCACGACCGGGGCGCTGCCCACGGGAGCGGCAACCCCGATCGTCCCGCCGGCGAACCCGCCGGGAAACGGCATCTACGACGACTGCGGGGCGGACGCTGAGTGCCTGGCGGACATCAACGGGGTGCGGGCCGCCCAGGAGAACCTGCAGCCGATCACGCTGCCGACCAACTGGACCAGCCTGACCGGCGCCGAGCAGATCTTCGTGTTCACCAACCTGGAGCGGGTCAGCCGCGGCGAGAATCCCATCCCTAACCTGGTCAACACCTACGACGACCTGATCCAGACGGCCATCGCCGACGACGCCGACCCGGCGATACCACCGGGGATCACCGGAGGAGCCATCTGGTCCGGCTTCGGCAGCCCACTGGGTGCCATGCTGGGCTGGGAATACTACGACGGACCCGGCGGGGCCAACCTCGACTGCACCACCCCCAGCAGCCCCGGCTGCTGGGGGCACCGGGACAACATCCTCAACCCGGACTGGAACGAGATGGATGCCGGGGCTGGCACCGACAGCAGCGGCAACCCCGGTCAAGCGGCGCTGCTCTACATCAACCCGGGCACGCCGCCGGCCGCAAACGTGGTCCTGACCTGGGCATCTGAGTTGCCGTTCCTGACCTGAGCGCACGTCCCGGTCCGTGCTGAGCGCACGCCCACGGCGCGGGCCGGGACAGCAGCAGGGTTAGAAGGGGACGTCCTGCGCGTTTGCGCCGTTCTGCCCGGTCTTTGGCTCGCTGCCCTCGTTGCCGGCGTCGCTGTTGCGGGCCGCGATCGCTGTGTTCAGCCGGGCGCGGGCGCCGTCCAGCCACTCGGCGCAGATCGCGGCGAGCTTCTCGCCACGCTCCCACAGGTCGAGCGACTGCTCGAGGGTGAGCCCGCCCGCCTCAAGCCGCCGCACCACGCTGGCGAGTTCGTCGCGCGCCTGCTCGTAGGAGATGGTGTCACGATCTGTCACAGAAAAAATCCTACTCGTCGTCGTCTGCCTGCCCGGTACAGTCGTTTCTCTATCGGGCAGGCCTCGGGGGGTCGTCGGGGGAGTACGGGGGGCCGTCCCCCCGGGAGATAACCGTGGCGGTTAGCTGGTCTTCTGTGAACCTGATGGTCAGCTGGTCGCCGGGGGAGACCTCCGCCGCGGCGCGGACCACGGTGCCGTCGGCGGCCTGTGCGATCGCGTAGCCGCGGCGGAGTGTCGCGGCCGGGGAGAGTGCCAGCAGCCGGGCCCTGGTGTGCGCGATGTCGTCGCCCCCCCGGGTCAGGTGCGCGTCGAGGCACTGGCGGGCGCGCCGCGCGAGCGCGTCAACCTGCTCGGTCTGGCGCTCGATCTCGCGGACCGGGTCGGCGATGGCCGGCCGGGACGTGGTCGCCGCGAGCCATGCCCGCTCACGGTCGAGCCAGCCGCGCATCGACCTGCGCGCCCGGTCCCGCAACTGGGTGACGAGGGCCAGCTGCTCGGACACGTCGGGCACGATCCGCTTGGCGGCGTCGGTGGGGGTGGAGGCGCGCAGGTCGGCCACGTAGTCGAGCAGCGGGGTGTCCTGTTCATGCCCGATGGCCGATACCACGGGCGTCCGGCACGCCGCCACGGTGCGCAGCAGCTCCTCGTCGGAAAACGGGAGCAGGTCCTCGAGCGAGCCGCCGCCCCGGGCGATGACGATCACGTCGACGTCGGGGTCCGCGTCCAGTTTCCGCACCGCCTCGATGACCTCGCCCGCCGCGTACGGACCCTGGACCGCGGACTGCTCGATACGGAAGCGGACCGCGGGCCATCGCCGCTGCGCGTTCTGCACGACGTCTCGTTCCGCGGCCGATCCCCTCCCGCACACCAGCCCGATGACACCGGGGAGGAAGGGAAGCGCGCGCTTGCGCTCGGCCGAGAACAGGCCCTCGGCCGCGAGTTCCCTGCGCAGCCGCTCCAGCCGCGCGAGCAGTTCGCCGATGCCGACCGCGCGGATCTCGAGTGCGGTGAGCGCGAACGCGCCGCGGGTGGCATTGAAGTCCGGCTTGACGAACATGACGACGCGGGCGCCCTCGGTCGGGCTGACCGCGTCGAAGACCTGCCTGGTGCAGATCACCTGGGCCGACACGGCCGCGATCGGATCCCTGAGGGTGAGGAAGACGGTGCTGCCGCGCTTCTTGCACTCGGCGATCTGCCCCTCGACCCAGATCCGGCCGAGCTTGCCGATCCAGCCGCCGACAGCCTGAAGCACGGTCCGCACCGGTACCGGTGCCTCGGCGGTCGTCTCAAGGGCCATGCCTCTATGGCATCACACCCGGCTGACATCCGGGGTACAAGCCCTTATCCGGCAAGCCCCGGTACCGCTCGGACCGGGGCGGCAACGAGGCCGGGCCCGGGCCTGGCCCTGTGAGCCACAAGGCCAAGCCGGGCCGGTTGGGCCCGTTAGGCCTCGGCCTGGAGCTTGACGATGCGGCGCTCGAACATACTGATCACGTCCGCGCGGGCCGCGTGGCCCCGCTCGTACGCGATGAGCTGGGTCAGCTGCTCAACCGACAGGTTGCGGAGCCTGGCGCGCAGCGACGCGACCGAGGACCCGTCATAGTTCGCAAGCGGCAGGGCAGCGGCCTCGGGCACGGCCGAAGACTCAGGGTCCGCGGTCGTCTCCGGGTCCGCGGTCGTCTCCGGGTCCGCGGTCGTCTCGGGATCGGCGGTCGTTTCCGGGTCCGCCGTGGTTTCCGGGTCGGCAGTAGTCTCCGGGTCGGCGGTCGTCTCCGGGTCGGCGGTCGTCTCCGGGTCGGCGGTCGTCTCCGGGTCCGCAGTCGTCTCCGGGTCCGCAGTCGTCTCCGGGTCCGCGGTCGTCTCGGGCGCGGCGGTCTCCGCTGCGACGGCGACGGATTCGGCCGTCGTGTCCGGCTCTGCCGCGGTCTCGGGCGCAACGGTCTCGGGCGCAACGGTCTCGGGCGCAACCGTCCCGGCCACGGCGGATTCCCGCGGCGCCGCGGTCTCCGGGGCGGCCGTGCTCTCCGGGGCCGCTGCCTCGGGAGCCTGCGCCGCGGGCTTAGCGCGGAGCTTGTCCGTGACAGAAAGCAGCGAGCCAATCCCGGCGAACATCGCCCGCAGCGCCGAGGCCGGGGCTTCCTTCACGCGCTCGTTCACCTGCGGGACGCGCATATCACACACTCCTCCAGAAGATGGGGATAGACCACCAGTCTGCCCCACGAACGTCTCGTCCGTTGTGCGTTAATAAAGGTGGTACGGGACCTTTTCCCCCTTGATGCCGAAAATTGGCGAACCAAACGGGCAGCGCAGGCACATGTACACCTACCCGCACATGCCGGGGACTCTGGCCGGCGGGCTGGCCCGCTCGCCTAACATGGGAGACATGTCTGAGACCCACCGCCGGGTCCTGCTGGCAAAGCCTCGCGGCTACTGCGCAGGGGTCGACCGGGCCGTGCAAGCCGTGGAGATCGCCCTCGGCAGGTTCGGCGCACCGGTATACGTGCGCAAGCAGATCGTGCACAACACCTACGTGGTGAACGAGCTGACCAAGCGCGGCGCCATCTTCGTCGAGGAGACGGAAGAAGTGCCCGAGGGCAGCGTCGTGGTGTTCTCCGCGCACGGCATCGCGCCCGAGGTCCGCGAGGCCGCGCGGCGACGGAACCTGACCGCCATCGACGCCACCTGCCCGCTCGTCACCAAGGTGCACAACGAGGCGAAGCGCTTCGCAGCGGGTGACTACGACATCCTGCTGATCGGCCATGAGGGCCACGAGGAGGTCGTCGGCACGACCGGCGAGGCCCCGGCCAGGATCCACCTGGTCGACGGCCCGGAAGGCGCAGCCGGGGTGGGGGTGCGTGACCCCGCCAAGGTCGTATGGCTCTCCCAGACCACGCTGTCAGTCGACGAGACGGTTACCACGGTGGCCGCGCTCAAGGAGCGGTTCCCCCAGCTCATCGACCCGCCGAGCGACGACATCTGCTATGCCACGCAGAACCGGCAGGCCGCGGTCAAGGTGATCGCGCCCCGGTGCGACCTGGTGATCGTCGTCGGCTCGCCGAACTCGTCCAACTCCGTCCGCCTGGTCGAGGTGGCCAAGGACGCGGGCGCACGGGCCGCGTACCTGGTCGATGACGCGGGCGAGGTCGACGAGGGCTGGCTGGCAGGCGCCACCACCGTCGGGGTGACCAGCGGGGCTTCCGTGCCAGAGGAGCTGGTGTCCGGCGTGCTCGGCAAGCTCGCCGCGCTCGGCTTCGGCGAGGTGGAAGAGGTCGAGGCCGTCAAGGAACGGATGTCGTTCCAGCTTCCCCGCGAACTTCGCAGGTAATTCCGAACGTTGCGTGCCTTCGCGCTCCCGCTCGGCTGTTCACGGGCCGGGGTCAGCCGAATCCGTTCCTCGTCGCGATGTTCCTGATCGCCGAATTACGGCAACGGCTCAGAGGCGACTAGTTCCGGCGCCGCCAGCGGGCGGGCCGTTTCCGTGATCGCGTCCGGTGCGGCCAGTTCGCCGTCGACGACGCCGAGCGCGGACAGCTTCCTGGCGCTGACGAGAACGCGGGTTTCCAGTGTGCCGACCGCCGCGTTGTACGAGGTGACGGAAGACGTTAGCGACCGGCCCACCTTGTCCAGGTGCCTACCGAGGACGGACAGCCGGTCGTACAGTTCCCGGCCGAGGTCGAACACGGCCCGCGCGTTGTCCGAGAGCGCCTGCTGCTGCCAGGCGTACTGGACGGTGCGCAGCATCGAGACCAGCGTGGTGGGCGTGGCGATGTGCACGCGGCGGGCCAGCGCGTACTCAAGCAGCGTCGGGTCATGCTCGAGTACCGGGGCGAGGAACGCCTCGCCGGGGATGAACATGACCACGAACTCCGGGGTTTCCGGCAGCGCGGACCAGTACGCCTTCGAGCCGAGCTGGTCCACGTGGGTCTTAAGGTGCCTGGCGTGCGCGGCAAGGCGCGCCTCGTGGGTAGCCTCGTCCGCCGCGGCGGCGGCTTCAAGGTAGGCGGCAAGCGACACCTTGGAGTCGACGACCACGTTCTTGCCGCCGGCCAGCCGCACCACCATGTCCGGCCGCTGGCCGCCTTCCACGATGACCTGCTCGTCGAAGTCCACGTGCACCGCCATGCCGGCCAGCTCGACCACCCGGCGCAGCTGGAGCTCGCCCCACCGGCCCCGGGCCTCGGGCCGGCGCAGCGCGGTGACCAGGGCCTGTGTCTGCTCGCGGAGCTGCTCCGCCCCGCGCCTCGTGACCTCGACCTGCTGGGCGAGCTCCGTGTGCGACCGGGTGCGCGCGATGTCGGAATCGCGCAGCTGCTGCTCGACCCGGGCGAGGGTCTCCCGCATCGGCCCGACGAGCTGCTCGACGTCGAAGCGCTGGGCGAGCTGGTCGCTGGTGAGCGCGGCCTGCTGCGCGGCAGCTCGTTCAAGCAGCGCGGCCCGCTCCGCCGCTGACCTGGCGCGCTCGTCGGACGCCGCGGCGGCGGCCCCGAGCTGGTTCCTGGCCGCCAGATAGCCGATCACAGCGCCGATCGCGATTCCGGCGAGCAAGTAGAGAACCGTCACGCTCCAAGTATTGACGCCGCCACTGACACTCCGCCCTGCCGTGCCGCGCGGCATATACCGGGGGCGGACGTAGCAGCCGTGCGCGTGATGGACAGAATAGATGACTGTGCAGGCAGCCATCGAGGCGCGTGCGGTCAGCCACCGTACGCGCACAGGGGAAGTCGCGGTCCGCGATGTTTCGCTGACTGTCGGCTATGGCGAGCTGGTTGCCATCATCGGCAGCGGCGGCTCGGGCAAGACGACGCTGCTCGATGCGATGTCGGGCCGGCGGCTGCCGACATCAGGAACGGTCGTCCGGCAGCCCGGCGGGCCTGGCCGGTCTGGACGGCCTTGCCGGTTTGACCGGCAGACCGGGTACGTCCCCGATGACGCGGCGATTCACCCGGTGCTCCCGCTCGCCAGAGCCCTCCGCTACACCGCCGAACTGCGCGGGGTCCCTCGCGGCAACGGGCTTGCCGGTGAAGCGCTCGGCCTTGCCGGCCTGGCGGGCAAGGCGGCGGATCCGGCCGGTGCGCTCAACCCGGGGGAGCGCAAGCGTGCCGTCATCGCTGCCGAACTGATGGCCAGGCCGGCCCAGCTTTACCTGGACGAGCCGACCGCCGGCCTCGACCCGGCGGAGGCCACGGAGATGCTGCGCCTGCTCCGCCGTCTTTCTGACGGTGGCATCACCGTGGTGTTCACCACGAGCAGCCCGCTGGACGCGGCCCGCTGCGACAAGGTGGCCGTGATGGCTAC
>Ga0335072_10009328_pt1 | contig 14155 bp, 15 predicted proteins | sample Lox_Sample_21_FD_206725 | JGI IMG/M metagenome (GOLD analysis project Ga0335072, IMG submission 206725) | Soil microbial communities from Loxahatchee National Wildlife Refuge, Florida, United States - Lox_Sample_2.1 | ecosystem: Environmental > Terrestrial > Soil > Wetlands | place: USA...
CCGATGGCGCCCAGCCCGCTTGCCGCGCCCGGGCTCTCCCATCGCCGGCGAATTACCCCTGGGCAATGCCGCCGCTCACCACGAATCGTCGTTGCCGACAAGCAGCACCTTGATCTCCCGGCAAGGGTCCGGTAGGCCAAAGTCCATCGGATCATGGCCGCGGCAGAACGCCCTGGCCGGCCGGGTGGGAACGGGGCGGGGTACTCGATGCAGGTCTTCCGGCGGCTGCGGGCCGCGTTCATGGCAACCTTGCTGGCGCCGGCCTTGCTGCCGGCCAGCGCGGCTTATGCGCAGATGCCCAAGCCGTGGGAAATGGGCATGCAGCCCGCCTTCAGCCCGGTAAAGCAGCAGATCATCGACCTGCACAACCTGGTACTCATCATCATCACCCTGATCACCCTGTTCGTCGGCGGCCTGCTGGCCTGGGTAATGTGGCGTTACAACGCCCAGCGCAATCCCGTCCCCAGCCAAACCACGCACAATCCGGTGCTGGAAATCCTCTGGACCGTAATCCCGGTGCTGATCCTGGTGATCATCGCGATCCCCTCCTTCCGGCTGATCTACTACGAGGACCGCACCTACGATCCCGACCTGACCATCAAGGTGACCGGACATCAATGGTACTGGGAATACACCTACCCCGACGACGGCAACCTGGATTTTTCCAGCTACATCGTTCCCGGTGATCAGTTGAAGCCCGGCCAGCCCCGCCTGCTGACCGCGAATCCGGCGCTTGTCGTGCCGGTGAACAAGAACATCCGCATCCTGGAAACCAGTGGCGACGTGATCCATAGCTGGTTCATCCCCTCGCTGGGCGTGCAGCGCTATGCTATCCCGGGCCGCATCATCGAGACCTGGATGCGCGTCGATAAGCCCGGCACCTACTACGGCGAGTGCAACCAGATCTGCGGCACCGACCACAGCCGCATGCCCATCGAAATACGCGCGGTGCCAGAGCAGGAATTCCAGTCCTGGCTGGTGCAGGCGAAGAAACAGATGGCCGAGAACGGTACTGTTCCGCCCGCCCCTCCGGTCATGCAGCAGCCTCCGGCGATCGCCCAGAATCATCCGGACGGCACGCTGCAAACCGCCGCCAACGAGGTTGAGCACTGACCACGGGGCCCGTGCTCCAAGCAAACGAGAGAGACGATGTCGGTCACCACCCACGATCACGCGCATGATCACCACGATCACAAGCCGGGCTTTGTGACGCGCTGGCTGTTCTCTACCAACCACAAGGACATTGGTACGCTGTACCTGATCTTCGCCGTCTTCGGCGGCACGGTCGGCGGCATCCTGTCCGAGATCATGCGCGCCCAGCTCATGTTCCCTCACAACGACGTGGTGGGATCGGGCCAGGAGTGGAACACCATCATCACCAGCCACGGGCTGCTGATGATCTTCTTCAGCGTGATGCCGGCGCTGATCGGCGGCTTCGGCAACTGGTTCATCCCGCTGATGATCGGCGCTCCGGACATGGCGTTCCCGCGCCTCAACAACATCAGCTTCTGGCTGCTGCCACCCGCCTTCATCCTGATCTTCACCGGCCTGATGCTGGGCGAATCGGGCACCGGCTGGACGCTCTACCCGCCGCTGTCGGAAGCCACCTACGAGCCCGGCATCGGCATGGACTGCACCCTGTTCGCCCTGCACCTGGCGGGCATCAGCTCACTGCTTGGCGCGATGAATTTCATCACCACTATATTCAACATGCGTGCCCCCGGCATGACCCTGCATAAGATGCCGCTGTTCGTGTGGTCCGAGTTGGTGACCGCCTTCCTGCTGCTGCTGTCGATCCCGGTGCTGGCCGGCGCCATCACCATGCTGATCTGCGACCGCAATTTCGGCACCGCCTTCTTCAACCCGGCCGGCGGCGGCGACCCGGTTTTGTTCGAGCATTTGTTCTGGTTCTTCGGCCATCCCGAAGTCTACATCATGATCCTGCCGGGCTTCGGCATCGTGAGCCACGTGGTCTCCACCTTCAGCAAGAAGCCGATCTTCGGCTACCTGGGCATGGCCTACGCCATGGTCGCGATCGGCGTGGTTGGCTTCGTGGTGTGGGCGCACCACATGTTCGTGTCCGGCATCTCGGTCGACACCCGCGCCTACTTCATGGCCGCCACCATGGTCATCGCCGTGCCGACAGGGATAAAAATCTTCTCCTGGATTGCCACGATGTGGGGCGGTTCCATCGAGCTGAAGACACCGATGCTATGGGCCATCGGCATGATCTTCGTGTTCACCATCGGTGGCGTCACCGGTGTGGTGCTGGCCAACGCCGGCATCGATCAGATCCTGCACAACACCTATTACGTGGTGGCACACTTCCACTACGTGCTGTCGCTGGGCGCCGTGTTCTCGATCTTCTGCGGCTTCTACTACTGGATCGGCAAAATGTCCGGCCACCAGTATCCGGAGTTCTGGGGCAAGGTGCATTTCTGGCTTACCTTCATCGGCGTCAACCTGACCTTCTTCCCGCAGCACTTCCTGGGCCTGGCCGGCATGCCGCGCCGCTATCCCGACTATCCCGAGGCATTCGCCGGCTGGAACTTTGTCAGCTCCGTCGGAGCCTATATCAGCGGCGTGGCGCTGCTGGTGTTCTTCTACGTGTTGTTCCGCACCTTCACCTCGAAGGAGCATGTGGCGGACAACTACTGGGGCGAAGGCGCGACCTCGTTGGAGTGGAGCGTGTCCTCGCCGCCGCCATTCCACACCTTCGCGGAGCTGCCGCGCATCCGATGAGTGACAGGACCGCACCGCTCGGCCCGGTGGACAGGGGGGAGAAATCCCCCCTGCCTGCTTATGAGCGGGTCGAAATCCCATGGGACACGGACGTCCGCGACTGGATCGCGCTGCTGAAGCCGCGGGTCATGTCTCTGGTGGTGTTCACCGGCGCAATCGGCCTGCTGGTGGCGCCGGGCCGGCTGAACCCCGTGCTGGGCTTCACCGCAGTGCTGTGCATCGCCGTCGCGGCCGGCGCATGCGGCGCGATCAACATGTGGTACGACCGCGACATCGATGCGGTGATGCGCCGCACCCGCAACCGCCCGATTCCGGCCGGCCGTATCGAGCCGCGCGCCGCGCTCTCCTACGGCGTGACGCTGGCAGTCGGGTCGGTGATCGTGATGTTCCTGGCCGTGAATGTCGCCTCGGCCGCCGTGCTGGCGCTGTCCATTGGCTTCTACGTGTTCGTTTACACCGTGTGGCTGAAACGCCGCACCCCCCAGAACATTGTGATCGGTGGTGCGGCGGGCGCATTCCCCGCGGTGGTCGGCTGGGCGGCGGTGACCGGTTCGGTCGACCTGGTGCCGCTGGTACTGTTCTCTATCGTGTTCTTCTGGACCCCACCGCATTTCTGGTCGCTCGCGCTGTATGCGAACGACGACTACCGCCGTGCCGGGGTGCCGATGCTGCCGGTGGTCGCAGGCGCGAAGGAAACGCGCCGCCAGATCATGATCTACACGCTGCTTCTGGTGCCTCTGTCGCTGGTGCCCTGGTTCATTGGCTTCAGCGGCGCGGTCTATGGCATCGCCGCCTTGGTGCTCGACGCCGGCTTCCTGGCCTGCGCAGTCCGGGTATTGTGCGATCGGCAAGATAGGACGGGCATCAGCCTGACCCACGACGCACCCGCGCGCGCCGCCTTCCGCTTCTCCATCGCTTATTTGTTCTTATTGTTCGCGGCGCTGGCAGTCGACCGGCTCGCCGGGTGATGCGGACGAGCCGATGCAACAACATCCGCGGCGTCCCACGCCGAATCAGGCCGAGGAGATGCGCCGCCGCCGCCGCGGCCGCAACATCGCGCTGCTGCTGGTGCTGATTGCGCTGGCCGCCCTGTTCTACGCGATCAGCATCGTGAAATTGCAGCATCACGCGCCGTTCTGACCGGCACCGCTACCGTGCCGTCGACCAGTTGTGAACCCGGCGAACTGTCAAACCGCACTGGCTCGGAAGCATTGGCACGGCACCAACAATGGCCAGCACACCAGAAGCCCGCCCTGGTTGTCGAAACGCCATTACCAAACTTACGAATCGCAGCACCTGCTTCCGACAGACGTGATGCATCATGCCCAATGTCCCGGAACCCAATAGGGACCATTCCAATGCGGCGGAATCCAAACCCGGCCAGGAACAACCGGCGGTGGCGCATAGACGACCGGCGGCGGAGCGACAACGAAAGGCGGAACGACACCAAAGACGATCTGCGGACGCCAGCAGCAGCCATGCCAGCCATAATGCCATCCGGGATGCCATCCCCAGCCCCGATGATACCACCAGGCCGCTGCCGGCGTCGGCATCAACGCAACCGCGGAAAATGCCGCAATTGCAGCCGCGCCGATGGCGACGCGCACACGCGAGGAGATTTTTTGCATCGCAATTTCTCCTACCAGACCCAACAGTGTGCCGGACGCACGACGCCCGGTCCGACATAGCCAGGACGACAGGCGCACCCGGCCAAGGTGGCAGCCAAACAGATACCGGCGAGCACAGCCGGCAATCGCCTGCATGCAAATCTCATCAGCCTCTCCGGCGGTTGCAGTGTGGTCTGCACGCGTTCCTGCCAGGCGGCGTCAGGCCCGCCCGGGCCATACGGCCGGCGAATGCAGGCATCACCGTCATTGCTCAACGCATCGCCCGCATGAGCACGGACGCAATCAGCGGCAGCGATACGGGTGGTAGTAGCACCACCCCGGTCCTGGCCCCGGTGCGACGACGCAGCCACTCAACAGCAGAGCCAGGCCGACTACCAACGCCGTCATGATTGTCGATTTCATCTTCAACCTCTCCTCTGTTCTTCAGGGACTCCGAATTCAGAATCCTGCACTACGGTGACGAAAGCCGCGCTGCTGCCCGTGATGAGGGCAATTCAAGCTCTGCCACCGTCACGCAGCTTCGACGCAAGCTGATTGTGCCGCCCGCAGAGGCAGCGAGATCGCCCGCTATTCTCAGTCCGTCGCCGGCATCCGGGCTGGTACGGAAACCCCAGCCGTCATCGCTGACGACAAGCGCCACGCACCCATCTGTTCTTGTATAGAAACCAACGCGGATCGCACCGGCGACGCGTCTCCGCATGCCGTGCTTCACGGCGTTGGCAACGAACTCGTGCGCAATGCGCAGCACCAGTTGCTGCAGCGGTTCAGGACAGTCTCCGGTGACCTCCACATCCAGGCGGATCGCCTGCGCCCCGTCAGCGAGCATTCGCACCGTGCTCTCGCTCAGCACGCGAAGCCGCTCTGACATCGAAGCCGCGGAGCCGGTAATGCCGAACAAGGCGTCGGATATGTACGCCGACAACAGGATGCGGCGCTGCAAATCCGCCAATAACCGGCTGCCGCGCACCGTGGTCTTCAGGTCATGGGCATGCTCGATCTGCAGCATGACCTGCTGAAGAGCATTCTTGGTCAGGTGCCGGAGCTGACGAAAATCGCTCTCGCTCACCAGCGTGCCGCGCGCGCCGCACCCGGGTTCAATCCGGAGTTCGCGACTGGTCACTGCTGCTTGCGCATCCGGCACTGTCCAGGTCCTCGCTATGGACTTCGGGGCGATTTCGGCGCAGCTTACGTGGGAATTCTTCCCATGTCAACCCTATGTGGGCATTTGTCCCACGCCCGCCTAAGCTGACCCACGAACACGTGACCGACCGAATGTCCCAGCCACCCTCTTTCGCGCTCCAGCCCGACGCGTTGCTCCGGCCGGTCCGGCGCCTGCTGCGGCCCTTGGTCCGGCTGCTGATCCAGGGCGGCGTCACCTTCCCGGTGCTGGCAGACCTGCTGCGCAGCCTCTATGTCGAGGTCGCCGTCGGCGATTTGCTGCTGGATCGGCGCGCCCAGACCGACAGCCGGATCAGCTTGCTCACGGGCGTGCATCGCAAGGAAATCCGGCGCTGGCGCTCGGAAACCCATGAGCCGGAAGCCGTGCCGTCGGTGATCACGCGCACCAGCCAGATCATCGCACGCTGGCTGCACGCTGATGAGTACATCGACGCCGAAGGGCACCCACGCCCGCTGCCGCGGCTGCCGCGCCCCGAGGGCGGCCCCTCGTTCGAAAGCCTCGTGCAGGCCGTAACCTCAGACGTGCGGCCACGTGCGGTGCTGGACGACTGGCTGAACCACGGCATCGTCACCGTGGACGCTGCCGACCAGGTCGTCCTCAACACCGCGGCGTTCGTGCCGCGCCCCGGCAGCGCTGAGCAATTGTTCTATTTCGGCCGTAATCTCCACGACCACCTGTGCGCCGCCGCCGCGAACGTGGCGGCCCCAGGACCGGCTCCCTTCATCGAGCGCGCCGCGCATTATGATAACCTGACCCCCGAGACGACGGCCCGGCTGGAAGCCATGGGCCGGGACGCGGCGCAGCGACTGCTGACCGAGTTCCATCGCCAGGCACTGGATCTGCTGGATGCCAACGATCGGGTGCTGGAGCACGCACCAGAGACACCGCGGCGACGGCTCAATCTCGGGGTCTATCTGTTTACCGACCAAGACTCCGCCGGCGAGAAGCCATGAAAACGGCACGCCGACTGATCTGCCTGGTCTTGTTGGCGCTGTGGGCCGCCTGCCTGCCGCTCACCGGCACATCCGCTGACGACCGAGGCATCGGCGGCACGGGCGCTCCTGCCGCCGGGCCACAGATGAGTAGTGACCGGGGCATCGGCGGTACCGGTGTCGTCGGCGTCATCACCGGCTTCGGCAGCGTCTTCGTTAATGGGCTGGAGATCGCCTATGCACCAGGCACACCGGTAACCGTGGACGGCGAGCCCGGTTCGCAGGCCGCGTTACGCGTCGGCCAATTGGCGGCCATCGTCGCCAGCGACGACCACGGATGGCATGCCGACAGCATTGCCGTGCAGCACGAGGTGTCCGGCCCGGTGACATCGGCCGGCGCCGCTGGCGGCTCCGGCAACCGGACGCTCACCGTCGCCGGGCAACAGGTTTCGATCGGCCCCGGCACGGACGGCCTGCAGACGGTGCGGCCCGGCGACTGGATCGCCGTGAGCGGACTGCGTCAGCCCGATGGTGTCATTGATGCAAGTCGAATCGACCAACGTATGCCCGGCCCCGTGCTGGTGCGCGGACCGGCAACGCCAAGCGCCGGCGGCTGGCGGATCGGCGATCTTCCTGTTCGGCCACCGGAAGGGACCAGCATCGTGCCCGGGGAAGGCATCACGGCCCGCGGCGTCATCGTGAACGGCACATTGTCGGTTCGGTCGGCCAGCCCCGATGTCCTGGGCTCGGATCCCGCAGCATATTTCGGCAACCGCGTGCGGCGGATGGTGATCGAAGGCTATGTCAGTGCCGCTGGCGGCCATGTTCGGTTGGGTCGCGGATTACTGGCCACGGCAGCCCCGGGGATTGCCATGCCGGCCGGCGCGCACCGCGCCATCGTCGAGCTTGAGCGCGGCCCCCATGGTGGCTTCATCGCCACACACTGGCGAGGGGCTGGCCGGCCGGTTGCGCCACATCGTGCGCCATTCGCGCCGAAGCGGCGCGGTGCCTGGGCACCACATCGTGCCGCGCCGCACCCGTTCGGACCACTCCGGTATTGGCAGCGTCCGTGGCTGGACCGTCACCCATGGATTGGTCATGGCGGTGGTGCGGAGCGGCGCGCGGGATGCGCCGGCGGGCGGTGCCGGCACGCTTACCGGCCGCGATGACGATCGCAATTGCTCCGTCTGGCGATCGAAGGCGCCATGAAGCAACTCTCCTGGGCAGGCCTCAGCACGGCCACGCAGGCCATGAAACGCTTCGTTCAACCAGTCGAAAGCTCTTTGCACCGATACCGCTGTGTCAGCTTCCGGCTTTCTCCAGCACGTAGCCCTTGCCCTGCATGCACGTCCGAATCGCAGCCCGCACCATCGGAGGACCCGTAAAGGGCGAGATCACCCACGACGCCAGCGTGGCTGCGTTCTTCAGCCGCACGGACTCGCGCGAGGACGTGCGGCATTTACCCAGATCATCCCTATAGTGTTGCGACGCGTGGTCACCCTGGAACGGCGGATCGTAAGGCGCGCATCCGCTCAAGCCGGCCAGCACAACGAGAACCATCAGCGGCATGCGGCGCACGACAGCAGCTCCAATCATCAGGCCCCCAACAGCGCTGGGATACGTTCCCACAACGCGCGCATGACCGCCGCGTGCACCTCCGGCGCAGTGCCGTCGGCGGGCACCAGTACGCAGCGTTGTTGCTCCGCCTGGGCGATGGCGCGGAACCCTTCTTTCACGCGGGCATGGAACGCGGCGTCCAGCCGCTCGTAGCGGTCCGCCATATCGCCGCGCGCGCGCCGCCGCGCCAGCGCAACATGCTCCGCAACATCCAGCACGATCGTGACATCGGGCGAGATTCCCATCAGGCCGGTCAGAGTCGCGATCATCGCGCGGTCGGCGCCCTGGCCGTAGCCCTGATACGCCATGGTGGAATCGGCAAACCGGTCGCACACCACCCACGTGCCGGCGTCCAGCGCGGGGCGGATGGTCTTTTCCACATGTTCCGCGCGGGCGGCGAAATGCAGCAGCGCCTCGGCGGGCGCCGACCAAGCGATACGCCCGGAGAGCAAAAGCCCGCGCAGTTCCTCGGCGCCCGGCGAACCGCCGGGTTCGCGCGTTTGCAGAACCGGCAGGCCGAGATCGACCAGGGCATCACGAAGCAGGCGTGCCTGAGTGGACTTGCCGGCGCCTTCGCCGCCTTCGAAGGTGATGAAGCGGGGTTTGTGCGGCACGCTGAACCCTCACCTCCCGGCCCTGCGGGCCGGGTGCCTCCTGCAAGCGGGAAACGCCTTCTTTGCTTCTCGCGCAAGCTGGAGAGTAGTTTCTCCCGCAAGCGGGAGAGGATCGATTCCGTCAACACCAGGCATATCAGGCCTGTCCGATTGTCAGCTCCCCGTCACGAAGTGCGTCAGCACCGCGAAGGCCCGAATCGGCAGGCTCATCTTCGGCACATCGACGCCCGCCACCAACGGCACCTCCATCCCCGGCACCCCGTCCCCGCTCAACGTCAGTTTGCCCAACGGTGTGCCTTTCGTCACCGGCGCTCGGACCGGCTCCTCGTAGCTGATCTGCATCTTGGCGTGGTTGCGCCAGTTGCGTGGCATCGTCACCACAAGGTCGTGTCCTGGCACCAACGGCACCGTCGACGCGGCGCCCAGCCACACCGGCGCCTGATCCACCGGTTGAGCCGCGGAAAACAGCGTCACGTCCTCGAAATTGGAGAACGCCCAGTCCATCAGGCGCTCGGATTGCTCCACCCGCTGGTTCCAGCTCGGCATGCCGTTCAGCACCAGGATCACCCGCCGGCCATCGCGGTCAGTGCTCGCGACAACGCCGTAGCCGCCAGCATCGGTGTGCCCGGTCTTCAATCCGTCCGCCATGCCCCGCATGACCAGCGGATTGCGGTTCTGCTGCGTGATGTTGTCGTAGGTAAACGTCTTGTCGTTGAAGAAGTGATAAAACTGCGGAAACTCGCGGATAATGTCCCCCGAGATCGTCGCGATGTCGCGGCAGCACATGTAATGGTCATCCGCCGGCCAGCCGGTCGGATTCATGAAATGCGAATTGATCAGCTTCAGCTTCTTCGCATAGTCATTCATCAGGTTGGCGAATTGCTCCTGCGAGCCGGAGATCGCCTCCGCCAGCACGATGCATGCGTCATTGCCGGAATCGACGATCACGCCGCGAAGCAGGTCATCGACCGAGACCGTGTCGCCAACCTTGACGAACATCTTTGAGCCGCCCATCCGCCACGCCGTCTCCGAGACCGGAAGCTGGTCGGTGAGCTTCATGCGCCCCTGCCGCAGCCGGTCCAGCACGATGTACAGCGTCATCAGCTTGGTCATCGAGGACGGCGTCATCCGCTCGGTAGACCGCTTGTCCAGCAGGATGGCGTCGGTGTTGAAGTCCTTAATAAACGCCCAATGCGCCGTGGTATCGACCGGTCCGATCGGCGTATCGGCAGGGCCGTCGGTGGATGGCGGCAACGCGTCCTTCGGCAAGTCCTTGGCGGAAGCCGGGCGCCGCGCCGCCACCCGGCGCGGCTGCGCCAGAGCCGGCACGGCGCCTACCGACAGCGCAGAACCCAACAGCACGGAACGACGGGTCAGCATTCGCGCAACTCCTACTTCACCACGATCCGCGCATCGGGGATCCCCTCGCGGATCGCTTGTTCCACCGCGGCGTCGGCCGCTGCCACGCTGGGAAGCGGGCCGAGCATCACCCGGAAACTCTCTTCCCGCCCCTCGAACACGGGCTCGATGCGCGGGGAAAATCCGGCCAGCCGCGCCCGCTGCACAGCCGCGTATTCGTAGGACTGGAAGGTATCGAGTCGCACCCACAATCGACCGGGTTGCGGCGGGCCCTGGGTCACAATTTCAGGGACCCTGTCTGACGCGCCATCCGCCCCGTCCGTCCGGGCGACGGCGACGGCGACAGCAACCGCACGGCCGCTGCTCTCCTCCCGCACACCGGGCGGCGGCGGCAGGTCGGCCGATGCCACCGAACTGCGCGGCGCCGCGGCAATCGCGAGAGACGGCGCGCCCGGAACATGCTGTGCGGCGGCCTGGCTGGGCCCGGCCAGCACCTGCAGCCGCACTTGCGCAACGCCATCCTGCGACATGCCCAGCAGATCAGCGACGCGCCGCGTCACCTGGACCAGGCGCGTGGGCGTCGGCGCGCCACGATCGTTGATGCGCACCAGAATCGAGCGCCCGGACTCCAGGTCGGTCAGCCGCGCGATCGCGGGAAGCTGCAGCGTGGCGTGCGCCGCCGTCAGCCCGCCCTGGCTGAACACCTCGCCGTCGGTCGTCAGCGGGGCATGGCCATCGGCATAAACATCGGCGAGCCCGGTCTCGTCGAAATTGTAGCTTTCCTGCGGATACCACCACGTCCCGCCGGCCTGGTACGGCGGCCCCAGCACGTAATGCGGATTGGCCGGCGGCCTGCGCTGGCAACCGGCGAGCCATGCCGTCGCCGCACACACCAGCACCGCGACGCCAATCCCGCCGGCCCGGACGCCAAAACGCATGGCCTGGCACTGCGGTGCCACGGCAGCGGGTCGGCGGGCTCGAAGAGGCATCTATGCTCTCTGCCACGTCCCCCCGCGGCAAAGCAATGCCGCGTGTAGCGAGAAACCGTTAATCCGTCGGCAAACTTTACGCCGCGCGTCCCTTGGCGCTCACACCACCAGCCCGCTGGCTTGCTCCGCCAGGGCAGAGAGCCCCGTGCCAAGGCCAGTGCTGGACTGCTTGTTCTCCTGCATGGCCAGCAGATACTGATCCGTCAGGCTGGTAACGTAATTCCGGTCCTGAAGCCGCGAGATGTTCAGCCGCGAGCCGATGGCATTCTCTTGCGCTGACTGGTCCTGGTACACGATGGTTTCCGGAATCCCGAGCGCGGTAGTGATCACCTGGAAATTCGTGTCGTTGGTCAGCACGTCGTTCACCGAGGTAATTGAGCTGGCCTGGCTCAGGAAGGCCAGTGCGTTCGACAGCCCGGGCGTCGCCTGGTCCAAACCCGTCCGCCATTCCACCTCGGCATAGGCATTCGTCAGGGTGGATATTACCTGCGGATTCTGCAGCTCCTTGAGACCGTTCTTGCCAAAATTGTAGGTCTGCACCGTGCTGAGCCAGGTGGCATTGCCCAACTGGTTGACCAGCGAATTGGACTGGCTCGGGTCGGACAGCAGGACCTTCTGCACCAAGGCGGTCTCGCCGATATAGCTGGAGAGCCCGTTGGCCGTCAGCAGCACCTTCTGCACATCCGGGTTCTTCAGCGCCTGCTGGATGCTGGTGGCGTTCGAGACGGCCTTCGTGAACGCGTTGATGACGTCGGCAACCTGCGGCTGCTTCGCTTCCTGCGCGGCACCGCTGGTCTCCTCCTGCTGCGCCAGCTTCAGGTCGGTGATCGGATTGCCGCTGGAGACGAAGGTCGTGGTGGGCGCCGAGGCCGAGCTGCCGCTGTACAGCGCACTCAAAATCGCAGCGCCCGCGTCCGTATTGCTCTCGCCGGAGAACAAGACGTTATAGTTGATGCCGCTGACGATGCCGCTCATGGCGGAAGCCCCGCGCCGGTGCCAATCCCGCATCATGACGCGGTCTGATGAACGGAGGGTTAACAACGTGCGAGACGCGGCAGCCCGGCTTGCCGTACGCGTGCGAGGGCGCGAACGTCCGGACGCTGCCGGCCAACGCGCCGGCGCCGCAGTTCAGCCAATGCTGGCCTCAGCGGCGAGGTTGCTGGAGACGTCATGTCTGGTTTTGGCATCCCCTCCATGTCTGGTTCTGGCATTCCCTCCCGGCCCATCGAGCGCCATGCGCGGAAGCGTTTCATGCCTCCGGATGGCGGAACTGCCCTGTCTCGCAGTCTTGCGCTCACATGCGTCGTGCTGGCTGCGGTCGCTCTGACGGCGTGTGGCGGCCCCGAAAAGATGGCGAAGGCGCCGCCTCTCCCGACCGTTATCGTGAGGCCGGTCATCACCCATCCGACCACGCCGCAGATCCCGCTGGTCGAGTTTGGCAAACGCCCACCGAACACGCCAATGACCAGCGCCAATATGCCGTACTTCGACACGGTGGCGTATTGCGAATGGAGCACCGACAAGAAGGAGAAGCTGCGGCGTGGCCCACTCTACGAAGCCTGCATTGGCGATCAGGCAAACTATCGCCAGGTGATCGGCAGCGCGATCGATGCCAGGCAATTCAAGGACTCTGACATCGTGCGGTGTGCAAAGTCCAGCCGTACTGCGTATCAAGGCATGTGGTACTGCCTGAACGATCAGCCCTATTCGTGATTCTAAACAGAAACCGGCCCAGCGGTGACGGGTGTTAGGGCGCAGGTGAAGGCGAGTGCTTCGCTTTGCGCGGGCACAGGCCAGACCAGGAGATCAGGTGTCCGGCGGCGCCTGCTCGCGCACCAATTGATTGCGGGTGCGCAGGAGGGATCGCATCGCCTGGGTCGGCGCCTGCGGGACGAAGCGAGCGCGGATCAGGCCGTGCGCCAGCAGGTCGGCCAGCCACGCCGCGTCGGCGACGAAGGTCTTGCGTCCGGGTAGTTGGTCTTTTTGTTTTCACATTGTTGTTCGCCACCGCTGATGCCGGCAACCATGAACTCCTCGCGCGCACGCGACTCAAGCAGTGCCTTTAGTGCGCCGGCGGTGAACGCCGTCTGGCTGCCTCCGCCCTGACAAGCAATGGCAACTTTGGTCCGCTTCATCGATCAGCCCCCCCGCAATCGACTTCAACTCCGGGTTACAACATGGTGCCGGATGCACATATTGCATCGGTCTGGGTCAACCTCCATCACCAACCGGCATGCTTCACTGTGCAAACCGGCCGCCGAATGGAAGTCTGATCCTCGTTAAGCACACTGGCACCGGTAGCTCGTTCGTGCCAGGCAATCTGTCCCAGCGCCGCGGCAGCTTTATTGCAGCGAAGATGACGATTTGATATCGGGACGAATACGACGGTGGGCGGCTCCGCTCTGATTGATCTGCGCCAAGCAACGGGAGTAGTTGGGATGATCGTGTCGCCCGCTGAGATTCATGTCGAGGAAGTCATCGTCAGCCTTGTCCTTTGGCTCAAACTTGCCATCGAGGTGACTGGCGCTTTGATGATCGGCATAGGGGTCATTCTCGCCGGTCTGCGCTTCATACGCGGATCATTTCCGCCACGAGTGGAAGACTTCGCCAGCGTCCGCCTGACATTGGCCCGCTTCCTCGCGATTGCCCTCGAATTTCAGCTCGGAGGCGATATTCTGGCGACCGCGGTGGCGCCAAGCTGGGATGCAATCGGCAAGCTCGGTGCGATCGCGGTGATCCGCACTGCGCTCAATTATTTTCTCAGTCGTGAAATGAGGGAACACGAGTCCGAGGCAGCAAGTGAGTCCGTGGTACATGTGCCGATCGGTGAGTGAGTGTCAACGTCTGCGCAGCAGCGGAGAGCACGGGCAGCGCGAGGGTATGATAATCAGGTATGCTGAAGACTTTAATTCATTGCGAATGGGGGGAGATAAACGGCGGCTCGGCGGGCAGGCTTTTATCTATGATACTCAAGAGTGCCGAGTTCTCGGCTACTTCCTTCCGGCCCGCGACTTGCGCTCGTAGTCGTCGAGCCATGGTTCGATGAGGCGATCGAGTTCCTCGAGCTGGCGTTCGGAGCAGGGTTCCGGCGCAC
>Ga0335072_10009330_pt1 | contig 14154 bp, 9 predicted proteins | sample Lox_Sample_21_FD_206725 | JGI IMG/M metagenome (GOLD analysis project Ga0335072, IMG submission 206725) | Soil microbial communities from Loxahatchee National Wildlife Refuge, Florida, United States - Lox_Sample_2.1 | ecosystem: Environmental > Terrestrial > Soil > Wetlands | place: USA: Florida...
CTTTACCAACTATAGTTCCACCAAGTATACTATCCTTTTTGGAAGTAGCTACCTCGGAGCCTCTGTGTCACAGATTTAACGGATGCTTCGTGTGTCGCGCCGGCGATATCGATTGCGCGGAAGAAGACTCTCCACCCGCCCGACGAGTTCGGCCCCCGTCACGCGGAGTGCCTCAGCCAATTCCAAAATGGTAGTTAACGAGGGGCTGTATTTCCCACGCTCAAGTAAGCTGATGTATTTGGGGTGGTAGCCGCTTTCAAACGCGAGTTCCTCTTGCGTGAGATTGCGTTCCTCCCGCAATTCCAGGAGGACTCGCGCAAAAGCTCGCTTTTCCCATGAGACAGGTTTGTCTCCGACTGCCATGTGCAGTATGGAGTCTGCCGGTAGTCAGTGAATAGTTCCACAAAGTATAGTATCCATCTTTTTAATGGGTTCGAACGCAAAGTTCAAGAATGACAGCATCTCCAGGGTGTCGTGATGTCTCTTTCCGATGACGAATTGGCGGCCGCCCTCCTCTCCCCGACGCGTCTCCGCAGCCTTACCGACGAAGACCTGATGCAGGCCCTCCGTATGGGCTGCAACGATGCTTTGGCAGTCTTGTTCGAACGGCACAGTTCCCTCGTATTCCGCATAGCGCGCGCGATACTGCACGATGATGGGGAGGCGGAAGAAACCGTCCAGAGGGTTTTCCTGGACGTCTTCAAAGCGGTAAACCAGTTCAATCCCGACCGTGGGACCTTCAAAACGTGGTTGTTGCAGTACGCCTATCATCGCACCCTCGATCGGCGACAACACTTGCAAGCCAACCGCTTCTATAGCCGGGAAGAACTGAACGAACTGATGCCGGCTGAACTTTTTTATGGCGCAGGCCGGCTGTTATGCCTCCCTCCCCAGGAAGTTGTCTGTCTCGTGGAGCAGGTCTTGGCGACACTCGATTCTCGCCAACGCCAGGTGATTGAACTCACCTACTTCGAGGGCCTCACCGCGGAAGAGATTGCGGTGAAGACAGGCGATACGGCCTGTTCGGTGCGCCACAATCTCTACCGCGGTTTGGCAAAACTGCGGTCTGTTTTATTGGAAACTCGAAAAGCCACCGAGAGCAGTACCGACGAGCGTAAAGTAAAGGTCAAAGGGATCCTCGTTGAATACCCATGAACAATACGAGGAGCTGTGCGCTTTGGCTGCCAGCGGCCAGGCCTCTCCAGTTGAACTAGCCGATCTGAGAGTTCATCTCGACGAATGTCCGCAGTGCCGCGCTCTCGCCTTCGACTTTACCCAAGTCAGCGCGCAGGCTCTTTCCCAACTCGCTGCCAAGCGGCTGCATTGCCAGGTTCCCACAGGAATGACTCAGCGATTCCTAGCTCGGGCACGTTCCGAGGGCATCGCGATGACTCGCGAGGATGTTCCAGTTATACTCCCTCGGCGCCGCTATACGCCGTTAGTGGCAACGGGCGCGATCGCCGCCGTTATTCTCGTGGGCGCGACGCTTGCGGGTCGGCGGCACCAGATTTCAGGATCGGTGTCGCGGTCTGCGTTGAGCATCGGCCAAGCCCGGCCAGCCTCGATCGCACCTGCTGCAGCGGTGGCTCAATCCGGACGCGTGGTGGAAAGCGATTCGGATCAGCAGCAGGTATCTAGACAAAGGGAATTGAACTCTCTGCGGGCAACAGTGCGGGAGCAGGAAAACGAGATTCGAAGCGCGAACGCAAATAGAGACGCATTGACTTCCCGCCTCGGTGTTGCTGAGCAGCAAGCCGCGCATCTTCAGTCGGAGAAGGAGCAACTCGCTTCGCGCTTGGTTCAGATTCAATCAGAAGTCGAGACGGAAAAAGCGAACAGTAAAGCCAATGATTTCACGGTCGAATTGCAGAAAAATGAAATTCAGGATTTGCAAAACAAGCTCGCCGAGCGAGAGACGGTTCTCGCGCAACAGGAGGATCTCCTTGGTCGAGACAGCGATGTTCGCGATCTGATTGTCGCGCGCAACCTGCACATCATCGATGTGCATGATAGAGACGGAAACGGCAGGAGCCAGCGAGCCTTTGGGCGGATTTTCTACACCGAGGGAAGATCCTTGATCTTTTACGCTTACGATCTCGCAGACCCTCGCACTGTGGATGCTAAAGTCACGTTCCACGTCTGGGGAGAGCGCCTTGGGGCGGAGAAACCCATTCAGAACCTAGGCGTTTTTCATGCCGACGATGTCAACGATGGCCGCTGGGTTTTGAGCTTTGACGATTCGAATGTCCTGGCCCAGATCAATTCCGTTTTTGTGACTGTCGAGTCGGCGAAGAAGTCCGTCAAGGAACCTGGCGGCAAGCGCATACTGTTCGCCTTCCTTGGAGACAAACCGAATCATCCTTGAAGCCGCAACGCCGCGTTAGCAACTTCGGTCTGGTTGCGATTGCGACTCGTCCGCAGGAATTATCTCAGGTGGTTTAGCACCTTGAAAACAGAGCGAAGCAAAATACCAAGCATGCGATTGCTTGATGACAGTTGTGTTTGGATCGCCTGGGTCACTCGCTCTGTTCGGATTTCGTAACACTCTCACACGGAACAGTAGGTATTTACTTATAGCCTGAAATAAGTCATTGACATCGCTAAGTTCGGAGTTTATGCTGGCGCCGTTTTCTGGCGAGCGGAAGAGTGAAGCTTAGACCTAGCTTCACGTCCGAGGGGGCTTTCACTCGCCCTTCCCCGAACCCAAACAGAAAAAATTGTTCCAGTCGGCTTTTCGCCGACGAAAGCGTTATACATCGTCCTTGATGGGCGAGAACGTTGACTCTCGCTGTCCTCGCTTCTTCTCGGCGGTGCGTGTCTTGCTGTCGAGGAACGGTTCTCTTGCAGCAAGGTTTGAGGATTTGGGAAGCAAGTGTCGATTTGAGAAATTTATAAGCGTATGGCTTACTTAGCGCTCTTTGCCTTCATTTTCGCTCTGCTTGGCTTGGGTCTACTTGTGTCCTCTTTGACCTACCGAAGAGTACACGCGATGAGGGCTCGCAAAGTAGGAGTGCCCGAACCTGAGCTTATCGAGTCACCCCGGCTGTCATTCCTCCTTGGCACGCCTGTTATTTGGATCGGGGTGCTGCTAAGTCTTGTAGGAGTTGGCGGTGGAACCGCCGCCTATCAGTTCGGCCATGGGACAACCCCTTTCTCGCTATTCACCAAGACTGAGATCACGATTTCCGGCAAGATCACACTCTTGCCTTCCACGGGCATCGTCGATCTGACTCCAGACCAGCATCAGGCGATCCGTGACATAGTCATCCTCACGCGTTTCGACTCGACAGCATCCGCCTACCAGTATTTTGACGGGCAGGGTAATACCTACTGGACCGTTACGGGGGAACTAAAACCCTTTGAGGGCCGTGAGTATTTCGACGTCGACGCGGCTAGTCCGAAGAGAGAGGAAAGATGACGCTCAGCGGAACCATCAATATCACGGCGAACTGGGCACAGTTGGATCCGGACCGAGGCGAGGCAGTGCAAGGTACCGTTATCCTCATGCGGCCCCTGCCTTCTCCGGCAGATGATTCTGATCGGATTGACGCAGGCTATCAATTCTTCGATGGGCAGCAAGGAGCGCACTATACCCTCACTGGATGGCTGACCCAGTCGGGAGGTCTTAACTACCTCGTGGTGACACAAGCAGTGCAGGGGTGAATGGGAGCAGAATTCTATGGGACAACACCGGTTTGGCGTGGTTGTGCTAAGCCTAGCAACTGCGATTGGATTTGCTCAGGAGCCGCCGGCCCTTCCCGGGCCGCATATCGACGGGATCGAGTTGACGAGTCCGACCGTTGGGGCACAGATCACAGTGACCGGCACGAACTTTGGTGACAACCTGGGAATCCTTTGGATTGCCAACAGCCCGGCGAAAGTTACAGCATGGACTAATAGGCAGGTCGTGGGCATTGTGCCGCGGACGGCGATTTCCGGCGCCGTCTGGGTGGTTCGTCAGGACCCGCCTCCGGCAGCCACACCGTCCGCGGGTCCCGTATACATGTGGAGCAATGGCTTACAAACGGTCAAGCTGCTTTCTCCACAGTCAGAAGCCAAAGGCATCATCGTTCACGATGTAACCGTCTACGACAACTTTTTGCTACAGCAGATGCTCAATAACGACCGCACGCGGTTGACCGGATTGCAATTCATCGATCAGTCGAAGGTTGCCGGCAACATCGGTACAATCCAGGGCGCCTCCATGCAGCAATCCGGATTCTCCATGAGCGTGGGAGGGCCGCCCGTCCCTGGGGTTTCTTCCACAGTCAATTCCGGCAGCACGACGGCATCACAAACGCTGGGAACGAGCGCGCAGAACAATAGCGCGAGCGTTACGTACACGAGCACTTCTGGATCAACATCCACGGGAACCCCTCCATCCAGCCAACTCGAGATCACAGGCCCCACGAACCAAACGACGGCAACCACCAACAACCAGGCGGAATCCACCGGGCCAAGCACATCGACGACCTACACGTTGTCTCAGCCTAGCGCGCCTACGCCTGCCACTTCGCCGTCGACCTGGTACTCCGCCCCTTCGAGTTTCGCGCCCAGTGCCTCAAACATTCTGAATGAACAAATGCAGTTGAATTCCGAAGCCGCGGGCCTCGCGTTGATGATGGAGGGGCCGATGTCGGATCAGGCATACCCGATTCGGACACCTGACGGCCTTTCCGTTATGGTTCAGAAGCACCACATCACCTTGGGAGTCCCCATCACCATTCTGCCCTCCGGCGATGACAAAGACTCCGCGGCTGAAATCACCCTTACGATTAATCCAATCCCAGATGCAGTTTTGGATGGCGCGCCAAGAATCACCGCGATTCTTCCCGAAGATAAAACTTATAATGCAGCCACAATTAGCAATAAATCTGTGAACTTTGGTGCCGGCGTGGTCACTGGTGTTCTGACGGCTGGGGTCAACTGGCTATGGCAAAAACAGACGTACTACATCGTCCAGGCGCAGGACACGGTTGCGTTCCAACTTCCGCCCGATCCGTCCGCTCCCGAAAAACTCTCATTTGGATGGGATCTTCGTCCGGTTCTGGGAAACCCAACTGTTTCTTCAGGTAACCGCACCCTCTTTGTCCAGCTTGCCTTCACCCCGAAGCTCACTCAGGTCGCCAGCGCGGACGGCATCACAACCTGGGGAACTGCGAGCGTCAGCACGCGTTGGCGAAAAGTCGACAAGAAGTCTGGCCTTGTTTCAAGCGATTCCTTCGACGATTCGACCGCAACTCTCGTTTTTCCGATTCGTGATGTGAACCACGACGCGCAAATCTTGAACATCGCCGATCCGGTCGACAATGGCGACGGGACATTGAGCGTGCAGGTTAAAAGCAACTACTACTCGAGTTCAACATATATCCGTATAGGCACGACGGTGATCCCGCAGGGCGCTGCAAACGCAACATTCCTGCCGAACGAGATCGACTTCACGGTACCCGCAACTCTTCTGGCCACGCAAAAGGCCATGTTGTCCGATCCCACCGGCCTCTCCACTCCCCTTCAGGTTCCGCTGGTTACCGGAGTCGTCAGAAGTCACGTGCCATGCCTTGCGCTCTCCGGAATCAATGCTTCCGAGGAGAGCACGACTTCCGCAAAGATCGCAGTGACAGTCACTCTGCAGCCAGATTCACGCTGTATCGACGCCTTGAAAACTGCGGCGAATCAGAATCCAACAATTAGTGATCTTCCTCTCGTCGCGACAATTGGCAGCAAGGTATTTGGATACAAAGATGCCCCTATCGAAACAGCAGGAGTAGATGATCGCAACGAGACAATTACCTTCCACGCTTCTCCCGATCTGGTCCGCAGTGCGCGTTCGCTGACCGTCGAGCGACTGCTTTGGGGAGATTCCTTCAAAAGCACCTCAGCGCTTGGTTTGGTTCCGCTTCCCGCGATCGACAAAGCGACTGTGGTAAAGAAGAACAAGGACAACCTCGAGATCGCACTGATCGGAAGCAATCTGAAGCAGCTTACGGCGCCGGCAGGGATGGGGTTCCTCAAAGATGGCAAGACTTGTTCAAATGCCCTTTCGGGATTCCCGGATACGGATACCGGCCGAATGCTGTGTGTATCTGCAAGTCTGCTTCCCGACGTAACTCAAGCGGCGTTAACGAGTGCGTCAGGAGATCTCTTGCTCGTAGCTTTGCCCACGCCGGGAAAGCCCAAAGTGACCGGGCCGACTCTTGAGCCACAGGGAACTGTAGATGCTGGCGTGGCTGTCAATCTGACGATCAAGGGGACAAAGCTCGACGCGTTTGATCATGTCGAGATCGAAAAGAAGAAGGTTCCGGCGGAGTTGTCCGGCGACAAGAAGTCGATTCTGGTGCATCTCACCGCCGACCTCGTGAAGGCGCCAAAGATCGTTCTCGTCTTCTTTTTCAAAGGCTCAGACAATGTCTCTTACACTGTAAATGTCAACAAGAACTGACGCCCATCGGTTTCATCGGAAAGTGCGTATTGTGTGTGGCTAATCGTAGAGTCCGCGGAGCATTCCTAGTTGCTAGCTGCCCATCATTTGTTAGCTTTACTCTTCCTTGGGGTGCGGTCCGCGCCGAAGCCTTCCTTTTCCAACCGCGAAGCTTGATAGGTGCTTTCTTTGGCTGATCCGTACTGGGGTGTATTTGGATAGCGGCATATCCTGCGACCGCACTTCCAGAGGACTCGAAGAAAACTCCGATCGTATTTTGCAAAGTAGGTTTCGGCCGCCCAGCGATTGATAGCTTCGAAACCAGCCGGCTGGCTTCATCTGGCGTCTTCATGCCGCTTCGTTTTGCATCGATGATCGCCTTAACGGAATGGGTCATAGCGTCCGGCAGCGCTCTAATATAGGGACCAAAAATGAAATCCGGGCCGCTGGACTTATTGAAGGCATGGCCGATGCCGGGATAACCTGCGTTACAGGTTTCAAAAAGCTCCTTCACAAAACTCTGTCAAAGGAAGTCTTCGCCGGAAGGCGCTAAAGCGGCTCTTTCGCGATTGAACCGGCTGGTGTGTATGGCGCAACGCAGAATGCAGGATGCTAGATTATGGAGAAATCAACCAAAGCCCGACTCCACATGAAGCGATCGCCACTATAGCAACGAACACGAGCAAACCGAGTGAACGTTCGAAGATGCAAGCGCTCCTTCTGTCACTTGTTTCTTGCGAAGAGGCTCCACCGATTCCGAGCGCTTCGAAAGCCACCGCTCGCCATACGCCAGGACCGGACCAATAATCCATGTGTCCGCCCTTGCCAAGACAATATTGCACGGTACCGCTCTCTCCGATGTCCAGGCGTTTCCCGATGGGGTCGCTGCGCCGCCATAGGTTAACCCATCGGACATTCGCAGCGCAGATTGTGTCGGCTAGTTCGCGTGCCGAGGGTATCACTCTCCAAAATGCTCGGCCGATGTAGTTGAGAGGCGACCCAAGTGTCACCAAAACAACTTGATTCAGCCACGCCTCGCACGCCGACAACGAAGCAAGTGTCTGTGCAGCCGCGACAGTTCCGAGGCTGTGACCCACCAGAACAATCGTCGCATTTGGTGCTTGCGTATGAACCCATCGAATGTTCGCGGTCAGCGCCTCAATCAGGGATGTTCGGTGCTTCTGGTTGCCGCCGTAATGGAGAACATCAAACGCGAAGTCCAATAGCCAATGGAACCACATCAGCAGCACGCATAGGCCTATACAAACGGCCGCTAAGGTGAGCTTTGGCAAGAACTCTGGCCCGGTCACGACATCAACGACGCTGGGTTTGTAATTCGAAAGAGCTTTCATGAACCGTTCGCGATTGTTGAAAATGGAGTCCGAAGCTTCGAGGTCAGCAAGGGGGTCATCCTTTCGCACTTGATTCATGGGGCCGCCTGGGCTGCTCGGTGGCTTTATTGGCCCGCTGTTCTCTTTAGAGTGCCGTCCGCTCTTCAAACGGGGTTCGAAAGTTTCAGCTTTGCTGGCAGATACTTTTGGCACCCGCGGCTCCGGGGTAGTTCTCTCCATGGGGTCGTCCGTGTTCATCTCCTTCTCGACCGCTTTCAGAACTTCGGGTGGAATATGCGTCAGGGGTGATGCAAAAGGAGAATCAGCCAGCCGATATTGTTCGTTCGCGCGTATCGCCGAGTGCCTGGCAATGCGAACGATTGATATGCCTGGTATAGCGATCGCCAGGATGAGTGCCGCTAACGCCACACGCCAGCTTAGTGTCGGCGCGATAACCAAACAGCGCCCAACAATCAATGTCGAAATGATCCACAAGGCCACGACCAGCGCTGCAATCACAATCCAGAACCAGGTGCCCTCGACGAAGTAGAGCAAGGCAATAATAAGCAGCGGAGGCAATAGGAGGCTGAGCCAGGAGGGCCATTTGAATTGTTGCCTAGCCCGGTTCGGGCTCAGCAGAAAGACCACAAAGTTAAATACTGTCATCACTGCGTAGGCAATGAGTCTGTGCGTCCACGACCTGAGCCACTGATCCAGCCACTCGAGCGTTCCTCGGAAGACAAACGTGACGCTCGCAACGACTGCCAACGTAAGCAGGAGACCCGCACACAATTGCGCTATTGACGACAAACGAACCCGACGCTCCGCCCACGGGAGGGCCGCTACGAAGTGCGCGCCAACCGGCGTTTCGATAACAAGAGATTCCGCGTCCTTTTTCTTCGTAAGAGTCGGACAATCCTTGAGAACAGCGCGTTTTGAAATGCCACCCAACTCGGAACGGAGATAGCCGTCCGAGACGGACTTCAAGAGTCCTTTGCTGGTGGCATTGCCCACCCCATGAACAATTAACGTGATGCTGAGTGCGTTACTGACTTCAGTGGTTGGGGTTTCTGTCTGAGAGGGCGTCAGAGACAAAATCGGAAACTCATCCATGCGCGCGTCCTCGACGGGCCCGATCGGGACTAGTATAGAGCTTTCGTACTGGATAAGGCTTTCCCCAGGAGTGCGATTGATCCCACCGAAAGTTAAGACAACCCTGATTCGGAATTTCTACTTCGCTGAAGCCATGGCGATGTACGAGCTGTATTATGCGCCGCTCGTCTCAACGTACCCGCCGGCGCAGAAGGCCTTGACCGATCCTGGCCGGCAAGAAGACCGACCACCCACCTGGGTTCCGCTTGTATTTCACTGCACGGAATTGAATCGCCTAGAAGAAATCATCGCATCTGGCCAACTGAAACCGAACCAGCGTGGATTCGTTGCCTTTACGGAACTTCCCATTGGGGAACTCGATCGAATGCTTTTTCGCAAGCCGGGCGAACAACAGGTTGCCATAGGCTTCCCGCGCCGATACGTGCAATCACTTGGCCTCTCATCCGTGTGGTTCCTCAAGCACAACGCCGAACTACGCAAAATCGTTGACTTTTATAAGACTGTCGATGCAGATAGATATAAACAAATATCTCCCTTCATCGAGGAACTGGATGACGTTTCCTCGTTTCAAGAAGTTCGGGTCACGGTACCGCTCGATATCGGCGAGGCCGTTTGGATGCTCACAACCCTTCGAAACTCAGAAAACAAAACGCTGGAACTACCAGGAATTCACGATTTCGAGACTAAGAATGGAAAGATAGCGAAATCCTTTTGGCATCGAACGCATCAGACGGGAATTCTCGGAGAATGGCAGTTCACCGCCATAACGAAAGATGGAAGTGGTCGGGTAGAGGACTTCAAATTTCTGGGGGAGTACTACTGGCGCGAGCAGGTCATGAAACAACAAGAGATAGCTGTCCGACTGCCAGTAGACGAAAAACAGATTCTGTTCGAGAGCGTGCAATTGGCAAGGCGCAATTCCTATTCAGGGCCCTGGCGATTCGTCGATGTGGCCGGGATGATCGCTGGGCTTCTCCTAAGCGTCGGAGAAAATCTAGGAAAACTCTTGCCACATCGCTTGACGAAGGAGGTCGAGGCTTTGGCTTGGGTGGACTCAGACGACCGTCTCAATCGAAACCTAGAATCCTCGTCCTGATCGTCAGGCCCCGACGCTCCGAAAGCGGATGTTACGAAGTCACTGACTCAACCAATCAGCTTCATTTCCCCTCGAAGATCATGACTTGCATCGCCAGCCGTAGTCGTCCCCTTTCTGTAGCAAATTCTTGCCAACCTTGATGGTGAAAGATCTAGCCCTTGGCAAAAAGCTCGCAATTCTCTCGCATACGTTCGTAGAGGCCCGCAAAACCGATGCTTCGCGTCGCCTGTAGACTCTCAAGAACACTTTGTTTCGTTTGGCTGCTGTTCTCCCTCGTCGCCAACTTTACCTGGGCACAATCCGAAACTGCGACGGTTTCTGGTCAGGTCGTGGATCCGTCCGGACTGAACATAACGGGTGCCCAGGTAAAGCTTGTAGACATCGATCGTGACACTAGTACGCTCGTGACGACCAACACCTCTGGTCTGTACAACTTTCCAAGTGTCAAGCCTGGGCGTTACCGGATGCAAGTAACAGCCGCAGGCTTCAGGGTGGTCGATGTCACAGGCGTCACCGTAAACGTCCAGGATCATCTCGAACAGAATTTCAAGTTGGTCGTGGGCTCGATTTCCGAATCGATGACGGTGACGGCGGACGCCAACGACGTGGACACTACGGACGGAACCGTTAGCACAGTTGTCGACCGAAATTTCGCGGAAAATCTCCCAATGAATGGACGCAGCTTTCAGACGTTAATCCAGCTCACGCCCGGCGTCGTCGCTGTGCCAAGCAACTCCGAAGATAGTGGGCAATTCAGCGTGGACGGGCAGCGGGCAGCTTCCAACTATTGGATGGTCGACGGAGTGAGCGCCAACATCGGCATTGGGATGAGTTCAAGCTCGAGTCCTGGGAATGGCATGGGGGGCACGCTTGGCTCCTTTAGCGCTTCAGGCGGCACCAACAGTCTCGTTTCTGTGGATGCGATGCAGGAATTCCGAATCCAGACCTCCACATTCGCTCCGGAGTTCGGTCGTACACCGGGTGCACAGATCTCCATCGTCACGCGCGCAGGGACCAATGCATTTCACGGAACACTATTTGACTATTTGCGGAATGATGTCTTGGACGCAAACGATTGGTTTAATGGATACACGAACATCCCTGCGCTCTCGAAGGCTAAAGAGCGACAGAACGACTTTGGCGGGACCTTCAGCGGCCCCATTCTAGCGAACAGGACGTTCTTCTTCTTTTCCTACGAAGGACTTCGGCTACGTTTGCCAGAAACATCACTCAGTTTCGTTCCTTGCGACTCCAGCTGTGAAGTGGCGGGAAATGTGCGCACTGCGGCAGCGCCCCCGATGCAACCGTATCTAAACGCGTATCCGCTGCCGAATGGCCCGGAAATCTTGTGTAACCCAGCGAACGATCCAACGTGTCCACAGGCAGGGACAACTGGTGCCGCTCAGTTTAATGCCAGTTACTCCGACCCTTCTACTCTCGATGCCTATAGTCTTCGGATTGATCACAAACTGGCCGATAAGATCAACCTGTTCGGGCGCTACAATTACTCCCCATCACAGATTGTCCAGCGAGGGGGTGGACTGAACGATGCGCTCAGCGTTCTTCAAACGCTCCGCATAACTACACAGACGGAGACAGCCGGCGCTACCTGGTCCGCATCTCCAACATTTGTCAATGATTTGCGATTCAATTACAGCAGAGTGAATGCTGCCGGTGATTGGCATCTGGACAACTTCGCGGGAGCCATTCCTCTTCCGGCCCTTCCATTCCCAAGCGGTTTCGGCAGTCAGAATGGCTCTTTCGAGCTCTTTGTGAATTCTCTCGGGACCAATAGTGAGTTGACTGTCGGGCAGCAAAGCGAAAACGTCCAACGACAAATCAATCTCGTTGACAGTCTTTCGGTACAGAAGGGATCGCACAGCATAAAGCTCGGCGTGGATTATCGGCGCCTCTCGCCCCGCTACGCCCCTGCAGCATATCAACAGAGCTCTTTCTTCGCGGATGTGCCCTCTGCGGAATCTGGAAATAGTGAGTTTGGGACCGTAAGCTCCTCCGCTCAAATAACGCTCCTATTCCGCAATTTAGGCGCCTTTGTGCAAGACACGTGGCACGCGACCCCCCGCATGAACCTGACCTATGGCCTCCGATGGGATGTGGATTTTGCGCCGTCGTCCCTCAACGGACCGTCTATCCCGGCGATTACGGGCTATAACCTGACCAACTTTTCTCTGTTGGCCATCGCACCTCCTGGAACGCCCCCATTCAAGACGACATATGGGAATTTGGCGCCACGGCTGGGTGTGGCTTATCAGCTCTCTGAGAGTCAAGATTGGGGCACCGTGATTCGCGGTGGAGTTGGCGTCTTTTACGACCTCGTGAGTTCGGAGACCGGGACGATACTTGGCGTGGGAGACCCGCCTTTTGGAGCTACAAGCTACCCCGTCGGCACATTTCCCTTCGCGCCTACAGAAACTGTTCCTCCAGTGATCCCGCCCACAGGAACTCTCTCAAGTTTATATGCGTTCAATCCTCGACTTAAGCTGCCTTATACGGTGGAGTGGAACTTTGCGTTTGAGCAAACCTTGGGTAGGCAACAAACCCTCTCGACCTCATATATCGGCGCTGCTGGCAGACGCCTCGTGCAGACCAATGAGGTCATCGCGCCGCCGACGAACCCTGTTTTGTCTCCAGGTATTTTCATAGACAACACAGCGGTCTCCAATTACAACGCGCTCCAGATTCAATTCCAACGGCGTTTGTCTCATGGGCTTCAAGCGCTCGCTTCCTATACGTGGTCCCACTCGATTGACACGGGATCGGCTGGTTCAAACATCCTGGCATCCAATGGGGGCGTTCCGGGGAGTCCAAACGCAAACCGCGGTCCTTCAGACTTTGATATACGGAACGCGGCCTCTGCTGCCCTGACGTACAACATTCCATCATTGAGCAGTAACGGTCCGGCAAATGCAATCCTGCGCGGGTGGTCCACAGAGAACGTCATTCAAGCTCGAAGTGCTCCGCCCGTTGATATCTCTGATCAGAACTTTTTCTTTTTTAATGGCGGTATCTTTGCTGACATACGCCCTGATCTGGTTCCGGGACAACCCATCTATCTCTACGGATCGCGATATCCAGGAGGAAAGGCCTTTAACCCCGCCGCGTTCACGAACCCTCCGATTGATCCCAGCACGGGCGATCCTCTTCGGCAAGGTGACCTGTCCAGAAATCTTCTGAGAGGCTTCGGCATGGCGCAGTGGGATTTTGCGGTCCATCGCGATTTTCCTCTCCATGAATCGCTAAAATTGCAGTTCCGGGCGGAGATGTTCAACGTCCTGAACCATCCGAACTTTGGCCAACCCAGCGGCACGTTTGCCACGCCTCTTCCGCCATACTTCGGGCTGTCAACCCAGACACTAGCGCAAGGTCTTAACAATGGAAATCTAGGCGGAGGTGCGTTTAACCCCCTCTACCAGATGGGTGGACCGCGCTCTATCCAATTCGCTCTAAAGCTCATGTTCTAGAAACTCGCGCACCACGAGCCCCCAGCGAAACAATGATCCCAGTTCAACACGCGATGACGAATAGAAAATATTTGCTTCGGGCTCTATCTCTTGTTCTTCCACTGTTTCCTAAAGTCGCGCGCAAGCGAAAGTGCGTGCCATTGCACGGCATCCGATTCACTGTATGTTGGTGCGCAGTTTGGATGGTGGCCCTGGTGTGGGCACCGAACAGGTGCGTCCGAGCGCAGGAGATTTATGTGAGCCCCAGAGTTCCAATCAGTCCTGCGGACAACGACTGGAACAATTGGATAGTTATCGAGGCCGATCCAAACGACTGGCACCATTTGCTCGCTTGTGGCGACAAATGGTCTCCTCAAGCAAACTCTCTCTCTGGTTTCCTCTACGCTTCCTTCGATGGAGGCAGGAGTTGGCAGCTTGAAGTCGCTGACTCCTCGAGCGCCTGGGTAAGCGAAGAATCTTGTACTTTTGGGCCAGACGGGCGCGCTTACTTCATCGCCGACGCATCCAGGCTTATCGATGGCTTGACTCATCACGACCTCGGGGAAACCCACGTTTATAACTCGAAGGACGGCGGTCGTACTTGGGGCCCACCTGTGGTCTGGGATAAATGGACAGATCACAATGCCGTAGCCGTTGATAACACAGTCGGCCGACGCCGAGGAGCGGTCTATGTTTTCTATAACGCGTTTCGGGATGTGAAAACGGGACGCCTCG
>Ga0335072_10009331_pt1 | contig 14154 bp, 13 predicted proteins | sample Lox_Sample_21_FD_206725 | JGI IMG/M metagenome (GOLD analysis project Ga0335072, IMG submission 206725) | Soil microbial communities from Loxahatchee National Wildlife Refuge, Florida, United States - Lox_Sample_2.1 | ecosystem: Environmental > Terrestrial > Soil > Wetlands | place: USA...
CTGGCCAGCACCCCGCGGCGGAGGGTCTAGGCCCAGTGCGGGACGGGACCGACCCGGGGCCGCCGGCCCGGCTCCTGGCGCGGCAGTTCCTGGTTGGTCATCGGGACCGTCGGCAGCGGGTAGTTGGCCACCGCGTACTCGGCCTCGGCCAGGGTGTCAGCGGTACCGGGCAGTGACGGCGGGGACGGGACCGTCTCCGGGGTCTGGAACGCGTCGGTCAGGTCGCCGAACGTCTCACGGCGCCAGTCGCTGATGTTCGGCTCCTGGACGCCGGTCACCCGCTCGAGGAAGCGCAGCACGGACGTGTGGTCCGAGGCACCCGAGTAGACGTACCCGCCCGTCGTCCAGGGCGACACGATCAGGCACGGCACACGGAAGCCCGAGCCGATCGGCAGGTTGGAGCCGGGAGTCCAGCCGGTGTTGGACTCGATCGACACGTACTCGTCCGCCGTCCCGAGCGGCGGCGTGATCGGCGTGACGTGGTCGAAGAGGCCGTCGTTCTCGTCGTAGTTGAGGATGAAGACGGTCGACTCCCACATCTCCGGGTTGCTGGCGATGGCGGCGATCTTGGAGGCGAGGAAGTTGGCCCCCGCCGCCGGCAGGAACGCCGGGTGCTCAGAGTCGATGCTGGTCGGGATGATCCAGCTCACCGCGGGCAGGTTGCCCGCCTTGGCGTCCTCCTCGAACGCCTGGGTCGGGTCCGAGGCGGGCTGGCCGTTGTAGAGCGTGCTCACGCCGTTGCCGTAGATGTTCAGCGGCGAGTCGGCCGGGAGGTTCTGGAACTGGTCCATGTACTGCAGGGCGTTGCAGCCGAAGTTGTCGGCCTGCTGGTAGACCTTCCAGGTGACGCCGGCCGCCTGCAGTCGCTCGGCGTAGGTGGTCCAGGTGTAGTTGCCACCGCCGTTGTCGAGGGCAGGACCGCCATTCTCGCCGTTCGGATCGATGGTCCCGGTCATGTGCATGAGGCGGTTCGGGTCCGTCGGCCCCATCATCGAGCAGAAGTAGTTGTCGCAGATGGTGAAGGCGTCGGCCAGTGCGTACTGGAACGGCAGGTCGGACCGCTCGAAGTAGCCCATCGTGTAGGGGCCGGTGGTCGGGCCGTCGGCAGCCAGGTGGGCCTGCAGCCAGTTGTCCATCTGCCCGAAGTTCCACGCCGCGTGCTGGATCGACCAGGCGTGGCTCATCGACGGGATGGCCTCGGCCGCGGTGATCTTGGTGTTCAGCCGGTAGGGCAGCAGGAACCCGTCCGGGTTGGAGGCATCGGTCTGGTACCAGCGGGGGCGGCCGTTCGGCAGGGTGCCCACGGTGCGGTCGCCGAAGCCTCGCACCCCGCGCAGGGCGCCGAAGTAGTGGTCGAAGCTTCGGTTCTCCTGCATGACGATCACGACGTGCTTGACCTTGGACAGGTCGAAGGGGCCGGCCTTGCTGTTTGAGGCGAGCGCCGCGCGGACGCTGTCGGGCAGGGCCAGCAGTCCGGCGGCGGCCATGCCGCCAAGGAGCGCGCGGCGGCTGAAGCGTCCGTCGCCTGAGGGGGTGTCGGTCACGGGAAAAGCCTTTCTAGCCTGAAGTACGTGGTCGGAAGGTGACCGGCGCTCATGACGTCGCCGGGAGGCCCTTGATCTGGTCAAGAACGCCAGAGCGTGAGGTGACGTAGACATCCCCGGTCGAGCTGTCGACGGCGACGGACTCAGGCGTGTCGAGCTGGGCCGAGCTGGCCGGGCCGCCCTGGCCGCCGTTGCCCTCGCCGTTGCCGCCGGCCAGCGTGGAGATGACGCCGGCGGCGGACACCTCGCGCAGCGCGTTGTTGCCGGTGTCGGCGATGTACAGGTCGCCCGCGGCGTCGACTGCGACATCCGTCGGCGCGCTCAGCGTCGCGCTGGTCGCCTTGCCACCGTCACCGGAATCGCTGAACTTGGCGGCCTCACCCGCGACGGTCTTGATGATCCCCGCCGTGGTGATCTCCCTGATCACGCTGTTGCCGGTGTCGGCGATGAACAAGTCTCCCTTGGCGTCGGTCGACAGGCCCTGGGGGTGCTGCAGGAGCGCGTCGGCCGCCGGGCCTGTGTCGCCCGCGTACCCGCCGCCGAGCGGGCCGCCGCGCCGGTGGTCCCGGCCTGGGGCCGGGTCCCCGGCGATCGTGTAGATCTTCCCGTTCGGCGTGACCTCGCGGATCACATTGTTGACCGTGTCGGCGATGAACAGGTCACCGGCGGCGTTGACGGCCAGGCCCGAGGGATTGTCAAGGCGCGCGTTAACCGCCTGGCCGCCGTCACCCGAGTAGCCGGGCTGGCCGGTCCCCGCGACGGTGCGAATGATCCCGTTCGGCGTGACCTCGCGGACCATGTTGTTCTCGGTGTCGGCGATGAAGGTGTCGCCCTTGCCGTCGACGGCTACGGCGCTCGGCGTGTTAAGCGTGGCATTGGCGGCGGCGCCGCCGTTGCCCAGGTTGACTAGCTGCCCCCGCGAGTTGTAGCTCGTCACCCACTCGTTCTTGCCGGCGATCAGGGTGGCCGTGCCGGTCAGGGTCGGCGGGTTGGACACGACCGTGGCGCCCCAGGCGGTCACGTTGAGGTCGGACTGGTCGGGGCCATCGGGGGTGCGGATCTGCAGTGGCGTCCATGAGGTCTTGGCCGTGATGGAGACGCTGATGGTCTGCGGGGTGCCTGACAGCGTCACGGTCTGGGACGTCTGGTCCTCGTCGCCGTCGTAGAAGTCGAGGAAGACCTGGCCGTGGCCGGTCAGCGTGATCGACGCGGTGTAGTTGTCACCGGTGGTGAGGTTCGGTGCGATCTGAATCCACGACTCAGGCTCGGCGTCGCTCCACGTCCAGTTGATGGCGCTCTGGCCGCTGGCCGTGGTGGGGGTGACGGTGGAGTCCCCGGAGTTGGAGGCGTTCTGAACTCCGGACCAGCCGAGGGAGCCGGTATCGGGGCCGAGCACGTTCTCCGGGGTCCAGGTGGACGGCGCGGAGATCTCCCCAACCTGGTTGTCGTAGGTGTTGGCCACGTACAGGTCACCGGCCGGGTCGGTGGCAAGACCCTGGAGCTGGTTGAGGGCGACGTTGTTGGCCTTGCCGGTGAAGTTGATTACTCCGCCGCTGCCAGAGATCTGCGAGATGGTCGGGGAAGCGGCGCTCGGGGTGGCCTTGGCTTCAGCCATCGTGAGCGTGGCCGTGCGGACCTGGGCGTTCTTCGCCGCTGGGTCCGCTGCGGCCGGTTGGGATGGTGATGACGCGCCGTACGCCACGGCTGCGGCCGCGATGGCGGCGCTCAGGGCGGCAGCCGACGCGACCCCGACCGTAAGCGACTTTCGGGACATGGGGATACCTCTCTCCTCCAGCAAAGTGCAGCCGAAAACTTAGAGAAGCGGGATGGCCTGTCCATGGAACGGGGGTGATCAGTTGGGGTATTGCTCGAGAACGTTCGCCGACCCTAGTCATGGGTGCTTTCGCGCGTGGCAACGTGTTCCGTTTGGGCGGACTGTTATGTTCTATTGCGATTACCTAATGTTTACCGGCTGTCCGCTCACGCATCCGGCGGTGCTTACCATGGCGGCTCATCCTCGGTCTTGCCCCCTTACGGCCCGACATTGTGAGGTCGCGAAATGAGACTGCCCCGCTCCCGCACCGCCGTCGCTACCCTCGGCGGCCTAGCCGCCGCGCTGGCCCTCGCCGCCGCCACGGCCCTGGCCCCCGCCGCCCACGCGCAATCCCTCATCCAGCCCGAGTCCTCCTCCAGCATCGCCGGCTGGACCGAGACGGGCAGCTACCTCGAGAGCGCCCTGACCGCCGGAGAGGGCGTGGCCACCGTCGACCCGCCCGGCGGCACCCCTTACGAGCTCTACCGTGGCGTCGGATCGGTCCCCTTCGCCGAGCTCATCGCCGGCTGGACTCACATCGGTGACCCCGACTCGGCCGACGGCTACATCATCGACAACTTCCAGGGCTCAAGCAGTGGGAACAGCAAGATGTTCCTGCTCACGACGCCGTCGGGCGCCACCTACAAGTACACGCACACGCTGGTTTCCGGTGAGCTATACAACAACTCGTTCGACGCCATCTCGCCCGACACGCGGTGGATGGTCGCTGGCACCTGGGGCACCGAGAGCAGCCTGCAGATCTTCCCGACGCCGTACTTCAACAACCAGACCAGCCCCACCGGCGGGACGCTGAACCTGTCCGGCTACATCAACCTGAGCACCCCGGTCAACGACATCCAGGGCTGCGACTTCGTCACCGCGACCCAGCTGATCTGCGCCTCCGATGACAGCAGCGAGTCCATCTTCGCCAACCAGTTCCCGCTGATCGAGGTCACCCTGGCCGCTCCGCTGGACGGCAGCACCGTCACCGGCACGGTGACGGACCTCGGATCCATCCCGCAGAGCAGCGACTGCTCAGGAACCTTCGAGCCCGAGGGCGTGGACTACGACACCGCCACGGGCGTTCTCCGCGTCGAGATCACCCAGCCCAGCGTCTGTGAGGTCGCTACCACCGTCTACGAGTACCAGCAAGGCTAGACCAGCCTCGTGGCGGCCGGCCCTTCCCCGGCCGGCCGCCCCGCCTGCCCGCCCGGCTCGGCTCGCCCGCCCCGCCCGGCCCGGCCCGTTCGGCCCGGCCCGCGGTGGCTGGCGTGCTTCGTGTGGCTGGCTAGGCCAGTGTGGCGGGGTCCTCAGCTTGGGGGCTGGCGACGTTGAGATCGGCGACATCATCATCCGCCCCACTAGGCATTTCTAGTCACTTCCGCCGTGCTTAAAGAATTTTCTCGAAAGCTTTACCACGCTATAGCGTGGTAAAGCTTTCCGAACCGGAAAAGCATTCATAACCTGAGTCGCAATCGCCACGACAGTCACAGCACCGCAGTGATCGGCGACCAACTGGACGCCTGCGACGTCAATCAGGACTTCATTCCGCGCCAGATGCAATGATTGGGCATAGTCGTCCATATTCGCGCCTGGGGACGAGTACCATATGTCGCATGTCAGTAATGTCCGTCACCCAGTACGTCCTGTGCCGTCCTCGCGGTGCTGGGTATGATCGTGGTATGACCAGGAAGATAGGGGTCTCGCTTCGCGACGACCTCTATGAGTGGGCCGCACACGAGGTCGCCGAAGGCCGGGCCGAGTCCGTTTCCGCCCTAATCGCGCATGGCTTGGAGGTTCTCCGGTCGCGCTCGGAGTTGGCCGCGCTCGTTAGTGATCTCGAGGCGCAGATCGGTGAAGTCGACGACGAGACCAAGGCTCGTGCCGAGGATGCGCTGCGCGCGGCGGAAGAGGCGCAGCGCAGGCACTTGTCCAAGCGGACGGGGGCGTGAGGCGTGAAGGGCTACGTCTTCGATGCTGGTGCGCTGATCGCGCTAGAACGGAATTCCGCGTTCATGCTCACGATCCTCAAGCAGATTCGGGACGGAAGGGTCCAGGCTGTGCTCCCTAGAACGGTGATCGCCCAGGTCTGGCGAGCCACGCCAAGGCAAGCTAACGTCGCTCGCCTGATCAACAGCGGCATCCAGCACGACGGGGCTGTCATCATCGATGAGCTCACTGCGGAGCGCGCTCGGCAGATCGGCATCCGGATTGGCGCGGTTCACCACCCGGACATCGTCGATGTCCACGTGGCGCTAGCGGCCGTTGACCACGACCACGCCGTGCTGACGTCCGACGACGCCGACATCGCCAAGGTTAATTCCGGCCTGGTCCTCATCCACGTGTAGCCAGTCCGGTCGACACCGCCCCCGGCTCACGCGATCGGGTCACCTGGCGGGCGAGTGGCGCACGCCGCGTCGGTCAATGCGATCTTCGGGCATGAATGCTGCTAGAAAATGCTCATCCAATTCTGCTCCTGAGGTAGCAGTGAAACCGCAGGAGCAGGCCCGGAGATCCATTTCCTCGTGAACCCGGCCGTCGGGTCCGAGGCTGTCGTCCAGGACGAATACGGCGAGTAGGTGGTCGCTGACCTCCTCGTCCGCTAGACGCTCAAATCCGCACGCGCACTGTGTTGCCAGCATGACGATTATCCTTCCGTGAACTCGGATTGCCGAATGAACGCCCAGGTGACCTTTCCAGAGAATGGGTGCGGCGGGAAGTAGGAGCCCCACTCGGAACTGAGTGCGGCTACGATCTGCAGGCCCCGGCCGCTCTCGTCGTCGTGATCCGCCGACCGCCGCACGGGCACCCGCAGAACCGCGTCCCGAACGAGCACGCCCACCGTCGCATCCCCGCCAAGCAGCCAGACCTGGACCGGCGGGATGCCGCCGTCCCAGGTAGATTCCCTGGTAGCGGCCACGGCGTTGGCCGTCAGCTCGCTCGCGATCAAATCGGCCGCCTCAAGCAGGTGACCAAGGCCCCACCGGGGCAGCCGCTCCCGCAGCACCGCCCGCACCGTCGCGGGCGCGAAGTCATACGCGCCGACCTCAAGGAAGTCCCGCCGGTCAAAGCGCGCGAGCCACCGGCTTCCCTGGTCGGCCGGGTGCGGCGGAATGACCGGCACGGGAACAGGGGCCAGGGCACTCGGGATGACGACATTCATGACTGTCCCCTTAACGATGCTGCCCAATACCAGGGCATGATCGAATAGAGGGTCACGCAAAGCTGGCCTTTTTTCTGAAAGCCTGATGCGCGATCCGTGTTCCTGACCTTGACACGCGCGCCGCGGGTTACGCTAGCCCTATGCGGGTTCCTTGAATTATCTTGAAGTCGCGCCGGAGGCCTGAATGACCCAGAGCAGCAGTAACCCGGACCCGGAGAACACTCCAAGGGGCAAGCTGGCCCGGCACCTGCGGCAGGCCCGCCTGGACGCTGGCTTCACCACCCAGCCGCCCTTCGCGGCCAAGCTCAAGGTCTCTGTCTCTCTCGTCTCGATGATCGAGAACGGCAGGCACGTTCCCCCACGCGACCTCCTCGACCTCTGGCTCGACACCTGCGAGGTCCCCGAGCTGGTCCGCCCCTACATCATCGACTTCTGGACCTGCGCCAAGACCACCAGCACCGGCGTCCGCGAGTTCTTCCAGAAGTACTTCGACGCCGAGCAGCAGGCCGCGTTCCTCCGCCTGTGGGGCGTCCTGTTGATCCCCGGACCTCTGCAGACTCGGGAGTATGCACTCGGAATCTTCCTCAAAGGCGGCATGGCCGAGGACGAAGCCACCGAGCAAGTGGAGCTTCGGATGAGGCGACACGAGAAGATCGACGGACCCAATGCAGCACACGTGACCGCGCTAATCTTCGAAGCTGCGCTGCAGCGCATGATCGGGTCACCCGAGATCATGGTCGCTGAGCTTGAGTATCTGCTGGAACAGTCGGACCAGCGCAATGTCGTCCTTCAGGTCGTTCCGGACGATGGCAGCTTCTTCTCCGGCCTAGACGGGGAGTTCCAGATCGCGAGCGGTCCCGCTATCCCCGATACTGTGGTCGAGGTGACCGTGACGGACCACGTATCCGACGAGCCGGAGGCGGCAGCCAAGGTCATCGCCCTATTCGAGGAGATCCGCAGCTATGCCCTCAACGCGGTGGAGTCGCGGTCGCTCATAATGGAGGCCATCGAGTGGTGGAGCCAGCAGAAGTAAGCCCCGGCTGGCGCAAGTCCAGCTACAGCAACGGCGGCGCGTCCAACTGCGTCGAGGTCGGCGCGCTCCCGTGGCGCAAGTCCAGCTATAGCAACGGCAACGGCGGGCAGTGTGTCGAGGCCGCGAACGCTCCGGGCACGGTGCTGGTGCGGGACACTAAGGACAACGGGAGCGGGCCGGTCCTGCGGGTGACCGCCAGCGACTGGAGTCGCTTCACCGGCGGCCTGCGCTAGCGACCGGATAGTCCTCGGGGCCCCGGCTGGGGTCCTCGTGGCGCTCGAGGTCGTGAGTTGGGACGGTGGCTGATGCCCGTTCTGGCCAAGGGGACGGCGGGCGGCTTGCGCTCCTATGCTGGTGATTGTGCCGAGTTTTACGGCACGATCAACAGCGTGCGGCCTGGGTGGCGTTACTGGGTTGGGCATTGGTGGCAATGTGCTCAGGGTGGCTCAGAAGGTGAGCGGCGCTGGGCGGCAGCGCTGGAGCAGAAAAAGAGTCCGCCCGCCGGCGAGGTATCGGCGGGCGGACTCGGTAACCGGCCCGGGGGGGCAGGCCGGTCACCGCATAAGGGTCGGCAGCGTCAGCAGCTGCTCTGGTAGACGTCCTTCTTGATGCTGGCGGTGTTCATGTTCGCCTGGGTGATGGCGACAAGCGGGGTTCCGATGTTCGCGGTCACCGGCTTGCCGGTCAGCGCGTTGACGGCCTGCTCGACGCCGTCCTGGCCCTCAAGGTAGGGACTCTGCGCCACCGCGAGCTGGATGACGTTCTGCTGCAGCGCCTGCATCTGCTGGGGGTCCGCGTCGAACGTCGCGACCTTGACCTTGCCCGCCCGGCCGGCGTGCTGCACGCCGGTCGCCGCGCCCTGCGCGCTGAGCACGTTGGTGGCGAACACGCCGCTCAGGTTGGGGTGGGCGGTGATGTCGCCGGCGACCTGGCTGGCCGCGGTGGACGAGCTGTCATTGTCGTACTGGGTCGACAGCACGGTGATGTTCGGGTACTTCGCCTTCATCTCGTTGTCGAAGCCCTGGATGCGCTGGTCGGTCGTGCTGATGCCCGGGTTGACGTCGATGACGGCGACGGTGCCCTTGCCGCCGATCGCCGTGGCGAGGTTGTCGGCCGCGATCTGTCCGCCCTCGACGTTGTTTGAGGTGATGTGAGAGACGGCGATCGAGGGGTCGCTCGTCGTCGTGTCCACGAAGACGAGCTTCACGCCCTCGCCGGAGATGCGCGACAGCTCGGGGTTGAGCGCGGAGGAGTCAGTCGGGGCGACGATGAGGGCGTCCGGCTTGCTGACGGCCACGGCATTCAGGATGGGCGCCTGCTCGCTCGCGCTGAAGTCCGCGGGCCCGGTCACGGTCAGGTTCACGCCCAGCGCCTTGGCCTCAGCCTCGGCGCCGCACTCCATCGTCACGTAGAAGTCGTCGCTCTTGGTGCCGACCACGAGCTCGAGGTTCTTGCCGCTCGCACTCGAGCCGCTGCTGCTGCTACCACTGCCGCTGCTGCCGCTGCTTGAGCTTGAACTGCTGCTGCAGCCCGCCGCCACCATGGTGACGGCCGCTGCCGCGGCAATCCCGGCGGCCAGAGCGGTATAGCTTCTAGACATTCACTCCTCCTGGAGGGTAGAGACGCGTCGTCGCGATTACCGAGGGATTAGGCACGTTCACGCAGCCGTCGCCGGATCTGGTCCAGGTAGACGGCGGCGCCAAGCACGAGCCCGGTGAGGATGTACTGCCAGTACTGGTTGACGCCGACGATGACCAGGCCGGCTGCGAGGAGTTCGGGGATGAAGACGCCAATGAACGTCCCCAGCATCGAGCCGCGACCGCCGAACAGGCTGGCCCCGCCGATCACCACCGCGGTGATCACCACGAGGTTGTCTTCCGAGTGCCCGGAGATCGTGGTGGTGGTGTAGTAGGCGAGGTTCATGATCCCGGCCAGGCCGGCCATCAGGCCGCTGAGTGCGTAGATCTTGACCAGGTGCCAGTCGACGTTGATGCCGACCCGGGCTGCCGCCTCCGGGTTGGAGCCGATCGCGTAGGTGTAGCGGCCGAACCGGGTGTAGGCGAGGATGGCGCCGAAGACGAGCGTGACCAGGAACGAGATGATGATCTGCCAGGACACGCCGCCCAGGCTGCCCTGCCCGATGGAGGAGAACAGGGTGTTTGGCACCGAGCGCAGGTCGGTGCCGCCGGTGATCAGGTAGGAGATGCCCTCGGCGACGCCCAGTCCCATGAGGGTGGCGATCAGCGGGGGAATCTTGAGCTTGGCGACCGCGAACCCCTGCAGCGCGCCGAAGGCCGCGCCCGTGGCCATCCCGAGGATCGCCCCGATCCAGATCGTTCCAACGCCGGCATTGGTGGCCCCGTTGTGCAGGTAGTACTCGCCCGCCACCACGCCGGTGAGCACGAGCACGAAGCCGACGGACAGGTCGATGCCGGCCGTGAGGATCACGAACGTCTCGCCGATCGCCATCACCAGCAGTGGTGCCGTGGTCTCGGCGGTCAGCGAGAAGTTGTTGAGGGTGAGGAACTTGCCGGGAGCCTCGATGGTGAAGATCACCACGATGATGATCAGGGCGACGAACACCCAGGTCTCGCCCGCGGCCAGCGTGCGACGGGTGAGCGTGCGCAGCTCGGCCCGGCCGCTGCGGGGCGAGGTCAGCAGTCCGCTGTCACGCGTGCTCGTGGCGTCGGTACCGCCGGTCCCCTTGGTACCGGTGCTCATGACGCCCCCTGTTCGTTGCCGTTGACCGCGGCCTGTCCGGTGGCGCTGGTCTCTGTTGTGGTCTCTTCAGTGGTCAGCGCGCCGGTCATGGCGCCGACGAGTTGCTCGACCGAGGCCTCAGAGGCCTTGAACCTGGCCACCCGGTGGCCCATCCTCAGCACCTCGACGCGGTCGGCGACCGCGAGCACCTCAGGCATGTTGTGGCTGATCAGGACGACCGCGATGCCGCGGTCCCTGACCCGGCGGATGTTGTCGAGCACGCGCTCGCGCTGGACGACGCCGAGGGCCGCAGTGGGCTCGTCCATGAAGATGATCTTGCTGGCGTAAGCCACCGCCCGGGCGACCGCGACTGACTGCCGCTGGCCGCCTGAGAGCGTCACGACCGGGGCGGTCACGTCCTTGAGCTGCACGCCGAGGTCGGCGAACGCGGCGACGGCGCGCCTGCGCATCTCCCCCCTGTTCATTACGTGCAGCGGCTTGAGTACGCCCAGCGGGCCGGACCGGTAGATCTCCCGGCCGAGGTGCAGGTTAGCCGCCGCGTCCAGGTCGGGAGCGAGGGCCAGGTCCTGGTAGACCGTTTCAATGCCATGGCGCCGGGCGTCCAGCGGGCTGTTCATCGTGACCGGGGTGCCGTTGACGCGGATCTGGCCCGAGTCCGCCCTGATCGCGCCGGACAGCGCCTTCACCAGCGTGCTCTTGCCCGCGCCGTTGTCACCTATCAGCGCTGTGACCTCACCGGGGTAGGCGCTGAAGTTTGCCCCGTCGAGTGCCAGCACGCTGCCGTAATGCTTGGTCAGCTCGCTGGCTTCTAGGTAGGGCGTGGAGGCCTCCGTCACCGTTTGACTCCTCCGCGTTGAGATCCTTTGGTAACGTTCACTTTGATGCGTCCCCGATTGTCTGTCTATGCTTGTCAGCCTGTCAAGACTTCATCCCAAGATGAGACCGAAGTCGTTGTTAAGCAGGCCGGATCCCCGTCTGGGCCGGAATCGGTAGCCCGCTCGGTAGTCGTGGTAACGTTCGCATAGACATGCGAGGATTGCGATGAACACGCCCCCAGAGGACAGAACCGGCGCCGGAGCGGCTGCGCGGCCGACGATCCGGGACGTGGCCCGGCTAGCCGGGGTCAGCCCGATGACGGTCTCGCGGGTCATCAATGGCGGCCAGTCGGTGCAACCGGAGACGGCGGCCAAGGTAGACCGGGCCATCCGCAAGCTCGGCTACCAGCGCAACGACGCCGCAAGGAACCTGCGCATGCGCGGCAACCTCACGCTGACCATCGGGCTGCTCGTCGACGACATCGCCAACCCCTTCTTCTCCGCGCTCGCCCGCGCGGTCGAGGATTCCGCGCGCCTGCATGACTACCTGGTGCTCATCGGCAGCTCGCAGAACAGCCTTGAGCGAGAGCGTGAGGTGATCTCGGCGTTCTGCTCGCGTCAGGTCGACGGCCTCATTGTGGTGCCGTCCATGGGCAGCCACCGGTTCCTTGCCGCCCAGATCGACCGGGGCACCAAGGTCGTGTGCGTGGACCGGCCCGCCGCGGGGCTCGCGGTCGACACGGTCCTCGTCGACAACCGGCCGGCCGCGCATCAGGCCGTCATCCGCCTGCTCGAGCAGGGACACCGGCGGATCGGCTTCCTCGGGGATGACCAGGACATCTGGCCGGTCAGGGAACGCTACGAGGGCTACCTGTCCGCCTTCGCCGACGCCGGGGCGTCGCCCGACCCGCTGCTCGTTCGGCACGGACTGCGCAGCCGTCAGGCCGCCGCGGTGGCCGCCGCCGAGCTGGCCGCGCTGCCCGCGCAGGCCCGGCCAACCGCGCTGTTCACTGCCAATGACCTCGTAACGATGGGGGTCATCGACAGCGGCATGCACGCACAGCTCGCGCTGGTCGGCTTCGACGACTTCGCGCTGGCCGACAAGCTGACCCCGCCGATATCCCTCGTCGCGCAGGACCCTGACGTTATCGGCACGACCGCGGCTACCCGGCTGTTCGCGCGCATCAACGGCGACGTCACGCCGCCGCGTGAGCTGATCCTGCGGACGAGGTTCGTCTCCCGCGGATCCGAAGAGGTCAGCCCCCCGTCGACTACAGACCGCATCACGACATGACTAATAATAATTGGACAGATCGTCTTGACGCCTTCTGCCTGAACTACCCAAGATGGGCATGAAGAGTTGCTGACATCGTTGTCATCGACGGTTATGGACCCGGGAAGGCCCCCCAGCTCCCGGTCCTGAAGTCTGCCCGCCTCGGCGGACGACGTCTCCGCGGTGACGACGTGCTCCCCCGAGGAGGTCCCAACGTTGAGACGTATTCGAGAGTCAGGCATTCGTCGGCTATCGGCGGTGCTGATCCTGGCGGCGGCGGGCGCGCTGTCGCTGAGCGGGATCGCCAGTGCCGCCACCCCGAGTCCAAGCGCGTCCGCGACACCCAGCCCAAGCGCATCGGCCGGGCCGTCCGCGGCCGTCTCGCCAAGCAGCAGCGCGGGCGCCAAGAAGGGCATCACCTGCTCGGTGACGACCAGTGGGCACCTGGCCAACTGCCAGAAGCCCGTCACCGCGACCAAGCTCCCGGCCGGTGCCCGCAACAAGGGCATCATGGGGCAGCCAACCTCCGACCTGGCCAGCCTGGTCGACACGCGGACCTGGACGACCGGCGGCGGTAACACCTTCCCCGGTGCCGACGTGCCCTACGGCATGGTTCAGTGGTCCCCGGACACGATGCCCAACCGCAACGCCGGTGGCGGTTACGGCTACACCGACACCACGCTGACCGGCTATGCCCTGACGCACATCTCCGGGCCAGGCTGCGGCGCGGCCGGCGACGTGCCGATCCTGCCGATCACCGGGGCTCTCCCGTCCGGCAACCCGAACAACGTGACCACCCCGCTGACCCACACTGGTGAGGTCGCGCAGGCGGGCTACTACTCCGCGCAGAGCAACGGCTCGACCGACCCGATCACGTCCGAGTTCACCGCCACCCAGCACAGCTCGATGGGCCAGTTCACGTTCCCGACCGGGAGCGACGCCGGCTTCGACATCAAGCTGCAGGACAGCCAGACCACCGTCACTTCGGACACCGCCCAGATTGTCGGCAACGACGAGGTCCAGGGCTCGGTGACCACTGGTGACTTCTGCGGTGAGGGCACCAACGACGGCCAGTCGCAGCTGTACAAGGTCTACTTCGACATCAAGTTCAACCAGCCGTTCACCTCGTCGCAGGTGATCACGGCCTCCGGGCAGACCAGCCCGCAGGCGGTCTACGTCGACTTCGGCACGTCCACCCCGGTCGTCCAGGCCAAGGTCGGCATCTCGTTCGTGAGCACCGCCAACGCGGCGCTCAACTGGCAGACCGAGAACCCAGGCTGGAACTTCGGCGCGGTCAAGGCCACGGCCCAGAGCACCTGGGACAAGCTGCTCGGCAAGATCAAGGTGTCCGGTGGCTCGTACTCCAAGACCCAGGAGTTCTACAGCCTGCTGTACAAGGACTTCCTCGACCCGCAGGTCACCAGCGACGTCAACGGGCAGTTCATGGGGGCCGACGAGAAGGTCCACACGCTGGCCGCCGGGCAGAAGGCCCAGTACGGGGTTTACTCCGGCTGGGACATCTACCACACGCTGGCCCAGCTGCAGGCCATGCTCGACCCGTCGGCCGCGTCGGACCAGGCGCAGTCACAGGTCAACTACTACTCGGAGGACAAGATCCTCCAGCAGTGGGGCTACTACGAGAAGAACAACTACGTGATGGTCGGCGACCCTGAGGACGCGATCATCGCCGACTACTACGCGTTCGGCGGGCGCAACTTCGACACCAGCCAGGCCCTGACCGACATGCTCACCCAGGCCACCACGACCAATGACGTGCGGCCCGGCGAGGGAC
>Ga0335072_10009332_pt1 | contig 14153 bp, 10 predicted proteins | sample Lox_Sample_21_FD_206725 | JGI IMG/M metagenome (GOLD analysis project Ga0335072, IMG submission 206725) | Soil microbial communities from Loxahatchee National Wildlife Refuge, Florida, United States - Lox_Sample_2.1 | ecosystem: Environmental > Terrestrial > Soil > Wetlands | place: USA...
GCCCGCGCCCGGATTGCCCAGGACTACCCGCCGGGCGCCGGTAATCGTGATCCGCAGCCAGCTGGTCCGGCCGGGCGCCACGTGCAGCGGCTGGACCGCACCCGTCGCCGCGACCGAGGTGGTGGCGCTGCCCGCCGCGGTGGACACCCGGAGCACGCTGGCCATCTCCCGGTCCGTGCTGTCGTCGAGCAGCCGGATCCCGACGCTGGCCGGCAGGTCCAGCGAACCCGAGAAGTTGATCTGGATCCACTGCCCCACCGGCGTCAGCTCGTTGCCTTCGGCCCAGGCCGTCGCCGGGTTGCCGTCGAACGCGTTGACCGGGTCGTCCTGCGGGGTGTCGGCGATCCAGGAACCGTAGGAGGACACCGTCACGCTGGCCGCGCCGGACAGCACGGCCACCGTCTGGTGCCCGGCGGCCGGCACCGGGAGCAACTGCCGGGGCGGCCCGCCCGCCCGGCCCAGCTGGCCGGCCCCGGCCGGATTGGTCTCGGTCGCGGTGTAGGTGTACGAGACGTTGGAGTTGACCAGGCCGAACAGCGTGTCGGCCCGCCGCTGCCCGTCGGTGACCGCCCGCTGCGCGGGCGTGGACGCCACGGGGTCTCCGGCGATGATCGCGGGCTGGCCGACCCCGAGCAGGCCCTGCCCGGTGAGCTGCAGGAGCGAGTCCGGCCCGCCGTTGACCAGCATGGTCTGGCTGACCGGCAGGGTGCTCACCGGGCTCGGGGCCCCGGTCGACCCGGCCGGGGCGTACACCTCGACCGCCGGGTAGCTGGGCAGCACCGACTGCTGGATGCGGGTCGCCTTGGGTTCGATCTGCGCGCCGCCGATGGGCGGCCCGAACGAGGCCACCCGCGTGTACCCGGACAGGGCCAGGGTCTGGTGCACGAGCACCGCGGCGGTGTAGCCCACCTGCCGCGGGTCCAGGTCGTTCCGCACCACGATGTAGCGGACCCCGGCCCGCTGCAGGTAGCCGGCCAGGCCGGGTACCTGCTCCCCGGACTCGATCGCGTTCTCCGCCGTGCTCAGCAGGATCTGCGATCCGGCGCCGCCGTAGGGCACCAGGCCGAGTTCGGCCCACGGCGACGTGGCCAGCGCCACCAGCGGGTCGTCGATCGGATCCCCCCACAGGTAGTCGCCGTGCGCGTCCGCGGGCACCACCAGCGCGGTGTTCCGCGGCGAATGGTCGGCCAGGAACGCGGCGGCCTGATACCAGTACCGCGGCACCGCGGCGAACGAGCCGGGGTTCAGCACCTGGCCGGCCAGGTACGGCAGCATGAGCCCGATCAGCACCAGGCCGACCACCGCGCACTTCTCCAGGGCAAACACCCGCTGCAAGCGACGGGCTGAGCCGGGCGAGCTCGCCAGCCAGGTCGCGGCCGCGTGCGCCAGCCCGAGCGCCAGCGCCGCCGCGATGACCGGTTCCAGCTTGTACACGTTGCGGAACGGGGCGAGCGTGCCGTCCAGCAGGTGATCGACCAGTCCATGGAACGGGCCGCCGAGCGAGCCGCCGTAACCGGCCAGCGCGACGGCGGCCGCGAGGCCGGTCGACAGCCGCAGCCAGGTCGCATAGGGCATGCTCCGCAGCGCCAGCCCGTACAGGCCGCAGCCGGCCGCGATGGCGGCGGCGACGATGGCCATGGGGGTGCTCACCAGGTCCCAGCCCGCCGGCAGCCACGGCGTGCCGAGGTTGAGGTAGGCGGTCCAGTTGCCCGCGCCGCGCAGCGCGGCCGCAGCCGACATGGTGCCGGTGGTGGTGGGCGCCTGCTCGATGTAGGGCAGGAAGTTGAACGCGTACTTGCCCTGCAGCAGCAGCGGCAGCATCCACCACGCGGTGGCCAGGACCACCGCGCCCGCCCAGCACAGGGCCAGCGCGACCAGCCGCCGCCCGCGGGCGTAGGTCAGGATGAACAGCCCCGGCAGCAACAGCGCGTCGATGGTCACGGTGGCGTTCACCCCGGACATGCACAGCACCACGGCCCCGGACCGGGCCGCGGGCCCGACCACACCGCGAACGCCCGAACCGCGGACGGCGACGACCAGCGGCAGCACCGCCCACGGCGCGAGCATCCCCGGCAGCGCCGCCGACGAGGTGGACCCGATCACGATGGTGAACGTCGGCCACAGCGCGAACACCAGCCCGGCCAGGAAGCGCGAGGCCGGCGAGCCGATGCCGAGCGCGTCGGCCAGCTTGACCAGCCCGCCGAAGCCGACCGCGATGATCAGCGACAGCCACAGCCGCTCGATCAGCCAGACCGGCAGGTGCGCCAGCTGGCCGGCCAGGTAGAACGGCGCCATCGGCACGGCGTAGCCGATCGCCTGGTTGTTCAGCGCGCCGAACGTGTTCAGCGGATCCATCAGGTGCCACAAGCTGGCGTAGTAACCCCAGGCGTTCAGGTCCACGCTGAGCTTGGTGTCGAAGAACATCCGGCCCGGGTCGTTCGCCACCAGGACCACGAAGGCACCCAGCCACACCCAGGCCGACCAGCGCAGCACCGGGCGTGACGCCGGCGAGCCCGCGCGGAGCCCGGCGAGGCGAGCCTCCTGCCCGGCCAGGCGAGCGGCGGTCATCCGACGCGCCGCATGATCAGCATGAGGTTCCAGGTGGCGACCTCACGCAGGCCCGGCAGCCGGACCAGGAAGCCGCACCAGCGCGGGTAGTACCGGGGCCGCGCGGCCACGATGGTGACGTCCGGCCGGGCCCGCAGGGCCCGCAGCGTCGGCCCGATGTGCACCGCGTACAGGTTGACCCCGAGGTGATGCTTGGGCTCGCCGCGATGGCGCCGGGCGTACCGGCGTTCGGCGTATCCCCAGCCCAGGTAGTGCCAGGGCGACATCTCGTGCCCGCCCCACGGCGAGTACCAGTTGCAGAACGACAGGTACACCAGCCCGCCCGGCCGGGTCACCCGGATCATCTCCTCGATCAGCCCCATCGGATCGGGGACGTGCTCGAGCACGTTCGAGGAGAACGTCACGTCGGCGCCGCCGTCGCGCACGGGCAGCCAGTAGCCGTCCGCGACCACCGCGCCGGCCGGTGCGGCCGTCCGCAGGTACAGTTCGGCCAGATCGGGTTCGAACAGGTAGCAGTGCGCGCCGCGGGCCCGGAACGCGGCGGTGAACCAGCCGCCCCCGCCGCCCACGTCGACCACCGTCCGCCCGGCCAGCCCGCCGTGCTCGGCCACCTGCCGCACCGCGTCCTCGGCCAGGCTCGCGTAGAACGTCTCGGGGTCGGCCTGCTCGGCCAGGAACAAGCGGAACAGCCGGACCGACCGGAGCAGGCCGGAGCGGGCCGCCGGGTCGGTACCGTGGCGGCGAATCGGTGCCAGCAGGCTCATTCAGGTCCTCAAAACTGGCGCCAGGCCGGAGCACGACCAGGCGGCCCGGGACCGGCCTGGCAGCAGAGCAGTTAGCGTCAGTATGGTAGCGGGTGTCGGCCGCCGTAGCCGAGGTGCGGCCATTCCCCGGCCGCGACGGCTCCTGGACCACCGGGCCACGTGGCTCCTTGACTACCGGCCAGTAGCCACCGAATAATGCTGCAATCTTCACCGAAGCGACGCGCAGGATCGTGTTCATCGCCTGGCGGGATCTGGCCAGCCCGCTGGCCGGAGGATCCGAGGTGCTGGTCGACCAGCTGGCCACCGGACTGCTGGCCCGCGGCCATCAGGTCACCCTGCTGTGCGGCGGTCCGGTCGCCGAACGGCCGTATCGCGTCCAGCGCATCGGCGGCACCTACTCCCAGTTCCTCCGCGCGCCGCTGGCCTACCTGCGCGGCTTCCGGGATGCCGACCTGATCGTCGAGGTCTGCAACGGGATGCCGTTCCTCGTACCGCTGTGGTCCAGGCGGCCGGTGATCTGCCTGGTGAACCACGTCCACACCGAGCTGTGGCCGATCCGGTTCCGCCCGCCGATCTCCACCGTGGGCCGGCGCATCGAGAACACGGTCATGCCCCGGGTGCACCGCGACAACCTGTTCCTGACCGTGTCCACCTCCACCGCGGAGTCACTGGAGCGGATGGGAGTGGGCGCCGACCGGATCCGGCAGATCTGCAACGGCGTCGTGCGGCCCGACCCGCCGGCCCCGCGCTCGCCGGACCCGCTGTTCCTCGCGTTCGGCCGGCTCGCCGACTACAAACGCCTCGACCTGGTGCTGCGGCTGTGGGACCGGGTCCGGCACGTGACCGGCGGGAAGCTGGTCATCGCCGGGGACGGACCGGAGCGGGCGCGGCTGGAGGCGCTGGCCGGACCCGGCGTGGTATTCACCGGCCGGGTGACGGAGGACGAAAAGCACCGCCTGCTCTGCGAGGCGTGGCTGCTGGTGCACCCGGCGCTGATCGAGGGCTGGGGCATCGTGGTGTCCGAGGCGGCCATCCGCGGCACCCCGGCGGTAGCATTCGACGTGCCGGGGCTGCGTGACTCGGTAGTACACGGCGAGACCGGGATGCTGGTGCGGACCGAGGGCCAGTTCGCGTCGGCCTGGGCCTCGCTGGCCATCGATGGCCGGCGGCGCGAGGCGCTCGGCCGGGCGGCCCGGACCCGGGCCCTGCAGCTGCACTGGTCGGCCGCGGTCGAAGGGTTCGCCGAGGTGGCCGCCGAGGCCATCAAGCGCGACGCCGCCAGGCAGAACGACAAGCAAGAAGCCAAGCGAGCGCGGAGGGAGCCATCATGGCGGTAACCTCCCCGGCCAACCCGCTCCGGGCGTTCTACGAGAATCCCGAGACCCCGCTCAGCTCCGGCCCGGACCGCGCCCGGCGCCAGGCCCGGATGCTGACCGGGATCCTGCGGAACGCGCACCGTCCGGCGGTGATCCTCGACGTGGGCTGCGGCGACGGCTCCGCGCTCGCGGCTGCGAAAGAGCACAATCCGGCCCACCGGTTCGCCGGGATCGACTGGTCCGCCGACGCGCTGCGGCAGGCCAGGGCCCACGGCCTCACCGTGCTGCGCGGCAGCGTAGACCCGCGCCTGCCGGTCGCGGACGGCGCCGCCGACGTGGTGATCATGAGCGAGCTGATCGAGCACCTGGTCGACCCCGACGGGGCGGTCGCCGAGGTCCGGCGGGTCCTGAGGCCCGGCGGCGACCTGCTGCTGTCCACGCCGAACCTGGCCGCCTGGTACAACCGGGGCCTGCTCGCGGCCGGGATCCAGCCGGTCTTCTCCGAGGTGAGCCTGACCGGGGTGTTCGGCCGGCCGGGCCACATCGTGGCCGGTCACCTGCGCCTGTTCACCCGGCGGGCGCTGACCGAGTTCCTGACCGCCAGCGGGTTCCGTTGCCTGACGGTGGCCGGCGCACGCTACCACGATGTGCCAAAACCGCTCCGACCACTCGACCGGGCCTTCTGCCGGTGGCCGTCGGCTGCGTCCATCCTGCTGGTGCAGGCCCGGAAGGAATGATTCCGCCGATGGCGCGGGTGTCTGACCCCGGAACCGACGCGGACAAGGCCCCTGCCCGCCGGCGCAGGCGCGGACTGGAGCTTGGCGGCCTGGTCATCGGGATCGTCGCCGGGGTGAGCATCGCGCTGGCCTGGCTGATCCCGGCGCGGGACCACCCGTCCGGCCCGGTCGCGCCGAGCACCCACGCGCCCGTACTGGTACCAAGTTCAGCAGGGCCACCACACGATTCAGCGGGGCAACCGGACCCTGCCGCGCTGGACGGGGAGTGGATCGCCTACTCCGATCATTCCACCTGCGCCGACTGGGCCGGCGGCGACGGCGTCTCGGCGATCCGCCTCAACGACACCCAGCTCGCCTGGTTCTTCTCCGATACATTCATCGGCCCGGCCGGGCCTACCATCGGTTTCTCGCACCTCAGCGGGTTCGTGCACAACGCGGTGGTCGTCCAGACCACGACCGGGCGGGGCAGCACGTTCGTCACCATGACGGGCGGCGGAGCCTGCACCGGCCCCGGCGGTCCCGGCAACGCGGCCTCGGTGGTGGGGGCATCGTCGACGCTGCCCGTCGGGGAGTCCGACCGGTACTGGGACGAGGACGGCATCGAGATCGGCGGGACGGTCGTCAAGTTCTACGACCACTACCTGGCCCGCCGCTTTCCGTTCGTCCCGGTCGGAACGGTGATCGCCACCTTCCCGGCCGGCCAGCTCAGCTCGGCCGGCCACGGAAACCAGTACGGTGCGGTCGCCCGGCCAGGCCTGGTCCCGCTGCCGTCTTACACCCCGCCGTCCGGCGGCTCCCCGATCCTGTGGGGCGCCGCGCTGCTGCGGGCCGGGAACACCGTGTACGTCTACGGCACGCAGAGTCCGAACGTGCAGGTCCCGGGCGGCCGGCTCTACCTGGCGCGGGTCCCGGCGTCGCAACTGACCACGTTCTCCGCGTGGCGGTTCTACACGGGCGCCGGCACGTGGGCGGCCGGACAGCGCAATGCCGAGCCGGTGCAACCGCCGGGCAGCGACCTCAGCGTGCCGTCCGGGTTCAGCGTGGTCCAGGTGGGGCGCCGCTACTGGCTGATCGAGGGCGGGGTGACGACCGGCGGACCGGATATCGATGCCTATCCGGCCAGCGCGCCGTGGGGTCCGTTCGACTTCGGCGCCGGGAGGCTGCTGTACCGGGACCCGACCATCGGGCTGCAGGCCGCGGATGACTACCGGATCCTGTACGAGGCGCGGGTCGAGCCTGCGCTTTCCACCCGCGACACGTTGGTGATCAGCTACAACGTCAACTCCGAGGCGGTCACCACGGGCTGCCTGCCGATGTCGCAGTTCACCAATACGGTCACACTGCCCCGGTTCATCGCCGTTCCGCTGGCGGCATTCGGCGATGACCCGGGCGCGCCCGGCAGCCAGGCATGGAGCGGACCGCAGGACGATCCGCGGATCGTGCCGCGGGACCCGTCGCAATGGTTCGACGCCTGGGATTATCCGGGTACCGGCTGTCCGCCGGTGCCCGGCCTGGCGTCGGTGCAAGCCAGGCCGGGCACCGGTAAGGTCGCGTTGAGCTGGCCCGATGCTGGCCTCGGCATCCACTATCGCGTCTACCTGCACGGGCCGGGCGAGCCAGGCGGTACCCCCGTGGCCACCGCATACGCCGACGGCGCCACCATCACCGGGCTGCAGCCAGGCCGCTACCAGGCCAAGGTGGTGCCGGTCAACTTCAAAAAGAAGACCGGGCCGGCCGCCGAGGTAACGTTCGCCATCCCCTGACCCGGCTGCTGTTACGCTCCAATGAATCCAGCCTGAAGGAGAAGTGTCGTGGTCCGGGTGATCGTCGCCGTTGTTGCCGGTATCGCGATCGCTATCGGCGGGACCGTTCTCGTGGTGAACGTGCTCACCAGCCACGGCAACAGCACGCCCAGCAACTCCTCGACCTACAACTACGGCTCCCGGTGACCGGCCCGTCGCTCGAGTAGAACGTGTTGCAGTCTGGGCGCCGCGGCCCCGGACCCCTCAGCGCAGCAGCAGCCGGACGGCCAGCTCGAGGTGATGGCTGACGTCGTCGGCCGAAGCCCGCCGGGTCACCCAGGCGACCAGGTTGGACAGCCAGACGTCGCCGATGACCCGGGCGATCGCGATCTCGTCCGCGGACGGCTCACCCTCGTGCATGGCCCTGGTGAACATCTGCTCGGTCAGCCGCGCCACGGCGTTGACCTCGGTGGCCGCGCTGGGGTCGGCGAACATGAAGGCCCGGGTCATGGCCTCGATGATCATCGGCTCGCGCTGCATGGACCGGGTGGTGCGGTCCAGCACGTACATCACCCGGTCGGTCGGGGTCTCGCCCGGGATCGGCCGCCGGCCCAGGCGCTCCTGGTACCGCTCGAACTCCCGGGCCAGCGCGGACACCAGTAGGTGGATCTTGGACGGGAAGTACCGGTACAGCGTGCCCAGGGCCACGTCCGCCCGCTCGGCCACGGCCCGCATCTGCACCGCCTCGTAGCCGCCCTTGGAGGCCAGGGCCAGGGTGGCGTCCAGAATCCGCCGGTGCCGGTCGCGCTGGGCCGCCGAACCCAGCTCGGCTTCAGCCGCGGCATTAGGCGGCGCGCTGCCGCGCGTTCTCGTGTTCGCCATCGAGGCCCCTCCTGCTCCTGGGAGCGGCCCACCGCCTGGCCAGGCCCGGTAACGCGTTTCGCTCCGCTAACCATTTTACCAGCCCGGCGGCCGTCATCCCTGGTCGCGACTTAGTGAAACGTGTTCTAATTATGCCGTGCCGATCGCCCGGATCGATGAGGCCGTACCCGAGCTGCCGGCCTCGGACCTGCCAGATTTTTATGCCGAACGGGCCGGCCTGCACGCGGCCACGTCCATGCCCATCGCCGCCCTCGGCGAGCGCGGCGCCGAACGCTCCTGCGGCCTGCCCCGATGATGGACTTCACCCCCGCCGACAGCCAGCAGGCGGTGGCCGCCCTGGCCGCCGAGGTCCTCACCGAACCCGATCCCTGGAAGGCTCTGGCCCAGGCCGGCCTGCTCGACGCCTCCTGCCTCGGCCTGCTCGATATCGCCACCCTGCTCACCGAGATCGGCAGGCGCGCCCCCTCCCTCAAGGCCCACGCCACCTTGATGACCGGCGCCCTGCCCCTGGCCCGGTGGGGCTGCCGCCCCGACCTGCTGCCCGCCGTCGCCTCGGGCGAACTGCTCCTGTCCGCCGCCATCCGCGAGCCCTCCGGCGCCCCGGCCACCACCGTCACCGGCGGCACGATCACCGGCACCAAGGTGGGCGTCCCCTACGCCGCGCAAGCCCATCTCCTGCTCGTCCCCGCCTCGTCGGGCGTCGCCCTGGTCGACCCGGCCGGGGCCACGCTGATCCCGACACCGAGTTCGTCCGGCGAGCCCGAGTACACCGTGCGCCTGGACCAGGCGCCCATCGGCGGGATACTCGGCGGCCCCGAGTGCGTCCGGGACCTGGACCAGCTATCCGTGGCCGGGGCGTGCGCGCTGGCCGACGGGGCGGTGGCCGGGGCGCTGGCCCTGACCCGGGATCACGTGGCCACCCGGCAGCAGTTCGGGCGGCCGCTGGCCGCGTTCCAGGCCGTGTCCCAGCAGATCGCCGACGTGTACATCGCGTCCCGCACCATGCACCTGGCCACCCTGTCCGCGTGCTGGCGGCTGGACGCTGGTCTGGGCGCAGCGGAAGACCTCGGGGTGGCGGGATACTGGTGCGCGGAGCAGGCCCCACGGTCCGTTCGGACATGTCATCACCTGCACGGCGGGATCGGGATGGACGCGACCTATCCCTTGCACCGGTTTTCCTCCCTGGTCGCCGACCTGGTGCGGTACCTGGGCGGCGCGGAGTACCGGCTGGAGCGGCAGGCATGTTCCTCGACCTGACCCCGGACCAGCGCGCGCTGCAGGCCGAACTGCGCGGCTACTTCGCCGGCCTGATGACCCCCGCCGAACGGGCCGAACTGCTCACCGAGCGGCACGGCGCGGTCTACCGCGAGGTGGTGCGCCGGATGGGCCGCGCCGGGTGGCTCGGCGTGGGCTGGCCGGTGCGCTGGGGCGGCCGCGGGTTCGGCCAGGTGGAGCAGCAGATCTTCGCCGACGAGGCGGCCCGGGCCGACGTGCCGCTGCCCGCGGTCACGCTGCAGACCGTCGGCCCCACGCTGACCGAGCACGGCACACCGTGGCAGCGGGACTTCTTCCTGCCCGCGATCCTGGCCGGCCAGGTGCACTTCGCCATCGGCTACACCGAGCCGGAGGCCGGCACCGACCTGGCCTCGCTGCGGACCCGGGCCGTCCGCGACGGCGAGGAGTACGTGGTCGACGGGCAGAAGATCTTCACCACCGGCGCCCACGCCGCCGACTACGTCTGGCTGGCCTGCCGCACCAACCCCGACGGCCCGAAGCACCAGGGGATCACCATCCTCATCGTGGACACCGCCGACCCCGGTTTCTCCTGGACCCCGGTCATCACCCACGACGGTGCCCACCACGTCAACGCGACCTACTACGCCGGCGTCCGGGTCCCGGCCCGGATGCGGGTCGGCGCCGAGAACGAGGGCTGGCGGCTGATCACCACCCAGCTCAACCACGAGCGGGTCATGCTCGGCCCGGCCGGCCGGATCGCCGCCCTGCACGACCGGGTCCGCGCCTGGGCCGCCGGACGCGGCTGGCTCGACCAGCCCGACGTCCGCCGCGCGCTGGCCCGGGCCGCCACCGTCATGCGGGTCAACGAGCTGCTCAACTGGCAGGTCGCGTCCTCGCCGGTGCTCGACGTGGCCGACGCGTCCGCCACCAAGGTGTTCTCCTCCGAGCAGCTCCAGGTCCTCGGCCAGGAGCTGGCCGAGCTGGTCGGCCGCCACGGCGACCCCGCCGACCCGGCCACGGCGGACCTGATGACCTGGCTGGACGTCCAGCTCAAGCGCAACACCGTGCTCACCTTCGGCGGCGGCGTCAACGAGGTCCAGCGCGAGCTCATCGCCACCGCCGGCCTCGGCCTGCCCCGGGCGCCGCGATGAGCGAGGCCGCCATCACCGAGACCGCCGCCCGGGTGATGGCGGCGGGGGAGAGCCAGCCCCGCCTGGCCCGCGACCCGGTCAACCTGCCCATGATCCGCAACTGGCTCGAGGCCCTCGGCGGACCCGGGCCCGCCGACCCGGATACTGCCCCGCCCGCCATGATCCAGGTCTGGACCATGCCCGGCCTGCACGGCGTCCGCGCCGACGACGACCCGCTGGGCCAGATGTCGCAGGTCCTGGACCAGGCCGGCTACACCTCGGTGGTCGCCACCAACTGCGACCAGGCCTACCGCCGCTACCTCAAGCTCGGCGAGCAGCTGTCCGTCCGGGCCCGCCTCCTCGACGTCACCGGCCCCAAGCACACCGCCCTGGGCGACGGCTGGTTCGTCACCACCCGCAGCACCTGGTTCTCGGCCGCCGAACCGGTCGCCACCATGGACTTCCGCATCCTCAAATTCCGCCCCGCCCCGCCTGGCAACCCCGTCGGCACCACAGACACCAGTAGCCCCATGCGTCCGCAGATCAACCAGGACACGGCCTTTTTCTGGGACGGCGCCCTGGCCGGCGAGCTGCGTATCCAGCGCTGTGCGGGCTGCGGCGCGCTGCGCCACCCGCCCGGCCCGATGTGCCCGGCCTGCGGCACGCCCGGCGACGGCGGGTACGTGGTCGCGGCCGGAACCGGCGAGGTGTTCAGCTACGTCGTCCATCACCACCCGCCGGTGCCGGGCAAGAAGCTGCCGCTGGTCGTCGCGCTGGTCCAGCTGCCCGAGGGGGTGCGGATCGTGGGCGAGATGCCCGGCGTCGACCCCGGCCGGGTACGGGTCGGGCTGCCGGTGCGGGCGACGTTCCTCCGGGTCGACGACGACCTGGACCCCTTGGCCCTGCCCGCCTGGCGGCCGGCCGAGGGCCTGCTTCCGGACCGGGTGATCGACGTGACGCCCACGTTCGTGATCTCCTCGGCCCTGGCCACCCGGGACTTCCAGGACGTGCACCACGACCGGGACCGCGCCGTGGCCCGAGGGGCCAGGGACATCTTCCTCAACATCCTGACCACCACCGGGCTGGTCCAGCGCTACGTGGGCGACTGGGCGCCGGACGCGGTGGTCCGGGCCATCTCCATCCGGCTGGGCGTGCCCTGCCACGCCGGCGACACGCTCACCCTCACCGGGCAGGTCACCGCGTCGCAGGGCACCGAGCAGGTGATCGCGGTGACCGGCCGGTGCGGCCTGGGCGACCACGTCACCGGCACGGTCCGGATCGAGCGCCCCCGATGATGAACCCGATGATGAACACCGCGATCGCCGGCCTCGGGGCGACCGAGTTCTCCAAGGACTCCGGCCGCAGCGAGCTGCGGCTGGCCGCCGAGGCGGTGCGGGCCGCGCTGGACGACGCCGCGCTGCGCCCGGCCGACGTGGACGGCCTGGTCACCTTCACCATGGACAGCAACGCCGAGATCGCAGTCGCCCGCGAGCTCGGCCTGCCGGCGCTGCGCTTCTTCGGCACGATCGGCTACGGCGGCGGCGCCGCCTGCGCCACCGTGCAGCACGCGGCGATGGCCGTGGCCACCGGCATCGCCGAGGTGGTGGTGTGCTACCGCGCGCTGAACGAGCGTTCCGGCCGCCGCTTCGGCCGGGTCGTGGCGGGCGCGGCGAGCACCCCGACCAGCTACGGCCTGGACAACGCCTGGCACTACCCGATGGGCCTGGCCACCCCGGCCGCGGACGTGGCCATGGCCGCCCGGCGCTACATGCACGCCTACGGCGCGACCAGCGAGGACTTCGGCCGGGTCACGGTCGCGGACCGGCGGCACGCCGCCACCAACCCGCACGCCTGGTTCTACCAGCGCCCGGTCACGCTGGCCGAGCACCAGGCCTCCCGCTGGATCGTCGAGCCGCTGCGGCTGCTTGACTGCTGCCAGGAGAGCGACGGCGCCGTCGCGGTCGTGGTCACCAGCGCGGACCGGGCCCGCCACCTGCCGCACCGGCCCGCGGTGATCGCCGCCGCGGCCCAGGGCGCGGGCCCCGGCCAGTTCACCATGACCAGCTACTACCGCGACGACCTGACCGGCCTGCCCGAGCTGGGCGTGGTCGCCGGGCAGCTGTGGCAGCAGGCCGGGATCGGCCCGGCCGAGGTGCGCACCGCCGTGCTGTACGACCACTTCACCCCCTACGTGCTCATGCAGCTGGAGGAGCTCGGCTTCTGTCCCCGCGGGCAGGCCCGGGACTTCATCGCCGGCGGCGCGATCGAACTGGGCGGCCGCCTGCCGCTCAACCCGCACGGCGGCCAGCTCGGCGAGGCCTACATCCACGGCATGAACGGCATCGCCGAGGCGGTCCGCCAGGTCCGCGGCACCGCGGTCAACCAGGTCCCCGGCGACGGCCCCGTCCTGGTCACGGCCGGCACCGGCGTCCCGACCAGCGGCCTGATCCTCACTCCGCCATAGCGCGGGCGGCGATGTAGCCGAACGTCATGGCCGGCCCGATCGTCGCCCCGGCCCCGGCGTAGCTGTGGCCCATCACCGACGCGCTGGCGTTGCCCGCGGCGTACAGCCCGGGGATCACGGTGCCGTCCTCGCGCAGCACCCGGGCGCGTTCGTCGGTGCGCAGCCCGCCCTTGGTGCCCAGGTCGCCGGGCACCAGCCTGGCCGCGTAGAACGGCGGCCGGGTCAGCGGGGCCAGGTTGGGGTTGGGCCGGACGCGCGGGTCGCCGTAGTACCGGTCGTACGCCGAGTCGCCCCGGCCGAACTCCTCGTCCCGCCCGGCCGCGGCGAACTCGTTGAACCTGGTCACGGTCTTGACCAGGCCGTCGGCGTCGACCCCGGCGGCCCGGGCCAGCCCGGCCAGGTCCCCGGCGCGGACCAGCGCCCCGGCCTCGTACCAGCGGCGGGGCAGCGCCCGGTGCGGCGGCAGGCCGGCGAACACGTACCGGTCGCGGTAGCGCTGGTCGAAGACCAGCCAGGCCGGGATGTGCGGGTTGTCCGGCGTGTTCCCGTCGTACATGGCGTGCACGGCGTCGACGTAGGGGGCCGACTCGTTGACGAACCGCTGGCCCGCGCCGTTGACCAGCAGGCAGCCGGGCAGGCTGCGTTCGGCCAGGCAGAAGTAGGGCCCGCCGCGCAGCGGGATCGACGGTCCCCACCAGGCGTCGTCCATCAGCGCGACGGCCGCGCCCAGGTCCTGGCCCGCGCGGATCCCGTCGCCGGTGTTGCCGGGCGCGCCGGTCGTCCACTGCGCGCCGGCCGGCTCGCGCTGGTAGCGGCGGCGCATCTCCTCGTTGCGCTCGAAACCCCCGGTCGCGATCAGCACCCCGCGCCGGGCCCGGACCAGGACCGGCTGGCCGTCCCGCGTAGCGTGCACCCCGGTCACCCGGCCGTCCCGGACCTCCAGCCCGGTCAGCGGGGTATCCAGCCACACCGGCACGCCACTGGCCATCAGCCCCGCCCGCAGGCCCGCGGCCAGCGCCTGGCCGAGGGTGAGGATCCGGCGCCCGCGCAGCCGGGCCCGCGCGGCCCGCGCCGCGACCCGGGCCCCGGCCGTGACCGCCCGCGGATGGCGCGGCCCCAGGCTCAGCCAGCGGTACTCGGCCTGGGTGATGGCCACCGGCGCGGGCAGGTAGGGCCGGGCCAGGTGCTCCAGTTCGGCGCCGAGCTTGCGGCTGTCGAACGGCACCGGCTCGAGGCTGCGCCCCCCGGCCAGCCCGCCGGGCGCCTCGGGGTAGTAGTCGGCGTAGCCGGGCACCCAGGCCAGCCGCAGCGGCG
>Ga0335072_10009333_pt1 | contig 14153 bp, 8 predicted proteins | sample Lox_Sample_21_FD_206725 | JGI IMG/M metagenome (GOLD analysis project Ga0335072, IMG submission 206725) | Soil microbial communities from Loxahatchee National Wildlife Refuge, Florida, United States - Lox_Sample_2.1 | ecosystem: Environmental > Terrestrial > Soil > Wetlands | place: USA: Florida...
CGTAAATAATCGGCACTTCCGAGCGCCGCGCCTGCTTTGCCGACTCATGCGCAATACGCCGCCACCGCTCCGCGCGTTTCCCTGCCGCCTGTGCCAGATGTTTCTCGGACCTGCGCGCGATCACCGGCGCAATACCGGCAACACCCAGTTCGGTCGCCTTCTCAATCGCCCACTCCATGTGGTCGAACTTGTAAATCGCGGTCACCAGCGTTACCGGCAAAGCGGGATCGGCCTCAAGCTCGGCCAGCAGGTTGAACCGCACCTCGCTCTGTTCGCCGGCCAGCTTTACCGCGGCCACTTCAGCGTGAAACACATGCCCGCCGGCGATTACTTCAGTCTGCATCCCCGCCTGCGCGCGCAATACGCGCGCCATGTGCTCGGCCTGCGCGCCCACCATCGTGGCCGTCGCTTCATCCCAATGCTCGGCAATCCATCTTCGCCGCGTCATTCCTGTCGATCCTCACTTAGAGCAAGCTCTCACCGAAGTGTAAATCTTCTCGCAGAAACACTGAGGGGGACGCTTTTTGCGTCCCCCTCAGTGTTGCCTTTTTTGGGTTGGTGTTCCGCTACTTCTTCTTCGCGGCTTTCTTCGCGGCCTTCTTCGCCGGCTTCTTCGCGGCTGCCTTCTTGGCTGCTTTCTTGGTTGCCATTTGCCTATTCTCCCTTTTCGATGGGTTGCATCGATGTCTGCAATGAATACATTGCAGTTGATGAATGTATAGAATTGCGCGGCATCGATGTCAAGAGAAAAACGACTTATGAGTGGAAAAATCGTCAACAATTTTTTCCGGCCCCTTTAGCCCTTCCATTCCGATTCGCGACTCTCAACCACCCTTCAACGCCGCGAACTCATTTCTTGCGCGCATCGGCAGCGCTATCTCTTACCAAGTCATGCAGCATTCCGGCATCGCACTGCAGCATTCAACTGTCGAGATGCGGGCGCCGAAACCGCAGTATCGATATGCGCGAAGGCCGCATGAACACTGGTGATTCCTGCGTTCGCATCGGATCGCGCGGGGAGCGCATCAGCACTCAATCACGTTGAGCGCAAGCCCCGCCAGGCTCGTCTCTTTGTAGCGCGACTGCATATCGAGCCCGGTCAGATACATGGTCCTGATGACCTGGTCGAGCGAAACCTTGTGCTCTTCGCTCTCGTTCATGGCGATGCGTGTCGCATGCACCGCCTTGGCCGCTCCCATCGCATTGCGCTCGATGCATGGGATCTGCACCAGTCCGCCGATCGGGTCGCAGGTCATGCCCAGGTTATGCTCCATCGCAACTTCGGCCGCATGCTCAATCTGGCCGTTTGTTCCGCCCAGCGCTGCTGCAAGCCCGCCCGCAGCCATCGAGCACGCCACGCCTACTTCGCCCTGGCATCCGACCTCAGCGCCGCTGATCGACGCATTTTCCTTGTACAGAATCCCGATTGCGGCCGAGGTCAGGAAGAAACGCTCTATACCTTCGTGATTGGCGCCTTCAATGAAATGCTCGTAGTACCGCGCAACTGCGGGCACCACTCCCGCCGCACCATTCGTGGGCGCCGTCACCACGCGCCCTCCGGCGGCGTTCTCCTCGTTCACCGACATGGCATACACCGTCACCCAGTCGAGCGGCGCCAGCGGATCGCCCTTCGCGCCCGCCGCTTCCTTCGCACGCAGCCGCTCGACGAGCCCGTGCGCTCTGCGCCGCACATTCAGCCCGCCCGGCAGGATTCCCTCGGTCGCCATCCCGCGCTCGATGCATCCTTTCATCGTGGCCCAGATGACATCGATGCCCGCGCTCACTTGTTCAGCCGAAGCGTCTCCGCCCTTGCCGCCCAGAAGCGCGCGCTCATTCGCCATCATCAGCTCGGCAATCGTCATTCCATTGGCTTCGGCAGTCGCCAGCAATTCGGCCGCGCTGTGAAATGGATAAGGAACTTGGCTTCCGACCTGCGCTGCCGCCTGTGCGTCCGCTCCATCCTCCACAATGAATCCGCCGCCCACTGAAAAGAATGTCTGCTGCTTCGCCACCGCGCCCGCAGCGTCGAACGCCGTGAACCTTACCCCATTGGGATGTTGCGTCTTCGCTCCCGGCGGAAACATGGTGTCGCGATGAAAGAACAGGTCGCGCGATTCGTCAAAGCCAAGCTCGCGTGTGCCGGCCAGCTTCATCCTGCGCTCGTTTCGTATTGCCGCAACGGTTCCCTCAATCGCCGCCGGATCGATGGTTGCAGGTTCATTGCCCGCCAGGCCCAGCAGCACCGCGCGATCGGTCGCGTGTCCCAGCCCGGTCAGCGCCAGCGATCCGTACAGATCCACCTGAATGCGCGCCACGCGCTCCAGCTCCCCGCGGGTCGCAAGTCCCTGCGCAAACCGGCAGGCCGCGCGCATTGGGCCCATGGTATGCGAACTCGATGGACCCACTCCAATTTTGTAGAGATCAAATAATCCTGTCGCCAAAGTTTTACACCTGCACTGGATTGGATGCGTTGACGCCGAGCGTCGCCGCCATCTGGTTTATCAGCTCGTCGCCGATTACGAATCCGAGAAGAATGAATTCCCTGGTCCTGCCGTTAGAGAGTTTCACGTTGATGCGGCCCGAATGAAGAATCCCGCCCACGCCCCATTTCTGTCGTTCGTTGTACTCCACCGTTGTAATCGCTGACCTCTCGATGAAAAACCCGCCACGCAAGCGCGACAGCTTTTCGATCGCTTGCCGGTCGCGCATGAACTCATCGTCCTTCAGCATCTCCTGGTAGGGCTCGTAAAAAGTCCTGTCCACGTTGGTAACTGCGCCTTGAGCCTTCCACCCGTAAATTCCTTCTGGAGCGACGAACACCACAAAAGTGCGGTTCAGGATCAGCCAGTAATACTCCATGGCGACGAAGCCTGAAAGCGGCGGCTCCCGAAGGTCAGACGGCAGCGGCTCCGCATCCAAAGCATCCAACACCGGCTGAAATCGACTAGCGGCGATCCATGACCAGATGAAGAAAACGCAAAAAAACAAAACCGAAAAGACCAGCGAAACCTTGAGCCCGAGCACCCAATTGAATTGGAACTTCGCACCAAAAAGGACTTCGACGAGCGGCCGAAGGAACGCCGCGGCCATAATTGCAATGAATATGACCAGCGCGACGCGGGTTGAACCCCTGGCGCATTGGGCAATCCTTGAGCGATCCACCATCGAGTAGATTTAACCGCACCGCTTCCAAACTTGTCCAACGCGGTTTGTGCAGCGACTTGCGTCACATACCGTTATGGCGTCAAGAATGGTACACTCCGAGCAATCTTCTTGAATCATGCTTTTCAAGGCTCTCAGCGCCGCGGTCTACGGAATAGACGCCAACCTCATCGAAGTCGAAGTCGACTATAGCGGCGCTGTTTGCGATCAGGACCACTTCCACACCGTCGGCCTTCCCGATGCAGCCGTGCGCGAGAGCCGCGACCGCGTCCGCGCCGCGATCAAGAACTCGGGCTACCTCATTCCGCCCACCTTCATCACCATCAACCTTGCACCGGCCGATCTCAAGAAAGAAGGCTCGGGCTTCGATCTGCCCATTGCCGTCGGCATCCTCGGCGCCTACGGCGCGTTGCGCGTCAGCGATCTCAGCCAGTTTCTCTTTGTCGGCGAACTCGGCCTCGACGGCAGCCTTCGTTCCATCCCCGGCGTGCTGCCCATGGCCGTCATGGCGCGCGAAAAAAATATTCCCAACCTCGTCCTTCCCGTGGCCAACGCATCCGAGGCCGCAGTCGTCGATGGCGTCAATGTCTATCCCGTCACCTCGCTTCTCGACGTGCTCGAACTTCTCAACTCCTCCGTCGTCGGTCACATTCAGCGCGAGCCATTCCGTGTCTCCACTGAAAAACTTCTCGGCGAACTCGAGCACTTCAGCGTCGACTTCAGCGACGTGCGCGGCCAGCAGACCGCCAAGCGCGCGCTTGAAGTGGCCGCGGCCGGCAGCCACAACATCCTCATGATCGGGCCGCCTGGCTCGGGCAAGACCATGCTGGCCAAGCGCCTGCCGTCCATCCTCGCGCCGCTCACCTTCGACGAAGCTCTCGAAACCACCAAGATTCACTCCGTCGCCGGCGTTCTCAACGGAGAAGGCCTGGTCACCCAGCGCCCCTTTCGCTCGCCGCACCACACCATCTCAGACGCCGGTCTCATCGGCGGCGGCGTCGTGCCGCGTCCCGGCGAGGTCTCGCTCGCCCACAACGGCCTGCTCTTCCTCGACGAGCTTCCCGAGTTTCCCCGCAACGTTCTCGAAGTGATGCGCCAGCCCCTCGAAGATCACACCGTCACCATCGCCCGCGCCTCCATGTCGCTCAGCTTTCCGGCGCGCTTCATGCTCGCCGCCGCCATGAACCCATGCCCCTGCGGCTACTTCAACGACAAATCGCGCGAGTGCCTTTGCACTCCGCCCATGATCCAGCGCTACGTGTCAAAAATCTCCGGGCCCCTGCTCGACCGCATCGATATCCATATCGAAGTGCCGGCCGTTCATTATAAGGAGCTGCGCGGCGGCGCAGCGGCCGAGGGCTCAGCCCAGATTCGCGCGCGGGTCATGGCCGCCCGCGAGCGACAGCAGCAGCGCTTCTCCAAGGCCAGAGAAAAAATCTATTCGAACAACCAGATGACCACCCGCCAGATCCGCACCTACTGTGAATTGGGCGCCGACTCCGAGCGCCTGCTCGAGCGCGCCATGCAACAACAGGGCCTGACCGCCCGCGCCCACGACCGCATTCTCAAGGTCGCCCGCACCATCGCCGACCTCGAGGGCGCCGAACAGTTGGCCGTCCCCCATCTCGCCGAAGCCATCCAATACCGGACGCTGGACCGCAGCTATTGGAGTTGATCGCAGTTATTGGAGTCGACCGCAGATGCTGGGCCTGAACCGCAATCCACCCTGTGGATTTCTTTCCCATCGCCGGTCCTCAGTCGCCCCCGCGAGCTTCTCGAAGGCTGGCAAACTCATCCTCGGAGTTGACTGTCGCGGTACATTTTCCAACTTCAGATTCCGGCGGCGCCCGATCACCGGGAGCTTTCCTCCAATTTTCCGCCTCTCTAAAACCGCCGAAATTCGAAAGTATCGCATTTATATTCAATAGTTTATCGAAAAGACACGAGACGCCGTCCTTGGCATCGTCTTGACGGCGAAGATCACCGAAAAAACTGTTGACCCATCCTCGATCTCGTTATAAAGTCAAATGAGCCATCCAAAAGGGCAGGCTGTGTTTGTGCGAATTTTGCGCGCCCCTCAGTGATTTCCTGCATCCAATTTGAGCGAGGGCTCAGAAGTAGATGTCCCGGTGCGTTTAAGCCGCCGGAATTGGAAATCGCGGGCACGCTCGTCCCCCATGCTGGTAACTGCGTTCCTTTGGGTAGATGGCTCAGTTTCATAAAGTGCGACTCGGTGGCAAGATTTTGAACTAGGGCCGCACCAACTGCGTCTAATGATTGGCAGCATTTTGTTTCTTGGGATCCATGGTTTTGGATTCCGCGCTGCACCGGCGGCGCCAAGTAGTTCCGTCCGGGCAGGTTTCTTAGAAGGAGATTTGGCAATATGCGTTCTGATTTAGTATTTGGGGCACTCTCTCATGTGTCCAACCGGTACCAGCTTTGTCAGCTGGCGAGCAAGGCAACTCGGATGCTTCATAAGCCCAACACCCGGCTGCAGGACACCACGAACGAGGTCCTCTGCCGCTTCCACAACACCAATCCCGGGTCGGCGGAACACCTCCACGAGTCCCAGGTTTCGCAGCCTGTGGAAAGGCGTCGCGCAGCCTAGCGGCACCTCTCTTCCGGGCTGGCTGTTCCAGCGCATCGGTTTATAGTTTCAAATTGACGATCGTTTCTCTTCCCAGGCGTCTCGCCTCTCCAGGCAAGCATGGGTCGCATTTGATTGCCGGTTTTGGCAAGTTATTTGGCCAGTGGTCCTCTCATAATTTCCGGAGCAGTTTTTCCCTCTCACATCCCCTCACACCCATCCCGCCCTTCGCAGGTGAACTGAACAATGACCATCGCAGAACTCAAAGAAAAAAACATCACTGAATTAAGCCGCATTGCGCGCACCCTTGAAATCCCCGGAACCAGCGGCCTCCGCAAACAGGACCTGATCTTCAAGATCCTGCAGGCGCAGAGCGAGAAGGAAGGCCACATCTTTGCCGAAGGCGTCCTTGAGATCCTGCCTGACGGCTACGGCTTCCTGCGCTCGCCCGATTACAACTATCTGCCCGGCCCCGACGACATTTACGTGTCTCCTTCCCAGATACGCAAGTTCGACCTCAAAACCGGCGACTCCATCAGCGGCAACGTGCGTCCGCCGCACGAGGGCGAGAAATACTTTGCCCTGGTCAAGATCGAGGCCATCAACTTCGAGTCGCCCGAAGAGACGCGCAACAAGATCCTCTTTGACAACCTCACGCCGCTTTACCCGCAGGAACGCGTCAAGATGGAGACCGTGCGCGAGGCCGTCAGCGGCCGCGTCATGGATCTGCTCACACCGGTCGGCAAGGGCCAGCGCGGCCTTATTGTCGCCCCGCCCCGCACCGGCAAGACCATGCTGCTGCAATCCATCGCCAACTCCATCACTTCCAACCATCCTGAGGTGGTCCTCATCGTCCTGCTCATCGACGAGCGTCCCGAGGAAGTCACCGACATGCAGCGCTCGGTGAAGGGCGAAGTTATCAGCTCCACCTTCGACGAGCCCGCAGCCCGCCACGTGCAGGTGGCCGAGATGGTCATCGAAAAGGCCAAGCGCCTGGTCGAACACAAGCGCGACGTCGTCATCCTGCTCGACTCCATCACCCGCCTGGCCCGCGCCTACAACACCATCGTGCCGCCATCGGGCAAGGTGCTCTCGGGCGGCGTCGACTCCAACGCCCTGCAACGGCCCAAGCGCTTCTTCGGCGCGGCCCGCAACATCGAAGAAGGCGGCTCGCTCACCATCATCGCCACCGCTCTCGTCGATACCGGATCGAGGATGGACGAAGTCATCTTCGAAGAGTTCAAGGGCACCGGCAACATGGAAATCATCCTCGACCGCAAGCTGGTCGACAAGCGCGTCTTCCCGGCCATCGATATCCAGCGCTCCGGCACCCGCAAGGAAGAGCTGCTCATCCCCAAGGACGACCTGCAGCGCATCTTTGTCCTGCGCCGCGTGCTCAACCCGCTCTCGCCTGTTGAAGCCATGGAACTCTTGATCACGCGCCTCGAGAAGACCCGCAACAACGCTGAGTTCCTCGCTACCATGAACCAGCTTTAGACAAAATCGAATTTAGCTCTGGGGTCTAGGTGGTCTAGCTACGCCAGAGAAACAAAGGCCGGGGCAACCCGGCCTTTTTGTGCGTTTGGACCAAGACAAAGGACTTGGTCAGAAACTTGACTGCACCTTGAGCGTTATCGTCGTCGAATGGGTAACGGGGCCATTCGCCGCGCTGCTCGCGCCTGTCACAACAATCGAGTAGGCCTGTGGCGGGGAAAGAGTAAGCAACTGTGGTGAACCGCAGCCGGTCGTCGCGACAAAGCAAATGAGCACGAAAAGCGCCCGGAGTCCCCTGCGGCGGCAACTCAAAGGTATGAAAAGGAGCGCACTCAGCAGTGGCACGGCCGCACCGAGCCTCATGGAACGGTGCATCGGCGGGCGAGAGTCGTTCGATGCGGTGCGGCTTGCGGCTGTCTGAATCACCAGTTGGGAATCGCCCGGACCATTCGCGAGGGTTGAAGGCGAAAAGCTGCACGATGCACCCGCAGGTAACCCGGAGCAGGCAAGGGTTATCGGCGCATTGAATCCTGATTCAGACGTGACACTGATGCTGTAACGAGCAGCATGACCCGGGTCGATCGTTTGCGACGCTGGCGTCGCGGACATGGCGAAATCGGACGCCACCGTAACGGTGACAGCGTTCGACGTGCTGGTGGAGTAGGTCTGGTTCTGAACAAACTCTGCATCGATCGTGTGCGATCCGGCTCCGAGCGAGCTTGTGGTGTAGCTCGCCGTACCGTTGTTTACATTGACAACTCCGAGCGAACTGGTTCCGTCGTAGAAGACGACTCCGCCTGTTACCGTAGCTCCGCTCGATGGCGAAACCACTTCTGCCGTGAGGGAAACGCTTTGCCCGAAAGCGATATTGTTTTGCGAAACGGTGAGCGTAGTGGTGGTGGGAAATGTGGAGACGACCTGGCTGACTGTGTTCGTGATGCCGGGCGGAAGATCGCTATCGCCCGAGTAGACTGCATAGATCGAGTGAGCGCCGGTCGATAACGAGTTGGAACTAAGGGCCGCGACGCCGGCGGTGCTGACGTTGATGGTTCCGAGAACGGAAGCGCCATCGCTGAAGCTCATCGTTCCACTGACCGGCGATTTTGCCGCTGACGTGTTGAGCGTTGCGGTGAACGTGACCGGCTGCCCGACGTAAGAGGGGTTAGCGCTGGAGGTAAGCACGGGAGAATTGGCCGTGACCGGCTGATACTCGTAGACCCCGAGGCTGATAGTTCCGTTAACAATGCGCGGAAGACCGTCGTAATCGGTCGAGGGAAGTCCCGGAGCTGTTGGATCTCCGGCGGCGATTACGGGAGATCCATCGGTGAGATGAAAGTTATCGACCGCGGCGCCGACAAACTGCGGGTCGGCGGAAATGTTGTTGAATCCGCCACAGCCGTGCGTCGGGGCGCTGCCGATAACATCGTTGTACGAGAAGCCGATGTTTGCACCTTGATCGCAGTAGATTGCGATTCCGCTGTCTGTGCTTTCAAAAATATTGTTTTCAACAGTTGATTGTGCAGCGTATGCCCCGATGGCGATCTGATCCGGAACCCCTGTTGGGCTGATGTTACCGACCACAGTGTTGTTGACGATTGTTAGCGTTCCCGATGCCGGTTCGGCTCCCGGATTGCCTGGACCTACGGCAATGCCAGCGGTGGAGCCGCCCCCAATCACCATGTTGGAATAGACGAGGTTTTGGACGATCGCCACATTTTCGACTCCCCAGGCCGAAATGCCGCCCCCCCCACCTCCGCCTAAACCGCTGCCGTCATCGCCACCCGCCTGGAGGTTCGTATTGTTGAATATCGCGTTGTTCGCAATCGTGAGCTTCGTGGTTTCGTATGCTACGATCCCCGCTCCTGCAGGGGCAGCTGGAGAAATCGTATTGTTGCCCTGGATCGTATTGTTCGATATCTCTACAGAGCCGGCATTATCCACGTCGATGCCAAACGCCGCGCTGCAGTAGGGAACAGTGGTACGCGTCGTGCCCAGAAAGTTCCAGCTGATTTCGTTTCCCCGGATGGCCGGGCTGGAGGGGGGCCCTGTGATCGAGATGCCACATCCGTCGTTTTCGACGACGGCGTTGGCGGTGATGGTGGGCGAAGCGCTGGAGATGAGGATGCCTTCGCCGGGCGGTGTCTCCCCGCCGACGGATTGATGTGTGATGGTGAAGCCGCTCAATACCGCCGTGGACGGCTCGTTGCTCTGAAAGGTAACGGTTGGGCCGGCCGATCCCGCGATAATCGTATTGGCCGCGCCGGCGCCGCTTGAGCTCTCGCTCGTTACCTCGATTGATTTTCCCTCGAAATCAATGTTTTCGTCGTATGTTCCGGGAGCAACCAGCACGGTGTCGCCATTCTGTGCCGCGTTGATCGCTTGCTGGATTGTTGGCGCGTCGCCGGGAACATGAATCGTCTTTTGAGCCGTTGCGAGCTCAGGAATGAGCAGGAACAGCGGCAATGACGCAAACGACACAGCCCAGACACTCAACGAGAATCGCATTCCATCGCTTCTTGAAAAGCGGCAACTGCAGTCAATGCCGCGTGGTTTGGATCAATGTGGATTAGACGAGCCAGTTCAAGGAATGGAAAGCACGAATCCTCTCCGTCCATTACGCCATTCGGCGTTACGCTTCCTGACGTAGTCCCTCTTGCGTCTTTCGACGTCCTTTGGAATCGCGACTCAGGCAGCTCTCCAACGCCGCTGTCCATTTCCGGACAGCGCCTTGACTTGTTAACAATCTCCTGATCCCGAATTCACCGCAGCTGTTAACAATTCTCCCGCACAGCCGTTAATTCATTGGAACCACTGCATCCGGCCCCGCGTACCAACATCAACCCGCACGAGAAGGCACCCCACAACCAGAGGCACTTATGTTCACCGATGTGAAGTACGCCCTCCGCCAGTTGCGCAAGTCACCGGGCTTCGCCATTACTGCATTGGTCACGCTTGCGCTCGGCATCGGCGCCAATGCCGTCGTATTCAGCGTACTGAATGCGCTCGTTCTGCGGCCGGTGAACGTCCCCAACGCCGAGAACCTCTACATGGTGCAGCGCTATCAGTATCCTTCGCAGTCCTACCTCGACTACATCGACCTGCGCGACCGCAACCATACGTTCTCAGTCCTCACGCTCGTCAAGATCATGGGCGCAGTGGGCGTAAAGGAGGGTAACAACTCCTCAACGGCGTGGCCCTATCTGGTGAGCGGCAACTACTTCGACGGCCTCGGCATTCAGCCCTCCCTCGGGCGCTTCTTTCACGCATCCGACGAAAAGGGTAAGAACAGCGCCCCCTACATCGTGCTCACCGATGACTACTGGCGCAGCCACTACAACGCCGATCGCGGCGTCATCGGCCGCATGGTCGAGCTCAACAAGCATCCCTTTACCATCATCGGCGTCGCGCCGCGCAGCTTCCGTGGCACCGAGCTCTTTTTCGCACCTGCGTTCTTCGTTCCTGTTCTTGAGCAGCCGATTCTCGAGGGCAGCGACGACCTGCAATACCGCGGCGATCATTCGCCCTGGGTGGTCGGCCGCCTCAAACCCGGTGTCACTCCCGCCCAGGCCACTGCCGATCTCAACGGCATCGGTAACTGGTTGTCCAAGACCTACCCGGGCGACGACGAAGGCATCAAGTTCACGCTCGCCCGTCCCGGACTTGTGGGCGACATGCTTGGCGGCCCCGCGCGCGCTTTCATGACCGGACTCATGCTGCTCGCCGGCCTCATTCTGCTGGCTGCATGCGCCAATCTCGGCAGCCTCTTTGCTGCCCGCGCCGCCGATCGCGCCAAAGAGATCGCTCTCCGCCTGGCCCTCGGCTCGCGCCGCAAACTCATCCTCCGCCAACTGCTCACTGAAGCCATGCTGCTCTCGCTCGCGGGCGGAGTCGTCGGCATTGCCGGTGGCGTTGTCGTCCTTCATGCGCTCAGCGCCTGGCAGCCCATCCCCTCGGTCCCCATCAATGTGCCCGTCAATCCCGACCTGCGCACCTACGCCGTCGCCCTCGCCATGGCCCTGCTCAGCGGACTGCTCTTCGGCATGGTGCCCGTACGACAGGTGCTGCGCGCCGATCCCTGGCAGATTATTCGTACCGGCATGGCCGACTCCACCATGCGACGCTTCACTTTGCGCGACCTGCTCCTCATCACTCAGATCGCGATCTGTGCAGTGCTCATCACCTCTTCGCTGGTTGCGGTGCGCGGGCTGGCGCGTTCGCTCAACAGCAACTACGGATTCCAGCCGCAGAATGCCATCGTCGTCGACACCGATCTGCAGATGGCGGGCTATTCCAAGGATAATGAAGCGCAAATGCAGCGGCGCATGCTCGATGCCATCCGCGCAATCCCCGGCGTATCTTCCGCGGGTTACATCAACCAGATCCCGCTCGGTCTCGGCGGCGGCGACTCCTATGTCTACACCGACGCCACGACCGACTTCCGTCCCACCAACGAAGCTGCGGATGCCATGGACTACAACATTTCGCCCGGCTACCTTGCTGCGGCTCAAACTCATTTGATCGCAGGTAGAGATCTATCCTTCGATGACTCCAAAGACAAGCCCATCGTCGCTCTCGTCAATCGCACCTTCGCGGTCAAGGTCTTCGGCTCTGTCGAGAAGGCCATCGGTGGTCATTTCAAGCTGTGGGGCGGCAGCCAGCGCGCCGAAGTCGTCGGCGTCGTCGAAGACGGCAGATACCGCACCCTGACTGAAGACCAGAAGCCGGCCATGTTCTTCTCCTTCCAGCAACATCAGGAAAGCGACACATGGATTGTCATTCGCTCCGAGCGCGATCTCTCGGAGATGACGGCAGCAATCGTGCGCACGCTGCACGGCCTCGACTCGTCGATTCCGCTGATCACCGGCACCTGGACCCAGGAGATGGATACCGCCTTGTTCGCCGCGCGGGTGGCTTCAGTAGCGCTGGGCGCGCTCGGTCTGCTGGGCGCGATGCTGGCCATCACCGGTGTCTTCGGCATGGCCTCTTATGTGGTCTCGAAGCGCCTGCGTGAACTGGGCATTCGCATCGCTCTTGGCGCTGGCCGTCGCGAGGTTCTGGGCGCCTCTCTCGGCCGCGCCTTCAGACTGCTTGCCGCCGGTTCGGTCGCGGGCATTGTGCTCGGCGTGCTGGCCACGCGCGTTCTCTCCTTCATCGTTTACCAGGCCACGCCAAAAGATCCCGTGGTGCTTGGTGGTGTCTGCGCCACCATGCTCCTGCTGGGCCTCATTGCATCGTGGATCCCCGCGCGCCGCGCTCTCGCCGTCGACCCGCTCATTCTGCTGCGCGAACAGTAGCGTCGCTCCGCAACGAATTGCCCCTCCAGCAATGCTGTCATCCTGTGTCCGGACGCTTCGCTACTTGAAGCGTCCGGGGCGACCCGCCTTCGGTGCCTGCAATCACTGAAAAATCACCCTCCGCAATGATTTCCTGACGCTGTCGGCTCTCGATTGTATTCTTGTGCAAGCAGTAGCCCGGATTGAACGCCGTTCGCAGGCTCCTAAAAAAATGAGGCCGCTACAAAGTATCGCCCGGTTGCTCGTGTTGGGTAGCTCCATCGCCGCCACTGCGGCTGCTCAAGATTTCGTAAAAGCTGCTGAACTTCCTCAGGCAATTCAGGTCCTCGACCATGCCCCGTCGAAGAATGAGCTGCCTTGTTCTATCCGCTTCTCAAGGACTCCTCGCCTGGACTTCCAATTTCGCTATACGGCCGGCTTCCTTATCGAATGCCATCTTGGAGAGATAATCGCGCCCGGCACGAAGTTGGTTGCATATTTAAGAATCACACCCCAGCAAGGCGAGCCCGTGCTGATGACCGAGAGCTTCGAAATGCAGCAGGTTAAGCCGCACGCCTCTTCAGATCTCTACTCCAAACCCTCCCAGTTGGTGGTCAATTTGAGCGGAGGATTCGCCGTCGGGCCCGGGCATTATTCAGTCGATCTCGTTCTCACTGACCGTCAAGGCCGCACCTGCCGCAATCGGCAAACCATCAAGCCGGAAGAAGACAGGGGAGCCGGGAACGTCCCCTTCGCACTGCAACCTGGCGCCGTTGCCCCGCTGATGAATACACGGTGGAATGGCGCACTTAGAGACAAAGGCCTGCGGCTCACCGTATTTCTGAATGCCTATGTTCCAAATGGGCTCACTTATCTCAGCGTTCTGGAACATGCCTATCTTTTGCAAACCCTCTCCACGTTGCTCACCCAGCTTCCCTGCAGATCGGTAAGACTCGTCGCTTTCGAACTCGACCGGCAACAAGTGATGTTCAGCTCGGAAAGATTCGATTCCACCGGATTCCTTCAACTCCAAAGAGCTTTGAAGGGATTGAATTATGCCTCCATATCGGTTCAGGCGCTCCAATACGGAAGTTGGAGAAACTTCCTGGTCGGCCTGGTGCAGACCGAGTCCGCGTCGAGCCAGCCTCCAGATGCCATCGTCTTCCTGGGCGCCTGGGGAAGTCATGAATGGGAAAAACTGCCGCAAGACACGACCCGGAGAATTGAGATCGCAGACGCTCACGTCTTCTATTTCGAATTATTTCCGCTTGCTGGCGGCGCACCCGACGGGGTAGAGCTATTGACACGAGATTTGCACGGATCTGTCTTCGCCATTAGCTCTGCCGACACTCTGGCGCAAGCCATTAAGAAGACCCAGGCTCTGTCCGCCGCGTCCATTAATCAGGGAATCCCCGCAAAGCCGGGCGCCCAAGAAACGCCTGCGCACTGAGCCTCGATCGAACCCTGCCTCAATCGGCGCTGTTGCGATCCACTCCCGGAACTCGAGCAAAAACAAGCCGTCCGATTCTTCACCGTTTGCCCCGGCCCCATCTCAAATGTCATCCTCAATAAATGCACGTTAAGATAATCCTCCCCGCCTTGACCCTCCTCCTCGCATGCCCACACTCCGCCCTCGC
>Ga0335072_10009336_pt1 | contig 14152 bp, 12 predicted proteins | sample Lox_Sample_21_FD_206725 | JGI IMG/M metagenome (GOLD analysis project Ga0335072, IMG submission 206725) | Soil microbial communities from Loxahatchee National Wildlife Refuge, Florida, United States - Lox_Sample_2.1 | ecosystem: Environmental > Terrestrial > Soil > Wetlands | place: USA...
ATCTATGCATGGCCAACGGGTGATATTTCATTGGGAGCAAATTCATCGACCACCGATCCAGGAGTAGCGCTGACTGTTCAAGGGGCAAGTACGTTGAAAGGAACGATGACGGTGTCATCGGGAAACATTGTTACGTCGACCGGCTCGTTTAACTCCGGGGCAACGCAGACGACGGTCAACGGCAGCACGGCCGGGACGGCGATCTGTTCGATGCCGTTTGCGGGGGCGTCCTATAAAAAGGCGATGATTTTTCTCAACGGATTCAACGGATCGGGGACTTACACTTTTCCAGCCTCATTTTCCGGCACCAACACGATAGTTGTCGGGGGGCCATTGGCCGCAGATGTCACGGTGACGGCGACAAACGCCAGCATTACGACCACCACGAACACGAGCGGGGGAGCAGTCATCGAGGGTTACTAGCAGGTTCTAAACCTTGACCGGCATGGTACTCTGCGGATTTATATGCCTGCTGGTTCTCCCGCTTTTGTTCCCGCCCATTTGCGCAGGACGATTTTGCGCATGGCGTACCGTGGTTCGACCGTTCACATCGCCTGCGCCTTTTCCCTGGTCGAAATCTTGGCGGTTTTGTACCGGAACCATTTAAAATTGGGGGATCAGCCGGATGACCCGCAACGGGATTATCTCATTTTAAGCAAGGGGCATGGCGTCATGGCGCAGTATGCCTGCCTGCTGGAGAAGGGCTGGCTGAGTGAAGACAAGATTGAAGCCTATTGTTCCGACGGAACGGAATTGAAGGGTCTTTCGGAGACGGGCGTTCCGGGCCTGGAGGTTAATTCGGGTTCGCTGGGGCACGGGCTCGCGGTGGGCGCCGGACTGGCTTTGGGCGCGCTTCGCCGCGGAACAGCGCAACGAGTCTATGCGATTGTCGGCGACGGTGAGTGCAACGAAGGCTCGATTTGGGAAACGCTTCTTTTTGCCGCCCATTTCCGGTTGACCAATTTATTGGTGATCGTCGATGCCAATGGTTATCAGGCGATGGGACGTACCGTGGAAATCCTGAATACCGAAAGTCTGGAAGAAAAATTTAAAGCGTTTGGTTTTGAAGCCCGCACGGTGGACGGTCACAATGAGGCGGTCTTGGACAAAACAATCTCCGAACTTGTTGGGAGCTTATTTTCCGGTCCGCGCGCAATTATCGCGCGGACGTTCAAGGGCAAAGGAATCTCTTTCATGGAGAATTCCAATCTATGGCACTATAGCCGCCTGACGGAAGAAACGTACAAGGCTGGGCTAATTGAGCTGGATAATCTTAATCCAGGAGAACCTTCAATTATTTAGACAATGGTTTGTAAATGGTAACGGTACTTATTCCAACCGCAAAACGGCCCGACATGTTAGTTGCCGCGTTGCGCTCAATTTCCGAACAAACTGCAATAAAAGAAATTGTTGAAGTCATTGTTTCCGAAAATGCCGGAGACTCTCGATCGAAGGAAGTGTGCCAACAGTTTCCTAATCTTCCTATCAAGTATATTTTTCGTGAGCCGCAGATGTCGGCAGTAGAGCACTTTTCTTCTCTCAAAAAAGCATCATGGTCGGGTGAGTTCACTGTTATGTTGCATGACGATGATTGGTGGACGCCTGATTTCTTGAGGAAAGGAATCGACGCTCTAAACTCACACTCGAAAGCTTCGACGTTCTGTTGTAATAGTTATGACGTTAATGATGGAGATATATTGTCTTGTCCACAAAGTTTGATTTTTTGGTTTGGAGCAAATTATCCAAGCTTTAAACCAATTTGGGAAATGGACATGCGCGAGGTTCTCGTTGCAAGCTTGTTAGATAATCCAGTTCATTTTTCGACAATGATGGCTAGAGCGGAAGCGTTCCGAAAGTCGGCCGTTATTTATGATACGGGAAATAAGTGGGATGTTGACCGGATGTTTATTTTTGAACTCTCCAGATACGGGACAGTCTTATTTTCTCCCGTGCCTGAGGCGTTTTACCGATTTCATGCTCAGCAAGACACGAACGCTCATTCATGGGCAAGCATAACAGCACAAATGTCTCGTACAACGGAATGGATGATAAACCGCTCCGGAGAAACATGGGAATCGCTAGGCGACCTTTTTTATACGAGAATTTGTAATAGCCCCAAGCATCTTCGTGTTCGCATTTATGATATGGTATTGCAGCCGTGGTCACTTCCAACTTTGATTAAACATCTGGATAAATCATCTGATCTTGCCAAACTCTATAAAGAGATTCGCTCCCGAGCCAATTTCAAGAGATGGATAAAGCCCATCATACCACCGATTTTCCTTGAATGGGGAAAGCGTGTTTCCAGTTCGCTCAAGAGGAAGTGACCGCCCCATTCCTGCTTTTCGGACGGCTTCTAACGAAGCCAGAGCTGGTTTAACGGAATTTCGTGATCCAGACGCGCATGGCGGCGGCTAATTTGGGGAAGTAATTGCCGCCGAGGCCGTCGAGGGCTTGGGCGATTTGGAGGTAATGATCCAGGGGATCGGCGCCGGTGAGTTGGATGCGATGGACATGTTCCCACAGTTGTTCGTTTTCGGCCAGGCCGCTGGCTTCTCTTTTCAAGTTGTGGGAAACGTTCGAGAGGCGGTTGTGCCGGACGGAGGGCATGCCGGAGGTGATGCACCAGCGCATTTGGTCGCAGATTTTTTTGAGAAAGAGGCCTGCCCAGATGTCGTCGAAGCGGTCGTAGGGCCATGCTATGCCCATGAGGAGGAAGTAGAGGAGGGGAGTGACTTCGGGTTTCCAGGCGACGTTCATGCCGCAGAAGGGGAAGTAGGTGCCCCAGGGGATGAGTTTGCTTTCCCGGCTGATGACGGGGAGGCGCACGCCGGGGTGGAGGATTTGGGTGCAGGCATCGAGATCGGGGACATGGGACCAGACACCGTGGTTGACCATGACGGGGCGGCCTTCCCGGATGGAGTAGGGGAATCCGCGCGTGAGGTGGGGCCACTCGATGGGGAGGCTGGTGGTCCATTCGAGCACCTGTTTTTTGCCGAGGGCGGCGTGGTGTTTGGCGAGATAACCGGGCTGGTCGGGGTGGCAATCGTCGTCGAGGGTGACGATCATGTCGCATTCGTGGCGTTGGCTGTAGGTCCAGGCTTTCCAGTAGCCAAAGGCGCGATGGCCGGCGTTGTTGCGCGGGAGGATCCAGGCATCCCTGCCCCACTCTTGCGACCACTCGGCGGCGCTATAGGCTTCGACGTTGGGGTAGCGGCTAAAGTCGATTTGCCGCGACCTGGAGTCTTCAGTGACGATGATTTTATGCCGGCAGAATTCGTCACGCCACCGGTCCAGAAATTCGTACATCGATTCCGGGCGGCAGGTGGGCACGACGATGACCGCTTTGAAGCCAGGCATGGAATGGGTGGTTTATTTGTAGAGGCCATGGTGCTTTTGGCAATGGCGGAGTTGAGGCGCGGCGCCCAGTCTCTACCGATGAACTTGCAGGAGGCTGCTTTTCTGTTGATCGCTTAACGGCGTATTTTGGATAAAAGGTGCCGCGTTGGCGGGATCGGATTGCATCCAACGGTTGAGCAGGCGATAAAGGGACTTTTGGCGTTGGGTATCATCGCCGATTGAGCTGGCCCATTTGCAAGCATCTTCGGGATCGGTGTTGAAAACACGGTTGCTGAAAGCGACGATGGCTGAGTCTTTGGAAGCGCCGTCGGGAAGTTGGGTGAGCCAGGAGGAGGCCTGGGTTGGATCATTATCGGCCCAGGTACGGGCGATGTCCTGGTAGGCATCGTTTTTGGAAACGCCTTCGGGCAAGCTGGATGCCCACTGGGAAGCATTGACGGGATCGTTTTGGGCCCATTGGGAAGCGACATCTTTTACGGCCTGATCGCGCTGGGGCCCGGCGGACATGGATTGGACGTACTTGGCCGCTTCCGCCGGGTCAGTGTAAGCCCATTGATTCATGACGCTGGAGATGGCCGCAGCCTGGCTCTCCGAATCGAGTTGGCTGGCCCACTGAAGAGCCTGGGCCGGGTTTTCCATCGCCATGGTCTGGGTCACGGCGGAGGCGAGGCTATCCCGTCCGGGACCGTTCGGCATCGCCAGGGCGTAAGCGGCTGCTTCGGTGGTATCGTTTTGCGCCCACCAGCCGCCGACCTGCTCAATAATTTCATTTCGGGTGCTATCATCGGGAAGGCTCTTGACCCAGTTGAGGGCGGAGGCTGGATCGTTGCTGAACCACTGGCCGGCCACGCTGCCTATAAAATTTTTTCGTTCTTCGGGATTGGACAACGATTCCCCATAAGCAAGGGCCGCTTTGGGATCGCTTTGTCCCCATTGCGTGGACATGGATTGGAGCGCCTGGCCTCGTGCCAGGGGCGAGGTGATTCCGTTGATCATATCGGCAGCGGCGTGTATGTCGGTAGCGGCGAGAGGACCGATCAGCCTCTGCATGAGATCGTTCTTGTTCTTGTTTTCCGGGAGACTTTGGACCCAGGTCAGGGCGCCGGAGATGTCATCCATCGCCCATTGGTTGGCCAAGGTTTGCATAATGCCGGTTTTATCCGGGCCATCGGGCAGGGAGGCCGCGAAAGCGGCTACAGCTTTGGGGTCGTTTGCCGCCCATTGATCGGCAACCGCGGTCAGAGAGTTTATTTTCGTTTGGGAGGAGGGAAGGCTTTGCACCCAAGCCAAAGCGCCGGGAGCATCATTCTGCGCCCATTGGTTGGCTACGGATTGAATCAGGGAAGATCTATTCGGGAGGCCGGGTGTTGAGGTGACGTAAGCCGCCGCCGCATGGGGATCATTGGCCGCCCAACAGAAAAAAAAGTTGGGCAAGGCGGCGTTTTTTGCCTGGGAGGGTGGCAGACTTTGCACCCAAGCCAAAGTAGCGGTAGGATCGGTACGTTCCCAATTGTAGATAAGATTTCCGATCATGTTACGCTGTTGTGGGGTATTTGGCATGGTCGCAACAAAAGCCGCTGCGGCCTTGGGATCGTTTGCCCCCCACGTGGAAATGATCTCCTGGACAGCTTGGTTTTTCATGGAAGGAGAAGGCAGATTTTGCGCCCAGGCAAGGCCTGCCCGCGGATCTTTTTGGCCGATCTCGTCCCCGATGACCCTTAGAGCGCTGAATACGCTTTGTTGACCGATGGTAAGACTTAATGCCGCCTGGGTGGCTTGATCGAGGTCCCGGTCCGCCCAGGAGGAAAATAAGGTATTCATGCTTTGGCCTCTTGCCGAATTGGGCAGTTTCTGGAGGATATCGAGCGCTTTGGCGGGGTCGCGTTGCGCGATCTGGCCTACGATGGCGGCCAGCGCGTCGTTGCGTTGCTGGGGATCGGTCAATTTTTCGGCCTCACTGATCGCAGTGTCCGGAGAAGTGGCAGCCATAGAGGCATAAACACTGGAAAACACCCCAACGTCTATTTGATGGTTTTTCTGTGCTTCAGCAATGGCGGCATTCGGATCGATTTCAGCCCAGCGTCCAATCAGGACCTGAAGAACCAAATACTGTTGGTTACTGGGCAGCAATTCGGCTTTTTGCACCGCGGCGGGAAGTTCATCCGGCGGAATGCCGTCGGCGTAGGCCAGCAGATCCTTGTTTTGGCGATAAAGATTCGTTTCCGCGAGGATGGCGGACAAATCTTTTGTTCCGATGGATGCCGCATTTCCGCCGGCGCCCGTGGTCGGCGGAATCTGGCGGCTGCTCGCGGAGGTCTCCGCCGGGCTTTTGCCGCCAAGGCCGGGGAAAATGGAAGATGAGCCGCCTCTGAGGAACGCCGGAGCAAAATAACCGCCGGCGGCAAAGCCGAGACCAAGGGATACGATCAGTATCGGAATGACCAGTGAAAGCTTCATGAAGAAAGCGTTCGCCTCACATCGTCAGCGTCGCAAATCCGAACTGGGAGATCAATGCAAACCGGGATGATGGACCGAATGGAAGTATCCACCTCCAACGCCATTTTCTTTGCCTTTTTTGGAGGCTCTTGCATAGTGAATGTCCGGCTTAAGCCGGGCGGGTTTATTGCCGTTGCAGGTCATTAGCGCAGCCTCGGTAGCTCAGCGGTAGAGCAGGTGACTCTTAATCACTTGGTCCAAGGTTCAAATCCTTGCCGGGGCACTTTTTCTCATCGGCAACAGCTTGCTTGCCGTGAGTTCTAATTTAAACTGGCGTCATGAGCGAAGAATCCCGATACGTTTATCCCACCGCCGAAGAATTGGCCGCCGCCGCCGCGTTTGACCTGACCCGCCTCGCGCAGCGCAGTGTGGTGGCGAATGGTCTTTTCACGATCGCCCTGTCCGGCGGGTCGACTCCGCGCGCGCTTTATACTCTCATGGCCACTGATCCCGCCTACCGCAATTTCCCCTGGGACAAGACGCATCTCTTTTTCGGCGATGAACGGCATGTTCCGCCCAATCATCCCGACAGCAATTACCTGATGGTCAAAAATTCGCTGCTGTCGGCCGGGCTGGTGCCGGAGGCCAATGTTCATCGCATCCACGGCGAGTTGCCCGACGCGCATCAGGCCGCCGCCGATTACGACGTGGAGATGCGCACCTTTTTCACCGAGGACAAAAGGCTGAACGGCTTTCCCCGGTTTGACGTTATTTTGCTGGGCATGGGGCCGGACGGGCACACCGCCTCGCTTTTCCCCGGCAGCAAGGGCCTCGAGGAGAAGGAGCGCTGGGTGATCGCCAATCCGATCGAACAATTCAAGCGGGACCGAATCACCTTCACCTATCCCGTCCTCAATTCCGCCCGCATCGTTTATTTGCTGGTGGCGGGGCCGGACAAGACCACCATGCTTTACAATGTCTGGGTCGAATACCGTCACAAACCGCGCTATCCGGTGCAATTTGTGCAGCCGGTTGACGGCATGAAGATTTGGCTGATGGACAAGGTGGCCGCGCAAAAACTTCCCCCTGTGCTGACATGAATCCGGTCCTGATCGCTCCCTCCGTCATCGCCGCCGACTTTGGTTACTTGCGGGCCGATCTCACCCGGGCCGAACAGGCTGGCGCCGATCTGCTTCACGTCGACATCATGGATGGCCACTTCGTGCCGAATATCACCATGGGGCCGGCCATCGTCAAAACGATCAAATCATTGACCAGGCTGCCGCTGGACGTTCATCTCATGATCTCGCGCCCGCGGCGGTTCGTTACCGCATTTGTCGAAGCCGGCGCGGCCAATATCACCTTTCACGTCGAGATCGAAGACGCGCACATTTACACGCTGATCAGCGAAATCAACAGCTTTGACTGTACGGTCGGACTTTCGGTTAAACCCAAAACCCCGCTCTCGGCGGTGAGAGACTACCTTGGCCAGATTAACCGGCTTCTGATCATGACGGTTGAGCCGGGATTCGGAGGCCAGCGTTTTATGCACGACATGTTGCCCAAAGTCCGGGAGGCGGCCGAGTTGCGGAAAAAGGGAGGCCACAAATTCGACATCGAGGTCGATGGGGGGCTGGACCGGCATACCATTGGCCCGAGCGTCGAGGCCGGAGCGGAAGTCATTGTCGCGGGCACGGCTATTTTCGGCCAAGCCGACGCCGAAATGGCCATTCGCGAGATGCGCGCGGCGGCGGCCGCCGCTCAAGCCCGGGCGGCTCAACCTTCTCCGGGTTGATTCTGCTCCTGGCCGAGCTGTGTCTCAGTGTAACGGGCCATCAACCAAAGCAGATCAGAAAGCCGGTTGAGATACTGGATGACCAGCATGTCGATCTGGTTGACCGAAGCCAACTGGGAAGCCAATCGTTCCGCCCGCCGGCAGACAGTGCGTGCGACATCCAGCGTGGCGGAGGCGACGCATGCGCCTGGAGTGCTCCATCCGTCCATGGCGATGTTTTCACTTTCAATCCGTTCCACCAGGGCGTCGAGCTCATGCAGCATCTCGATGGTCAACTTCGGATATTTATCGTTGGCGTACCGTTTTCTATCCTCGTAGGCGACGGCCAGTTCGCCCATGAGCGCGATCAGGTGCTTCTGGATAATCAAGAGCACCGTCTTCATGAAGAGAATTTCGGCGTGAGCGCGGGCCAAGCCTAACGCGGCATTCAATTCATCGACTGTGCCGTAGGTTTCCACCCGGGGATCGAATTTATCGACCCGCCGCCCGTACATCAGGCTCGTCATCCCCTTGTCCCCGGTTCGTGTGACGATGGACATGTCCAGAGGTTGTCCGAAAAAGAGGCATGGGTCACGCCGAAAGGAAAATCTTGCGGACACAAGGTTATTTTTTGGGATAATACCGCCGTGCCCCCTTCCCGTCTGATGTATGCCGCGAGTGGCTCGGATGCCGACATGCTCTACGCGACCGGCTTTTTCGCCGACGATCCTTTCCTCTGGTGGGAAACGCGGGGCAAGACCCATATCGCCCTGTCTCCTTTGGAAATCGACCGCGCCCGGCCTGTCGCGCGCGTTTCGCAAGTTCACGCCGTGGGCGAATTTGTCCCCGCCGCCGCCCGAGACCGCTCCACTACCGCGGCTATTGTGGCCATGGCCGGGAGATACCGCGTTGGATCCTTTCTGGTGCCGGAACAATTTCCCGCCGGGCTGCTGGAAAAACTTCGCCGGACCGGATTAAAGATCACCGTCTCGGAGGAACCCTTTTTTCCCCAACGTTGGCGCAAGACGAAGGAGGAAATTGCGGCGCTTTCCGCCGCGTTGCGCGTGGCGGAGACCGGCCTGCGCCGTGGCATCAATGTGCTCAAGGCGAGCCGTTCGGACCGGCGCGGTTTTCTGAAATGGGGAGGCGTCGCTCTGACTTCCGAACGGTTGCGCGCGGAAATGGATTCCGCCGTCCTGCACGCCGGCGGTTCGCCCGCCAACACCATTGTCGCGGGCGGTGATCAAGGTTGCGACCCGCACGAGCGCGGCCACGGGCCGCTTCGCGCCCATGAAGCCATCGTTCTCGATATTTTTCCCCGGCATGCCGGCAATCACTATTTCGGCGATCTGACGCGCACCGTGGCGCGGGGACGCGCTTCGGACGCGCTGCGCAAACAGTACGCGACGGTGCGGGAGGGCAAGCGCTGGGTGATGAAACAGATGCGGGCGGGCGCCGACGGCGCGGCCTTGCAAGAGGAATTGATCGGACGTTTCAAAGCTGCTGGGTATCCCACCGAACAACGTCGGGGAAGATGGGTCGGCATGTTTCACGGCGTGGGCCACGGGCTGGGGCTCGATCTGCACGAAACACCGCGCTTCGCCGCCGGAAAACTTTTCCCGGGGCTGAGTATCACCGTCGAACCCGGCCTCTATTATCCCGGCGTGGGCGGAGTCCGGATCGAGGATGTGGTTATTGTCGGGCCTGCCGGTGTTCGTAATTTGACTAAATTCGAGGAAGAATTGGAATTGCGCTGAAGGGAGTGGCTTCCTAAAGCCGGCGCCGGGTAGAGGCTCTACGAAAAATAGGCCTGAGCAAATCGTTTGGCATCATGGCCCGGCTCCACTAAGCTCGGGGTCATGAGCTCCCCCGTTCGCGATTTCCTCCAGCATCATTACCGCCACTTCAACTCCGCCGCTCTGATCGATGCCGCCCAAGCGTATGAGACGCATTTGCACAAAGGCGGCAAGATGTTCATGACTCTCGCCGGCGCGATGAGCACGGCGGAACTTGGCCTTTCGCTGGCTGAAATGATCCGGCAGGGGAAGGTTCACGCCATCTGCTGCACCGGGGCCAATCTGGAAGAAGATGTCTTTAATCTCGTCGCGCACGATTACTACGAACGCGTGCCCCATTATCGCGATCTCACGCCCGCCGACGAGGAGGCGCTGCTCAACCGCCATATGAACCGCGTCACTGATACCTGTATTCCGGAAATGGAAGCAATGCGCCGGATCGAGACGGCTGTTCTTGAGGAATGGGTCCGCGCCGACCAGGCTGGCGAGCGTTATTTCCCTCACCAATTCATGTACAAGATTCTCGAATCGGGCGTGCTCAAAAAGGAATACCAGATCGACCCGAAAAATTCATGGCTCCTCGCCGCGATGGAAAAAAAACTGCCGATGTTTGTGCCCGGTTGGGAGGACGCCACGCTTGGCAATATGTATGCCGGACATGTCATCTCTGGCGACGTGAAAAAGGTCCATACCGTTCGCACCGGGATTGAGTACATGATCGAATTGGCCGAATGGTACACCAGGACAAGCGAACAGAGTTCCATCGGTTTTTTCCAGATCGGCGGAGGTATCGCGGGTGATTTCCCCATTTGCGTCGTGCCTATGCTTCACCAGGACCTCCGGCGCGAGCATGTTCCGCTCTGGGGCTACTTCTGCCAGATCAGCGATTCGACAACCAGCTACGGTTCGTACTCGGGCGCGGTGCCGAATGAAAAGATCACCTGGGGCAAGCTCGGTGTCGATACACCCAAGTATGTCATCGAATCCGATGCCTCCATTGTCGCCCCGTTGATTTTCGCCTATCTGTTGAAATGGTGAGGCTGGCCGGCGCAAATTCCATGCGAATTTCGCCTGAGCGGGTTGCCGCAAATGGACTTCCCCGTTTGCGGATGGATTTCTTCCTGCTAAAAACACTCTGTTCATGAGCGTTACTCCTCTTCCGGCCCAGCCGCGTATCCGGGTTCCTCTTGAGGTTTATTACTTCGACACCGATGCCGGCGGGGTTGTCCACAATATTGCTTATCTGCGCATGATCGAGATTGCCCGCACGCAGCTTGCCGCCTCCCTTGGCTGGAGTGTTGAGGAAATGAACCGCACCGGCCTTGTGCCGGTTGTCGTGCGCACTGAAATCGACTATCTCAAGCCCGCCCGTCTTGGAGATCATCTTACCGTCATGGCCGAATTGATGCGGCTGGAAAAAATCCGCTTTTTCATCCGCTTCGAGATCTCCGTGTCCGGCGGGGAACCGGTCTTCGTCCGCTGTACGCAGACCATGGTCACGGTTCAGCTTCCCGGTGGCCGTCCGCAACGTATTCCTCCTGCTTGGCGTGACGCTTATCCGCAACTCATGGCGAATTCCTAAAGGGGTAGCCTCTAATGGCCTGGCGGGTGCGTTAGCGGCTAAAAGGGCGCCGAATCTCAGAGCCGGCGCCACTTGGCGCACGATTTGCTAAAGGGCGAGAGGGCAGAGTGACTGGAGACGCGCCGGAGGACTTGGAAAAGGCCTCGCCTTCAGCCGGGCCGTTATTTTGTCCAAATATTCAATGGAAATTTCGCTAGGGCTAACGAGACTCATGCGCTATGAAAGCAGGCAACTTCTTCAAACCTTTTTTCCTGAAGAGTGCCGGGGTGGCGTCATTGCGGCGGAGATTTGATAGCAAAGACATTGACGGAAACCGCGGGAAAGGATAACGGACTTGTGGTGGAGGAGAGGAAAACTGTGACTTTGCAGCCGAGAAAACTTCAAAAATTGTGCGTTATTATTCCCGGGCTGAATGAAGCCGAGAATCTGCCTTTGCTCTACGGTGAACTGACCCGTATCCTGGGGCAATCGGAATGGGTGTTGGAAATAGTTTTCGTCGACGATGGCAGTTCCGACAGCACATTGGCAACCTGTGTCCGGCTGAACCAAAAAGACTCCCGCTTTCAGTATGTTTCGCTCTCGCGGAATTTCGGGCATCAGCGGGCCCTGACGGCGGGGCTCGATATGGCCTCCGGCGATGCAGTGGTGATTATGGACGCCGATTTGCAAGATCCTCCGGAAGTGGTACTGCAAATGATCGAGGTTTGGCAGCAAGGGGTGGACGTGGTGTATGGTCAGCGCAGAAGCCGCGAGGGAGAGACTTGGCTCAAGAAATTTACCGCCAAGCTGTTTTACCGCATGATGCGGATCCTTTCCGGGACCAAAATTCCCGAGGATACGGGTGATTTCCGTTTAATGGACATTCGGGTGGTGGAGGAATTGCGGAAGCTGCGGGAACAGAGCCGGTTTATTCGCGGTCTGGTCAGCTGGCTTGGATTTGAACAAAAGCCGGTTTTTTACGACCGGAAACCGCGTTATGCCGGCACAACCAAATATCCGTTTTGGCGAATGGTGCGCTTTGCTTGGGATGGAATCGCCACATTTTCGGCCATGCCGCTTCGGTTGGCCACACTGTTCGGGACACTTTTATCGTGCATGGCTTTTGTTCTGACCCTTTATTATATTCTTCGTAAAGTCTACTTCGATGATTTTATCAAGGGATGGGCCAGTATCATGGTGGCGGTGCTGGCGGTTGGCGGGGTGCAATTGCTGGTGACGGGAATTGTGGGTGAGTACCTTGCGAAAGCCTTTGAAGAACTCAAAGACCGTCCTCTCTATATCGTGCGGGAAAGCAGCCGCCCCTTTCCCCGGACAGGGAAAACATCAAACATTTTATAAGATGAACTATCTATTTATGTTAAATTTTTTTATAAAAGTAAAAGATCATTCTTTGTAAAGAGAAGATTTCTCCCGGGCAATAATAAAAAGCGTTCTTCAGATTAGGGCTTTTTTAGACAGTATCAAAAATTTCCAGAGATATTAGTTTCTATAAACATATAATTTGCAAGTTTAAAATTTCTACTTTAAAATTAAAATCCTAAGAAATTATTTTTGTCTATCCTCAAAGTTAAATGATCCATTAGGCAATTATCTCTCTAAATAATCCAGTAGATATAACTGCATATATTCTTTTCTTAGTTTGAGTTACGTCTGGAGAAAGTCACAAAATAGTAGTTGCCATACTTTGGATATTGGTTTTTAGTTCTCCCCCCAACCTGAATTTTTGTTCAGGCTTTGCCGTAATCAGTAGTCGCTGTAGTCGGAATTATTGCCGTAATTGCAATCACAACCCTAACCCCAAAAAAATCACATGAATATCACCACACCACTGCAAATGAACTCTCGGCGCATGTCCACGAGATGGTTCAACGCGAGCAAGCTGTTATGCGCAAGCTTTGTTCTTTGTTGCGCTTTTATCCTGGTTACCCTGGCGCACGCCGCCGACGTGCTTCAAAATATGAACGATACAAATCGCTCGGGCCGCAATCCCGATGAGACGACTCTTAACACAAGCAACGTCAATCAGAGCAGTTTCGGTAAAGTATGGTCCTATTCGGTCAATGGCGCCACTTACGCCCAAACGCTCTATGCCTCCGGCATCAGTCTCGGCGGGGCTGTCCACAACGGGGTCTATGTCGAAACGATGGCGGATCAAGCTTATTGTTTTTCTGACACAAGTAACGCGCAGTACTGGCACGTGAGCTTTACCGGCGGGGACATCACGCCGGTGCCCCCCGGCGATTATCCGTCCGGCAACAACATCATCGGGAACTTGGGGGTCGAGTCCACGCCCTACATCGACAAATCGCTCAATACCATTTTCATGGTGGCGAAGACGAAAAACACCAGCAATTCGACCTACTACTACAAGCTGCATGCACTCGATCTCAGCACCGGATCCGAGAAATATGGCGGACCGAAAAACATCACCGCCTCCGGGTTCGACGTGAAGCAGCAAAACCAGCGCATGGGTTTGGCCAAGGCGGGCAACAATATCATCGTCACCTGGACCTCGTACCAGGACAGTCAACCTTACCATGGCTGGATGATGGCTTACAATGAGACGACCTTGTCGCAGGTTGCCGTTTTCAATGACACTTCCAGCGGGAGCCAGGCCGGCATTTGGCAACAGGGCCGCGCGCCGGCGGTCGATTCCAGCGGCAATGTCTACGTCATTACCGGCAACGGCACATGGGATGGGAGCAAAAACTTCGGCGAAAGCTTCCTCAAATTGAGCAGCAGCCTGAGCTTGGAAAGCTGGTTTACTCCGGACAACTACAGCAGTCTGAATTCCGGCGATGAGGACCTGGGTTCCGGCGGCGCCTTGCTCATTCCCGGCACCAGCTATGTCTTCGGCGGGGGCAAGCAGGGAACGGTATTTCTTCTCAATACGAGCAATCTGGGCCATGAACAATCGGGCAACGGCCAAGTTCACCAGACGTTTTCCTTCGCCAGCGGAGAGATCCACGGTGGTCCGGTCTATTACGACAGCCCAGTCAACGGTCCGGTGGTTTACGACATGGCCGTCAGCGACCACCTGAAGGAATACTCCTTCAATGGCTCGACTTTTAACACCTCACATATTGCCGAAAGCTCGGCCACCGCGGCTGGAAATCCGGGAGGATTCCTTTCGGTGTCGGACAACAACGGCGCTTCGGGCAGCGGCATTGTCTGGGCGACGATCGAAACCAAGGACGCCGACAG
>Ga0335072_10009337_pt1 | contig 14151 bp, 13 predicted proteins | sample Lox_Sample_21_FD_206725 | JGI IMG/M metagenome (GOLD analysis project Ga0335072, IMG submission 206725) | Soil microbial communities from Loxahatchee National Wildlife Refuge, Florida, United States - Lox_Sample_2.1 | ecosystem: Environmental > Terrestrial > Soil > Wetlands | place: USA...
CTCGGGATCGGGCTACGAACTCGAGGGCCAGGTCCACCACGCAGCGGGCTCCTCGGACACGATCGAGGACGCGATCCTGCCCTACATCGTGGCCAGCGACGCGACGCTCGTCGACGGCAAGGTCGTGGGCGACCCGACCGAGGGCGCGCTGCTCGTGCTCGCGCACAAGGCCGGCCTCGACATTGACGCCACGCGCGAGCAGCACCCGCGCCTGGCGACGCTGCCGTTCGACCCTACTTACAAGCTGATGGCGGCGTTCACCAAGGCAACCGACCCCCTGGGTAGAGAGATCGTCCGCTGCTACGTCAAGGGAGCGGCGCCGGCGGTCATGAGCCACGCGTCTAGCGCGCTGTCCGCGGGATCGAGCATTCCTTGGGACGAGGACCTGCGCGGCCGAGCCGAGGCAAACATGCAGAGGATGGGCGAGGCCGGTCTCCGGGTGATGGCAGCGGCGTACCGCGACCTCGACGCCGCCTCGTTCGACCCCGGTGGCGATCTCCTCGGCTACGTCGAGGGCCTCGAGATGACCAGCCTCGTTGGCATGGTCGACCCGGCGCGCGCCGAGTCGGGGCCGGCGGTGGAGGATGCGCAATCCGCGCACATCCGGGTTCGGATGGTCACCGGCGACGACGTGATCACCGGCGCCGCGATCGCCAGGCAACTCGGCATCGAGGGGGAGGCGATCCTCGGCGCGGAGTTCGCAGCGCTGGACGAATCCGAGCGGCTGGAGCGCATCGACCGGATCGGTGTGGTCGGCCGGGTCGCGCCCGAGCACAAGGTGCTGCTCGTCGAGACGCTCAAGAAACAGGGCCACGTGGTCGCGATGACCGGCGACGGAGTGAACGATGCGCCGTCGATCAAGGCTGCCCACATCGGCGTCGCGATGGGCAGCGGCACCGAGGTGGCCAAGAACGCGGCACGGATGATCCTGACCGACGACAACTTCGCGACGATCGTGCGCGCGGTCTCCGAGGGACGGAAGCTCTACGACAACCTGAGCAAGTACGTCCGCTTCGTGCTGATCTCGCTCGTGGCGTTCGTGCTCACGTTCCTCGGGGCGACGATCCTGAACATCGCCGAGGGCCAGCCGTTCTCGCCCGCGCAGGTCCTCTACATCCATTTCTTCGTCAGCGCACCGTTCGGCGTCGCGCTCGGGCTGGACCAAGCGACCGCGGGGCTGATGGATCGCCGTCCGCGTCCCAGCACCGAGTCGATCGTGAACAGCGGGGTGCAGCTCACCTCGGGGCTCGTCGGCCTGTACATGGCGATCGTCATGGACCTGCTGATCTACTTCGGCAAGCAGCACTACGGCAGCACCGCGGTCGGATCGTCGATCGGGCTGAGCGCGTTCGCGCTGATGCTGATCGTCTCCGCGTACGAGTGCCGGAGCGTCACGGGCTCGGTGCTCGCCAGCACGACGTTCGACAACGCGAAGATGAACTGGACGGCGGCGGCCGAACTCCTGCTGGCGGTGATGATCACGCAGATGGACCTCTTCAACCGTCTATTGAAGACGACGCCACTCACCTCTCCGCAGTTCGGGCTGTCGGTCGCCTCGGCGGTCTTGCTGCTCGTCCTGTGGGAGATCGGCAAGCTGATCGCCAGGCGTCAGTGACGCGCGCGTAGCGGCCTCGATGACTTGGCCCTCGCTCCCCGGCATCCGTTCGCTGACCAACTACAGGGCGTCCTGGTTGCGGAACGACGTCGTTGCCGGCGTCGTGCTGACCACGCTGCTGGTGCCGCAGGGGATGGCGTACGCGGAGCTCGCGGGCCTACCGGCGATCACGGGTCTGTACACGACGATCCTGTGCCTGATCGGCTACGCGGTGTTCGGTCCCTCGCGGATCCTGGTACTCGGGCCGGACTCCTCGCTGGGTCCGATGATCGCGGCCACGATCCTGCCGATCGTGGGTTCGAACGGGAGCCCCGCGCGCGCGATCGCGCTCGCGTCGATGATGGCCCTGATCGTCGGCGCGATCATGATCCTCGCCGGGATCGCGAAGCTCGGCTTCATCGCCGACCTGCTGTCCAAACCGACCCAGATCGGCTACATGAACGGGCTGGCGCTCACGATCCTGATCGGGCAGTTGCCCAAGCTGTTCGGCTTCTCGACCGACGCCAACGGCCTGATCAACGAGACGCACGCGTTCATTCACGGGGTGGCGTCGGGCGAGACGGTCGGTGCGGCGGTCGCGATCGGCTTGGTCAGCCTCGCGCTGATCCTCGTGCTCGCTCGCTGGCTGCCGCGGGTTCCCGGCGTGCTCGTCGCAGTGGTCGTGGCGATCGCGGCGGCGTCGGTGTTCGACCTGGCGAGCCATGGCGTCTCGCTGGTGGGAAAGCTGCCCAAGGGGTTCCCGCCGCTGACCGTTCCGAACCCCGTGTCCGATCTGCCGTTGCTCGTCGCCGGGGGACTCGGGATCGTGCTGGTCGCCCTCGCCGACACGATCTCGACCGCGTCGGCGTTCGCCGCCCGCACCGGCCAGGAGGTCGACGGGAACGGAGAGATGATCGGCATCGGGGCCGCGAACGTCGCGGCCGGGTTCTTCCAGGGCTTCCCGGTGAGCACCAGCGGGTCGCGCACCGCGGTCGCCGAGCAGGCCGGTGCCAAGACGCAGGTCACCGGCCTCGTCGGCGCGGTGCTGATCGTGCTGATGCTCGTGCTCGTCCCCGGCCTGCTCAAGAACCTTCCCAACCCGACGCTCGCCGCGGTGGTGATCGCCGCGTCGATGTCGCTGGCGGACATCCCAGGAGTGATGCGGCTGTGGAGACAGCGGCGGGTCGAGTGTCTGCTTTCGCTCGCCGCGTTCCTCGGGGTCGCCCTGCTCGGGGTGCTCGAGGGGATCGCGGTGGCGGTCGCGCTGTCGATCCTCAACGTATTCCGCCGGGCCTGGCGGCCCTACCAGACGACGCTCGGCCGAGTCCCCGGGCTCTCCGGACTGCACGACCGCCAGCTCCACCCCGACGGCGAGGAGTTGCCGCGGCTCGTGATCTTCCGGTTCGACGCGCCGCTGTTCTTCGCCAACGCGCGCACGTTCCGCGACCAGATCCGGAGCCTCGCCGCCGCCGAACCGCGGCCGGATTGGATCGTGATCGCCGCCGAGCCGATCACGGACGTGGACACGACCGCGTCCGACATGCTCTCCGAACTGGACGAGGAGCTCAACGCCGCCGGGACCTCGCTCGTGTTCGCCGAGCTAAAGGATCCGGTCCGAGCGAAGCTCGAGCGCTACGAGCTGATCGGCCCGCTCGACCCCGACCATTTCTTCCCGACCCTCGACGCTGCGGTCGAGGCGTTTCGTGAGAAGACCGACACGAACTGGGCGGCAGCGGGGCCGTAGGGGATGCAGGCACCCGAGTTGATGGGTGTCGACACGACGGGAGGCGAAGACTTAACCCGTTCCGGGTGACGACTGTCGTAGGTTCGCGGCTCAAAGTCGACGTTGTCTTCCAACCGGGGAACGGACGCCGTGTCTGCAGGGTTGCGATTGAGCGACGAGCTGCCGCCGCTTGCGGAGGCAAAGCTGGCGGCGCCTCGAACGCGAGCAGGAATGGTGCGCCGGCCGCGCCTCGAGCACGCGCTCGAGACGGGTGCGGACGCGACGCTCACCCTGGTGGCCGCCCCGGCCGGGTACGGCAAGACCACAGCGGTGCGCGCCTGGTACGAGAACACCGGCGGCGCCCTCGCGTGGGTGACGCTCGACGCCGGCGACAACGAGCCGGCACGGTTCTGGACGTACGTGGCGACCGCCGTGGATCGCGTTCGCAACGGGCTCGGCCGTCGAGCGCTGCACCGCCTTCGGTCGCCGGGGATGGCGATCGAGACCGCGATCGACGAAATCATGAATGGGATCGCGGAATACGGTCACGCGTTCACGCTCGTGCTCGACGACCTGCAGACGGTGACCGACCGGGACTGTCTGGCGTCGCTTGAATATGCGACTGCGCACTTGCCGCCGGCGGCGCGCCTGATCGTGCTCACGCGAGCCGATCCGGCGCTCCCGCTGGCACGGCTGCGTGGGCGCGGGAAGTTGGCCGAGGTGCGCGCGAGCGACCTTGCCTTCACCGCAGCGGAGGCGCGGGAGCTGCTCGTAGATCGCGCCGGCCTCGACCTCGACGGACCGCAGGTGGGTGTCCTCCTCAAGCGGACCGAGGGCTGGCCCGCGGCGCTGTGCCTCGCCGCGTTGTGGCTCCGCACGGTCGAGGAGCTCGATCGTGCGGTGCTCGAGTTCGGCGGAGACCACCGGTTCGTCGCGGAGTACCTCAGCCACGAGGTGCTCGCCGCGCTCGGCGCTGACCAGCGTGCGTTCTTGCTGCGCGCGGCGGTGCTCGGCAACTTCACGGCCGAGTTGTGCGATGCCGTGCTCGGGCGGTCCGATTCGTCGGCGGTGCTGAGCGACCTCGAGGACTCGAACCTGTTCGTGTTGAGTCTCGAGCGCCGGGAGTGGTTTCGGGTGCACGCCCTGTTTGCCGAGTTCGCGACCGCGCGACTGGCGCTGGTCGAACCAACCGAGCCGCAGTCGATTCACCGACGTGCCGCCGCGTGGCTCCAGTCGCGCGGGCTGGTCGTCGAGGCGGTCGCGCATGCGGCGGCGGCGGGTGATCACGAGGTGGTCGCGGAGATGTTGAGCAATGACCACCTTGGGCTGATCCGTAACGGTCGCTCCGGGACGATCCTCCGCTGGGCGCGGACTCTCCCCGACGGCGTCGTGATCGAGCATCCTGACGTGGCGCTGGCGGCGGTGATCGCCGCGTTGCTCGTCGGCGCGCTGACGCGCGAGCGCCGGCGGTTCCTGCTGCTCGCGCGCCGTGCGAAGGCGAGATACCCCGAGCGGTTCGGGGCCTACGAGGAGTGCGTGATGGCGATGGTGCAATCCGCCGGAATGGACGACGGGGTCACCGAGGCAGTGGTCGAGGGGTACCGCGCGGTCGAGCTCGCACGAAGAAGCGTCGACGCCAGTCTGGTCGCATCGCTCGCCGGCCTCGCCCGCGCGCTGTACTTCGCCGGCGACCTCGAGCAGGCCTGGAGCGCGGCGTCGCGCGCGCTGGAGCACCCCGACGCGCCGCGCCGGCCTCCCGGCTACGCGGTATGCCGCGCAACTCTCGCGCTGATCGCGGCCGATCGCGATCACCTGACCGTGGCTCGCGCGCACGCCGACGCCGCCCGCGCGACCGTGGGGCGGATCAGCAGCAGCCGGAGCTGGCTCGGCGCGATCGCGGCGGAGGCGGTCGGCGCGGTGCTGGCGGCGGAGGGCGACCTCGCCGGGGCCGAGCGCGAGCTCGCTTACGCCGAGCGCTTTGTCGCGGACGACGTCGCCACGCTCGATCACGCGCAGTTGCTGCTTCGCCTGGCCGAGGTTCGCCGCCGCCGCGGCCGGCTCGACGAGGCCGGCGAGAGTCTGCGCCGGGCTCGCGAGGAGGTTGACGAGCTTGCCGACAGCGGGAAGCTCCCGCCGCTCGTGGCGAGCGTCGCGAGGGCGCTCGACGACGCGCGGCGTCAGGCAAGCGTGGGCGAGATTCTCGAGCTTCCGACCGAGGCGGAGCTCGCCGTGCTCAGGCTCCTGGCGACGGATCTGTCGGCGCGCGAGATCGGCGGGCAGCTGTTCCTCTCTCCCAACACGGTGAGGTCGCACATCCGGGCCATCTACCGAAAACTCGGCGTGAGCTCGCGCGAGGATGCCGTCGCCCGGGCGGAGGCGATGAGCCTGCTGGCGGAAGCGCAATCACCCAGGTGATCGAAGCGAACGCCCCCGATCGCGGCACGAGATGTGCCAACGTGGGCTCATGGGAGAAGGTGGAACGTATCGACTCGAGGTTCGGGGGCACCTGGGCGATTTGGTGGGCCATTCTTTTCCACGGATGCGGATCCGCTACAAGAACGGCAACACGCTGCTCGTGGGTCCGGTCCGTGATCAGGCCGAGTTGACCGGCATGCTGCAACGCTTCTCGGAGCTCGGCCTGAGCCTCCTCAGCGTCACCGCCCTCGACGAGCCGCGAGTCGGGAGCTGACGCCCGTTGCGCGTCTCGTGTCTCTTACCGCGGGCAGCGTGCGTTACCGCGATCGGGCTGATCGCGTTAAGCGGGTGCGGGTCGAGTAAGCCTGCATATTGCTCACATCGCAGTGACCTCTCGGCGTCGATCAAGGGGCTGACGAACCTGTCCGACATCGGCGGGCTCAGCGGTTTGCAATCACAACTCAAGACGATCCAGTCGGACGCGAACAGCGTGGTGAGCTCGGCCAAGAGCGACTTCCCCACCGAGACGAGCGCGATCACGTCATCGGTGGACGCGCTCTCGAGCGCGGTCAAGGCGCTGCCGTCGAGCCCGTCGGTCGGTCAGATTGCGGCAATCGCGCCGGCGGCTGCCAACGTGGTGAACGCGGTCAAGGGCTTCTCGGACGCCACCAGCTCGAAGTGCAGCTGACCAGCGCGTAGCGAAGCGGCGGCCTACTTGTTGGGGGTGCCGCCCGGGCTTGGAGGTTTGGTTCCCGTTCGGCGCCGGCGGATGATGACCACGGCGGCGGTGGCAGCCGCGGCCGCGCCGGCGCCGATCAGCACCCATGCCCAGCCCGGTAGCCCGCTCGAGTCGGCGGGCGCCTCCTGCTTGGACGCCGCAGCGGCAGCGGCAGCCGCGGCCGCGGCGTGGTTGGAGGATGTCTCTGTGGTCGTCGTAGTTGTCGGCGCCGTGACGGTCTCGGTCTTCGTCGAGGACCGGGTCGTGGTCGTGGTCGTGGTCGTGGTCTTGGTCGTGGTCGTGGCGGATTCCGTCGTAGTGACGGTTCTTGTCTCCGGGGTCGCGGTCGTCGTCGTATCGGCGGCGGCCGTAGCGGTCTCGCTCTTGGTCGTCGTAGCGGGAGCGGTTTGCGAGGCCGACCCAGTCGTCGTCGTCGTCGTCGCGGTAGTCGAAGCCGGCGTTTCAGTGGACGCCGCGGGAACGCTTGCGCTCGCCGTCTTGCTCGTTATCTGCGTGAGGGTCTTCGAAATGCCGCTTGCAATGCTCGACGCACCGCCCGCGCCGCACCCCGCGACGAGGACCGTCGCCAAGGCGAGCCACACGATGTGGAGCAGCACCGATCTTGTCCGCATCGGCCGAGGCTATGGCGGTGATTGGAGCAGGAAGGCGGGCCCGGTCGCATTCACCCAGGTGAATGCGCGACGGGAGTCGTCGCCGCGCTCGGCGCCGACATACGCTCGGCCGGACCCGGTGTCTCAACAGGGAATAGCTGCGCCCGGACGGGAACGCTCGCGACGACAAGTGAAAGGACGATCGGATGGCGGTTGTTGGAGAAGAGACTCATCAGACGCTGGCGGGGCTTTCCGCCGGCAACATCGAGGTGCTCGAGGACGCGGTAGGACTGCGCGATTTGAACCGCGCCGGCAGCGGATTGGACGCTCGCACGTTCGCGCTCGTCAAGATTGCGGCGCTGATCGCGCTCGACGCGCCGCCGGCGTCGTACGCGTGGCAGATCGCGAACGCGCTCGAGGAGGGGGTCACCGCTGAGGACTTCCTCGGCGTGCTCAAGGCGATCGCGCCGCAGGTCGGAGGCCCGAGGGTCGTCGCCGCCGCGCCGGAGATCATGCTCGCCATGGGCCTGGCGATCGACGAAGAAGAGCCGAGTTAGCGATGCCGCTGTTCAGACGCCGCCCACTGCTGCGCGCGGCCGCCGTCGGGGGCGGTGCGTATGCGATGGGCAAGCACAGGCAGCGCAAGGAGGAAGAGGACCAGGCGCAGGCGTACTACGAGGGCCAGCAGTCGGTCATGGCGGCGGCGCCCGAGCCGGCGCCGGCTCCCGCGGCTCCCGCGGCTCCCGCGCGACACGTGCTCACCGCCGAAGACACCGCGCGGCTCGGCGAGCTCGGGGCCCTGCACGACCAGGGAATCCTCACCGACGAGGAGTTCGCCAAGCAGAAGGCAAACATCCTCGGCTTGTAACCGATCAGCTACCGGCGCGGCCGCCGGCGAGTCTGGCCGTCCGCGCCGGATCTGCTCGGCCGGCAAGACGTTCAGCGGTGCATGAGCGACATATTCCTTCTCGCGCTGAGCGCAGCCCTGAACCCGACGCTGGTGGCCGCCTCGACCTTGATGATGCTGCTGCCCAATGCCAAGCGGCTGATGTTCGGATACCTGATCGGCGCGCTGATGACCAGCATCACCCTCGGGCTCCTGATCATCTCCTCGTTCGAGAGCTCGAGCGCGGTCGCCACCACCAAGAACACGCTCAGCCCGGCGGCGACGCTGTTCCTGGGCGTGGCCGCTTTGACGGGCGCGGTCGCCGTCCGAACGGGCTGGCATCCGCGCAGAGCGGATCGTCACGCGGACAAGCAGGATGCGAAGAAAACGCCGCGATGGCAGAAGGCGCTCGGACGCGGCTCTGCGCGGACGACGTTCGTCGTGGGCGCGCTACTCACGCTTCCGGGCGCGTCGTACCTGGCCGGCCTCAGCCGGATCGACAAGCTCAACTACCCGACCGTCCAGACCGTCGCGCTCGTCGTGGCGTTCAACCTGATCATGCTCGCGCTGCTCGAGGTTCCGCTACTCGGCTTCGTGATCGCGCCCGGCCGGACGGTCGAGCTGATCGACCGGACGAAGGTGTGGACGAGCCGTCACCGACGCCGAGCGGTGGTGACGCTGCTGACCGTGGTCGGCACCGCGCTCGTGCTCAAGGCATTGATCGAATTCCTCAGTTGACACAACAAAGGAGAAGCACGTGGGCTTTCTTCATCGACACCACGAACAGGCCGGCACTCGCTACCAGATGCGCGAGAAGCTGTTCGCGATCGGCGACGACTTCTGGGTCGAGACCGAGGGCGGCGAGCGCGCCTTCAAGGTCGACGGCAAGGCGCTCCGAGCCCGGAGCACGTTCATCCTCGAGAGCCCGGCCGGCGCCGAGCTGTTCAAGATCCAGGAGAAGAAGCTCCACATCCGCGACACGATGGAGATCGAACGCGACGGAGACACGGTCGCGACGATCAAGAAAGCGCTGGTCACGCCGCTCCGCGATCGTTTTGACATCGAGCTCGAGGCCGGTGGCGAGCTGACCGCCAAGGGCAACATCGTCGATCACGAATACGAGATCGAGCGCGACGGCGACAAGATCGCCGAGATCTCCAAGCGCTGGTTCCGGGTGCGGGAGACGTACGGGATCGAGGTCGCGCCCGGGGAGAACGACGCGCTGATCGTCGCGGCGGTGGTCTGCATCGACGAGATGGCGGGCCGCTGAGCTATAAGCGTGAAGTTTTGCCAGACTGGCTACTCTTAGCCAGTTGGCTATAACTGTCACACAGCTGACGGCGTTCCTTGCGGTCGTGCGCGGAGGCTCGGTGACCGCAGCCGCCGACGAGCTGGTGGTGACGCAGCCGTCGGTCTCCTCCGCGATCGCCGCGCTCGGCCGCGAGCTCGGATGCGACTTGTTCGAGCGCGCCGGACGGGGGATCCGCCTGACCGACGCCGGCAGCGCATTCAGGCCGTACGCCGAGGATGTCGTCGGACTGCTCGACGACGGGCGCCACGCGGCGCGGGAAGCGGCCGGGGTGGCGGCGCTCCGGATGCGCATCGCCGCGGTCACGACCGCCGCCGAGTCGTTCGTGCCGCCGCTGATGAGGGTGTTCGCCTCGCGCCATCCGGACATCGACCTGACCCTCGACGTCGGCAACCGCGAGTACGTGTTCGAGCGGGTGCTGAGCCACCTCGCGGACGTCGCGATCTCGGGCAAGCCGCCCGCCGACGAGCGCCTGGTCGCAGAGCCGCTGCTCGAGAACCACATCGCATGCATCACCGGTCCCGACGACCCGCTGGCGGCGGCCGGCCCGGTGCCGGCCGGCGCGCTCGCCCACCGGGCCTGGCTTCTGCGCGAGCCCGGGTCGGGCACGCGCGCACTCGGCGAGCAGTTCCTCGGCGAGCGCGGCCTCAGCCCCAAGACGCTCACACTCGGCTCCAACGGCGCGATCAAGCAGGCGGCCCGCGCCGGTCTCGGCGTGTCGCTTCTGTCGCGGGCGGCGGTCGAGCCCGAGTTGACCGCGGGATGGCTGGGTCAGATCACGCTCACCGATCCGCCGGCGCCGCGGCCCTGGTTTGTGCTGCACCCGGCGGTCGGTCCTCTGCGCGCGGTCGCCGCCTCGTTCATCGAGTTCGTGAGAGCCGAGGCGCGGAGCGTGTGACCCGGCGGGGCGCCGGCGTTTGAGCCGCTGATCGCGCGAGTAGCTCGCCCGCTCGTGGGTAGGAATAACAAAGGCGATGCAGTATTGCTGCCCTCCCAACTGCGGGTGCAACACCCCGTCGCGCGGCGAGAAGTGTGCGCTCGAAGTATGTGCGGCGGCTGCTGATAACGCGGACGCGGCCTTGGCCCTTGAACGCTGGTCGCGCTTCGAGAACTCCGCCGCCGCCGACCGGCGCTTCAGACGCCGCGCCTACCAGCGTGCGCGAGACCGCGCGCTGATCACGCTGGCGCTGAGACCGCCTCGGAGGCAGGCGCGGGCCGTCCGCTGATCGATGCGGCTCGCCGCCGTCGTGGCGGGGCATAAAAGAACATCTATGAGACCAAGCAGAATTACAACTTGATCTCTATTGCTCGGTGCGCTTACCCTGTCGGCCTCAACCGAAGGGATCAGCCGCACCATGGCAATCACGACCGCAGCCGCACCTCACCACAAGAAGGATCGCTGGGCGTCCGGAGTCACGCCGTACGCCGAGATGGGCTACTTCGACCCCGACTATGTCCCGAAGGCGACCGACATCCTCGCCGCGTTCCGGATCACGCCGCAGCCGGGGGTGGACGCGGTGGAGGCGGCGGCCGCGGTCGCCGGCGAATCGTCGACCGCAACCTGGACGGTTGTCTGGACCGACCGGCTGACCGCGCACGAGCACTACCAGGCGAAGGCGTACGACGTGGCGCCGGTGCCCGGGCGCGAAGGCGAGTACATCGCGAAGATCGCCTACGACCTCGATCTGTTCGAGGAAGGGTCGATCGCGAACATGACGAGCTCGATCATCGGCAACGTGTTCGGGTTCAAGGCGCTGAAGGCGCTCCGGCTCGAGGATCTGCGGATCCCGACGCAGTACGTCAAGACGTTCCAGGGTCCGCCGCACGGCATCGTGATGGAGCGCGAGTACCTGGACAAGTTCGGGCGGCCGCTGCTCGGCGCGACGGTCAAGCCGAAGCTCGGGCTGTCGGCCAAGAACTACGGACGCGTGGTGTTCGAGGCGCTGCGCGGCGGGCTCGACTTCACCAAGGACGACGAGAACATCAACTCCCAGCCGTTCATGCGGTGGCGCGACCGGTACCTGCACGCGATCGAGGGCGTCAACCGGGCGAGCGCCGCCACCGGCGAGGTCAAGGGCCACTACATGAACGTGACCGCGGCGACGATGGAGGACATGTACGAGCGCGCCGAGTTCGCCAAGGAGATCGGCAGCGTGATCATCATGATGGACCTGACCGTCGGCTACACGGCGATGCAGTCGATGTCGAAGTGGGCCCGCCGGAACGGGATGATCCTCCACCTGCATCGCGCCGGCCATGGCACGTACACCCGGCAGAAGACCCACGGCGTGTCGTTCCGCGTGATCGCGAAGTGGTGCCGGCTGCTCGGCGTCGACCACATCCACGCCGGCACCGTCGTGGGCAAGCTCGAGGGCGACCCGTCGATGATCGAGGGCTACTACGACACGCTCCGCCTCGACCACGTGCCCGAGAACCTGCAGAACGGGATCTTCTTCGACCAGGACTGGGCGTCGCTGCCCGCGGTGATGCCGGTGGCCTCCGGCGGCATCCACGCCGGGCAGATGCACCAGTTGCTCCGGTACCTCGGCGAGGACGTGATCCTCCAGTTCGGCGGCGGCACGATCGGCCATCCGATGGGGATCGGCGCCGGCGCGACCGCCAACCGCGTCGCCGTCGAGGCGATGATCCAGGCGCGCAACGAGGGTCGGGACTACTTCCAGGAGGGACCCGACATCCTCGAGAAGGCCGCCAAGGGGTGCCCGGAGCTGAATGCCGCGCTCCAGGTGTGGAAGGACGTGACGTTCGACTTCCAGTCCACCGACACGCCTGACTACGTCGTCACGCCGACGCTGTCCTGAGCCTCGGCAGGAGAGGAGACACGATGCGGATCACGCAAGGCACGTTCTCGTTCCTTCCGGACCTAACCGACGAACAGATCGGCGACCAGGTCCGATACGCGCTCGAACACGGGTGGGCGATCTCGGTCGAGTTCACCGACGACCCCCATCCCCGCAACTCGTACTGGGAGATGTGGGGGCTGCCGATGTTCGACCTCGACGCCGAGGATGTGGGGCTGGTGATGCGCGAAATGCGTGCATGCCGCCAGGCCCACCCTCAGCACTACATCAAGGTGATCGCGTACGACGCGTCGTACGGCCGCCAGACGACCGCGCTCAGCTTCATCGTGGGTCGTCCCGCGCACGAGCCCGGGTTCCGTTTGGAGCGCACGGACGATCACGATCGCGTGGCGCGGTACCGGCTGTATCCGTACGCGGCCGACAAGCCCGCCGGGAGCCGCTACATGAACGGGAATGAAGCCGCATGAACGTGGTCGACACTGGCGTGTCCGAGAGCGCGGACGTCGAGCGGCCGGATGCCGCCGCGCTCGTGCGCGAGGCGAACATCGAGGCGGTGCTCGACGAACTAGACCGCGACCTGGTCGCATTGGCGCCGGTGAAGACCAGGATCCGGGAGATCTCGGCGCTGCTGGTCGTCGATCAGCTGCGCCGGCAGGCCGGGCTCGCCGCGGGACGCCCGAGCCTCCACATGTGCTTCACCGGAAACCCGGGCACCGGCAAGACCACGGTGGCGATGCGGATGGCCGACATCCTGCACCGCCTCGGCTACATCGATCGCAACCACGTAGTCGCGGTCACCCGCGACGACCTGGTCGGCCAGTACGTCGGCCACACCGCGCCCAAGACCAAGGAGGTGCTCAAGCGCGCCTTCGGCGGAGTTCTGTTCATCGACGAGGCGTACTACCTCTACCGTCCTGAGAACGAACGCGACTACGGGGTTGAAGCGATCGAGATACTGCTTCAGGTGATGGAGAACGAACGCGACCGCCTGGTGGTGATCCTCGCGGGCTACAAGGACCGGATGGACGAGTTCTTCCGGTTGAATCCAGGGATGTCCTCGCGCGTGGCCCACCACATCGACTTCCCCGACTACAGCGCGGCCGAATTGCTCAGGATCGGCCAGCTGATGCTGTCCGCGGAGAACTACGTGTTCTCGGACGACGCCGAGCAGGCGTTTCGCGAGTACATCGTCCGGCGTATGCGCCGCCCGCGGTTCGCGCACGCGCGGAGCGTGCGCAACGGGATCGAGCGCGCCCGGCTGCGTCACGCCAACCGGGTCTACGAGGCGGTGCGGAGCGGCGCCGAGCCGGCCGTCGACGTGCTCAGGCGGATCGAGGCGCAGGACATCCTCAAGAGCAGCGTGTTCGAGGAGGAGGAGGAGACACGGACGGCCGCCACGGAGTGGCAAGCAGCGTGACCTCGTCTGCGAGCGATCGGCGGACGGCGCGGCCCGTCATCCTCGGCGTCGTCGGCGACTCCGCCGCCGGCAAGACGACGATCACGCGCGGGCTCGTCCGCGTGCTCGGCGAGGAGCACGTCGCGCACATCTGCACCGACGACTACCACCGCTACGACCGCCGGCAGCGGGCGGAGCTCGGGATCACGCCGCTTCACCCGGACTGCAACTACATCGACATCATCGCCCAGCATCTCGCGCACCTCCGGCGCGGCGACGCGATCCTCAAGCCGGTGTACCGGCACAAGGACGGCACGTTCGGAGCGCCGGTGTACGTGGCGCCCGAGCGGTTCACGGTGATCGAGGGCCTGCTCGGGTACCACCTCCCGGAGATGCGCGACGTGTACGACGTGCGCGTGTTCCTGAATCCGCCCGAGGAGCTGCGCCGGCGGTGGAAGGTCCAGCGGGATTGCTCGCGGCGCGGGTACACCACCGATGAGGTGCTCGCCGAGCTCGACCGGCGCGAGGCCGACTCGGAGGCGTTCATCCGGCCCCAGCGTCGCTACGCGGACATGCTCGTGTCGTTCCGGCCTGCGGAGGGTGAGCCGCCGGCGGATCAGTCGGATCAGATCCACCTCGAGGCCGAGCTGACCCTGTGCGACGGGTTGCCGCATCCCGAT
>Ga0335072_10009341_pt1 | contig 14147 bp, 21 predicted proteins | sample Lox_Sample_21_FD_206725 | JGI IMG/M metagenome (GOLD analysis project Ga0335072, IMG submission 206725) | Soil microbial communities from Loxahatchee National Wildlife Refuge, Florida, United States - Lox_Sample_2.1 | ecosystem: Environmental > Terrestrial > Soil > Wetlands | place: USA...
AGCAACCTACGTTGTCAGATATATCACGGAAGGAAGTACCTGAAAATGGGGACTGGCCACACACTTTGCGAGCTGACGGAATAATGGGACTTGGATTTTGTAGAATTCAGGAGCTTCCATGACTTCGAAGATATCTTCTATTTCGTTGATGAACATGACTTCTTTTGGACTGCTGACTTTTGGCCAAAACTTGAGGAGACCACGGATGACCTACACGTCAACGCTTGCCATATAAATTACGATACCTCCTCAGTGAGTCCAGGATCTTTTTCGAGGAATTGAACAATGCAATATGCTAATTGTGGATGATACATGACGAGGCATTTTGGTTTATGAAGTGGAAGCAGGACTCTCGTTAGGAAGAGTTTATGCTCTTCTTTCAGAGGAAGCGCAAACCCGTTAATAATGCTAGATCCATTCAGCACAATCCACATAGATAGCATACCTCCCAAGAATCTCGAGTAACTCTGCAATCCCATTGAAATGTTCTGTTTCGTAGACGAACTGAAAGAATACATTATTTATAGACCGTCTGATGAAAGACCGTAAGCCTAGAAACTTGCCATATATTCGATGTAGTGTCGTTTTGAGAAAGTCGCGTTCTCGAGGATCCTCGCTGTCAAATAATTCTAATAGCTGCTCATGTTAATGAGGACTAGAACAGCAGGTACCTGAAGAACGAATTTGGAATCGATGTATTGTTTTGCTGCAGCTACGTTGAGATCTGGTGACTCGACGAAACGAAGGAAAAATTCATAGACAACTTGTAAATGAGGCCATGCCGCCTCCAGTACTGGTTCATCTTCTTCCGGGTCAAATACCTCGCCTATAGGATTGGAAGGAGGAGGAAGCGGTCGAAATAAGTTGGTGGCAAACTACCATTAACTAACAGCACATTGACATAACATACCATGTTGACAATTTTGCCGTACGTATTGGTCTGGATGACGTTCCGATTGTTCGATATGTATTCCAGCAGTTCCTGAAGTGTGGATCGTTTTATTTCTTTACTTCGTATGTCCATCGAAGGATCCCGAAAGTCAAAAATTACATTGCATTGTTCAAGCTTTTGAATGAAAAGTTCAGGTCTGATGCTTGTTGGAACATCTACAGTGAGCGTGTAAATCTGGACAAAGTTACCGTGTAACGAGGGTAGTTTCTCCAATTCTCTTCGTTCTGAGATGTGGAACCGTGAAGAATGTGTTTTTCTAGGCGATTTGAGTTCTCCCAATGCATCTCGTGGTACAGTAGTGAGGCCGCCAAAGGAGGGACTTCTCGCAACACCCTTGCCCATAGTCAGATCACCAGGCATCGTTTCAATTGCTCCAGGCGGAGGAGGTTGCTAAGTCGAAGTTAGCTAGATCTTCCAACTACAAGGAGGTCTTACAGGAGATGAAGTAATTACGACGCTGGGGGGAGCCGGTGAAGGTGACATATTTCGAGGAGGAGTCTGGGATCGAGGTGAAGGCGTTTGAGGTACAGGCAATGGCTTTTCATTCTTGTTGTGCTTCTCACTCTTTTTTGATTCCTTATCTGGAGAGACTGTTCCAGAAGTCGACTGTGTGTTCTTTTCACCGGGTTCCTTCTTATGTCGATTGAGCTAGAAAAAACACACACGTTAGCACCTGCTCATTGAGGCACCGCCACGACTGGCGTCATAGAAGGAAAGGTACCATTTTCACCTTGAAACGGTTCATGATGAGAATCGCGTGGACCGTCGACAAATGGTCGACCGTGAAGGGAAGAAGACGACTATGAACAAAAATTCGCAAAGCTTCAGGGGCTTTGGCTCAAAGGGGTCGAAAGTTCGTCAATTCCTTTCCCGCGACTGGAGGCTGCACTGCTGAACTGGATTCGAAAAGCAACTGAAGGGGTTTGGTATTTTCTTCACAAGCCACAGAAAAGCCGTTGACAGGAAACGAGTCTGAGACTGGCTGAAAGGAACCGTTGTTGAGCAGTGGAAATCGTAATCACCTGTGAGGTCACAAGCAATCAATTCCTCGATTTAACACCGTTTCTGCAGGGGAATTCAGATCGTGTAAAGATTTGAACTTGCTGTTTGCAAGACGTGCTCAAGGCTCAAAATATCTGCAGGTGCTCGGGCTTCGTAATTTCCCAGCTGAGTAATCTAACGGCCCGTGCGCGTTCGAAGGGGTACAGAGATAATTCCAATCTCAGAATTGAAAATGTCTGACAGTCGAAGAGAGCTTTGAAAAACGACGTTTGATAGACCGATAGCTTGAAATTTTTCTAATCTAACGAGGAAAACCATTAAACCTATCGTTGAGATCAACTGATTTAATGGCTAATCGATCTGACCACCTTGTGAATTAGAGAATTGTTGAGTAATTGAAAGCATCGGTCACGAAACTTCAGCAGGAAGTGTCCGAAATAACGCTTTCCTGTCAAGTACAGGTAGAGAGAATATAACACGGTCGTTAAGACATATGTGCGTTCTTCTTGGTTACAGGCATCTCAAGCACCATGAGATCGCCGCACAATTCGGACGTGATCGAAATCCCGACAAAACAGTTTTCGAAATTCGAAACTTTTCGTCTAGATATTTCGTCCCAATTCATTCGTTTCATACGGATCCGGTGTCAATCCTGTCTACGAGTTCTGTTTCTTTGAATAGTGTTTAGTGCAGCCTTTCACTTCCAGGGATTGTGAGGAAATGGCCACTCAGCCGTTGAGGAGGCTCTGCTTGAAAAGTTCGACCTCAAATTGCATCAGGTAAGAGCCTATCGCTGTCACTCCACTGACCTTCCAGATCATTGAGACCAATTGTACCTCGAAGTACTCTATTAGTGCAATGCAGGACACAAGTAACCTCTATCAATCCCGGTGACAACGGAAAAGCCCGGGTAGCCGCCATCGTCGAAGAAATCTCCCGTCTAACTCTTCTCGAAACAGCCGACTTAATCTCTCAATTGAAAGTACATCACATCTTCCCCGAATATCTCTAATGTTTAAGGCAAAATTAAAAATTGCTGATATCGCAATGCCGGTTGCGGCTGCTCCGGCAGCAGGCTCAGGGGGTCCCCCAGGTGCAGCGGCTGCGGCAGCGGCTGCAGCCCAGGAAGAAGCTGCGCCTGCTGCGGCCGAGAAGAGCATCTTCACAATCAAATTGGATTCATTTGATGCGGCTTCAAAGGCAAAGGTTATCAGAGAAGTTAAGGCTCTGCTGGGATGTAATCTTGTGGAGGCAAAGAATACGGTTGAGAAGGCTCCTACCATATTGAAAGAGAACGTTCCGAAAGATGTATTATTTTCTTGCTGAATTCTGCTAACCTTCAGGATGCTAAGAAACTGAAGGAGGCGATGGAGAAACTGGGGGCCAAGATCAGTTTACTATAAGATATGCCGAAGAGATAAAATGATAATCCATTAACGGATCAAACAAGACAAACAATGTCGACTTCGAGATGTCAAATCTCAAGTCGTACAGTAACCACCTCAAACGGCCTGATAACGACCTCAATTTCAGAAACTTTCTTCCCTGCTTTTTGAGAAACCACAATTTCTACCTCATCTCCCTCATCCTCAAGAATATTCGTTGTAAACGCCTTTTTAACAGGCAAATACCTAAACTCGTTTAGCCACGCCAAGTCACACCGATGGGAGCTTACGTTGAAATTTTAGCTTTTCCTTTTCCACCATATGCTTCGTAGACTCGCAATACGACATTCTTGAAATCTCTCTTCTTGATGGGTGTGGAAGTGACATCGTCATCATCTTCACCACGCTTGATGGTTTCGAGAATCAGGTTTGGCGAGCCAGAGAATTGAATTGTATCCATGACTTCCTTGATCTTGTCTGCTGCCGAAGCACTGCTAACATGAGCTACTCGTAGAGGATAATTGAAATTGAATGCAGCACGGACAACAGCGGCCTCTGCAAGTGAACCGCCTAGAATTAGTAAGGCAAAGTTGTGAACGTACGATGGGGAAGTAGTGCATAACGAATGAGATGTCGGCCCATATCCGCATGACCATCAGGAGCCTTTGGACTTCTCAACAAACTTAAACGCATGACATTGCCACAAGTTGCAAAGCCATATTTCGAGTCGTTCAGAATGGACACGCCGTATCCGAACTCAGAAAGATCAGCCCATTTGTGACAAACAACTTCGAATTTGGCATGATCCCAAGAAGTATTATAATGGGTTGGACGTTTAATAATACCGAATTGAGATTCGTAAGATGCCTATTCGTTAGTCGGGATCTAAGGGGAATGCATACAGTGTCACAATAAATGTCGACGGGGAATTCTGTTTTCAAGAATCGTCGATTCTCATGCCATTCAACCTCGGATTCGAATCGAAGGTAAGTTAATGGATCTTTGAATCCGTCCGTATAAGTCTTTTCAGTTGGGATAAATGCATCAAGACTGATAGTTGTCTTTATCCAGCTCTCATCACTAATCTTATGTTCGACTAGAAGTCCTACACGAAGAGGACCTTGGTCGACAATGGTGGTCGTTCCAAGACCCAGTTCAACAGGAGACTCAAGATGATACAGTTCGACATCCCAGGCATCCCAATATAAGGGCTGATCATTATAAAGAATGAGACGATTTGCGCGTTGGCCTTTTGGAATAAGTTCGCGATTCAATTCGATGTCGACAAGAGACAAGATTTGACCGCCTTGGATAGTAACTTCAATCTTTCCATTTCCAAGGATGAAAATTCCATCATCTTTTTCAGTGACTTCACATTAGCTGCAGACATTTGAAGGGGATACTATAAGCTCCTTTTCCGACAATATTAAGTTGCACGTCTGTAGAAGAGAAGAGACTCGTTCCGAAAGCCGAGGTCTCGACGATGGCAAATTGGTTTGCATCACCACTGCCCTGGGCACCGATACCATGTTCAGTAGGTATGGAGATGACCTCTGATCTCGCCCAGGGCAGTGTGTTGATGGCAACTTGTACTTTCTCTTCTATGCGTGTGCGCTTATCCTTGAGACCCAATGCAGCTAAAGCCTCACTAAGCAGATGCTCACCTTTGGCAAACACTTGCGTGTAAATCGCACTCGCATCCTCATAAACCATCTCGATCGAACTTCCTGGCAAAACATCATGGAACTGACATAATAGAACATTCTCCCACATATCATCGATATCTTTCTTTGGATATTTATATCCTTTAGCATGTATGGATGCCAACGTAGCAAGGTACTCGATGTCGCGCAACAGGATTTCAGAGTATCGATTGGATCGTTTTGTGTGAGCTTGGGAAGTATACGTTCCACGATGAAGTTCGAAATACAATTCCCCATGCCAACTAACCAATTTTTTGCCGTAGTCGGAATTCTTTTCGACTTTCTCAAAGAAGTCATCGACAGTACCGCCCATTTTGAATTTCGGCAAGCGGCCGATGTTGTCGCTGACACCCCGACAACGACGCAATTTTTCCAACATTTGAGCAATGGGGCCTCCTCCACCATCTCCGTTTCCAAAAACTAGTAGACTGGTGGTATCTTCGCCCAAGTTCTTGTGTTGACTTACAGAGCGAATCAAGTCTCCGACATTGGCTTGAGCAGTATACGTTTCTGAAGGACACATGTGACAAATAATCTGAGTTCCGTCTAAAGCAACCCAATTGAATGTCTAAATTAGCAGGATGCAGGGAACATGGAGGTACGGTGTTGGGGAAGCTGTTGATGTTATTCCAGCTTAGCTTTTGGGTGAAGAAGTATTTCATGCCAGCGGATCGAGCTAATTGTGGGAGTTGGGCGCTGTATCCAAAAGTATCCGGGAGCCAAAAAGTCTTATTCCTGAATCCGAAATGGGATTCAAAGAATCGTTGACCATACATGAACTGTCGTACTAATGCTTCTCCAGAAGGCATATTCGTATCCTTACATTAGAAACGTCGCTCAGGGGTGTAGTACCATTTCAACCCAAGTCCCTCCAATCGGAATAAATCTGCCTTCCTCAACCTTCTTCTTGACCTTGTCAAACAGCAAAGGATAATACTGTTCAAGCCACTTCCACTGTTGAGCTTGAGAAGCAGCAAACCTATGCTCCTCATACCGTTCCATCAAATCAACCTGTGTAGCCCAACTCCTCGCAACCTTTCGCTTCGTCTCATCAAAAGGCCACAACCAAGCCGTATCAATATGACAATGTCCAATGCCAGTTACAAGGACCCCTTCATCCCCGTCATAAACTTTATGTGAATTGATTTTTGAGCCTAGGTATTTTTCGGCCACTTTGCGACAATCATCGATACTTGCTCGGTCGCCACGTTTAAAAGTGTTTACTATTTCGGTGGAGATGGTGAGGGCTTGACGTTCTTCCCAACCACCTAGTTCGCGGGCACAGTCTGTGATGACCCAGTAGTCCCAAAAGAGGTGCCAGGCTGGCATGTAGGGGATGACGATGTCGGCTGTTGCAAGGGTTCTATAGCGGTTGGGGTTGGGTGGTTGAATATTATCTCCTTCGGCATTTCCAAACATACCGTTCATGGAGGCTTCAATGTAGAATGTCTTCTGGTTAGTACTTTTCAATGAAGCAGAGTACGTGAGGTGCGTCGGGCTCTTCTCGCCATTCTTCAGGGAGAATGTAGTCTACTCTACGATCGCCTCCGAATCCACCCGTAAGACCTTGCAGAGGGACTCCTCCTGTTGTCCAAATCATGCCTTCGCCATCACAATCAAATTCGAATTGAATCCGTTCCTACAGATTAACACAGATCGTCAAACTCCGTACCTTCTTCAGGAATTCATGAGGGATTTTCAAAGTAATTCGGAACCAATGAGTTGACCAACTAGGACCAAAACTTTCACCCTTATGAGTATCTCTAAAAGGCAATTGAATAGCTTCATGAAACGGAGGTCTAGTCAATCCAGGCGGAGACGCAACTGTTGATCAGCATCTCGCTTAGCACCAAGATACCTTCAAGTTTGACATATTCGCTACGATCTTCTCTGCCATCAAACATCAAGGGAGGAAGATTGACACCACTACAATGAGAATTGTCAAGAGGGAGCTGTACGAGAATTGCCCGCCGCCAGTAAACGCTCGCAATCTGTCCTTGGCGAGGTTATCGATGACATGTCCTTTGGGGCTGAAATTGTGCACGGGGTAAGATCCCTTATCAGCGGAATTGGAGGAAGAAGACGAAAGACCGAGTAGCTCGGTCAAATTGGGAGCCATGGTTCAAGAAGTCTTGATGGCAGGAAAGAGATGGAGCGAAGACTAAGGGATCTCGAGTGGTAGGATGGAACTGAAGCTGGCCAAGGGGTGTGGGATGGATTATCGTCTTCCGGCTGTGATAGCCTCAGCCAATGATTGGCCCAACGTGCAAGGAGCCAGGGTTAGGGAACAAGTGTCCTGATTACCAATTGAACCGAATTTAAATTCAACTGCCCGCCTATTTCCATCTTCCTCACTTTATTTGCATCCAACCTTCGTTATGGCTCGTCGACCTGCTCGTTGTTATCGTTATTGTAGCTTCCCATCTTACTCCCCTGTGAACCCTCACTAATTCATGAATAGGCAAGAACAAGCCATACCCCAAGTCGCGTTACAACCGTGGTGTTCCGGATCCAAAGATCCGTATTTTCGATTTGGGACGTAAAAAGGCCGGTGTCGATGAATTCCCTCTCTGCGTCCACTTGGTATCAAATGAATACGAACAACTCTCCTCCGAAGCCTTGGAAGCTGGACGTATTTGTGCCAACAAGTATCTATCCAAGATTGGCGGAAAGGATTCTTTCCACATGAGAGTGAGATGTCACCCTTACCACGTTATTCGAATCAACAGTATCACCCCAAATCTAATATGACTAACAAATAGAAATGTTGTCCTGTGCAGGAGCTGATCGTCTTCAAACTGGTATGCGAGGTGCTTTCGGAAAGGTACATTCCCTCCTCTCTGCTGCGAGAGATTGCTTACAAATAGCCCAATGGAACTGTTGCCCGTGTGAATATTGGACAAATCATCATGTCTGTACGCTCGAAAGATGCCAATAAGGCTACTGTCATTGAAGCTCTACGTCGTTCACAGTACAAGTTCCCTGGTCGTCAAAAGATTGTCGTGTCGAAGAAGTGGGGATTTACTTCTTTGGATCGTGATGAATATGTTAGAAGACGACAAGCTGGCGAGGTCAAGGGTGATGGAGCATATGTCAAGTTCTTGAGACGTGGTGGACCATTAGACTCATTGAAAGAGTTCCCGGATTTTGTATTTGCTGAGGCGTGATCTCAAAGGTATCTCATAGAGGCAAACGACGAAATTAGTTAGGGATTCCCCGGATGATCTGTAATTTGATTGAACAGCTTCACAGATCTCTAATTTGTTTGATGTTCTTCGCCCCAACGGTTGCAGAGTGCAACCAGTTGGACCATTAGTAAGTTGATGATTTGTTACACAGAAAGAGGTGAGATGAACGGATTTCGCTAAGTTTCGGTTGATTGATAAGATTGCCTAGTTAGCCGTGAGTATTATTGGGGGGATTGCTTTTGCATCTAGATCTAGTAGAAGGTTCATTTTGGATCCACGCGGTTCGTCCAAATTAAAAATAGGCTTGGTCGATCGCGGTTGGAATTCATTCATTCGTTCGTTGCACGAGTAGTTGCATTTGTGCTGAAGTGGGTCTGCAGTGGTTGTCCAGCCTATAGTGTGCACAAAGTTAAGTTATTCGGTAACGGCACACGAATAAAGGGAAGCTGCGTAATTTTTCTCATCTTTCAGCCAGTCGTTCAAGCACTACATCATACACTCAACCCAGCATACAATCAATACCTTAAGTCACTCTATCCTCCTTACCTCCCCCTGTCAATTCTCTCGACGAATTCCTCTCCCGTTTCGTGTGCCATCTCTTCTCTCGGCATTTCGGTACGTCGTAGTTATTTTCTTTCTTGAAAAAAGTCGAAACATCGACAGATGTGCAGCTAGAGCGATTCCCCAATGCCCGACGCAGCTTCAGACTTCTACGTCGTCATTCACGTTTGGACCACTTGTGACGAGCATGGAGTATGCGTGTCCAAGGATGCTGCTGAAGTGATTGAAATTGCATGGATTCTCATCAACGCATACACGCTTGAAGAGGTATGTACCTTTCTTTCTAAACGCTTCGCATGTTCTGTAATTTTTTCTTGTCCTTCGCAGCTCATACTAACCCTACTTAGGTCCGTCGCGAAGAAGTATTGATCAGACCCGTCAATACCCCGATCACTTCCCTCTGCAGTATGTCTCCCAATTGACAATGTCAAGGTGTTAATTGTAATAGCGAGTTCTACAGGATTGACTTGGGAGCACGTTCAGAATGCAGGCAGTTTTCGAGAAGCGTTTCAACGTATGGACTCGTTCATTAAAGAAAATGTCCTTACATCTGGAAAAACTTTTACCTTTATTGCACTGGACGCATGGGACTTGCGTGTTCAAATCCCTCGTGAAGCTCGCGACAAAGCAGTGGCGTTGCCACCGTATCTACAACATCCAAAATGCTTCGAACTTCGCGCTGAGTACGCTCGGTGGCAACAATATCACCCTGAAGCCCTTCCCTTTGGTCCATCATCTTTGTCAAATATTTGTGCGGCATTAGAAGTTGAGGCAGGTTTACATACATCGTCCTCGCAATCTTCTCTTACACATTACGCTTCAGCTCATTCTCAACATTCCTCACCAAGGTCGACTGCGCGACGTGCTATGGAAACTGCAGATATCATTGCAAAAGCTTTACGTGCTCTCATAAAAAAGTCTCAACCTCCAGAAAATCATCCTGACGTCCTTACAAAACCGCGTGATGCACTTGCCGATGTTCATGCCTTCCTAACTGAGCGTTCAAAAGTATTGCATTTGTCGGGCCTTCCGAATGATACTACGCAGTCCGAATTGGAGAGTTGGTTTACTCAACATGGTGGACGACCTACTACATTCTGGACACTCCGCACTCCTGACTCTCATAAAATGACAGGTTCAGGATACGCGATATTTTCTACTCACGAAGAGGTAACTTTCCTTGAAACTCACGCTTATGTAGGCCGCTGAAAGTCTTGGAATGAATGGACGTGCCTTGGGAGATCGTGCGATTGAAGTGTCACCCTCTAGTGCTAGAGTCCTAGAACGTGCTGCCGAGATCCTGACACCGTTTCCAGTAGCTTCCCCTGTGACTTTTGTTGCTAATATGCAGCCGAGCAAAAACAGACCCCGTCCGGGTGATTGGACATGTCCTTCTTGCGGCTTCAGCAATTTTCAACGACGAACCGCTTGCTTTCGATGCACATATCCCTCTGCCAATGCCCAAGGCGGACAAATGGATCCAGTCTCATATCCTTATGCCCCACCAATGCAAAACGCTACCATGCCCTCCTACATGTCACAACCTCCAGCAACCCAGTCGCGCTCTGGGACAATGTCAGGAACGGTCCCGTTCCGTGCAGGTGATTGGAAATGTGGATCTGAAGGATGCGGTTACCATAACTTTGCCAAGAATGTCAATTGTCTCCGTTGCGGAGCAAGTCGGGCACAAGCCGCCTTGATTGCGGATTCTTCAGGTGGCCTAAGTACTCCAGCATCCATGTCAAGTATGGGTTCGGGGTATTCACATCATCCTTCGGACTCTTTAAGTTATGCTTCCAGTCAGTACAGCGCGTCTCCTTATCCATCTCAGCTTTCATCCAGTAGTATGTCCTCTCACTCTCAGGGATATCCACCTCTTGGTGGTCAGAAGTATCTTCCTTGTTTGTGTCTGGCTAACATATTCAAGTACTATGGGTGGCGGTAAATCTGGTCCTGCTATGGAGTCAGGCGATTGGACATGTGTTGCCTGCGGTTTCCCCAATTTCCGTAGACGAAGCAATTGTATGCGATGTAACACTCTAAATCCCAGTCTTGTGCCTGGAGGTGCAGGTCCGATGAGCAGTCATTCTTCAATGATGAGAGGTCAACAGCAAATGGCACAGCAGTCTCATCCCCAACTACCTATGTTGGACACATCTCTCGTGGATCCCTTTCTTCTCGAAGACATGGATAAACCACCTCACTCCCGTGTTCCACAATCTGCAGGACCAGGTCCATCTTCGGCAAACTTCCTCACTCGAGGCATGAACAATCTTTCACTAGGACCACTGACTACTTCTTATGGTGGTGGATACGGCGCGATCGGTGGAGGTCCGTTGACGGCTCCACCTGTTGGCTCTGATGAAGAGTATGAGTATGGCACTAAAAGTGCCTCGGCAGTTGACCGTTTGGGAGCCGGAGGGTTTTTCTCCCATCGTCCGGGACAGGACTAGGAATATGAATTTACAATCTCGTATTTACAAAGTAAGAGAAGGGGAGGGAAGAAGGTGGACGGCATTGCATTTGTGATATTCTGGGAGAGTAAGTTCATGGTTGCAACGGTTGCTTGAGATAGTTGTCGTGAAGGCTCTTCCTTTTATTCGTTTTTAAGTATTGATTTTTCCTCATCATTTTTTTTATCTTATCTGGTTTTATTTCACTTTCATTCTGGTTCTGGCTATGGAGATGGAGACTAAAAGCGCAAGAAGGGGGTTTTGGATTGGGAATTCATTATCGGAGTGGGAAGGGTGGTGTCGGGATAGGCCGAATATATTGATATGAAGATCTTATGGATAAAGGCGGGATTGACTGGTGTTGTCTCTCGATTTTTTTTTGATTTTTTATTATTAAATCCACTCTTGTTCTAGTTTTCGTTTTGTTTTGCTTCTTTCCACATGACTTCTGGAGCCGCTCTGCGAGTGTTGTGTGGGGTATTCTTAGTATTCGGTTTGTGGTATGGACGGATGGCCAAGTTATTTGCGCTGCGCATTCATTCAGAGATTAGGCATCTCCATAGTTATGCACTAGAGACGTTCTTCTAAAAAGCTATCCAAATATGCATAATAGATTATTTCGCTTCTCCTGCAAACCATAAATATACATCCTTGTCCAAGCTCCCGCTAGCTATTATGTTGTCCGTCGGGTGAGATGCAACAGCCAGGACGACATCTATGCCAGTGAGTATGCGGAGATTATAGCGAGCTATACCTGTATGTCCAGCCAGTTTCTGCACTATCTTTTTACTCTGAAGATCCCATATATAGACAAGGTTATCCTCACTCCCGCTAATTCTAGATATAAGCTTCAAAGAAACATTAGAGATTACATATATTTCCCGCCGGTGACGCTGAACTCTGCAAATAAACAATACTTTTCGTTCAAATGCCCCCGATATGCTTTCAAGACCTTCCCTTTCAAATAGTCCCATAATCGTAGTGTTGAATCATAAGTCGAAGCAAGAATGTACTTGCCATTCGGTGAGAATTTGACATGTGATACAGGCGGATTTGCCGAGTCTACTAACGTCTTCAAGCAATTATTCGATTGCATATCCCAAATCCGTATTAATCCATCGTGTGAGCAGGATGCTATCAGCGTTCCATCACGATTGAAATGAACAGCGCTGACAGGCTCCGAATGAGCCGGTAAAGTTTTTAGACATTTCCCCGTTTTGACGTCCCATACTCGGATAGTCTCATCCATGGATCCACTAGCTAGCAGATTCGATGCAGGGTTAAAGCACAGACAGAAAACATAATTGGTGTGACCACGAAGTATCTTGATGCAAGCCGCCTACAATCAACTGAAGCCAGGGTGAGGTTCCTACGGTGTTCACATTCCAAAGTCGAACCGTTTTATCATCGGAACCACTTGCCAATATCTCACTGGAAGCAGACCATGCAACATCGCTAATCCCTTTTGTATGTCCTTCAAAGTTCTGTACAAATTCTCCTGTTCTGGAATCCCATAGTTTGACCAATTTATCCGCGGCTACTGTAAGCATGGATTGCAGAATCCAACAAACCTGCTGAAGCGAGGTATTTCCCATCCGGGCTAAATTTCACCGAGCTTACAGCTTTTGAATGTCCTCGTAACAAGTATCGTTTACGATATTGTTGATCTTCAGGAAGAAGCTCGATGTTATCGTTCAAAGAAGTCTCAGGGACGGGAGGTTGGCTGTCAGCGTCGGGTTCAGGAATTGTTGGAGAGGCAGTATTGTGCTCTAACTTGATTTTCTTCCTCGGAGACTCCATTTATCCGTCTCTATATCCAGAATGCCCAAATCCTTCTGCCCCTTGAGCAACGAAAACGAAGAATTTCAGCTGGAAAGGATGTTGAATCTCGTGTAAATATTCAAAATCGACTTTACAAAATGTAAATATTATCTTTACGTGGCGAAGCTAATCTAACGAGATGCTCGGCATTCTCTTGACTGAGCAAGAGGTCGACGACTTCAAAACTGGAAAGAGTCCCTCCAGAAGTAGATTTGGAAAGGAAGACAGACTTTCATAGACAAATTCGATGAAATGACCCACCGAATCTGACCAAATTCGTAGTACAAATCCTTAACTGCGCAGAACATCGTGTCCAAACTGGTATCGGATTGTAAGTGTTACGATGACATGGCAAAGCCCTCATGCTCCGTTACAGTGCAGCTGACAACCTTCAAAATCTCAATATATCCATACTTTCCATTAAGTTCTCATTACGCTGTAAGAAATGGCGGTATCATACTGCTCACCCAAGTATGATCAATACAAATTGAAATACTTTCCCGCTCCAGCGGCAACAAAAGCTCCTACAATTAGCCCCTGACATCCCAAGGAAAGTACCAAGCGACCCAGCAATAACAGGCCAAGTCGTCAAATATCCCACATAAGGAGGATAATGACTGACACATTCGATATTATTCCCATCAGGATCATACAAAAACGCCGCATAATAGAATTTATGAACATTACTTCTCAATCCAGGTTTCCCATTATCCTTCCCACCAGCCTTAATCCCTGCTTCGTAAAAAGCATCTACTTCAGCTCTAGTTTTGGCTGAAAAGGCAATATGTGCGGGTCCTGATACGGCGTGATCTTTTGTTATGGGAGCAAGCCAGAAGGCTGGGAAGCGATAGCCAAAGGCGTATACAGCGGTCTCACCCGTGCTGAATGTGTAGAGAAGTTTGTAGCCTAATTGTGTAAGAACAGCCTCGTAAAAGGTTTTGGAGGTGTTGGTGTCTTTGACCCGGATGAAGAGGTGGTCGAACATGGCACCGTTGACAGATCTTGACGAGATAGATCGGCGCTTTGGTTTCAGGGTCGAGTCGGACAACCTGGCGTCTGATACAAGTCGCCAAAAAAAAAAA
>Ga0335072_10009342_pt1 | contig 14146 bp, 10 predicted proteins | sample Lox_Sample_21_FD_206725 | JGI IMG/M metagenome (GOLD analysis project Ga0335072, IMG submission 206725) | Soil microbial communities from Loxahatchee National Wildlife Refuge, Florida, United States - Lox_Sample_2.1 | ecosystem: Environmental > Terrestrial > Soil > Wetlands | place: USA...
GGCCGCGGCGGAAGGCGCGATTCTCGGCGGTTTCGAGCCCGATCGCTACAAGACCGACAAGCAGGATGCCGGATCGGTAGAACGCTTCACGGTGGTGGTTGCGGACGGCAGCCCGCTGCTCGACGCAGCCCTCGAACGCGGGCGGGTGACCGCCGAGGCGCAGAATTTCACGCGCACTCTGGTGAACGAGCCGGCCAATCGCCTGACGCCCATCGTGCTTGCCGAACATGCCCGCGCGATGGCGGAAGAGTTCGGCCTGGAGTACGAAGTTCTCGATCGTGAGCGCATGACGCAGCTCGGCATGGGCAGCCTGCTCGGTGTGGCGATCGGGAGCGCTGAGCCGCCCGTGCTGATCGTGATCCGTTATCGGCCGGCGTCCGTGCCGCCTGGATCTCCGCACCTGGGGCTGGTCGGCAAAGGCGTCACCTTCGATACCGGCGGCATCTCCATCAAGCCATCGGACGGCATGGAGAAGATGAAATACGATATGGCCGGCGGCGCCGCTATGATCGGCGCCATGCGGGCGATCGCGCAGTTGAAACCTGCGATTCCCGTCACCGGCCTGATCCCCGCCGTCGAGAACATGCCGGGCAGCCGCGCGCAGCGTCCCGGCGACATCGTGACGTCGCTTTCCGGTAAGACCATCGAGGTCTTGAACACCGATGCCGAAGGCCGGCTGATCCTGGCTGACGCGCTGACCTATGCGCAAAGGCTCGGTTGCACCCACCTGGTGGATGCCGCCACCCTGACCGGCGCCATCGTGGTAGCGCTGGGGCACGTCAACGTCGGGCTGTTCGCCAGCGACGACGCACTGCGCGAGCGCGTAATGCTGGCCGCGCACGCCGAAGGCGAAAAGATGTGGGCCATGCCGGTCGAAGACGACTATAAGGATTACCTGAAGAGCGCCTTCGCGGACATTCCCAACATCGGCGGACGTTACGGCGGCGCGGTCACGGCGGCAATGTTCCTGAAGGAATTCGCCGATCCGGCGCCGTGGGTGCATCTGGACATCGCCGGCACGGCGTGGCTGGATGATGCCAAGCCGTTCCTGGCGAAAGGTCCCACAGGCGTTCCCGTGCGGACGCTGGTGCGTCTGGCGATGGAGTGGCAGCCTTAGCCGGATCGCTTCGCATCCCTGCCCAATAGCACCTAAAATATTCTCTTGCTAGAGTGTGCGCGCCGCGCGTTCGAAGAACTCCAATGCGAGGCTGCTCCTGCCGGCGCTGGCCGTCAACAGGCGGTGCATACGGGAGTCCCATGCGGAAAGTGAAGCTGTCTTTGATAGCCCGGATTGTCGCGGCAAGTGCGCTGCTGGCGTACGGTGATGCCCGTGCGCAGATGCAAGCATCTCCCGACTGGGATGGATCGGTACGCGATGTCTCGGGCGCGGCTGCACCGAAAGCCGAGTTGGTGTTGCAGGGAAATGGCAGCCGTTATTCGGCCGTGGCGACAGAGAGCGGAAACTTCCACTTCGCCGCGCCAGCGCGGGGCTCCTACGAACTGACCGTGAGCTTCGGAGGACGCTTGTTTCGCGCCGCGGCGCCTGTTGCGGTTCCGGTGGATGGCAGCTCCCAAGTCACCCTGGGGGCGGATGGATCGATTGCGATCGAGCGGCAAAGTCAGGCGCAGGCGAGCGGCGGCGAGACCCTGAGCGGCAAGTCGGTAACCTCGATTCCCCTCAACAAGCGGGACTTCAGCCAGTTGCTGCTGCTTGCGGCCGGCACCATGACCGATACCAACGGGACCACCAACTTCACCCAACAATTCGCGGTGAACGGGCAGCGCGGCGTGGAAGCCGTATTCGCCATGGACGGCGCCGATTCGAGCGATCCGGAAATGGGTGGCGCGACGTTTTCGAACTTCAACGTAGATGCGGTCGAGGAGATCCAATCCGCGTCGGGCTGGATGCCCGCGGAGATCGGCCGCGGCGCGGCGGGGTTCACTAACATCATCACGCGCTCGGGCACGAACGAATTACACGGGTCGGTGTTCGAGTTCCTGCGCAACTCCGCCCTGGACGCGCGGAATTTCTTCGACCGCAGCACGCCCGAGAATCCGGAGCGTATCCCGCCCTTCCGGAGGAACGAGTTCGGATTCACGCTGGGCGGCCCGCTGGCGCTGCCAGGGTACGATGGGCGCCACCGGACGCAATTCTTCCTGGAGTATCAGGGCTTCCGCCAGGTGCTCGGTACCACCCAGGTGTTAGCGGTGCCGACCGCACAGGAGCGCCAGGGAATCGACACAACCGCATTTCCGGGCGACACGCTCTACGTGCCCGTCAACCCGATCGTGGCGAAGATTTTGAGCCGGTATCCGTTGCCCAATGATCCGGCCGGCGCATTCGGAGCGCGGACGTATGCGACGTCGTCGCCGGTCACCACCGATGCCGACCAGTTCTCGGGCCGTCTGGACCACGAACTCTCCTCCAAAGACAAGTTGTTTGCGCGCTTCACCTGGAACAACCTGGAAGGACCCACCACCAATCCCGACCAGACGGCCATCGATCCGGCCTTCGGAGTACGGTACATCGATCACCAGCGAAACGGGGTGGTGACGTGGTCGCACATTTCGTCCGCTAACTTTTCCCGGGAGTCGTCGTTAAGCGTGACGCGCACCACGCCGACCTTTCCGACGCCGGACCATACCGATCCTTCGGTAGTGTTTGGGGACGGATTGTACGAGGCGTTCGACGCCGCCGGCGGATCAGTCACCGCGTCGTTGGGCAACCTGTTCGTGGGCCGGCAGAGCTTTGCGTGGACGCGCGGGCGGCACGCGTTCAAGTTCGGCGGCGAGTTCCGGGCAAACCGTGACACGACGTATTTCGGAACTGATCCCAATGGGCAGTACGTCTTCGGCGGTGGCGCAGCCTTCGCAACCAGCGCGATCCAATCAGCCAGTGGAGCGCACGACATCGCACCGGGACAGCAGTTGCCTGACACGCTGAGCGCCTTCCTTATGGGCAGCGCTTTCTCCTATACAGTGGCGGTGGCCCCGCCGCAGTTTCCGCAAGGCGGCCAGATCGGTGTCGCGGCAGTCTCGCGCTACGATGTAAACCTGTACGCGCAAGACACCTGGAGAATCTCGCCGCGGCTGGCGCTGGATTACGGCCTGCGCTACGAGTTGTACTCGCCCATCACCGAGCGGGCGCGCCGTACCGCCGCCATCGAATTCGTCAATGGGCCGTCAGGACCGCAGCAGCTTTACCTCATTAACCCGGAGCCGCCGTATCACTGGCTCGGAAACAACTGGGGGCCGCGCGTGCGGGTGAACTGGCAGGCATCTAAAGATCTTTGGATCCGCGCGGGCGGCGCGTTGACGACAATTCCGCCGAATATCTGGCAGGATAACCTCCTCACGGGCGCGGCGCCGTATGTTGATTATCCGCGCATCACGGCGGCGCCGGGCGCACCGCTGCCGATCGGCACGGCGATCACGCCGGCGGATCTTCCCGGTGTCTTCACTCCCCAGGGCGTCAACATCCTGGCGTCCGGGAACTCGAAGGCCGTGCCCGTCAATACGGTCTGGGACGTGACCCGCTTCGACCAGGCGCTGGCGGAACTGTCGCCGAGCCACCTGATCAGTCCCTTGAATGCCGCCGGGATCGCACAGAATTTCCGGAACGCATATTTGGGGACATGGTCGTTCACCGTCGAGCGTGCATGGCGTGGCATCAGTTTCAGCACAGGGTATGTCGGCACCGCGGGGATGGACCTTCCGGCAATCAATTTCCCGAACGCTTTTCCGGGCGCGACTGCCGCGTTTGCTCCCTATACCGAATTCAATTCGGCGGGACAGATCACGGGCGGCTTCGGCACGGACATGCTGATGACCAACCGCTCGCACTCCACCTATCACGCGCTGCAGACTTCGGCCGCGGGGTCGCTCGCCAACGGCGGCCCGCAAATCCAGGTGAACTTCACCTGGTCCAAGTCGCTGGACGACACCAGCAGCACGCTCGGGCCCGGAGTAGGCAGCACCTCCGGAGCGACGTCGCTGGCGTGGCCGCAGAATCCGTTCGATACCAGCGCGGACAAAGGACTGTCCAATTTCGATGTGAAGTTCGTGTTCACTGCGACGCTGGTCCAGGATCTGCACGTGGAGCGCGCGCCGGGTCTTAAATTACTAGGAAGCAAATTGACCGCCGGCTGGCAACTGCTCAGCATCTCGACCCTGATGAGCGGCTTGCCGTTCACCGTGTACTCGGGAGTGCAGCAGACCGGCGCGGGCTCACTCGGAGCGGATCGGCCCGATCAGATCGGCACTCCGGTGCTGTCCACGGGCCGCACCGTACGGGAAGATTACTTCGGCTTGGGCGCGGATAATGCGTCGTATTTCTCGATCCCTGTAAACGTGCCGGGAGGAACCGGCCCCAACGATGGCGTGTTCGGCACGCTGGGGCGCAACACGCTCCGCGGACCGGCATTGCAGAACTTCGATTTCGCGCTGATTAAGGATACGCCCTTCGAGTTGGGCCGGTCCCGCAAGTCCGTGAACCTGCAGTTCCGGACTGAGTTATTCAACTTGTTCAACATCGTCAACTTCGGGTTGCCCTCCAACATCCTCACGGGATCGGGATTTGGAATCATCAGCCGGACCGCGAGTAACTCGCGGCAGGTGCAGTTCTCGCTGAAAGCGATGTTCTAAAGCTGAGCGGCAAGGGGCCTCGCCGCCACAACTGCATTTGCGCCGGTATTGACGTAACCGGGCAAACCACGCGGCGTCTACCTTCAACAGGAGCGTTCATCCATGACATCTCTCAGATGGTTTGCGGTGGTCTGCTTAAGTGCGGCTTTTGCGCTCCAGGCGCAACCACCGGCCCGCAACCTCGATCTGCGCGTAGTAGCCGTCGATTCGGCCGGTCAGCCCGTCTCCGGCCTGACCGCCTCCGATTTCAAAGTCTACGACAACGGCTCGCCGCAAAAGGTCCTTTCCGTACACTTGAATCAAACCGGCGGCCCTAGCGCCCTGGTCATTCTCTTCGATCTGCTGAATTCCAGTCTCGCCTCGCGCGGCCAGGTTTGGGAGATCATGAAGCGATCCTTGGCGCACGTCCCGTCGTCCGGCAACCTTTATCTGTACCTGCTGGTGGATGATGGCAGCCTTTATCCAGTCCACCCCTTAGGCAGCGCCGAAGGTGCCCCGGATGCCAAGGCCGCCGCCGCAAATTGGGTGGAAAACATCGCCTCGGAGCTTGACGACGCGATGCGCAAGACCTCGCAGCTACGGCCGCAGGACCTACGCCGCGACAGCCCCGTGGGCATCTCCGCGCGCTTCAATGCGACCTGCCGGGCGCTGGATGAACTGCGCGCCCACATGGCGCCGCTCGCCGGTACGAAAGAACTGTTGTGGGTCACGTATGGAATCCCCAGCACGATTCCCGAGGTAGGCCACGAATACTGGGACGCTACCCCGACCTTACGGCAGCTTGGCGCGCGATTTCAGCAGAGTGGCGTCGTCATCTACAGCGCAGACCCCGGGATGAACCTCGCGCGCGGCATCCTGGACCGCGAAGGGCTCGATATTCTGACCGGCGTCACCGGCGGCCGCACTTTTGCCAATGTGGATTTAAACCGGGCCATCACACAAGCCGAGAGCGACGCGCGCACGAACTACAGCGTGGAATTCGAGCCATCCGGCCATAGTTGGAACGGCAAGTTTCATAAGTTACGCGTGGCCGTGGCGCGCAAAGGCGTACACGTGCAAGCCGAGAACGGGTACTTTGCCATCGCAGGTTCATGAAAACAGGAAGGACAACTGGTCGGGGCGAGTGGATTCGAACCACCGACCTCCTGGTCCCGAACCAGGCGCTCTAGCCAGGCTGAGCCACGCCCCGAAAGATGCTTTTTTGTTCGGCTTACAGCTACTTCGTCATCGGGAGCGAGGATTAGAGCCTCTTGCGACGAATGAATCCACCGAACCCTGCACCACCCAATATACCATCGTTTCAAGCCTACGTTGACCTCCACCCGCGCTATCTGAAGAACGTTAGCGCCAGGAACCTGGAATGGTAGAAAGACGCCTGGAAGGCCTTGGGCCCCACATCGGGCCAATTCTGAACACTGGCCGCCCTTTAGGCGATGGTCTGGGAGCCGCCATCCTCGCTCTGCAAAAGAAGGGCGTCCGGCCAGTATCCATTAACAGTTACCTGACCTGCGTCGGCGCTTACGTAAATTTGGCTGCACGCCGAAGGCTTCCCAAAAGATAAGCCTCGGGTCCAGCTCCTCAAGTACGAACATAAAGTCCTGGCCGCGTCTTCACCGGCCCAGGTCAAGGCACTGCTCGCGTTCAAGCCCACGGGCAGGAACGAATGCCGCACCTGGCCGGCCCGTCTGGGTCATGCTGGGCTCTGGACCGCGCCTCTCTGAAGCCCTCGGACTCCGCAAAGCCGACATTGACCTTGACAACCTGCTCCTACGGCCAAAAGGGAAGGGCTCGTGCCGATGTCGCTGGAACTGCGAAAAATCCTCTATGCTACCTCCTAAAATAAAAGTACGACCTGGTGTTTGGAACTCGGAACGGAACGCGGGTCACCAACCGGAATTTCCAGCGCGACTTCCGCGCCATCTGCCAGAAACTCCACATCACCGGTGTCAGGTGCAGTCCGCATACGCTCCGGCATACCTTCGCCGTCCTACCTGCGCGCTGGTGGCAACCTTTCTATTTGTCGAAGATTCTCGGGCACACGTCAATTAAATTACGGAGCGGCGTTTGCAGAGCTTGGAGGTTGAGATTTGCAGGCGGTGCACAATGGGCTGAGCCTTTCGCCAAAATGACGAACCGCGCCTCCAAAAGCGCCGTCAGTGCGAGTTGCAGATGCTCGGGCGGCGCATTATCTGGGGCTTCACGGATTGTCTGCTCTAAAAGGTGCATGGTGGGTTATTATTGTGTCGAGATGACCCTGTCGAAGGATTCGCGCTCGAAAAACCTTGAAGAAGCGCTCCTAATTTTAATGGATGATCTGGATGGCCAGACGTTCCTAGGTAGCTTCATTGATGAACGGTCCATTGATGAGCGTATTCTGCCAACGACGTGGGAAGAGCTGAAGCGATGTCATCTGGTGAGACAAACAAATTCCCGATGGTCGTATACTCTTAGCGGTCCAGGATGGATTGCCGGACTAAAGTTATTAGGTCAATTCGATACAGAAGAGATGAGAACAAATACGGGAAAATTGTGTGCTGCGCTAAAAGCTAAGGTAAAAGAACGGAAGTCTGAGGCGATGGCCCATGTGAGCGAGATAGCCAGTGCCGCCGGTTTGTCGGAAACTTTTGTTCGCGATGCAATCGAATCAAACTTAATCGAAGAGCTGTTCGGAACGAGAGGAGCGGAATGGTCAGACCGTGGAACATTCGTTAGGATTCCAGTCGGGTTTGGCCATTAACCCATAGCGCAGAATAAAAAACGGTCACGAGAGGGGAAACGATGACGTTGACCGCCGTGGCTTTGTTCGATCTAGGCTCCAAAGAGAGCCGGTTGTTCCCGAAGGGAAAAACTGAACCTTTGATGGACGTTAAGCGAGGTTGAGCCACGCCCAGTGTAGCCTCCCGCAGCCTCCGCGGTACGCCCGCAGAATCAGCTACTATGGCGAGAGCGGATGCCTGACGCACTGGCCGATCTCCTGCAGTTCTCCTTCGTGGCGCTGACGTCCATATTCTTCCTCGTCGATCCCATCGCCGCCGTCCCCACGTTTCTCGCCATGACCGCGGACCACGATCAGGCGGACCGCCGCCACATGGCCAAGCGTGCTGCCTGGACATGTCTCGTCGTGCTGGCCGGTTTCGCGGCGATTGGCCGGCTGATCTTTCGCCTCTTCGGCATCACCCTGCCGGCTTTCAAAATCGCCGGCGGTGTCATCCTGCTGCTCATCGGTCTCGATATGTTGCGCGCGCGGCGGTCGCCCACCAAAGAGACTCCCGGCGAAGCGGAAGAGGCCGCCGGGAAGGATGACGTCGGCATCATTCCGCTGGGCATCCCCATGTTGGCCGGCCCCGGTGCCATCTCGGCCGTCATGGTGATGATCAGCGGCATGCCGGACTGGTGGTACGCCATCCCGGTTTTCGCAGCCATCGCCTTCACGGCCCTGGTGTCGTATTGGGTGTTGGCGGGCGCCGACCGCGTGCGGCGCTATTTGGGCGAGACCGGCATCCGCATTCTCACGCGGCTCATGGGCCTGATGCTGACCGCGATTGCCGTGCAGTTCATGTTGAACGGCCTCGGCGACGTCGGGCTGGTCAAAACGGTGCATTGAGTGCCGCCCGCGATCCGGTTACCATCAAGTGTCATGCGACGACGTGAGTTTCTGGCGCTGGCGGGTGCTGCTCCATTGGCCGCGGCAAGTGTGCCGCCATCCAAGATGGCCGCCGATCCGCACCGGCCGCAATATCACCTGCTTCCCGCCGCCAATTGGATGAATGATCCGAATGGCCCCATTTACTGGAACGGGAAGTATCACATGTTCTACCAGTACAACCCGAATGGCGCTTTCTGGGGTGACATGCACTGGGGTCACGCGGTCAGCGAAGACATGATCCGCTGGAAACACCTGCCCGTGGCGCTGGCTCCTTCGCCCGGCGGCCCGGACAAGGATGGCGTCTTCAGCGGCTGCGCGGTGGTCGACAACAGCGTTGTCACTGCGATCTACACCGGTGTGAATCCGGAAGTGCAGTGCATCGCCACTGCGAGCGGCGATCTCACGTCGTGGCAGAAATTCGCCGGCAATCCCGTGATTAAAGCGCCGCCCGCGGGACTCGAGACCACCGGGTTCCGTGATCCGTCGGTTTGGAAAGAAGGCGACACCTGGCTGCTGGCGCTCGGCTCGGGCGTTCGCGGCAAAGGCGGCGCCGTGCTGCTCTATGAGTCCAAGGATCTGCGGCAATGGAAGTATCTGCATCCGCTGGTCACCGGCCGGATGAAGCCGGGTGGCCCGTCCAAGGATCCGGTCGATAGCGGCGAAATGTGGGAGTGCCCGGATTTCTTCCCGCTCGGCGAAAAGCACCTGCTGATCTACTCCACCGAACGATTCGTGAAGTATCTGCTGGGCGATTACGAGGACCGGCAATTGCAGCCCTATACCGCGGGCGGCATCGATTTCGGCTCCTATTACGCGGCGCGTACTATGAACAACACCGGCGAGCGGCGCATTCTCGTGGGCTGGATCACGGAAGGGCGCACGGCTGAGGCGCAGCGCGCGGCGGGCTGGAGCGGCGTGATGTCGCTGCCGCGCGAGTTGAAACTATATGGCAGCCAGGTGCAGATGCGTCCGGCGGCGGAGGTCGAATCGCTACGCGGCAAGCATCTCGGCGCGGGCGCATCCGGCGACTGCGTGGAGATCCGCGCGGAAATCGACACAGGCGGCGAGGCGCAGGCCGGTCTGAAGCTGCGCGCCGCGCCGGACGCGAGCGAGCAGACGCTGGTCTATTACGATCGCGTGCAGCGGCTGCTATGCGTGGATCGCAGCCGCTCCAGCACGGATGCAAGCGCCGATCGCAAAATGCAATCCGGACCGTTCCTGTTGCAGCGGGGCGAGCCGCTGAGTCTGCACATCTTTCTCGATGGCTCGGTGGTCGAGATTTTCGCGAATGACAAATTCTGCCTGACGGCGCGCATCTACCCGGCGGGCAAGCGCAGCACCGGCATCGGCCTGTACTCTACCGGCGGCGCGGCCAAGATGCTGTCGTTCGACGCTTGGGAGATGCGCCCGATCACTTCGGACCGGCTCACGTCATAGCCGTAACCCGGGCGAGTACTTCTACAAAGAGCTTGTCGCAATTGGGCGCGGCCTTCCGCACCACTTCGGGTCGTACCAACCGCAGCAGATCCGGCGCGTGCTTGGTTTTGTGATATTTGCCCTTAGTCGTGTCTTTGGTGGCGGCCTTCAAACCTTCAATCAGGTCGGCCTTCGCGATCTCTTCGACATTCGAATTGGCGCTCAAGGCCGACTTATGGAATCCCTTGCCATAGTACTTTTCCAGGGCATCTTTGTCCGCATGGAACCAGGATTCCATCATCTGAACCATCCAGAAGATTGCATCCGCTTGAGCCATTGGCCAGCCATGTTTCTCGCAAAGGCAACCGGACAGGCGAGGTTCGTACCGCCCTTCGCTATCCCGGAGCAACACGTTCGATGCCTCGGGATGCTTTCTCAAGGCGATACTGAAGTCCCGCTCGGGATTCCCTCCGGTAGCGATGATCGACACCTTCCATCGCGCAGCGCCGGCCCGCGCTCTGATTTCCTGGAGGAATGCGTCAAATCCAGGCTTCAGGCTCTTGTCGCCTTCGAAATAGAGGCGAATCTCGCGGGGCATCTACCACCGTCCTCCGCCGATTTCGCCCTTCCGCCACAGTTCCCCCAAGGTGTAATGCTCCAGCCATTCATTCAGTTCGCCGCTCGAATAGCGCTTGAATTGAGTGCTATTGTCGAAATCGCGCTCGCAGACCAACACCGATTCGGGCCAATCAGTCAAAGCGTCAACCAGGGCCTCGGAGTGCGTGGTAACGATCAGTTGCACACGCTCCGAGGCCTCCACCAGTACTTCGGCGACAAGGCGGAGCGCATCCGGATGCAACCCCAACTCCGGCTCCTCGATGCACACCAGCGGCGCCGGCTTGGGATGAAATAGAACCGCCAAGAGGCACAGGAATTTTAACGTGCCGTCGGATATGCGGATTCCGGAGAGCAGATCAGACAGGCCAGCCTCCCTCAGGAAGGGCCGCGCCAAACCCTCGCCCACGTCGACCTTGACATCCTCGAACCGGTCACAGAACCGCTTGAGATACTCCCTAACCCGATCATGCGCGCCCAGAAAGTCCAACTGATGCAGCACCAATGCCAAATTATCGGCGCTGTCAGACAAAGAGTCGTTGGGCGCTCCGGTCGAGACCCCGAGGCGGGCCTGCGACCCGGCGCCGGTTCGGAACTCCCGGAAGATTCGGATCTGCGCGAGAGATTCACCGGCCTCGGTGATAGGAGTCGGATCAAGGGGGCTTTTGAACTGCGCAAGAATAGACCTGTTGGAAGGTACCTCAGCGCTCTGCACGCCATTAGGCAGCGTCTGCACCTGCGATCCGAATTCCACCCGGCTGCTGGAACGTTTGAAAAAGAACTCGCCGTCCGGGGGAGCCTTAGCCAGATATTCGTGTCGTATCGAAAAGCCCCCGCTGTCCGAGAACTGCAGATCGTAAACCACCGGACCAAACTGGCGTCCGCGCGCGAGTGACAGCTCGCACTCGATTTCGGCGATATGCGCCCGCTCCTGACCACCGAGCCAAAGCCATTGGCGGACTCCGCCGCCACGGAGAATCTGGCCCTCCAGCCCGTTGTGTGCCTGCAGCAAACTGATCGCCTCGATCAGGTTGCTCTTGCCAACTGCGTTCGGACCGATCAAAACGTTCAACGGGCCAAGTGTGACGCTCGTCTCCTTGAAGGAAAGAATGTTCTTCAGCGTCAGGCGTCTGATCAGCATGCTTTTCGTTCTATAATCTTACGTCAGCCGGCAGGAAACTAGATTCAGGCCTGATTATACTACCAGTGATCATGCACACCAGATACCGGATCGTGGTGTGCGCCGGCATCGTACCCGACCCGCTGCAAACGCTCGAGCCCGTCAATGGCCCGGGCGGCCGACATTGAAGAACGAGAACATGCTTCCCGCTATCCTCGATCTGTGGGCCGCGCACGCGTTGTTTGAAGCCCTGCACCTCGCCGCCGCGGCGCCCAGGAGGCTGTGTTCGAGTTCGTCGCCGTGGATGGCGTCGAACCCGGCCGCCACCAGGTATCCATCTGCACAGGCTCGCCCGCGGTGCTCGGCCGGCTCCCGGCAATCCGCCTGAATAACAAATTCTGCCTGACGGCGCGCATCTACCCGGCGGGCAGGCGCAGCAATGGTCTCACGTCATAGGCTGAACTAAGCGAGATCGTGGCAAAGTAACTGCTCCGGATGGCCGCATGTCACTAAAAATCGCACCTAAAGACGGCCGCCTCGCGGAGCAGAGTGAGTCGGCGCAACACAGTGGACGTGTCAAAAAGGCGCGGTGGACACTCGTGGCATTTGCGCTGGTAGCCAATTGTTACTTGGCGTGCGCGCAAACGCCGGTGGTCGAGGCAGGTGGAGTCGTCAACGCGGCGTCTTACACCCAGCCGGTCGCTCCGGGATCACTTGTGACAATCTTCGGCACCAACCTCGCAAAGGGTGTCTCGAGCGCCACGGCGATACCGTGGCCGGCGACCCTCGGGGGCACCTCCGTATCGTTCAATGGAATCGCGGCGCCGTTGTACTACGTTTCGCCAAACCAGATCACTGTGCAGGTCCCTTCGTCGTTGCCGTTCAGTTACGCTTACACGACCGCAACCGTCGTAGTAACGACCGCCGCGGGCTCCAGTGCGCCGGCCGCGGTCTCGATTCTCGACGAGGGACCCGCGGTGTTCACGACCGACGAAAGCGGCTGCGGCCAGGCAGCCGCCCTGAATATCGCGCCGGACGGCACTTTCTCGCTCAACTCCCCGTCGAACAGCGCCGCGCCAGGGGACTTCGTTGCCGTCTTTGGGACGGGCTTCGGGCAGAGCCTCTTGCCGACACCCGCCGACGGCGCTGCGCCAGCAGGCGCAGAGCAACTGCAGAATTCCGGCGGTTTCACAATGAACGGAGGTTCTTTTTTGGCGCTTCAATACTTCGGCCTTGCTCCCGGCCTGATCGGTCTCGATCAAGCCAACCTTCAGATTCCGGCTGATATGCGGCAAGGCTGTGCCGTTCCCCTGGCGATTGCAGGCGCATCGTTGCTGAGTCCCACTGTGACAGTCAGCGTCTCATCTTCGCGCGGCCAGTGCACCGATCCGCCCACGCAGTCCTACGGAACGATCACCCTGACAAGAACCATCGCTACGGGCACGAGTGACGATGGAGAAGCGGATACCCTGACCGCTTCCTTTCCCTCCGGCCCGCAACTGACGCGGCCCGCCGACAGTCAGACGGGCGCTACAAACGTCATCCAACTACCTGCGCCCAGCCGCGCATGTCCGGTGCCGGGCTATATCCAGCTTTCGGCTGGCGCGATCGTGATGAGCGGGCCAAACGGGCCGGCCACCGCGGAGCCGGCCACGGTAGCGGGCTCGACTTCCTATTCCGTGAATCTTCCGGCCGGCTTTTTCACTGGCGGAACCTACGATATCTCCGCAGCAGGGAGCGCGGCGATCGCAGCCTTCCAGGGCAGCATGACCGTCGACTCTCCGATCCAGGTTACCGGGTATTCGCAGGCAGCGTACAACGCACCGCTCATCGTGCAATGGACCGGCGGGGCTGCCACCAGCGTAGTGAAGGTTTCATTGGTCGCCTATGCCGGCCTGACTCAGTACACGGCCTATGGTTACACCGCAGCCACCGCCGGTTCCTTCAGCTTCCAGCCGCTTTGCTCTGGAAATCCGCCCCCAGAGGGAAATGGCGTGTACTGCACCTTTGGTATACCGGGGCTAAGTGAGGTGGTGGTGGAACAGATGCCCGCTACCGATCAGGTTGCCACCTACCAGGCAAACGGAATTACCAGCGATATACGCGCCTATTGGATCAATCGCTACGTCTTCGGTACAGTGGCTCCCGCAGAAAATTGATTCGGGCCTGATTATACTATTAGTAATCATGAGTTCCGGATACCAGATCGTGGTGTGCGCCGGCATTGTGCCCGATCCGCTGCAAACGCTCGAGCCCGTCGATGGCCCGAGCTGTCCCGTGTTGAAGAACGAGAACATGCTGCCCGCGATCCTCGATCCGTGGGCGGCGCACGCGCTATACGAAGCCGCGCACCTCGCTGCCGAAACGCCGGGAAGCAAAGTCTGGCTGGTGAGCCTGGGTCCCAAGGCCAAACTCCAGCAGGTGATGATGACCGTCGCCCAAAAGGCCGCGTTCGAATTCGTCGCGGTGGACGGCCCGGCTGGCGGCTTCACCGAAGCACATGACGTCGCCGCCGCGCTGGCCGATGCCGTGCGTGCGATTCCCGGTCTCGATGTGAACCGTCTGCTGCTGTTCGGCGGATGGGAGTCCGCCTCGCGCGGCGCGGGCGCCACTCTGCAGATGCTGGGCGAGCAACTGGGAATCGCCGATCAGTTTCAGGGCGTCGACGAACTGCGCGTGCAGCCGGATGGTTCGCTCGAAATTCT
>Ga0335072_10009343_pt1 | contig 14145 bp, 20 predicted proteins | sample Lox_Sample_21_FD_206725 | JGI IMG/M metagenome (GOLD analysis project Ga0335072, IMG submission 206725) | Soil microbial communities from Loxahatchee National Wildlife Refuge, Florida, United States - Lox_Sample_2.1 | ecosystem: Environmental > Terrestrial > Soil > Wetlands | place: USA...
CTATAGAGGTCGATTCCCCAGCTCCGCTAGCGAAACAGCTTAGGCAGGGTCCTCTTTCATTTAGGGTACTGTACTAGCGTCTAGCTAGCTCCTTTGTGACCCATTCGTGACTCACCCTGGTAAGACCACCTACTTACAGTTAAGCGAGGGCCTAGCGGCCGCTGGAAACTTGCCTCTACGTTAAAGGAAAAAAAAAAGAGGCTACAACACTATATTAACACTATCTCATTTGCCCTCTCTTTTATAGTCATAGAGCCTTTTAGTATAAGCATTATATACTCTAAATTATCTTCTAGTCTATTTCCTTATTAAAAATCAGTGTAACAAGCAAAAGGTTGTAAAGTAAAAGCCTATTCTGTTAGGAAGTACATGTTACGGACCTGGTCTAGACTTTGCTGACCACAGCCCCTAGCTGGCACGTGACTATGTGTATATTACTTCTCCTAGCGCACCACTTCTCTTCCTTCTTCCTCAGCTTTAGATTCTTGTATTTTAGAACTACCAATTGCACCGGCTTCGCCCACTCGCTGGCGTCCCTGTGCTATTGACTGATTTCGCAACACTACTAATACTTCGTAATTGCTGTTGATGATGCTATAAGGGAGTATGATTTAACACTTTAAATTAAAAGAAGAAGTTGAAGCTGTTCTTATATTTAAACAACTTTAAAAGGAACTTAAGTAAGAGGCTAATATAGAAGTTGTGTTTGTAAGATCAGATAATAGGAAAGGAGGGTTTGGTTTAATGTTTTAAGACTACCTCTTGTAGGAAGGGATGCAATTCGAACCATGCCTACCATACAAACACTTAATAAATAGAGTGGCAGAAAGAGCAATTTACATAATCAATTAAATTGCAAGATTAATGCTATACTACTGTGGATGGATAGCGTGTGTGCTGTCGCGGTACACAGAACTAAAGGAACTAATGCAAGCACAAGCAGCAGAGGAACCCAGGGCCGCGCAGCGAGAGGAAGTTCAGATAAATCTACCTAATTTGAGCATAGATTCGACGAATTCAATAGCATCATCAAGTGCATCCAACTCCACCGCCTTACGCCATTACTCCTGAAAACTCAATTCAAAGCTAGCATCTCCCTCGTCCAATCTAGTCTCGACTCCACAAATCCTGTCCTGTATCTACTCATCTAACTCAATTCCTCCTCTCCATTGCGAGTCTCTCAATCTCACAGACTTTCTAATAAGATTTCTAATCAGACGGCTCAAAAGTATTGTTCGCCGCAACGTCGCCCCGCCCTTGCAAGGCAATGCTCTTCCAGTAATCATTCCTCCTCGACAGCTGCGAGATAGTTTTTTCATATCGTCGCACTGTAGCCTCATTTCGATCCAATTCCAGGTCAATTTTATGGCATATCTTCAACATGGTTGACTCTTTGAGTTGGATATTCTCGGAGTCTATCAAGTCGAGGATAGTCGTAGTGAGGTTGGACCTCCTCTCATTGCCCAGGCCAATCTCATGTTGGAGCAGACCTAGTGTAGGCGATGTCCCGTCTAGAATTCGTGATCCAGAAGCTGACACAATACCCATGGGCTGCTTCCCAGACCTAGGAGTTTGCAGGGATTGCGCAGCGCTCCTCAGCTTCTCTGGAACCGTTTGACGTGGTGTGGAGAAACTCGTGGTCTTTGCTGCCTTTCTAGAGGGCGTGTCCATCCCCTCAAACTCTTCCATTTCGTCGGCGACGATAGTCCGGTCGGATGGGCTGCCATGTTCGTTCTCGTCTGGAACATCTTTTGGGCCTAGCTTCCGCTTGGCTATTGACGACAGATTCCCTGGCGATTTTGTGATTTCAGGATCGTCTGGCCTCGTCCTTTTCGTTGATGTGGGGGTCCTGGGTGGTGGTAGAGGCCCAAGTCTTGCCAGACGTGCTTTTCTCTCGCCCTCGTCTTTGGCCCAGAGAAAGAAACTGCATTGTTCGTCTCTGCTCTTGGGACATCTCCAGACTGCGCAATTGAGTTAGATTGGAGATGATATGAAAAGAGTAGACATCACCTACACCATTTCCCAGGATTTTCTGTGGATTCACCGGCTTGACGCAAGATTGCCAGGCAGTCGCCACGGCAGTCGCAGTACCATTTCCCTTCGTAAAAACGCCCCAAATTGTAGGGTAATTTTCTTGCAGACTGGATTTCAGGTTCCCTTTCACTCCCGCTATCGTTTTCAGTAGCCATAGCTGTAGGATCCAATCTGCGCTGCAAGTGTTGTTCAATTCGAATGTAACTAGGAAAGCTTCAAAATGACGCCAGCCCACGGGGCTGCAGTGAGTATTTGATTCTCTAGCTAAGACAACCGTTGGAAATAGGATTCCAATAAAAGCCACAGGCGCGTAATTTTGCTCAGGTTATTGGGTCTATGTACTTCGTAGCTGCAGGCTTCTGCGGGTTGAAGGTCGACGTACGAGGCTTAGCGGTTAGGTTCAACCCAGCCACCACAATTTGACGCCTTTAGCCCCCAACTTGAGGCCTAAAGGTATACACGGAAAGCCGTCGGGAATGATTGTAGAACGGGAGTTCTTTTTTAGAAATGTGTACTTTGAGACGATATAAGAGTAGAGCTCATGAAAGTCCCTTTCAGCGGTGAGGCACAAGCACCCTTGGAGTAGAACCCCTGTTGTGGTTTACTCACGTGAGACGCGAGAATTTAACAAAAGCCTGTCGTAAAATATTCATATTCAAAGATCACGTGCTTACACTAAGCTTATTCGAGAACCACACTAAAGCCGGGGCTTCCCCTAAACGGCAGCCCTAAGCGAACTTCTTCATGCGTATTTTCCGTACCCCCTAGTCTGTATTTTGGGTACAGAATAGATCAATACCGTATTTTATTGAATTAATTAATATCTTACAAATACGGTATGATATAATTCCGATCCTTAGTCAAAAGTTATGGAACTCGCACTAGTTGGGTCTTAGTGATGCTACAGGCCGTCAGTCTGATATCCAAGGTCACATTTGTACAAGATCATCCACCATAGAAATTCCTCTAAACACGCAGTTAGTTATGTATATGGTAAGACATTAAAGCCTATCAAAAGTCCCTTTAACTAAAGAGTCTGGTCATCGAGAAATTATCTAGCCGCCTTCACATCATCTTTTACTACTATCCAACTCTCGACTTTCGAACATTATTCCGGCACCTCTCCCGACGACTCGAACTACTCGCCATTTAATTTAAAATTCCAAATTCTGCTTAAGCAGCGTCGATTCCTCGCAAAGGACTACGTAAAGCCTATCTAAGCGCCTGCGAGGCTCTTTTTCTCCAGGTAATGCCATAGTCATTGCAGATGGGCGCAAAAATCCCCGCCTCCTGTGCGACAAAGAACTTCGCCAGCCCATTGGACCCCAAACTAGACGTCGCACCCGAATCAAACCGTGTCGTGACCACTGTTTCAACCTCACTTTGAATCGCCAGACAGAACTGGTAGATGGCGGTGGCGGCATCTCCAGTATAGGCCCGCGCCTATGTTTCACCGCAGGCGTCCTGATTGCCGCCATTGAAAAACGAATCGAGGGCCGCATTTCATTTTCCCAGGTTGCAGGGGTTAAGGCTACGTTGAACAAAATATTGAGGAGGGCGTTAACAGTAGGCAGGGCATCAACAGCGGCATCAACCTGGGCCTGAAGTTCAGGAGTCACAGTGGTCGAGAACGCAGGAGAAGAGAAGGCAGTATCTATAGTGAACAGACACTTAAAGCTGAATGGATAGCTAACTACGTCTACATATAGATCATCCATGTTCAGGACGACAGCGACATCACAATTTCAATGAGTAGCGGTATACAGCGCCTACATGTGTTAGTGCTGTTTACTTCTACTTACTACCAAGTAGAACAATAAGATCACTAAGATCAAGACCAAAACACTAAGTATCACCAAGAGTGGTGCAGGGATTTCTACCGGACAGTCAAAAATGACAGTCAAAAGGTAACTGTCCGGAGCAAGCCTGACCCACACCGAGCCGACGATAGCTGCGACCCTGTGCTCAGTCTAGAACTCTTACCCGTCATAACCTCCTTCGGGCTCAAGTGCAGTATGGCCACATAACTTAGATCACGGAGAACGCACCTCCGAAGGCGGTCCACCAGAGTCAACGAGCATGAATATCTGACTGCCTAAAGGACTAGCTGCCAGGAACAAAGTCCGAGTCCAGAGGACGCGTCAAGGGCAAGTGTAAGTAGAACAAACATTCCCAAGTCCCTCAACCTTCATTAAGAAAAGATTAGATTCCCGTCATTCATTATCGCCCACCGCCCACAGCATTTCCAAACTTTCACGTATGATCATTCTTTACCCTCCTGCATTATCACCACCAATATAGATAGACTCCGGCCATGATCCTCAATCCCAATCTCCATACGAAGTATCTACTATCACGCACCACACACAAGTCCTCAAACGACCTAATGCGGATTCATCCTCAGCGGGAAAAACCCCTCGGGCATCGGCTCCAAATGCCAAACCCGCTCACCCTCGACCCCAAACACTTTCTCCCACTCGCCTTGCAGCTCAGCCGGCAACTGCCATCCCAATTTCGCGTTGCGAATGCGCATGCGCACTAGATGGCGCTTCTTCTTTCCGTTGCCGCTGTTGTATCCGCCATGGTTGTGTCCGCCGTCATTATATCCTCTCACAATCCCCCCATCCTTATTGGGTTTAGAGTCGTTTTTATTGTCCTTGTCCTCAACAGCGTCGTCATCCTCATCGTCCCAGTCAATAAACTCATCCCTACGATGCAGGACCGCAAGATTATTCACGAAATGCAGATCGCCGGGCCGCGTCTTGATCTTCAACTCGACTCCTCTCGCGATGCTCTCGAGGACGTCGAGCGATTCGCGCTGCGCGGGTGTGAGGGACGGGAGGTGGGAGGGGCGTGGGTGCGCGGCGTTGCCGAGGAGGGCCGTGCGGGAGAAGTTTATGAAGAGGTGTGAGGAGTGGTAGTAGATGATGGGGCGGCGGTGGAAGTGCGGTCTGAAATGAGTGGGTGGTTAGCGTTGCCATGACGACAGGGAGGTAACGGAGGGTGAGACTTACAATGCGAAGGGCCAGTCGGGCTCTGCGAGAGTGCGGATTATGTCGGGGCGGGTTGTCGCGAGGATGTTGTAGATTGTGTGTGACGATGAGATTATGCAGCTACCTCCGCGGGCGGCTGTGTTGCGGGTTTGCCACGCGATGATGTCGCCTGTTTCTTCGGTATGGAAAGACTTGAGTTGTGTGTTAGCATATAGAAGTATAGAAGGTGTATGTTTGCGAAGCTTACAATACTCTTCTTCGAGTGTCTCGCATGAAGATTGGTCGTAGGCGACAATGTCGTGGGCGCCTCCGAGATTATGTGAACTAATTTACAGTCATCAGCAAGTACAACGCGCATATACATGATACGTACCGATCATGTTGCCTTTGTCATCCTGCCGAGCTCTCTGCTCGGCAATGTAGGCTTGAATGCCTAAGAAGATGACCATGCTATCTTCGACTGAGTACTTCGCCGGGTCGAGGCCGCGCAGAACGAAGAAACCTTTGCCGTTGTGAATCTCATTGCATAAGACGTAAAGAATGTGTCGTAGGCTAGGAAGAGGAAACGTCTCAGGTGTAACGAGGTCACCATCGAGGCCGAGTGCTGTCGTGAAGTCAGAGATCTGATAATAAGTCGATGCGTCAATTGTATCGCATACCTTTGAAAAAAGTAAGAGCAGCTTCAATCTCGAGAATTTGATCATCTGTGAGCGTGTAAGCATATTGGGCCTCTTCCGTGAGCGTTGGCCCGTTCCAGGCCAAGTCGGTTGTGAATGCAATCGGAAATCCGTTTGGAAGCGAGTCGGCTTGGGCATCGAAACGGCTTTGGAAGGATGACGGCTTATACTGCAGTGAAGAAATAGCTGGGTGTGGATTTAGGGTCGCCAGCGCCATATTGTTTGTGAAACTGCTGTCCTAAACGTTAGCAATGCTCTAATGAGATGTTTGATTCGAGATCATTTTGACTCACCTTCCTGAAAACTTATAAATGGATATCTCCCAGTAGGGCGTGCGATAAAGGTTGATGGTGCCAGGCACTGCTTGACCAAGAGTCAATTGATATTCAGATGGTTGGAGGCTGGATTGAGAATCAAGATGTGATATATCGTAAGTTTGTGTCGAATAGCGAACACTTTATCTTGTACTGAGGAAAGGATTGGGAGTGTGGGTGACAGTCACTCGGGCAACGAAGCTCTTTATATAATATTTCAATTCATAAAAGACGGGGGATAGGAATGACAACTGCTTGGGGGGATAGAGCAAGCGTTTCTGACTCCTTCTCCTGGAGAAGAGCCTCATCCCTAAAGTCGCTTAGGCCGGTTTGAGCCGTTGGAGTTGATTGGTCCCGGTACAGGCCTCTAGCCGCTTTTTTAGCCCTTGTGGATGGTCCAGCGCTTTTGTAAATCCCTGGATTTTGTCGCCCACCCCCACCTTCACACCGCCTTCGTGACACCAATTAAAACCTCCAATTGCAGTATCGGTAACCCAATTCGTCTCACGGGCCTCTTAGATGCAAAAAGCACTTGCTTGTGCTGCGCGAAATGCGTGGGGAGCCGTATCAGATGATCCTGCTGACTCTTGGTTTCCAGTCCTGCTCGAAGAGCTGGGACACGAAGTAATAGTCATCCCAATAAGCATGGGTTTGCTGGAGTAGTTTCCAAGATTTTTCTGCGATGGTCAGACCTTGGCACGTGTTTAGAATGGTGTGATGGATTCAAATACCATTGGCTTGCACATCGAGGCTTGTCTGCCTGATGAAAGCAGTCTGGTAGGGATTCAACTCAGATATTGCATGGAAATCGGCACCGCTGCTGCCTGGAGCGAAAGGTTTAGATCCCTTATTGCAATAATGCCAATAGGCCAGAAGAACATTGGCACCGGTATGACATTCTTCAACCATGAGCGGTCTCGCATACGTACGCTGAGGAGTCAGCAACACATCGCTTGCTCCAGAAGAGGGGGTAAAGAGGATGTCTTACTTCAGGACTGTATACTTTGGCATAGCCAGCGTCATATTTCGTAATCATGGCACAGTTGTGAAGCAAAATGAATAGGCAAAGGTACCTAGTAAACCACGTATTTGGTTTGTTGGTCGCAATAAGACTCTGGAGCTTATCTAGAACCGATTTACGCAATGGAATCTGTACGCCTTCGGTCAAGATAAGTTCTATCTGAGCACCCATGACCGGCGGGATCGGTATGTTTCCGTGAAATGAACTCGTTTCGTCTAAGATGTCTGGAGACATGCCTAAAGTGTCTTCGCCACAAATGCGTGTGGGGCGCGTTGTAATGCGTATGGCAACCCAAAGCCGAAGTACCATTTTGAGTAGCTGTGCTTCTTCCTTAGACTGGAACCGGATTGTTAGCATAGAACTGTTTGCTTGTTTTACAACCACTCACGGTGTTCGGGTCATTCGCAGCTACAATTGCTGCACTGTATGTCTTCCAAAGCAGCCCGTTTTTATCTCCAAGGCACCCTTCAAAGAATTCCGCACCGCCTTTGTTGATGTAGTCGACATAGGCGATTTGTGCCGTGTTCATATTCGCAATTGCGTAACACGGGATGTTAACCGACTTTCTGAGGCCGCTGTCGGTATGCCAATGCCGCTCTACCACATCTCCTTTCTGGGGCACGAATTCACGTACTTCCAATTCTAGTGGAACTGAGCTAAGATCCTCGGTAGTAAGAATTTTCCTTGTATTGGAAGAATTCCAGTCAGAGATATCCTTCAGTTTCTTATCAAGCCATCGTTCAGTCCAGGTCGTACCTGGCAATGGGCCAGGCTTAAATAGCCTAATCTCCGTGATTTTGTACCGAACACACGGTAAAGTTGAGACTTTCTGGCTTGTGACATTCTGACATGTCACACATACTCCTTGTGGATCGGACGGGTCAGGAAAGCACTGGAGTCATTAAGTTAGCAAGTTGGGATATGTTGGTGAAGGTGATTCTATTACCCTGACTTTCTGCATTCGGCAACGAAGACAAGCCTTATCTTTTCTTGTCTGGGCTGTTTGCTCGCGATCTTCAAGTTTTTGGAAGGCTCTACGGCGTGATGGACCAATATTTCTACGAGTAACAATCCGTTCTGTCACTTCTGTCTCTTCTGAACATTCATTTTTAAGCTCTACATCAGAGACAGCCGAATTATGAACCTGGGCAGCGTGATGAAGTTGACCTTCGTCGACATTGGCATAAGCATTGCGGCCCAACACATTCCGTGTTTGGTAAGGGGATTCTATGCCATATGTCATAGTCTGGGGATTAATCAGTGGCTGTCTCGTTTGCACCGGCATTGGTTGCAATGCAGGATATAGTGATTGTAATGAAGGATGCGGAGCAATGCCATCACATGCAAAGAAGTGGTGACGCTGTGATAGGCCTTAACATCTTGTGATATTTGTCCGGTATGGATAAGCTTACCTGTACTTGGGTCATGTCCGCAGACATCTGAGTTAGAGCATCGTCAGAGTATGGCTGAAAGGGGGAAGCATTGATGCTTGAATTGGTATTGAGGATCTCCTCAGATATAGGGAGTCCATTCTCAAATTTTACCAAAGAACCGCGATATTCACCAGCTGGAGAATTAGCATCGACACTCTCTGTGAAGAAAAGCCACTTACTCAAGCCAGGTTGATTCGTCAAGGATTGTCGATTAGGGACCAATCCTGCAAAGCAATTTGCCCATTGGAGCGGGGTACAGGTAAAGCCGAAGGTCTTATCTGGCAAAGGCAAACAGGAGCTAGTAGTGCCGTACATTGCGGCTGCTATGATGTCGTGTGCAGGGTGTTGGGTGTAGTGCTCTGGAACTGAAGGCAAATACGTGTCTGAGGGAGTTTGTGGAGTCTGATTGGGTTCTTGAGTTACCAGATAAAAATTCTCTTCTGGAGGCGCGAAGGGGCTGGATTGGCCAAATGCTCTAGTTATGTCTTGGCTGGGAGCCTGCAGGTTCGAGGCTACCCTATTGATTACGTCTTGCTGTTCGAACGAGATCGATGCGACTCTGAGGTCCACTCCGGTCCGTTTGCTCGCCGAGTTTGAATATCCAGATTTTGGCCGTGGGCGCTTGTGGGAACGCTCCTGCGCATTCTTAAATCAGCATGGTAAGTGCGTTGTGATGCTCCGGATTTAGTTTTGTGTGTGACAAACATGGTGACACTTTTAAGGGGCGTGCATACTGTAGACATCATGTTGCTAGCAAAACAAGGTTCTAGCATATGTAAAATGCACGATGGACGAATGTGCTGCTAGAAAGGGGATTTTGCGTGCTGTAAGTGGTCGGCACGAAGCTCTATGGGGCCTACACCGGGGCCGGTGTACCCGTGTAATGCGAAGATTGGGTTGCTGGCGGCACACCGGTCCGCACGGTCGGAAATAATCCTGTGTGACGATTCGCTAATAGCCCGTCATCAAGGCCTGCTCAATTCAATATATGCATGCCATAGGGAGGCAGGGGATTCTTCTTATATGCTTTGGGTAAGCACATTGTAGTCGAGCATTGAGATGGCAAGCGGTGAAGTTGATTTAGAAGAGAGATCACCGAGTACTTCGTTAGGCCCAATTTTTGGCGTTCCGCCACAAACGCGCAGTTTCTAGGCTATTCTACATGCGGCCAGGCTTGTGCCAAGAATACTTCGCAGCCTTCCGAATCAATCTCCCGTCTCAAACAATGCATCTACCACACTGCTTGAAAAGGGACCTTTTCATCGCCAAAATACCATCTTCTTTGATAAAATAATATCTACTTCTGGTCATGGCACCCGGTCCACAAGACGGCTGGGGGGGTGCTTGCACTGCCTCTTCTTACGAGGGTTGTCGACTTGGCGTCAACACAGCCCCAGAGGCCTGATTTGACCCTAAAAATCATCGCAAAACAGCCCTGGTGAAATACCTTATTAGCTTTCTGGTTCTTATGTGTCATCCACATAGGAAAGGCCGTCACGCATGGGCTGGCCGATATCGCGCAATTGTTGAATGGTCTCTGAGAACCGCTGGGTCGCTCTTGATCAGCATGATGCCGCCGTAACGGTGCATGGCTAGAGCCTATATGCAACGTTGCTCAAGCTGTGATATAGCATTGATGCCGCCAGTATGGCACACATAGAATACAGCCGTGCGACACTCTCTCCTTCAAAAATGCTGTCTGCCTAAAAAACTTCATTCAATGTTCGCTAGAAGCCCTGAGTATCTCCAAAATCTCATCTAGGCTGGGACGATGTACCAAATTATTATCATCAATCTTCATCTTAGCCTCAAGCTTCCTGTCGAGATATGTTTCTGCCTGTTGCAGCTCTCTTTTCCACCATCTCGTCGCTTCTGCCTAGATAGTCTCAGGTACTACTGGTCCGTTACAATCTTTCAGGACTAATTGATTACCTTTCCGCTGCACTCCTCCTTCATTATAGCTTACCTTACCATGTTCGCTGTTTGTGCATTCATCGATTCGGTGTCTCATCTCAAGCAGCGTGTTGCGATATGATGGAAACTCTAAGTTAGATTCTTACTGGTATGACTGCCAAACCGCCACTTCAGGGCAGCTTTCCCCTTCAAATATATACCACAATACGCGCTCCAGTATAAAGACTTCTGCAACCTCTAGCTCTCTTCTGGTAAGACCAGGTCATGGGATGGAGAATCCATGCTCGGGGTTGCTATACTCACTTCACAACAAGGCCCTATATCGCGGAATACGACCCTTCAAAAGCTTCTCACATTTTTCTTTCACCTTATCAGGGCTATTGGAATCCGTTGCAAGCATAAAGACATAGTCTAGATAATTCAACTCAGGTGATCCGAACCCGCACCAAACACCACGCTGCTCGAAGTCGACCAGCACCAAGTCATCAGTATCCGAGAGCAGGATGTTTTCAAGTCTAAGGCCAGAGTAATATCTACCTTGGTCACGTATGTGGGTTAATGCTGAAGTATACAGCCCATTTGAGCTAGTCCGCAATAGGCAACGTACCATGAATACGACGAAATGGTAGGATATCTCACAATGTCCCAGGCGGACGATATACTATTATGAAGCCAAGCACAGGAATCTTACTACTAAGCCCACATCTTTTGGTCACGATATGCTAGGGCCAGGAAATAATATTCAAATGTGCCAGCAACGTAAGCAAAAGCTTAAGCTCATGATACAGGTATTTCGGATGACTCATCAATGCCTTCATGACCTTAGAGTGCGAACCTTGGCGGCCTGAGACCTGCACCACGCTAACACTACCCTGAAGCTGGCGGCAATGTCGGACATGACGGATGTCAATGAACTCAGGCCAAGGCCCTATCGAGTCACCCCAAAGCTTCTCTAGAACTTCACAAGACAACAGTTGCCGCTCGAGATAATGCATTAGAACAATTCTGATTCCAATGTTCCTGATATCCACAGCAAGGTTTTCGAACAGAATACGAGAACCAAATGATAGGCTAACATATTCAGTCTCGAAATTGGGCTTCTCCCAACTCCAATACTCCAGTGTCCGCAAAATATGTCTCGATATGCCCATTTTCGCAACCCTAGCGTCTTTGGTATGATAAGCTTTTCTGAGTGTCTTAATAGATCCATCAGCATCGCAGGACATTTGTCCCATTCCGGAATGTACGTATCAATTCTCATTGGTACCAGACCCCCTTGCCTGTGCATCCATTAAATTTTGGATTTACTACCCTATCGAGACTATCAATTCTGTTCTTCGGATTTGAGCTGCGACTCTGACTATGGTACTGGGACTTGCTTGTCCTGTTTTGGTACTGCCTTCGAGCCAATAAGGGTATTGTACATGGGAGACTCCGCAAATGCCGCCGTGGGATGTACGACTCTGCTGATGACACTGGGGGTAAGCTCCATATCAACGACTTCGTCAAAAGACTCTCCAGAAGTACCCACATTATTCTCAACTCGTCTTCTTCTTGCCCTACCACTTAACATACTTTGTCAAGCCAAAAACCAGGAGTAACTGCCAAAGAGCCTCATAATTCCTCACACCGCACGTGCATCGCCTTGTGTCCTCCCCAACCTCTCACAACAAAATCGGTCAGAGTCCCCCCCACGGAGATGACGCACACCGATTCCTGCATTGTGGCGAGTCATCATGCACTGTACCACCCGTCCAGAAGTCGTACCAACCCCGAAACTCCGGATTGGTGTTTCCCCTGCTATTGGTGCCGTCCAGCCGGTACAAGCACCAGGCCCCTAAGTATTGCCTGGTAATATTGTCTTCTATGCCGCATAATACGAATCTTATAGACGTTCACCGCACTGCCAAGAACATAGTTGCAATTATCGTCCTCCAAGACACAGCGTCGCTCAAAATCTCCTCGGCACAAAGTAAAGCAATTAGTCACAACAAAAGTAAAAATCGAACCACATCAACCTACACGTACCTCATCCCGCCTAACCCCTCTGCCCGGCTACCACACAACTAATGTCTGCTCCAGCACTACTGTATTCCTGATTTCCAAGATTTTCAGCCCAATACAAATCCCCGTCAAGCGTGAGCCGGTGTTGAACTCTCTCCCTATCATCCTCAGTTTCCTACGCCTAGCGTCGACCGGTGTAGACTCAACAAGCCCCATGCATCCTTCCCTTCCATATCGGTGCTTTTGCAGCCTACTGGATCTCTGGTTGGCTGCGTGGTTAACGAATTCTTTTGACGATGATTTAATGCGCCAATTGGGTGGGGAATTTCCATCGGAAAAATGTGCGTAGTGCAGGTTTCGGTAGCGAATCATTTTTGCTGAATTTCATAACGAATGGTATTTTACGTATAAAATCAACGCTCAATAGTACGTCCCCTTTCTCTCATTTGTGTTCTCAAATATTGTGAATGCCTCACACTTAAGGCGAACACTCTTTAGCCTCTCTTATGTAAACTTTCGGAGACAACTCCTCAAACCCCTATTCTTGTGGAGATGGATGGATTTATCTCTACATGCAATTCAATATATTCAAATTGGTGAGTTTGTTCCTAAGAACCGCCCAAAACCAGTTGCAAACGCAACACAAAGAATAACAACTCAAAATCAAACCAAGTTAAATCTAGCCGAAATTCCCTGCAAATACAGAGAAAGCTTTCTTCCTGAATCAAGCTTTATTCTACAATGATTTCCGTTTGTAACATTGTCGAGGTATATCCTATCTCCCACAATGCAACGTTCTCCACCGCGGTGCTCTTCCCCCTCTAGCATACGCATCTTGCGACTGGAAGCCCAATCGGAATAACCTATATACACATTGCTCGACAGTTATGAAGATAAAGCTTTCTTTCATCCCTATCATGCACTCGTAAAGGCAGTTTACAAATTATTTTGTTATCAAGTACTACGAGATATGGATAATGGTCCTCAATCCCACAATTGCAACATTCCCCTCTCTCTCGTCCTAGCCCTACCTCTTTCTCCCTCTAAATAACATTACTTTTCATTTCCATCCTTTCATCATTGCCGGCTCAGCTCATGTCGGTATCGATATCGATATCTAGAAATATTCATCAGTAGTACGTGGTGGGTGGTGTGGTATACGGTATGTGGTATCTGAATGGTTCTATATCTTAGTCTGAAATATTGCCTGGAATGGAATAGAATCGTGTGCTCTTACGAAGTAAAGCGCACTACTAGTCAAGATATATCCCCTAAGAGATAGTATCTCGGAAATCCATGCTGGGGATCTTAATCGTTGTATAGCTCTACCTTTACTGAAAATGGCACCTTAGTATCTTCTTCATCGCGGACTTTATATGGAAATCGGGATTTATTCGTTTCTTGAATAATATCTTCATCCTATCACTCTCTCCCCTCTCTCTACGAGAATGATGCTAAGTCGATATGCGCATACTTCTTCATTAACTCCATCATCCCCAGCTGACATCCCTCCGTTATCCCTTCCATCATCTCCTCCACCTTCACTCCTTCATTACCTACACCTCTTCATCACTTCCACCGCTTTCGTCATCACCTCACCCCCTCGCAAAAACACCACATCAGCAATCCCGCCGGCGGCTTGAATGTTCAACTCGCAAGCCGCTAGACCAAACTCAATAATCCCATACCATGCCATGCGTGTTTTCCATAATGTTGCTGCCCTTCGAAGACGCTGCCTGCAGGTCGACGCATTTT
>Ga0335072_10009344_pt1 | contig 14141 bp, 15 predicted proteins | sample Lox_Sample_21_FD_206725 | JGI IMG/M metagenome (GOLD analysis project Ga0335072, IMG submission 206725) | Soil microbial communities from Loxahatchee National Wildlife Refuge, Florida, United States - Lox_Sample_2.1 | ecosystem: Environmental > Terrestrial > Soil > Wetlands | place: USA...
CCGCGACCCAGACGGCCATCTGCTTGAAGTCGTGACGCCGGGGGTTTGGAGTATTTACTGACGCCAGCAGATAGGAACGCCATAGGGTGCTTAGCTGGCTTAACATCTCTATAACGCTCAAAACCCCGGAAATGGCGAACGAAAAGCGCACGCTTGTGACATCGCTGGTTATGATCTATCGCACGGGGGGTTATACGCATTGAGAAAGATCGACCGCCAGCGTGCTAGGCTAGAGCCTCACATCTCACGTAATAAGCGTATACTACCTATATACGCATCTCTTCGCCGTCCTTAGCGAGGCCACGGTCTTCTGCGTTACTGGAGGCTGTCGTGGCTAAAAACAGTAGAAACCATTCCACTAGTTTAGACATTCCTACACAACTACGCAGACGCTTAAGAAGGTTTTCCAACCGCGCCCAACAACTGACGGTGGGAAAGAGCGAGACTTCGCAGCGATGCTCTATGCCTGCAAGGCAGGTGCCGACATGGACTCGCGACATGAGCGAGATCGAATCGTCTGTCATGGTCGGCTCGCGTGACCTAGAGCAACGGATTAGGTTCGAAAGCGCTTGTCGTTCGCAGACGTCGGCTGACACATTCTTTACCTCAACAAGTCGAGCGTGATGGCAGATCAGCGCACCTGGAAGTCTTCGCGTTTTTGCATACCTGGTGAGGCGCCGTCGGTGCTGCTCAAAATGTTCGAAAGAGGTCTCACAACTGCGGGAGATCATCCTCCCATTTCGGGTCCAACGGTCTCATGGATTGATCGGGCGCTGAGTGTTTGGGGAGTCTCCGCTCTGAGCCTGCTCGACTCGCGGATTTGCATTCGTGGAGATGACAAACGACGCTGAGGCCGAGAAAGCAATCAAAGCTCTGAATGGCAGCATACTAAGAGATCGTGCCCTGGACGTGAATTATGCTCTCCCCAGACCAGAACGCCCAGCAGGTTAGGTGAGCGTGGACCGCGACGCCGCGGGCATTGTGGGCGTGTGGGCGAATGTTTCTGGCCCCGCGCCGGGATTCAGGATCTTATGGGCCAAATGTAAGATGATCACTATCTTCATCTTCCTCCATGGATCGGTAGCGAGGTTTGTGTCGCTCCATAATCCAGGTCGAAGCCAAGCTGGAGCTTAGCCGCATCCGACATGAGGCCGGGATGCCAGGGCGGATCGAACACGACTTCAACATGAACGTCCTTGACACCAGGCAACCGCGAGAGCCTGCTCTCCACGTCCGTCTTGAGCACGTTGCCCATACCGCAACCGGGAGCAGTCATGGACATTTTGATATGAATCCTGTTCCCGCCTTGCTGCAGGGGCGCAATCACGCACGAGTAAACCAGACCCAGATCCACGATATTGACCGGAATCTCTGGGTCGTACACGGTCTTCAACTGATCCCAGACCATCTGATCGCTGAAATTCCCTTCGTGGACCGGAGGTGCTTGTGCCGTCGCCGCGTTGGAGAGCCCCAGGGCATCCGTATCCTTGGCATCGACACGGTACATGTAGCCGTGATCGGTAGCCACGGTGTAGCCGCTGCCGGGCAGGGACTGCATGATCCTCACGACGGCACCGGCGGGGAGAGTACCGCTGGTCCCGCTGGGGATCTCGATGACTTCACAAGCCCGACTCAGCGTGATCGGTTCACTAGCACCCATATAGAACTCCCCTCGTAGCTGTTCTTTCTCCTTACTCTCTGTGGACGGACTACTCCGTCGACACAGTGCCCTGTTTCCCTTCCAGCGAAGCGTGCAAGGTGTGCCAGGCAAGGGTGGCGCACTTGACCCGCACAGGAAACTCGGAGACGCCGGAAAAAGCAGCCAGCTTGCCCAGTTCATCCCGGCTCCCGTTCGCCGGCGATTGGCCCGTTACCAGCTTGTGGAACTGTTCGAAGAGTTTTGCCACTTCCGCCCTGGTCTTACCCTTCACGCTTTGCGTCATCAGGGATGCTGACGCCTTAGAAATCGCGCATCCTGAGCCTTGGAAGGTGATGTCGCGAATCGAGTCGCCTTCCAAGTCCAGGTAGACAGTGAAATGGTCTCCACAGAGTGGGTTGTATCCTTCCGCCCTGTGGTTCGCCGTCGCCAGCGCGCGATAGTTGCGAGGAGCCTTGCTGTGCTCCAGTATCAATTCCTGGTAAAGCTCGCGTAGATCAGGCATCAGGCGAACACCTCCCGTACCTTCTGGATGCCTTCGACCAGAGCGTCTACTTCTTCTCTGGTGTTGTAGAGAGCGAACGAAGCACGCGCCGTGGCCGCGATGCCGAAGCGCTGCATCACGGGTTGGGCGCAGTGATGTCCTGTTCGGATAGCAATTCCCTCCTGGTCGAGGATGGTCCCGATGTCGTGCGGGTGGATACTGTCCAGCAGGAACGAGAGCACTCCAGCCTTTTCTCTTGCAGTGCCGATCAGACGAATGCCCGGGATTGCTGAAACGGTTTCAGTGGCATAAGCCAGCAACTCGTGCTCATGCGCAGCTATGTTGTCTATCCCGAGGGCATCCACATACTCGATGGCTGCGCCCAGGCCGATAGCGCCCGCCACATGGGGCGTGCCAGCTTCAAATTTATAGGGCAGGTTGTTGTAGATCGTCTTCTCGTAGGTTACGGAACTGATCATGTCGCCGCCGCCCTGATACGGAGGCATGGCGTCGAGCAGAGCCGATTTGCCATACAGGACGCCGATCCCGGTCGGACCGTATACCTTGTGACCGGAGAAAACGTAGAAGTCGCAACCCAGAGCTTGCACGTCCACTTTGAGATGAGGCACGGCCTGGGCACCATCGACCAGCACCGGGATGTTCCAGCGATGTGCCATTTCAATGATCCGTTGGACGAGAGTGATCGTGCCGAGTGCATTTGAGACGTGGGTTACGGCAACGATTTTGGTCCGCGGTCCCAGCAGGTTCTCAAAGTCCTCAAACAGCAGCTCGCCGCTGTCGCTGATTGGCGCAACCCTCAGCCTCGCGCCCTTCTCTTCGCACAGGATCTGCCAGGGCACGATGTTGGAGTGATGCTCCATGGCGGTGATGAGCACTTCGTCGCCAGCGTGAACGTTAGTGCGGCCATAGGTCTGCGCCACGAGGTTGATGGCTTCCGTGGCGCCGCGAACAAAGATGATCTCGCTCGCATCCGCAGCGTTGAGGAAGGATTGCAGCTTTCTGCGCGCCCCTTCGTACTCTTCCGTCGCATGTTCGGAAAGGAAATGCACACCACGATGGATGTTGGCATTGTCCCGTTCGTAGTAGTGACGGATCGCATCAATGACCACCTGCGGCTTCTGGGAGGTGGCTGCATTGTCCAGGTAAACCAGCGTCCTGCCGCGAACCCTCTGCCGGAGTATGGGAAAGTCACTGCGGACCTTATCCACGTCAAGCGTCAGACCGGAGGAGGACACCTGCGGTGAACCGAACTCTCTGGACAATCTATTGGCCGCGGTGGTCATCCGATTTCCCCCCAGTTTCTTCCGGCGTCCTCGCGGCGGTTCCCTGTTGGAACATCAGGCACAGATACGGCCATCTGGAATAGGCAGCGGTTGATCAGCCCTTCCAGGTGCTTCCGGACGGGTCCCTGCTTCATGCGGTCGAGACATTCGCTGGCGAAGGCGAAGAGCAGGAGTTTGCGCGCGGACACCTCGTCGATGCCGCGAGAGCGCAGGTAGAACAGAGCGTCCCCCTCGATCTGGCCGATGGTGGCTCCGTGCGTGCACTTCACGTCGTCGGCATAGATCTCCAGCTGCGGCTTGGTGTCGATTTGCGCGTCATCGGAAAGCAGCAGGTTACGGTTGGTCTGCTTGGCATCGGTTTTCTGCGCGTCCTTGTGCACGATGATCCGGCCGTGAAAAACGCCGTGGGCGTGGCCATCGAGGATTCCGTTGTAGAACTGCCGGCTGCCGCAGCGCGGGCTGGCATGTTCCACCAGCATGTAGTTGTCCAGGTGCTGGCCGCCATTGCCGATGAAGAGACCATTAATCAGACACTCTCCCCCTTCGCCTGCCAGCACCGGGTGCACGTTGTTGCGCACCAGTGCTCCGCCCAGCAGGACTGAATGCGACACGACATTGGCGCTTTTTCCTTGCTGCATACGAAGCGTCGAGATGTTGAAAGCCTCCTTGTGCTCGCGCTCGATCATATAGTGCGAAAGCAAGGTGTGGTCGCCGGCCACCAGTTCCGTGACCGTGTTGCAGAACACCGCGCCACCGCCGTCGAGCGACACATAGTCCTCGACGAACGTGGCCTGGCTGTCTTCCTCGGCTACAATAAGGTTGCGCGGATGGCTCATGGATGGAGCATCGTCCGCGGTCGAGACAAACAGCAGGCAGACAGGCTCCTCCACCAGCGTGCCTCTGGGGATGTGTACATACGCTCCATCTTCCACGAACGCCGTGTTCAGTGCACAGAAGGCATCGCGGCGGATATCAAGGTAGCGGCCGAGGTGCGGTTCAATCGCTCCGGGATTGGCTAAAATCTCCGCGGCGAGACTGCCGACCTTCATCCCATCGGGCAGTTTGCCCAGCAACGATAGCTCGCGCGCAAAGCGCCCGTTCACAAATACAAGTTGACCAGCAACGCCCGCAACCCGATACGGTTCCAGTTCCTGTTGCGACGGTCGGACGCGGCCGTTTCGCGCCAGCCGGAAGGGAGTTTGTGCGATGGCAGAGACGTTGGTGAACCGCCAGTCTTCGTCGTGAGTGGTTGGGAATCCGACTTCGCAAAAGCGAGCAAACGCGTCCCGGCGAAGCTTCCGCAACCATGGCAGGGCATGGCCGGCGGCGAGTTTCTCAAACTCGCCGAAGGTCTCTAGGTAACTTTCTAGCTGCTGAGTTGCCGTGATCACGTAGTTCTTCCCCCATTCTCGTTAAGCGGATGTAGCATGCCGTGCCTCGGCTTCCATCGAGCCATAGCCTTTTTCTTCAAGTTCCAGAGCCAGTTCGGGACCACCCGAACGCACGATACGGCCATCCAGCAGCACATGGACAAAGTCGGGGACGATGTAGTTCAGCAGGCGCTGGTAGTGAGTTACCACGATGATGGCGCGCTCTGGGTTGCGCATGGCATCGACGCCCTGGGCCACGATCCTCAGCGCGTCAATATCCAGACCGGAATCGGTCTCGTCCAGGATGGAGAGCTTCGGCTCCAGCACCGCCATCTGGAGGATCTCGTTGCGCTTTTTCTCGCCGCCGGAGAAGCCTTCGTTCACCGACCGGTTCATCAGCTTCTCGTCCATGTCCAGCAGCTTCAGTTTCTCCCGGAACAGGGGCAGGAAATCCATCGCATCGACCTCATCCAGCCCACGATACTTGCGGATGGCATTGAGCGCCGACCGGAGAAAATAGGCGTTGCTGATGCCGGGAATCTCTACTGGGTACTGGAAGGCCATGAAAATGCCTTCACAGGCGGCCTCCTCCGGTTTCATGCCCAGGAGATCCTTGCCGTTGTAAGACACGGCACCCGAGGTGACCGCGTAGGTCTCGCGGCGGGCCAACACCTGCGCCAGCGTGCTCTTGCCCGAGCCGTTCGGGCCCATGATGGAGTGCACTTCGCCGGCATTCACTCTCAGGTCAATGCCCTTGAGGATTTCGTGGTTGTCCACTTTGACGTGCAGATTCTTGATTTCCAGCAAGCTCATTCCCGTTCCTCGCTTTGGCTCCGTCGTTGTTACCTGGATGATCTCAGCCTTATCCGACGCTGCCTTCCAGGCTCACGCCCAACAGTTTCTGCGCCTCCACCGCAAACTCCATCGGCAGCTCGCGGAACACACGCTTACAGAAGCCATTCACGATCAAAGAGACGGCATCTTCCGCCTTCAGCCCGCGCTGCCGCGCGTAGAAGAGCTGGTCTTCGCCGATCTTGGAGGTGGAAGCCTCATGCTCCATGCGCGCGGTGGAGTTCCTTACCTCGATGTACGGGAAGGTGTGAGCACCGCACTTGTCCCCGATCAGGAGCGAGTCGCACTGCGTGTAGTTGCGCGCACCGGTGGCACCCTTCATGATCTTCACCTGGCCACGATAGGTGTTCTGGCCGTGGCCGGCAGAGATGCCCTTGGCGACGATGGTGCTGCACGTGTTCTTGCCGATGTGAATCATCTTGGTCCCGGTGTCGGCTTGCTGATAATTATTGGTAAGGGCAACCGAATAGAATTCGCCCACCGACTTCTCGCCCTGCAGGATGCAGCTCGGATACTTCCAGGTGATAGCGGAGCCGGTCTCCACCTGCGTCCAGGAAATCTTCGAGTTCACACCCAGGCACTTGCCGCGCTTGGTCACGAAGTTGTAGATCCCGCCTGTGCCTTCTTTATCGCCCGGGTACCAGTTCTGCACCGTGGAGTACTTGATCTGCGCGTTGTCGAGCGCGATCAACTCGACCACAGCGGCGTGCAACTGGTTTTCGTCGCGGATGGGTGCAGTGCAGCCTTCGAGGTAATTGACGTAGGAGCCCTCGTCGGCGACGATCAGCGTGCGTTCGAACTGGCCGGTGTTCGCCGCGTTAATACGGAAGTAGGTGGAAAGTTCCATCGGGCAGCGAACCCCCTTTGGCACATAGACGAAAGACCCGTCCGTAAACACGGCCGCGTTCAGGGCTGCGAAGAAGTTGTCGCTGTAGGGCACCACCGAGCCGAGGTACTTCTGCACCAGGTCAGGATGTTTCTGCACAGCTTCCGAGAAAGAACAGAAGACAATTCCCAGATCAGCCAGCTTCTCCTTGAACGTAGTAGCCACTGAGACGCTGTCGAACACTGCATCCACCGCCACACCCGCGAGGCGCTTTTGCTCATCGAGCGGAATGCCAAGTTTCTCGTAGGTGCGCAGGATCTCGGGATCCAGTTCCTCCAGGCTCGTGAGCCCGGGCTTCTGTTTGGGTGCGGAGTAATAAACGATTTCCTGGTAGTCGATCGGCCCGTACCTGACATTGGCCCACTTTGGTTCGGCCTGCGCCTTCTCCAGCGACGCCCAGTGGTGATACGCCCTGAGCCTCCACTGGAGCATGAACTCCGGTTCATTCTTCTTGGCGGAGATCAGGCGAATAATGTCCTCGTTGAGTCCCTTTGGGACTCTCTCTTCCTCGACAGAAGTGACGAAGCCCCACTTGTATTCCTGCTCCGCCAAGTCTCGGATCGCGTTAAGGTTGGTGCTCATTGCATCCTCCCGGATACAAAACCAATAGTGGGCACTAGGTTTCCGCGCGCATTCCTGATGGTGGTCGGGTGTAAGGGTTGACTGAGATCGGAAAGCATCACACTCTCTAGTGCGCCGCGCACCGCCTGGCTGATGATCCGCTGATTGTCCCTGATGGGACAACAGGGCTCCAAGTCGCACAGACCGGAGATGTCAGCGCTGCATTCAGTGAGCGCGATAGGACCCTCGAGTACAGCAATGATTTCCGCCACGGAGATCTCTCGCGGCTTCCTGGCCAGACTGTACCCACCCTTGATGCCACGGTGCGAAACCAGCAACCCACCCTGCAAAAGCTCCTTCAGCAGCTTGCTCACCGTCGGTAGCGGCAGCCGTGATTCGACGGCCAAGTCACGCGCTGTGTGAAGCAACCGATCGTGGTTCTGCACCATGTGAGTCATCAGGACCAACCCGTAGTCCGTCAATTTGCTTAGTCGGATCATCAGTCAACGCCCCCGTCTCAGAGGTTTTCGAACCGCCATACATAAACAGATTAAATAGTACTAATATGGTACACTTTAATTGTACTGCGCCGATGGCACGGCTGACAAGGCCCAGCAAACGTCCCCAAGCGGGTGGCTTCTGGCCAATTACACGTCGGCTTAGGCCCGATGAGTGTGTCGGTCTGAATCGGCCAGACCGGCGGGATTCGTCATGTTGCTAACTCGGAAAGCGTGTTACGGTCTCCTCGCTGTGCAGCACTTGGCAGAACACGCTGGCGAGGGTTCGTTCAGCGCCAATGACTTGGCCGAATTCTATGGGTCGCCCCATGAAGCATTGGCCAAGATCCTCCAGCGACTTGCCACGGCTTGAGTATCGATGTCCCAGCACGGGATTAAGGGCGGATATACACTCGCTCCCGACCCGCGGTACATTTCCGTATTCGACGTGATCAAGGCCAGCGAAGAACCGCGGCGAAGCGGTATTCACAGCGAAGCCCTGGCCGCACCTAGGGTCCGTCCCCGGTTACCATGCCCCTTGCAACGTGAGCCAGATCGTCGAAGATATGCTGCGCGAGCGTACAATTGAGGACATCGGAGAAAAGGCCTCCTGTCCCGCCGGTCTCTCGCGAGATTCATGGGTGCGAGCGTCGTAGCTTACCGATGCCGGGGGCACTATTGTCCGCCAAGTTTCGGAGGATCCGCCTACGTATCTAGTGAAGCTCGTTCTCGTTTCCCGGTTTGGACGAGGTCGAAGTACCCCAGGATCGGATCGTTGCCGAGTCAGCCCACTGAAATGAGGAATCACTTCGATTCGAGAGCCGCAGTACGGGACTTCTTATCGATTCGAAGACGCGTGAGACGGCAAAATAAGCGACGGACTACTTGACTTGGTGCTTAGCGTACTCTTCGGGCGTGAACTTGCCCGCCTTGACGTAGCTTTCATTCAGTTCCGTATACTGCTTCCACTTCTCCGGCAGGTCGTCCAGCACAAAAATCGCGGATACCGGGCAGACGGGAACGCAGGCGCCACAATCGATGCATTCCACCGGATCAATGTAGAGCTGAGGAACGTTCTCAAACGTGGCGCGCCCGTCGTCATAAGTCGTGTTCTTCTTGGGGTGAATGCAATCTACGGGACACGCGTCGACGCAAGCGGTGTCCTTCGTTCCGATGCAGGGTTCGGCAATGACATAGGCCATAGGCCACCTTCCCCTACCAGAATTTACGGTATGCCTCCCGCGAGAAAGATTCAAGCTGAGCCGGGGTAAACTCATGGCGTATGGCGCCGACGATGGAAAAGATTTCTGCGGTCACTTTTCGGGTTGTGAACATGACGGAGTCTGTGCGGTTTTACAGAGACGCTTTGGGCATGGAGCTTCTCTACGATGGAGAGGGCACAGGGTTCTGTTCACTGCGCCCGAAAGACACACAATCTGCAATCCTCAATCTGGAACAGGGTAAGCCCGTGACTCGCTGGGGGCGGCTGATCTTTTACGTCACGGATGTGGACGCCCTCTGGAATCATCTGAAGAACCTGGGATTTGATCCGGAGATTCCGCGAGATGCCTCGTGGGGCGAACGCTATTTCCACATGCCCGATCCGGACGGCCACGAGCTGTCGTTTGCCCGGCCGCTCCGATGATTCGGAACGAGTTGCGCACGGAAAGGAGAGCCTCCCACAGCACGGTCATTCCAGTGGCGGCGGTCAGGCGGCGTCGCTGAAGGTTGGATCTACGGTGATGCACCACTCTGCAAGTAGCCACTCGGGGACATAGCACCGATTCCTGTTTTGCTTGCACCAGGTGCGTAGCTCAAGCGACGAGGCATACATCTCTGGCGTGAGTTTCAGTTGCCTGACCCGCAGTTCAAATTGAGTGGCGAGTGCCGGGGCAGCCGAAATGGGACGCCCCCAATTCGGATTTCCGGGTTTGCGACGCAAAGCTGGGAGAGTGACAGGTATCGCCATAGCCCGGATCGTACTCCGTCTTGCGCGATTCTGCAGCAGAATCCTCGCCCGGGTTGGCGTGTGGGCGTGTGCTTTGCGTAAAAGACTTCGACCAAATGCTTACTCAACTCTGGCCTGAGATCGCCCCGAAGGTGTACGATTGCCCTTATCTTTTCTTGCTAGAAGGCGACTGAGTAACGGCCTTATCGTTCGCGAAAATTGTCAGTGCAACCCGGGAACCGATGCACATCTTTCTCGGGTCGTGGCGCAGATCGAGCGACATCTCGCCCTTCCGCATTGGGTTTTCAGTGAGCAACGAGGAGGAGCCGTGCTACTCAGTCTGAAAATCTCCATCCTGGAATACGAAGCTGCCAAAGTGCTTTTCTGCATCCCCTTGTTTCTGCTCGGGTGTGTAAACTCGGCGTTCTCGCAAAGGGAGCCACCCAGTTACGCAAGCCTACCCAAATACGACTTCCATACCGAGACGAAGACCAAAGGAGTAGTGGAGGAAGTAAATCTGCTCCCTATGGGAACCAGGAAAGACTTCACGGAACTGATCATCAAGAGCGGCGATTACAAAGTTCATATCTACGTGTGCCCGAAACCGTTTCAAGAAGAGATGGGCATCAGCTTCAGCAAGGGGGACGAGGTTGCGGTCACCGGTTCAAAAGTTAAGCAGGAGGCGTCGGACGTGATCCTTGCTCGAGAGCTCGTGAAGGGTACGGATACGCTGTCGTTTCGCGACGACAAAGGCAACCCAGTATGGGATCCGCATACCGGCAAGTGATGGCATGTTGAGGGGGGTTGATGAGACTTTCCGACACGATTGGATTGGTGCTGAAGAGCAAAGACGAAAATCAAGTCCTATCAGTGTCACCCGATCGGTCGGTTTATGAAGCGATTGAGAAGATGGCCGAGCACGGGATTGGCGCCTTGCTGGTCCTCTCCGAACATAAACTGGTCGGGATCCTGTCGGAGCGGGACTACGCTCGCAAAGTGATCCTGAGGGGCCATTCTTCAAAGGAAACCCTGGTCCGCCAGATCATGACCAGCCCCGTTGTGTTCGTAAGTCCGCAACACTCCGTGGACGAGTGTATGGGCATTATGACCAAGCATCGCTTTCGCCACCTGCCGGTGCTTGTGGATGACACCGTGATCGGAGTGGTCTCAATCGGCGACTTGGTGAAGTGGATCATTTCCGGGCAGGCGCAAGCCATTGAGGAACTGGAAGGCTACATCACGGGAGCGTATCCCCGCTAGGAGATTGCTATGAAGAAGACCTTTGCCATCGGCATCGGAGGCGCCGCCGGTCAGGGCGTGGCTACACCGGGCGACATCTTCGCGAAAATCTTCAGTCGCCGCGGGTTGCACCTGAATGCTTACAACGCCTATCAGTCCATCATCCGTGGTGGGCACACATTTCTCACGATCCGGACGGGCCCGGAGAACGTCACCAACATGGGCGACCGTGTGGATCTGTTGATCCCTCTGAACCAGGACGCGATGGATCGCCACCTTAGACTGCTCATCGACGGCGCTGCATGTATCTATAACTCCGACACGATCAAGCCGGCCGTGGCGGCGAAGGGCGTGCAGCTCTGTGCCCTTCCCGTCGCCACGCTGGCTGACATCACTCGAAATAAGGTGGCGCAGAACACCCTTGCGGTTGGCGCTGCTCTCAGCATGATGGGCATTGGTTTCCAGGCGCTGGAACAAGTCCTGACGGAGCACTTCAAGAAGAAAGGGGATGCCGTGGTGTCGGATAACATCGGCATTGCACTGGTTGGCTATGACTACGCAACTGCGAATTTCACACCTTTTGCCTGGCCACTTCCGATGACCGGGAACCGCTATGCGGTGCTCAGTGGCAACATCGCGATGGCCATGGGAGGCGCAGCCGCGGGAGTGAAAACCTACTGTGCCTATCCCATGAGCCCCTCGACGGGAGTTCTGCATTGGATGGCGGCTCACGCTCGTAAAGCCGGCATCATGGTCCGGCAGGTGGAAGACGAGATTGGCGTGGTGAATATGGCGATCGGGGCGGCCCACGCCGGTGTTCGGTCCATGTGCGCCACCTCCGGCGGTGGCTTTGCCTTGATGAGCGAAGGTCTCGGCCTCTCAGCCATGATGGAAACTCCGGTGGTGGTCATCGACTGTCAGCGGGCAGGTCCCTCCACCGGCGTGCCCACGAAAACGGAGCAAGGAGATCTCTGGCAAATGTTAGGTGCGGCCTTTGGCGACTACCCTCGTGCCATCGCTACACCGCTCGACATTGGAGATTGCTTCAAGATCATCTCCGAGATTTTCAATATTGCCGACCGGTTCCAGTGCCCTGGCATTGTGCTCTGCGACCTATTGCTGTCGGAAGGCAGGCTCAGTGTCGACCCAAAGGACTTGGACTTTGCTCCTGTAATCGATCGTGGTGAGCTCATCACCAATGCTTCTTCGGCATCCGGGGCGAATGGTGACGGCACTTACAAACGTTACAAGATCACCGAAAGTGGTGTCTCCCCGAGAGCTATTCCCGGCGTCCCGGGTCATACCCACACTGCTGCCAGTGACGAGCATGATGAAGACGGGGTTTTGATCAGTGACGAATTCACGAACCCAACAAAGCGTCGCGCCATGATGGAAAAGCGCATGCGGAAGGTTGCCGGTATTGAAGCAGTGGTGCCTCCGCCTGTGCTGTGGGGCCCGCGAGATGCAGACGTCACCCTGATCGGCTGGGGATCGACCAAAGGAGTCATCGAGGAAGCCTGCGAAATCTTGACTGACCGAGGCATTTCAGCCAACCAGCTCCAGATCCGCTGGCTGGTGCCGCTCCACGGTGACTCAATTCTGGACCTCCTCAAAGATGCCAGGCGCACGATCATTGTGGAGAACAACTACAGCGGCCAGTTCGCCCGCTACCTGCGCAGCGAAACCAGCTTCGTGCCGGATGGGCACATCCGAAAGTACGATGGGGAACCGTTCATGCCACACCATATTGTCGAAGCGGTAATAGAACAACTGAATGGCAAGTCCATGCTCTCTGTGCCCGCACATGAAATCCAGGTTTGAGGAGAACAGGAAATGGCGACAGCTATAGCTACCAACCACGTGGCAATGGCGGATTTGAAGGGCAAGGTCGATCCCGACTGGTGTCCTGGATGCGGAGATTTCGGTGTGCTCGCCGCGGTCCAGAAGGCTTTAGTTGATTTGCAGATACCGAACCACAACGTGGTCACCATCAGCGGCATCGGTTGTTCATCAAACTTCCCTGGATTCATCAACACCTACGGAATGCACACCCTGCACGGTCGGGGCCTGGCTGTAGCCACCGGAGTGAAACTTGCGAATCACGATCTGACCGTACTGGTGACGGGCGGCGACGGTGACGGCTTCGGCATCGGTGGCAATCACTTCGTGCACAGCATGCGCCGGAACGTAGACCTCCTCTACATCGTGATGGACAACCAGATCTACGGCCTCACCACCGGCCAGACCTCGCCTACCAGCCGTGTCGGCATGAAAACGAAAAGCATGCCCTTCGGCAACATCGAAGCGCCGGTGAATCCAATTTCGCTGGCCCTTGCCGCTGGAGCCACGTTCGTTGCCCGTGGGTTCAGCGCGGAACAGAAACACTTGACCGAACTGATCAAACAAGGTATCCGGCACAAAGGGTTTTCGTTCCTGGATGTATTCAGCCCGTGCGTCACCTATAACCACGACAACACCTACCAATGGTTCCGCCCGCGCGTGAAGAAGCTCGAAGATGATCCGGCGCACGATCCCGCGGATTGGATGGCCGCAATGGGAAAGTCGCTGCTTTGGGGGGAAGAGATTCCCATCGGAAAGTTCTTCGAGCGCACCGACGTGCCGGCTCTCCACGAAGCGGAACCGGTGCTGAACGCAGGCCCTCTTGCGCATGCCGACACGAGGATACCGCCAGAGGTGACTCGCGCTTTCGTTGAGGAGTTGATGTAGAACAAGGCAGTGCTCCTCTGTTTTGGTAGAAGCCGACACCGCGACCCTAGAAGCAGGCAAATCTGGTCTTCAAGCGTTTGGATCCCTATGCCGCGTGGACCGCTTTTGCTTCCGCCTCAACCGTGCAGACGACAATCGCCTTACGTCCGCCCTTCGAGGCGGTTGCATGAATCGAGCTTAGATTGACCCCTTTGGCTGCAAGTTTCTCTAAGCACTGCGCGAGCGCACCCGCCTTGTTGGGCAGTTCGTATCCTTCCGCTGCAGTTTCCGACGGGGTCGCAATCGACCTGAACACTGGTTACATCCATGCTTATCTGGCAATACCAAGCCGTTAGGTCTCAGCAGTTAGGTCGAATGCCAGGAGCAGATAGGCACGCTGTAGGTTTGCGATACCCATTGAAAGCAAGGCCTGATTGAGGAGATCTGGCCTTTGATCCTGCTGTTGGCGTCGATTCTGTGCTCGACCAACGGGTCTTAGAAGGTGACGGGCAAACCAGAACTCATCGGAATACACCTTCTCCAGTTCCTCGTTTGCCGAGAACTCAATAGCGGATCGTTGATCGAGGGTGAACACACTCGATAAAGCGGCAATCCGGAATCCGAACGCGTGGGGTTT
>Ga0335072_10009345_pt1 | contig 14138 bp, 13 predicted proteins | sample Lox_Sample_21_FD_206725 | JGI IMG/M metagenome (GOLD analysis project Ga0335072, IMG submission 206725) | Soil microbial communities from Loxahatchee National Wildlife Refuge, Florida, United States - Lox_Sample_2.1 | ecosystem: Environmental > Terrestrial > Soil > Wetlands | place: USA...
AAGTGGCGGTGCTGGGATTGGCGTTCAAGGCGAACACGGATGATATCCGGTTCGCACCGGCGCTGGATGTAATTCGAATATTGTTGCAGGAAGGCGCCGAAGTGCATGCTAGCGATCCTCAAGCCATCTCGAGGACGAAGCCGTTGCTGCCATCGGTGAAATATTTTGATGATCCGTATGAGGCGTTGAAGGGCGTGGATGCCGCGCTGGTGTGCACGGAATGGCAGCAGTTCAAGAAATTGGATTGGGCCAAAGCGGGCCAGACGATGGCGCGACGACTGGTAATTGACGGGCGGAACTTGTATTCGCCAAAGAAGATGCAGGAACTGGGATTTGATTACCACTCGTTTGGACGGAAGTGAGCCGCCTTCGCAACGTGCTATGGCGCACGTGTGCTGTTGGATCGTTGAGAAAAAGATCAGCGGGATAAGCCCGCTGCTACAGTGGCGCTCTGGCTTAGGTTGAGAGCAGTTCGCTAGTGCGCAGCGGACTTTTTCGTGTATAGGTCCTGGAAGAAGGCGATGGTGGTCTTCAGGCCTTCTTCCAGATTCACTTTGGGTTCCCAATTCAAGAGGCGCTTGGCCTTGGAAATGTCTGGGCGACGCTGTTTGGGATCATCGACGGGCAGGGCCTCAAAGATGATTTTGGGCGCGTTGGGAAAATGGCTGCGCACGCGTTCGGCAAATTCCAGAATGGTAAGCTCGGTGGGATTACCGATGTTGGTGGGAAGATGCTCGCCGGACTGACTGAGCTTATAAATGCCATCGATCAGGTCGGAAACGAAGCAGAAGCTGCGCGTTTGCTTGCCGTCGCCGTAAACGGTGATGGGCTGGCCGCTGAGCGCCTGATAAACGAAATTGGGGAGGGCACGGCCGTCGTTAAGGCGCATGCGTGGGCCGTAGGTGTTAAAGATGCGGACGATGTGCGTGTCGACTTTGTGGTAGCGGTGGTAAGCCATGGTGATGGCTTCGGCGAAACGCTTGGCTTCGTCGTACACACTGCGCGGACCAACGGGATTGACGCGCCCCCAGTAGGATTCGTTTTGTGGGGAAACATCGGGATCGCCGTAGCATTCGGAGGTGGAAGCGAGGAGGAATTTGGCCCCTTTTTCCTTGGCGAGGTCGAGGACGTGCATCGTGGCGATGGAGCCGACTTTCAGGGTCTCGATGGGAAATTTGAGATAGTCGGGGGGGCTGGCAGGAGAAGCGAAGTGGAAGGCGTAATCGACGTCGCCTTCGACGTGAAACCGCTCGTTGACGTCGGTGCGCTTGAATTGGAATTTTGCGTTGTTCTTGAGATGGGCAAGGTTGCCTTCATCGCCAGTGATGAGATTGTCGAGCGCTAGAACTTCCCAACCTTCGGCGAGCAAACGATCGCAAAGATGCGATCCCAGAAAACCAGCACCGCCCGTGACGACAGCGCGCATTTATCCTCCAGTTACAGATAGACGATTAGTTTAACGTGAGAGCAGGCGAAGACCTAACGGCAATCCGGGCTTGCACAATGCATCGGTGGCGGAGACAAACGGTTTGACGGGAGGGGGAGCGCGGGTTACGATGCGCGACCATGCAGGGATTTCTGGCGGCGAGCATCCTTCCGATGCAGCGAGAGCAGCGGATCCGTTTGTGGCTATGGGGCCTGGGCGCGGTTTTGTCTTTAGGATCGTTTGCGTTTTTCAATGTGGGGCGATGGCTGGTGGCGGAAGACCCGTTGCGCAAGGCGGATGCTATCGCGGTGCTGAGCGGACGAATGCCGAGCCGGGCGCTGGAAGCGGCGCGCGTGTACAAAGAGGGATATGCGCCGCGGGTGTGGCTGACACACTCGACCGAACCGGGCGCGGCACTGGCGCAATTGTCGATTTCGTATGTAGGGGAGGATTCCTACGACAAACAGATTCTGATGCATGAAGGCATACCGGAAAATGCGATTGCGGTGCTGGACCCGCCGATCGTGAATACCGCGGACGAGATGAAGACGATTGGAGAAGAGTTACGCAAAGAAAATGGGCGTGCGGTGATTCTGGTGACTTCCAAGGTGCACACGCGACGGGTGAAGGCGTTGTGGAGCCGGCTTTCTGCCCGGTATGGCGAGGCGATTGTCCATGGAGTTTCCGATGATTCGTTCGATCCCGGACGATGGTGGAAGACCACCCAGGATGCCCTCGATGTAGTGCGCGAGGTATTAGGGCTGATGAACGCGTGGGCGGGGTTGCCGTTGCGACCAGCCGGTTGAAGCGTGAGAATGCGTCCTTAGAATAAACCGAGGAAGCGCTTGCGTTTGCGCGGTTCAGCGACGGGCGCGATATCGGGCACGTACGGGAGAGGACGCCCTTCCAAAGCGGCGAGCGGATTATCGATGAGGAGCGCCTTGGCGCGTTCTTCGCCCATTTGCGTGGCGATGGCGTCGTAAGCAAACTTCAACTTGAGCGGACGGCGAGTGGTGTTGTGGGCATCGCTGGCGATGAAGTGGACCATGCCGCTGGCCAGCCAGGTCCAGGCGATCTGTTGTGGGTTGGGACCGAAGACACCGTTAAGGGAACCCGCGGTAACTTGAACATAGCAGCCTTGGGTAATCCATTTGCGGAGGCGCTCCGGGTGAGTGCGGAGTATGCCATTGCGTTCGGGATGAGTAATGACCGGATGGATTTCCGCGAGTTTGAGTTCGTGGAGGGTTTGATCGAGGGCGGGAGGAATGGAGAATTCGTTGAACTCCACGAGCAGATAGTCTTTTTGATTGATACAAAAAGGGCGGGGATCCTTGCGCAAGGCAAGGAGATTTTCGTGATTTAAGTGGAAATCGCAGCCGCTGGCGAGGGTGAGGCGACCCGCGAGTTTGGCGTTGAGCTCATCGACACGGGCGCGCACGGCTTTAAAACTGAAGGAATAATCGGAGCTGGCGTGGGGAGTGCCGACGACATGGGTGATGCCATCGGCGATAGCATCTTCGGCCATAGCGAGAGAGTCGTCGATGGTTTTTGCGCCGTCGTCCATGCCCGGCAAAATGTGACAGTGCAGGTCGATCATGTAGTTCCAGTATGCGGCATCAGTGCCAAGCCGTGAAGACCTGCCAGAGGCCGAGGATCAACATGGAAGCGGCGAAAACAAGACGCATGCCGCGAGCATTCAAACGGCGAGCGAGGCGGCCGCCAACAATGCCACCAAGAAAAACGCCGGGGATGAGGAGCAAACCAGTTTCCCAAGACACGTAGCCGGCCTTGGCGTAAGCGAGAAAAGCCAGCAGACCGGTGGGAGGGATAAGCGCGACGAGGCTGGTGCCCTGCGCGCGGTGCTGGCTGAAACCGAACAGTAAGCCTAGCAGCGGCACCAACAAGACACCACCACCAATACCGACGAGACCGGCGGCCACGCCACAAACGACAGCGACCAAGGTAATGCCGAGATCGCGTGCAAGGTTTTGGGGATCTGGAGTAGCGGCAGTGGAAGATTCCGAGGGAGCGGAGCGAACCTTCCGCCACAAGAGAAAGGCGGAAAGAATCAGGAAGAATCCAAAGATGCCTCGTAGATCGCGCGAAGGCAACGGCACAGCAATCAGCCCGCCTAAGTAGCCGCCCAGCAAAAAGCCGATGGCGCAGAGGATGCCAGCGCGGAGATCCACTTGGCGATTTCTCCAATATTCGCGAAGAGCACCCAGGCCGATGGGAGGCAAGAGAATGAACAAAGAAGTGCCCTGGGCGAGGTGCTGGTCGTAGCCGAGGAAGTAAACCATGGCGGGAACCAAGACAATGCCGCCGCCGACGCCAAACAAGCCGACGGCCACGCCAACAATCAGACCGAGAGTGACTATGATGAGAATGTGCATGACGAAGGTGTCAGCCTTTGCATAAGAGCGCTGCAAGAAGTGAGAGTTTGCTGAAGAAAAGTGAGCAGCCTCGCGTGAAATTTTGGAAACATAGGGTACTGTGTTTTATCGGCCAAAGGGGAAACTGCTATAGTGGTTGAGTAATAAGCCCCGGAGAGTTCAGGGCCCGTAACAGCTTCAAAAGAGAAGAATTGAGGAGCAGGTTCGATTCCATGGCAACGGACAGAAAACCGGAGTTCTTTAAAGGCGCGCAACTGAGAGTGGCGATCATCGGATGTGGATATGTGGGCCTCCCTTTAGCGCTGCGTTTCGCAGAAGCGGGCCACCGCGTAACCGGCTTTGACACGGACCCGAAAAAAGTGGAAATGCTGTGTGCAGGAAAATCTTATATCGAACACATCCAGCAAACCAAGATTCAACAATACGTGAATAGCCGGCATTTCACGGCGACAACGGACTTTGCAAGGTTGGAAGAGGCGGACGCGATCCTGATCTGTGTGCCCACGCCGCTAAACGAATATCGTGAGCCGGACCTGAGCTACGTGGAAGCGACCGCGAAGTCAATTTCGCCGCACCTGCAGAAGGGACAACTGGTGGTGCTGGAGTCGACGACCTATCCGGGAACGACCGAGGAGCTGGTGCTGCCAATTCTGGAGAAGAGCGGGTGGAAGTGCCCGATTGGCGCAGGACCGGACAAAGAGCACGTGCCCGTGGATTTCTTTTTGGCCTTTTCCCCGGAGCGCGAAGATCCCGGCAACAAACAGTACGGATTGGCACAAATTCCGAAGGTGGTGGGAGGCGTGAACCCGCCTAGCGGCCGCGCGGCACAGGCGCTGTATGCACAGGTGGTGGCACGAGTGATTCCGGTGAGTTCGACGCGAGCGGCAGAAATGGCCAAACTGCTGGAGAACATTTTCCGCTGCGTGAACATCGCGCTGGTGAACGAATTGAAGATGCTGTGCTTGAGGATGGGCGTGGACGTGTGGGAAGTGATCGACGCGGCCGCGTCGAAGCCATTTGGGTTCATGCCGTTTTATCCGGGACCCGGATTGGGGGGACATTGCATTCCGGTAGACCCGTTCTATCTGTCGTGGAAAGCACGGGAGTATGACTTTTCCACCCGGTTCATCGAATTGGCCGGGGAGGTCAACACGGCGATGCCGTACCACGTGGTGGAATCGCTGGGTGAGGCGTTGAACCGGCACAACAAGAGCCTGAAAGGATCGAAGCTGCTGGTGCTGGGCGTAGCCTACAAGAAAGATGTGGACGACTTGCGCGAGTCACCAACGCTCAAGATCATGGAGATTCTCGGGAAAAAAGGAGCGGACTTCGAGTACAACGACCCGTACTTCCCGCAATTACACAAGATGCGGCACTACGATTATTCACACATGAAGTCTGTGCCGCTGAATCCGCAAAACCTGGCGAAATACGATGCGGTAATCATTGCGACGGATCACTCCAGTTACGACTATGCCGCCATTGTGGACGGGGCAAAGCTGGTGGTGGACACGCGGAATGCAACGCGGCGCGTGATTCGGAACCGCGAAAAGATTTTCCTCTGCTAAAGAGCCACGAAGGCGTTATTTCACTTTGGTGAGTTCGACGCGGGCCGTAGCCACAGGCACCACGGCCTCAAGAAGCACAGGCAGGCGTGTAGGATCATTCTTCAAATAGAGCAGGAAATGAGCATCCTTGCTCTCCGCGCCGTTATCGAAGACATGCAGTTCGATTTTAGTGGTGTTGAAGCTGCCCGCAGGCACGGTGACCGGCGCGGACTTACCGACAAGGACGGCCCGGACGTCGTAGAGCTTACGGCCATCAAACACCGGGCTGCGGACTTCGTTGGTGTGGCTCCAATCCACGCTGCGTAAGTATTCCAGCAAGCCTAAAGGATCACGAGTTCCTGGAGGGACGCGGACTCCGCTCATGCCTGTCGGCGGAGGATCCTTGGACGAGGCCAACAGGCGCTCGACAAACTCGGCTTTTTCGCCTCGCTCGCTGAGATGCATTTCATATTGAATGCTGGTCATGTTGGCGGCTTCGCTGTAGGAATCGAACTGATCATCGAGTTGGAAGACCATGCGATAAGGGTTTTCCGTGTGTGCGAAAGCCTGCAGATGCCAGGAACCTTTGGCGCCGGTGTTGCGCTTTTCGACGGCGACGATCTTCAGATCAGCAACGGTGCTGTTGAGCTTGGGAATATTAGCGGCATATTCGAGAGTTTCGCCGGGGCGCAAGGTGAACTCGGGCACCGGTGGAAGAGTTTCCTTTTTGGCCGCCGATTCGCCGGGGGAGGCGGGAGTGGGAGATTTAGTGGCGGGCGGCGTGGCGGGAGGGGAAGGAGCATTTGAAGTAGAGACATCCGGCCAGTGGGTGACGGCATTGGTGTTGGGCGGAGGAGTGCGCGTGATTCTTCGATAGAGGAAGAAACAGAGGAAGAACAGAAGGATACAAATGAGGAGCGTCCAGATGTAACGTTTGGTCATGCCTTTTTGTGCGACCAGGGAAGAATCGGACGACCCCGGCGCTAGTCCCATCGTACAATAAGACGTGCGGAAGCACAGGAGGCGGAGGAAATGCGCTACCTGGTAACTGGGGGCGCCGGGTTCATCGGCTCGAATACGGTAGATGAACTGGTGCGGCGTGGGCACAGCGTCGTAGTGTTGGACGACCTGTCAGCAGGAAAAGAAGAAAACCTGGCGGAGGTGCGTGCCAAGATCACGTTCGTGAAGGGTTCGATCAACGAGCTGGAAACAGTGCAAAAGGCCATGCAGCAGGCGGAGTATGTGATTCACCTGGCGGCGCGAACGTCGGTGCCCCGATCGGTGAAAGACCCGCTGGAAACCAACCGGATCAATGTGGAAGGAACGCTGAACGTGCTGTTGGCGGCACGGGATAACAAGGTGAAGCGAATGGTATTTGCGGCGTCGTCTTCGGCGTATGGAGAAACGCCCACGTTGCCGAAAAAAGAATCGATGCAGCCGCAGCCGATTTCGCCCTATGGGGTGTCCAAGTACGTGGGCGAGCTGTACGCGCAGACGTTTGGACGCTGTTATGGGCTGGAGAATGTGTGCGTACGGTATTTCAACATTTTCGGGCCTAGGCAAGATCCCGATTCGCCGTATTCGGGGGTGCTATCGCGATTCGCAACGGCGTTTCTGGAGGAGCAGCCACCAACGATCTACGGGGATGGCGAGCAAACGCGGGACTTCACGTATGTGGAGAATGCGGTGCAAGCAAATTTGCTGGCGTGCGAGGCAGGCGGCGTTTCCGGAAGGGTGTTTAATGTCGGGACCGGCGCGCGGATTTCGCTGAACCAGACCTTGGAACTTTTGCGGCGAATTACGGGAAAGAAATTGGAAGCGAAGTACGAAGCTCCGCGCGAGGGCGATATCCGAGATTCGCAGGCAGATATTACCCAAGCGCGCCAATTCCTGGGTTACGAGCCCACGGTGATGTTTGAAGAGGGGTTGCAGCGCACCTTCGAGTGGTACCAAACCCATCACACAAAAAATATAAGCAAGTAGGCTAGCCTAAGAGGCGGAGCATGCATCTAGGATGGGGAGGGGTGTGGCTATAAAAAGCTCCCTGGTGCATGCTAGGCTAACTGATCGTTCATCGAGCGCATTGATCGCGTGAAAAGCCAAAGGTCCATAGAGTGGCGACGCCGGTTTCACCGGCTGATTATCCCCGTTGTGATTGGATTGCACTTTGCGCTGGCCGCAGCGGCGCAGCAACCGCCCCCGCCCCAACGCGGGGGAATCGCGGAGATTACCGCGGGCGGTCCACAACGGAAGGAAGGCCCGGTGTACATCGCGGACAAAGACGTGGACATCCACTACCAGGGGATGCGGCTGCAGGCGGACCACGTGGAATACAACACGGACACGTCGCAGGCAGTGGCTCGCGGCCATGTGATTTACGACTACGAGAACGTGCATCTGGAAGCCGACGACGCCCAACTGAACGTGGCGACGAACAAGGGGACGTTCCAGAACGTTCGCGCAACGATCCATTTGGACCGGCGTCCCAACCCGATGGTGCTGCTGACGGAGAACCCGCTGTACTTTGAGGCAAAACAAATAGACCGGATTTCCGAAGATGTTTACGTGGTACACCACGGGTGGTTTACGGTTTGCGAGCCGCAGAAACCGTTTTGGCAATTTTACGCGCCGGGAGCCACGGTGACGCTGGGAAAATCGGTAGCGCTGGTGAACTCGGATTTTCGGATGTTGCGGATCCCGCTAGTTTGGTTGCCGTATGCCACGGCCCCCGCGGGAGAGCACGTGCGGCAATCGGGATTCATGTTGCCGATCGCCGGGAATAGCAACACGAAGGGATTTACGATTGGCGACGCATTTTATTGGGCACCGGAGCCGTGGGTAGATGCAACCGCAGGCTTCGAATACTTCGGGAAAAGAGGGCCTTCGGAGCGCGGGATTCTCCGGGCGCGGCCATTCGAAGGCACGTCGATTGAGTACAGATACTACGGGGTGGATGACCGGGAAGGGCAAGGAGGGTACACGCAGCAATTGGAGATCCAGTCGCTGTGGAATCATGGGTGGCGATTCGTGACGGATCTGAATCAATTGTCGTCGCTGACCTTCCAATTGGCATTTGCGGGAACGTATACGGAAGCGATCGATTCGGAAATTCGAAGCGCGGTATTTTTGACGAACAATTTCCGCGGCTTCAGTTTCAACGTCGACGGATTGAACGATAAGAGCTACCTGCAGGTGAGCCCGGCGGAGAGCGTAGTGTTGCGAAGCGCGCCGGAAGCGAGTTTTTCGTCGGTAGAACAGGCGCCCTGGCAAAATCTGCCGGTGTATTTCTCGTTTACGTCGTTCGCGGGAGCGGTGAACCGCACGGATCAATTCATCGATACACCAAATTTTGTGGGGCGCGCGGAGTTCGCGCCGAAGGTCACGGTTCCGGTACATTTTGGCGATTGGTTAGGCGTGACCACGTCGGCGACGTTTCGTACCACGTTCTATGGCGACTCACTGAACACCGCCGGAAGCGTGTCAGGACAGTCGATCACTCGCAATACCGGAGAATTTCAGGTGGACTTGAGCCCGCCGACGTTAGAGCGTTTCTTTGACCGGCCACTGACGAGACACCGCTATAAGCACACCATTACGCCATTAATCACCTATTCGTATGTTACGGGTGTGAATGATTTTGAGAGGTTTATTCGCTTTGACAGCGACGCGACGCTGACAGACACGAATCAGATCGAGTACGGCCTAGTTCAGCATTTGTACGTGAAAGACGGGGATAACCAGCCGGTCGACTTTCTATCCTGGCGCGTGGTGCAGGACCACTACTTCGATCCGACGTTCGGGGGAGCGTTGGTGCCGGGGCAACGCAACGTGTTTCAAGCGCTGGATTCGATAACGCCGTTCGCGTTCGCGGCCACGCCAAGAAATTGGTCGCCGATTGTGAGCGACGTGCTGCTGACGCCCGGTGGAAAGTACGACGCGGAATCGATCATCGAGTACGACCCGCAGTTGGACAAAGTGACGACCATCGGAACACTGCTGAAAGTGAAACCTTACAGCGAGTTCTACGCCACGGTTGCGGATTTCCGGTTGCAGGGCAATCCGGTGGTGCAACCTCCCTCGCATCAGATCCGGGGAGTGATCGGTTACGGGAACCAGGTACGAAAAGGATGGAATGTCGCCGCAGGGGTGAGCTACGACATTCTGAGCAACACGCTGCTGAACCAATATGTACAGGTGAGTTACAACGGGGGTTGCTGCGGATTATCGGTGGAATACGGTCGGTTTAATTTGGCTACGGTGCGGTCGGAGAACCAGTTTCGCGTGGGATTGATGCTGGCGAATATCGGGACGTTTGGGAACTTGAGAAAACAGGAGAGGATTTTCTGAGGGGAGAAGAGCAACTCGCCTTTGCGTCGATTGCGGGAATTGGGAAACTGTTCCGGGGCGGCAAGCTGTCGCCGGTGGAGTTGACGCAGCATTTACTGGAACGCATACGAGAGTGGAATCCGCGGTTAAATACCTACATCACGGTTTGCGAGGAGCAGGCGCTGCAGCTGGCCAGGCAGGCTGAGGCGGAACTGTGCACCAACAGAAAAAACCGGCGGGATCGCGGCGCACTGCATGGAATTCCCATTTCGCTGAAAGATAATATCTACACGAAAGATGTGCGAACGACAGGCGGGTCGAAAATCCTGAAGGATTTCGTGCCGTTGCATGATGCGCCGGTAGTGACAGCGCTGAAAGGAGCGGGGGCGGTGATCCTGGGGAAGACGAACATGCACGAGTTCGCCTACGGTGTCACGACGGAGAATCCCCATTACGGCCCGACACGGAATCCGTGGGATTTGGAGCGAATTCCGGGCGGGTCCAGCGGAGGATCGGCGGCGGCGGTGGCCGCGGGCTTGTGTTATGGAAGCATCGGCACAGACACGGGAGGATCGATCCGCATACCAGCGTCGCTGTGCGGAGTGGTTGGGCTGAAGCCGGGACTGGGGAGGGTGAACGCTGAAGATGTGATACCGCTTTCGCCCACGTTGGATTTTGTGGGGCCGCTGGCGCGAAGTGCGGAGGATGCGGCGCTCTTGCTGGATCCGATCTTTGTTCGCGGGAAGAAGGAAGCGAGGTTTTTAGCCGGGCGAGCGATGGTCCGGAAACGAAAAACGAAGTTGGGGATTCCGAAAGAGTTTTTTCTGGAAGTGGTCGATGCCGAGGTTCAGAGGGTGTTCGAAGATGCGTTGAGGCTTCTGGAAAAACAGGGGGCGCGGTTGACGGAGGTTTCGTTTCCACAAATGGCCGAGACCGAGGATGCGGGGAACCAAATCGCCTGGGCCGAAGCGACGGTGTATCACCAGGAGGCAGGTTGGTATCCGGAGCGAAGCGACGAATATGGAGAAGACGTACGAACGCGCTTGGAAATGGGAACGAAGGTAATGGCCGTAAGTTACCTGCAGGCGCGGGAATTTCGGGAGAAGTTCAAGGCGGTGTTCCACGAGACGCTGGCGGCGAATGAAATCGACGCGCTGGTGACGCCGACGACGGCGATCGCCGCTCCCCGGATGGGGGAAGTGACGGTGTCGATCGGAGGAAAAAGCCATCCGTTACGCGCGTTGCTGCTGAAACTAAATCGGCCAGCGAATCTTGCAGGAGTTCCGGCAATTTCTGTGCCTTGCGGGCTAACGAGCGAGAAACTGCCGGTTGGTTTGCAAGTGATCGGCGATTGGACGGATGAGGCGCTCCTACTGGAGATTGCCGGCCGGTTCGAGCGCGAGTTGGCGTTCGTCATTCGACCAGATTTCAAATTTACGAATTGAACTTTAGGCTGACGCCGCGTTGGGGTCTGTGGTGATGGCACCGCGGCGTTGCATCATCCAACTGCCGATCAAAAAGCCGAGGGTTCCGGTCAGGATGCCGGCGATGACGTCGGCGCAATAGTGGTATCTACCCCAAATCACCGAGAAGCACATCCCCACGTAAAACGGCAGCAGCCACCAGAAAAGCCAGCGGCGGAACTTCCATGCGGCCCAGAGGGCAGCGGTGGCGCCGGTAACGTGTGCCGAAGGAAAAGCGGCGCCGCGCACGCGGCCGTAATGCTCGATGAAAGCCATGAGCGCAGTGAAGGGGCCACCACTTAACGGACCGTGCCACCAGCCGGCCATAGCGAACCACGGGCTTTCGATGGGAAAAAACATGGCGATGAAATAACCGATGCTATAGCCAACCATGGAGTAGGTCATGGCAGACCAATAGCCGCGCCAGTCCTTACGGAGATACAGAACAAGGCCAACGATCAGCAAGTAAGCGAAGTAGGTGAAGTAAACCAGTTGCATGAAATCGTTGCGGAAGGGCGTGGCAAATTGTTCGAGCCAGACCGAGGGGTGAACACCGGTGAGCCAGTAATCGAAGGCGATGAGCCTGGCGTCCTGCCAATGCGGAGTGTAGAGGGTCATGAGATAGGCGAGCTCTTCGAAACAGAAAAGGAAGAACAGATGCGGATACCAATGGCGCCAGAAGTGCCACCAATCTGCAGAAAACGAAGGACCGTACAACCGCTTGCGGGAGGCGGAACGCGCCTGCACTACACAAAGTGTGAGGATAACGGCGGCGACAAAGGCATTGACCGCGACCAGGCGGAAGGGATAAACGAGATTTTCGACAAAAATGAGGATGAGCACGCTGGTGAGAGCAAGATAGCCAAGGGCAAGCCATTCGAAGGCGCCGCAAGCGGCCCAGGCTTCGGCAATGGCTCCCTTCAGCGTGTGAAGCAAGCGTGAAGTGTGCCTTTCTGAAAGCGGCAAAGCAACGCCGCTACTGTCGAACTGCCCGGCGGTGAAGCAGTCGGAATCAGACGGCGATCGTTTCCACTGTGGCAGGTCTGCATTATTCATGCTTGCTTCTCCAAGGATTCGATTCGTGACGACAAACGGGCGTTTCGTTGAGGATTCGTAGTTTGGGCCTGGCACCAAGACCAGATGGGCCAATTTTCTTGGTTGGCGATGGCGACGAGTTCCCTGCTGGGATTTACGGCGTGAGGGTGGCCAACGGTGAAAAGGAAATACCGGTCGAGCAAGCTGTTGGCGTAAGCATGGCATTGGTGGAGATCGAGGCGATGGCGCTTCGCCAAGGCTTCGACGGCGTGGGCTTTGGCGGGACCATACATGGCGGGGCCATCCAGACCGCCTATCCATCGACCGCGATGTTCTTTGAGGCGGGTGGCACAGAGGAGCGGGCGCAGCTCCAGGCCACGGGTTTCGAGTTCGCAGGCCAGCGCGGTAGCGGCGAGATGCGCGAGCGGTTCCAAGGTGCCACTGACCAGAATGATTTTGTGAGCTTGGCGAACGTGCCAGGCGATGCGGGCGACCCCTTCTTCGAAAAACGAGATGGAGTCCATATAACGGAAGACCAGATCGCAGGGGATGTCCGTGAGGTAGCGCTTATTGCCATGGTGAATCGCAAGCAGACCTTGGGGCAGGAGCCGCAGAGATTGCGCGGTCCAGCGGAGGTAATTGGTCACTGAAATTTTGTGGTTGCGACGCAGATTGGCAAAGAAACGATGTTCGAGGGAGGGCTCTGGAAGCAGCGTGCCGTCCAGATCGAAGAAAGCGGCGATATGCGCTTGAGATGAAGATTTGGTGTTCATGCCGCGTGCCTTTCGGGATACGGTTTCGCGCGCTGCTTGGGCAGTTTTTCAGCGAAATACCTCCAGCCTTCGAAGAGCACGGGGGAGCCGCGAACGACACAGAAGGCCGCGGTGGACCAGGCAAGGAATTGCGCACCGAGGCGAATGGCACTTTGCAGGTCTCCAGTCAGAGGGCCGAGAAGAACCACGGGACCACGGGTCAGCGCCAGTTCGAGGCCGAGGTAGCAGAAGCACAGGCACTTCATGGTGGCGTAGGCGCCGCGGCTCCAGCGCGAAGCAACTAACGCATGTGCCCACTTGCTCTGCAGCATCGCGTTTGTGCCCCAGCCAGAATGGCCAGCCTTCAAGGCAAGGCTGCGAAGAAAGTCCGTGGCGGCTCCGCGAGCGAAAAAGAGCATTGGCAACCAGAGTGAGACCATGCCGACGACGGCGAAGTAGGTAAAATACATGTTCTCAATTATCCGGTCGCCCAGAATGTCGATCTGCGCGCCCACAGGTGTGGCCATTTGCTTGGCACGAGCGATATGGCCATCGAGAGCGTCGAGAGCGATAGCGGTGACCGTGAGAACGACGGCCAGCAAATTGAGCCAAGGATTGCGCCCGAAGAGCGCCACGGAGATGAACCCAACGAAGACGCGAAGGAAAGTGACTTTGTTTGGTGTCCAGATCATGGCTGGTGCGGCGGCTCCCGCGATGGAGGAGAGCAAAGACTATGCCAAGCCCGGCTAGTGCAAGCGACTTTTTTTCATATATATACAAATGGGCAGGAAAGAATTGCGGGAGGCCGCTGCCAGAGAAACGCGTCAGTTGTCTGGCGAGCCTGCGCTTAGAGCCGAATTTCCGACGCAGTGAATCTGTAACTTCGCGGAATGCGTCACAATCTGAGTACAGGTGGCGTTATCCGGTAGGAAGCGGGCTGGCGTCCCAGCCCTGCGCGATTTTTGTGCGAGAATGGAAGGGATAAGGACACACTGAGATGAAGGATGTACCTCTAGCTGGCGCATTCCTTGCGGGATTGATTTCGTTTTTGTCGCCGTGCGTATTACCCCTGGTGCCGGGCTACATCTCGATGCTTTCGGGGATTAGCGTGGAGCAGTTGCGACAAGGGGAGCAACCCAAGTCGGGTTTATTTGCTTCTGCGCTTTCGTTCGTCGTTGGATTTTCCGTGGTGTTCA
>Ga0335072_10009346_pt1 | contig 14136 bp, 15 predicted proteins | sample Lox_Sample_21_FD_206725 | JGI IMG/M metagenome (GOLD analysis project Ga0335072, IMG submission 206725) | Soil microbial communities from Loxahatchee National Wildlife Refuge, Florida, United States - Lox_Sample_2.1 | ecosystem: Environmental > Terrestrial > Soil > Wetlands | place: USA...
GGTCGCGGCGCCGCCGGCCGGCTGGCCGGGCAGGTGGCGCGGGCTGCCGATCTCGATCCGGTGCCCGCCGCCGCGCCGGCGTGGGCATGGTGGGCGATCTTCCTGGCCTGCTACGCGGCCGGGGGCTAGCAGCCCGCCCTGGCCGGGCTGCGGGCGCTGCGCGGGCGCGTGCTCGACGTGGACCTGAACGCCGGCTCCGCCGTGTCGGTCGCGCAGACCATGCAGGCCCTCGCCGCGCCCAGCCGCCTGCTGATCCTGTCCCGGCTCCGCCGCGAGCCCTGCGCGGTCGGCAAGCTCGCCGCCGACATCGGGATGGAGCAGTCCGCCGTCTCCCACCAGCTGCGCCTGCTGCGCCACCTTGGCCTGGTCGTGGGCACCCGGCACGGCAAGACCACCGTCTACGCCTTGTACGACGACCATGTCGCCAGGCTGCTCGACGAGGCCGTCTACCACAGCGAGCACCTGCGCCTCGGCCTTCGCGACGCCGCCATCGGCCAGCCGCAGCCCCCGCTCACGGCAGGCATGGCATGAGCCGCGGCCCTCGCCGCGGGTGCCGCCACCCGGCCGTGGCCGGCCGCCTAGTGCGACGTGCGGGCGGCGGGAGTGTCCCGCTCAGCCCGGTTCCGAACGCCGGCGGTCAGCGGGTGCAGGACGGGCAGAGGCCGAAGATCTCGACGGTGTGGTTGACCTCGGTGTAGCCGAACTTCTCCGCGACCGCGCTCGTCCACTGCTCGACCGCCGGGCCCTCGACTTCCTCGGCCCGCCCGCAGGACCGGCACACCAGGTGATGGTGGTGAGTGCCCGGCGCCCGGCAGTACCGGTAGGACGTCGTCCCGTCCGGGGAGACGATCACGTCCGCCACGCCGCGGGCGGCGAGGCTCTGCAGTTGCCGGTACACGGTGGTTAGCCCCGCCCCCTGGGCATCGCCGCGCAGTGCGTCGTAAACCTCTTGCGCGCTGAGGAACCCGCCGGCCCGTTCCAGCGCGTCGCGAACCGCGCCGGCCTGGGCGGTGTGACGGGTTTTGGCCGGAGTGCTCATGATCTCCACGTTACCTGTCTTGACGGCTGACTTCACGAGCGCGGGCAGCCGGGCCCCGACGCCGCAAGCCTGGCACAAGGGTGCCACGCACCGGAGGGCGGGCTGCCCGGCCAGCCGCCGCTGCTGCGGGTATGCCCGGTGCCCCGATCAGGGCCGCCCGGGGTCGAGGGCGCGTACGGTGCCGTTGCGGGTGGCGGCGAGGAGCATGCCGGGGCCGTTCCAGGTGATGGCGGCGATGTCGTCTTCCAGGCCCCAGCCCGCGGTGGTGATCCTCGGGCGTCCCGGCTTTCCCACGGTCGCGTTCCAGAGCGCGATGGTGCCCTCCGCGCCTGCGGTGGCCAGGATCGTGCCGCTGCCGGGCCGCCAGGCCAGCGCGGTGACCATGTCGTGGGCGCAGAGGATCCGGGGTGCCCGGCCCCGCGGCACGTCGTTGCCCGTGAAATCCCACACGGTGACGTGGGCGGCGATCCCGGCGGCCAGCCACTGGCCGGTATCGTCGAATGCCAGCCGGGGTGCCTTGCCGGGGCAGGCGAGGAGGGTAGCCTCGGCGGCGTCGCCGGTGCGGCGGACGTGAATGGGGGCGTCCTGGCCGCTGGTGCAGATCCAGCGCCCGCTGGGCGGGACCGCGATCGCGGGGCAGGAGCCGGGAAGAGCGAAGCTGGCGGCAGGGCCAGGCTGTCGGCGATCGTGGCAGCTGACCTGGCTGTCGCAGCCGGCGGTGAGCCGTCCGTCGGGCAGCCAGGCCAGGTCGGTTACCGTGCCGGGAAGCTCGGGCGTGCGCCACAGCTGACGGCCGGAGGCATCGAGGATGACCGCGGTCCGGTCGTCGGCGACCGCTACCTGGCCGGGATCCGCCCACCGGACCCGGGCCGAACGCCGGCCGCTGGCCAGGACTGTGGCGCGGCTGTCGTCAGCGTGCCACAGGGCGTAGCCCCGCGGCCCGGCGAGGACCAGGTGGCCGCCGTCCGGGGAGAACGCCAGGTCCAGGATCCCGCCCGGCAGGGTGATGGTGGCGGCCGGAAGCCCGCTGGCCGCGTCGAGCACCCACGCCGTGCCCGCCGCGCCGCCGGCCGCGACCAGGGAGCCGCCAGCCGCCAGGGCAGTCGGCACGTCATCGATGAGCACCCGCCACGACACCGGGCCCCGTGCGCCGGCCGCTCCGCGAACCCTGCGGTGCGCGACCCGGCCGACGTGACCCGTCCCGCCGGACTTCCCGGGAAGGGCCTTGCCCGGCCGCTCTGGCCGGCCAGGCTCCGGTGAACCGGTCGGCCTGGTGACGTGCAGCGGGAAACGACTCTTCGCGCCAGCCATCGCACTCCTTCGCCTCATGTGGCCTTGCGGCCCGCCAGTTCGGCAGTTGCCCATTCTAAATGGAAATGAATGCCATATTCAACAAGTAGGCGAGTAAGGTGCGGCGAGGTAGAGGTGGGCTGACGGCAGAATGCGGTTGGCCGCGGCCTGAGCCGTGCTGACCAGCTCCGCGAGGGGCGGGAGCGGCTGGGACTGACTGGCGCCCCGGGGGAGGCGGCAGGCGATAAGCGACCGGCTTCAGGCAGCTGGCGGGACAGGGTCTTTAGGCGTCGCGGAGGGAGGTCGCTGTGCCGCCGGGGTCGGCAGCTACATGGAAGTGGCCGACCTTGGACTGCGCGCGGACACTGGGGATGTGCCGCAGGACCCGGATGGGGGCTGGCCACGCAGCCGGGTGGTAGTCCATCAGGTGCCAGCTCTGCCTGAGTTCCAGGCGCGGGTGCCATCTGGTTAGCTCGGACAGGCGGCGCACGCCCCAGCGGAACCGGGCCTCGTCCTGCCGGGTCCAGCCGAGCTGCCGGTAGCGCCCGGGCGGCGGCGGCAGGGGCCCGGCGGCCTCGATGAGCAGGTGGCTGCCGGGGCAGCGGTCGGCCAGGCCGGTGACCAGATCCCGGACAGCGTCCCCGTCGAGGTGCATCGTCAGCCCCTCGAGCACGAACAGGCGCGGCCCGCCGATGACGGCGACGCGATCGCGCCACCCCTGGCCGGGCGGCGGCTCGCCGATGATGACGCGGTTCGGCGCGGGAGGCAGCAGCGCAGCGCGCAGGGCCGCGACCTGCGGGACGTCGATGTCGATCCAGTCGGCATCGATTTCAGCGAGGCGCACGCAGCGGGTGCACAGTCCCGCGCCCACGGTAATGACCGTGAGATGCCCGGTGCTTTCGGCGAAGGAGCGGACCGCGGCGTCGAGGATTGCGGTGCGCACCGCAGCCGCGGCCTCGACCGCCCGGAAGGACCAGTCCCCGCCCGCGTGCGCCAGGCCGAGCTCACCGATCAGCGCGGTGGCCGCCGGGTCGCTGATGATCGGGTCAGGCCGGCTGCTGGCAAGGTGGCGGGCCAGCAGTGAGACGATCGGGGCCGACGGGACCCCGGGCAGCGCCGCCGGCATCTCCGGCGGCGGCGACAGCCGCGCGGGCACGTGCGACACGCAGGACACCTCCCGGAGCCGGATACCAGGCAGGTCCCAGTCTAACGAATGCGGCAATCGTTTCCAGTAACCGGTCGAATGCCTGGAGGCCGACTGCCAGTGCGCGCCATTCCTTTTCCAGTGAGGATGGTTCGGCCGGTGCGAGCCCGGGCGCGGACCCCGGGCGCGGCACCCGGTGCCTGACGCCGGCCGTCGCCTCGACGGCCCCCTCGTAGCGGGCGAACCAGTCAAGTGCCCGGGCCAGCGTCCCGGGCGGGCAGGGCCTGGCCCGGCGCTGGACGGCAGCGACGTCGTCCAGGTCCTACATGCCGTTCAGCTGGTCTCCGGTCGCGGCGGCGGTCCGCCGCTTGCTCCCGATTCCGGAGAACCCATGGCGGAAGCCGCGAAGGCAAGAGACGGGGCACGCGCCGAGCCCCGTCACGGTTAGTCCTCCGCCGCGTGCCTGATCGCGTCAAGCACGATGTGGGCGACGTGCTCGTCGGTCAGCGAGTACTCGATCTCGCGGGCGTGCCGCTGGGCGGTCACGATACGGGAGCCGCGCAGCACCCGCAGGTGCTGTGACACCAGCGGCTGGCTGACACCGAGCGCCGCGACGAGCTCGTGCACGGCCCGGTCCCGGGCGGCCAGTTCCCGCACGATCCCCAGCCGGACCGGCGAGGCAAGCGCCCGCAGCAGCTCGCTGGCGGCCTCGAGCGAAGGGTCGGGCTGGCCGGGCGTCGTCATGTGCGCAAGTTAGCATATGGCGATTTCGCCATGTTTCCACCCGCCGTCATTCGGTGCGGGCCGGAGGCTTCTGCCCGGCCGCGGCCGTTCCCCTCGCCGGCGGCCGGCCGGTCAGTGGTCGTCCCAGTGCCCGTCGTGGGCCGCGTGCCGGTGCCCGTCGTGCACGTAATCGGTGTGGCCCTGGTGCGGCACCGCCACGTGCCCGCACTGCGGCCCGTGCTCGTGCGCGTGGCCCTCGTGCGCCACGTGGCCGGCCGGCGCGCATTCGTCGACATGGTCGCCGTGGACGCGGTGAACATGCCCCTCGTGAACGTAGTCGGTGTGCTCGTCGTGCGGTAGCGCGACGTGGCCGCAGCCCTCGCCGTGGGAGTGCTGGTGGTCGTCGTGCGTGGCGTGCTGGATGTCTGGCATGGCGTCGTCCTTCGTGTCCGCGGTTTCCTCAGTCATAGGAACATTAACATATAGCAATCTATGCATGCAATGGCGGGGTGCCGGCCCGGGTCGAGCAGCGGCAGCCAACCGGTGCCGCTTACGCCGTCACGTGCGGCGGGCGGCGATGACGTTGTCGGTCACCGTCGCGGTGGTGGTGCCGTCCGGCCCGGTCGCGACGCGCTGGCGGGCGGCGGCCAGCTCAGTCTGCCAGCCGTCGCCGAGCCCTGCGGCGGCGAGGGTGCCGGCCGGCGACGGGAACTGGTAGTGCTCGTGCGGGGTCCACGACCAGGGGGCGGCCGAGGCGTGATCCACGATAACCAGCAGCCCGCCGGCCCTGACCCGTGACGCGGAGGCGCCGAGGATGGAGTCACGTGCGATGCGAACGGGCGAGTGGAAGTAGCAGGCGTAGACGAGGCTGAACTCTCCGGCCGGGATTTCCTGGGAGACGTCGCACTGGACGGCGGTGACCAGGTCGCCGAGGCCCCTCGCGCGAGCCCCGGCGGCGACTCGTTCGACCGCGGTCGCGGACACGTCCACGGCGGTGACCCGCCATCCGAGGGAGGCGAGCCAGAGGGTGTCGCCGCCGTGCCCGCAGCCGAGCTCCAGGGCCGTGCCGGGGGACGGCCGCAGCTCTTCCATGACCTCGGCGAAGGCCGCGTTGGGCTGTGTTCCCCACTGCGGCGGGGCGGCCTGGTAGCGGGCCTCCCAGAATTCCGCGCTTGGCGTGGCCGCGCCGCTCATCGGCTGCTGCCTTCCCGCGAGCGGGCCCCCAGGGCTTCCTGGATGTCGTCGAGGACCAGCGCGTGGTTGATCGCGCCGGCCGCCAGCGCGCCCGCGCCGGCCGCGACCGGGACGTTGGCCATCGCGTTCACCACGTTCCCGGCCGCCCATACGCCCGTCACGCTGGTCTGCCCGCTCGGGTCAGTCGTCGCGAACGACCCCCACGGGTACTCCGTCCGTTCGGCTCCCAGCTGGCGCAGCGGCTCGTCCAGCGGGAGCAGGCGAGGGACCGTGAAGACCGCGTCGAGCTCGATGACCCGGCCGCCGGCCATCTCCACGCCGGCCAGCCGTCCGTCGCGGGCGAGCACCCGGCGGACGGCCCCGTCCTCGATGCGGATTCCCCGCGCTCCGAACGCGGCTAGGTCATCGTCCTCGAGCGGCTCCGTAGCGTCCGTAAGGTAGCTGACGGTGCCCGACCACTGCCGCAGCAGCTGCGCCTGAACGGGACTGGCCGGCCCCGTCGCCAGGATCCCGATCCGCTGGTCGCGGACTTCCCACCCGTCGCAGTACGGGCACACGGCCACGCCGCGGCCCCACCACTGGGCGAGTCCCTCGATGCCCGGGAGCTCATCACGGGCGCCGGTGGCCACCAGCAGGGCCCGTGCCAGCGCGGTCCGCCCGTCCGCCGTCTCCACCGCGAACCCCTGGCCGTCGCGGCGGGTGGCCACCGCGGCCGTATCCCAGAACTCGCCGCCGTAAGACGCGACCTCACGGCGGCCCGTCGCGAGCAGGTCGAGCGGCGGCATCCCGTCAAGTCCGAGCCCGCCGTGCATGTGCGCGGCGAACCGGTTACGCGGCATCCCCGCATCAACCACCATCACCCGGCGCCGTGCCCGCCCCAGCATGAGCGCGGCACTCAGGCCCGCGCTGCCCCCGCCGATCACGACTACGTCCCATCCACTTGGCGTCATATCGCCACTGTGCACCGGCAGCCGGCACAACCGCAAATACACTTGCGGTATCCGCAAACAGGAGGGCTAGGCCGTGGACAATGACGACCTTGACGAGGTAACCGGCAGAGTCGGCGCCCGGCTGAAGGAGCTGAGGAACCGTCGCGGGCTCCGCCTCGCCGACCTCAGCGAGCGCACCGGGATCTCCGTCACCATCCTTTCCCGGCTGGAGTCCGGGCTGCGCAGCCCCTCCCTGGACATCCTGCTCAAGATCGCGCGCGCCTACCACGTCCCCCTCGACGACCTCGTGGGCGCGCCGCCAACCGGGGACCCCCGGGTGCACCCCAAGCCAGTCCGCCGCCGCGGGATGATCTACATCCCGCTCACGACGCACCCGATCGGCGTCCAGGCCTTCAAGATCATCATGCCCGGCCGCGACGCCACAGCACCCCTCAAGCAGAGCGCCCACATCGGCTACGAATGGGTCTTCGTCCTCAGCGGCACGCTCCACCTCAAACTCGGCCGCGACCTCACCACGCTCACCGTCGGTGAGGCCGCCGAGTTCGATACCCGCGCACCGCACGGAATGGGCAGCGCCACCGCGGAGCCAGCCGAGATCCTGGCACTGTTCAGCCCGCAAGGAGAACAGATCCACATTCGAGACAACTGAGCGATAACGTTCGCTCAAAGTGGCGAAGTGGAATAGAAGCGACGGCACGGTCGCCGCCGCCGCAGTCATGATGGCGCGGGCCGAGCGCCGCTCATCCGTTCGGAAAATTCAAGATTTTCCACCCCGAACGGGGAAGTGCTGACTCCCCGCCGTTAACCGTCTCCGTCCGCGCCACGGCAGCTTCACCTATCGGCTCACCAGGCGAGGTCACCCTCACCGGGGACCCGGCGGCGCGTTCCCCCCGCGCGGGGAGCCGACTCAGGTTTCCGCGGCGTGCCGGATCGCGTCCAGGACGATGTGGGCGACGTGGTCGTCGGTGAGGGCGCGACCCTGGCCGGCAGCCGGCGACGGGGTCGACCCAGCGGCATAAGCGATCGGTGTTCTACGACCCTCGCCGAGGCCCTCGGCATCCAGGACGCCGGGCAGAACCCCGGTGACGAGGATGACGGCAACATGGAGCAGGCATCCTGAAATGGCAGGTCAGAGCGGGAATCCGGGTGAGGGCGGTCGGCATAACCGCTCCCACCGGCCCCGTCCGTGGCCTTTTCCGCCGCCGTCCGTGGACTGGTCCGTGGCCGTCCGTGGGCCGGTCCGTGGCCGTCCGTGGGCCAGCCTGCGACGGTCTGCCGACCGCGCGGACCCCGGAACCCGGCACCCACGGACGCATAGCGGACGGCAGCGGTCCTAAATCCCGCCTCGACGCACATAACCGCAGGTAACGGGCATAAGCCTCGTATAGCAGGATAGGGCTGTAAAACCGTCGGCTCAGCCTACGTTGGTTCGAACCCAACACCTGCCACCACTGTGATGTCGCAAGACATCGAGGACACCGCGAACCCGCGTAAGGGTCGCGGTGTTTTCTTTGGCCAGCCGGACGGGCGGCCGGTGGGCTGGTAGCTCTTTTCGGGGTTGAGGGTCAGCTCGCGGATGAGTTCACCGGTGTCTGCGTTGATGACGCGGATGTGGAGGTCCTGGACGAGGAGCAGGACGCGGGTTCCGGCGTGGGGGCGGCCGATGCCGATGTGGTAGAGGCGGCCCTGGTGGCGGAGGGTGACCAGGCCGGTGGCGTCGATGCGGTCGGTGCGGACGCGGTCGTGGGTGTCGGCGGAGCGGTCGCCCGGGACGGCCTTGGGCCGGGCGGCGTAGACGGCGGCAGGGGTCATGCGCCCGGGCAGCGAGCGGTGCGGGCGCCGGGTGTTGTAGATGCCGGCGAAGGCGTCGAGGAGTCCTTGCAGTTCGCTGACGGTTTGCGGCTGGTGCGGCTGGGCGCGGAGCCAGTTCTTCATCGTCTGCTGGAACCGCTCGACCTTGCCCTGGGTCTGGGGGTGGTTCGGCTTGCCGTTCTTCTGCCTGACGCCGAGGCGGCGCAGCTCGTGCTCGAGGGCGTTGCGGCCGCCGCGGCCGCCGGACAGCCGGGTGGTGAACACCATGCCGTTGTCCGTCAAGGTAGAGGCGGGAATGCCGTGCCGCTCGCAGGCGGCGCGGAAGGCGAGCAGGACGGCGGGGCCGGTGACCCGGTGGTGCGCGGTGAGCGAGAGCGCGTAGCGGGAGTGGTCATCGAGCCAGGTCAGGATCTCGGTGTCCTGCCCGCCGGCCAGCGGGTAGTGGGTGAAGTCGGACTGCCAGCACTCGTTGGGCTGCTCGGCGGCGAACCGGATGTAGGACGACTTCGGCCGCTTGGACGGGTCCGGGGTGACTAGTCCCTGGCGGGCCAGGTAACGGCTGACGGTGGCGGCCGAGACCTTGAGCTGGTGGTCGTGCTCGAGGTGCCAGGCGATGGTCTGCGGCCCGGCGTCCAGGCCCTGCCCGGCCAGTTCCTTGCGGAGCCGGGTGATCAGCTCCACGGTGCCCGGGGCGGTTACGGTCGGTGAGTTCTTGGGCCGCCGGGACCGCGGCTCGAAAGCCGCGTCGCCCTCGGCCCGGTAGCGGTCCAGCAGGGTGTAGACCCAGGAGCGGGCGACCCCGTAGGACTTCGCGACCTCGCCGACCGGGCGCTTCTCGACAATGACGGCAGTAACGACAAGCCGGGCCTTCGACATGCCCGCAGCGTCCGTCCCGCCACGTCAGTCCCTCGGCAGGCGCGCCGTAACAGTGTCCTCGATGTCTTGAGACACCCTGTCCTGTATGTCCTGAACCTAGACACAACACCTGCCACCACCTGCGAAAACGCCCCGCTAGCTGCGAATTCTCGTGCTGGCGGGGCGTTTTTCTTTGTCCCGTGGTGTGTCACCTTGGGTCGCTGTAGGGCGTTGTGTTGCGGTGTCCACGGACGCATGGCGGACGGGAATCGGGGCCAGGGAGCGGTGTGGGTAGCCGCTTGGCGGGGGTTCCGGTGCCCGTTCCGGGGGTGCCCTGGCCTTGACGTTTGCCCCCGAGTCGGGCGTCCATCCCGGTGTGTCCGCCCGGCGGCCCGCGCGATTCCCGGGACGAGGGCGGCCGGGAAGGCGGGTGCGCTAATGTCTGGGGCAACGGTCCGGGAGACCGTGACGCTTGCCGGGCGGGCGGAGCGGGCGCGGGCCGCCCGCGTGTTCGTCTCTGAGGTGCTCGGCCCGGGGCACCCGTGCGGGGACGTGGCTGTCTTGCTGGTCAGCGAGATCTTCGGTAACAGTGTCCGGCACTCCGGCTCGGGTGCTGCCGGGGAGACGGTCACGGTCGCGGTCAGGGCCGGGGGCGGCATCGTCCGGGTCGAGGTCACTGACCGAGCCGGGCCGGGGACGCCGGAGCTGCGTCCTGCGAGCCGCGACGCGGAAGGCGGCCGGGGGCTTCAGCTCGTCGCGGGCCTCGCGGCGCGGTGGGGCTGGCGGCGACGGCGCGGCGGGCGGTTGGTCACCTGGTTCGAGTTGTCGCACCCCTGCTGATGTCTCCGCCCGGCGACTGGCCGCAGATGTACCTGGCGTGTACCTCAGCCGGGCGAGAGTGCCGGCGTCTGCCTGCTGCGGCGCAGGTCGCCGGCGCTGGCCGCCGGGCCAGGTAGATCGCAGGTACACGGCGGGTACATCGCAGGCACATCTGAGGACCAGGGTAATCGGTATGGTTGTCGGCCGGCCTGCCCGGGACACGGGGCGCGGCCTGGTGTCCCGGACTGGCCCTGATTGTCATCTTCCCCCGGGCGGGGGCCCGCGTCATGCTGGCAGCGGCCATGTCCGGTGACGGGAAGGACGCGATGGAGCCCGGTTTCGCCGCTGCGGAGATTGACACGAGCAAGCCGCACCCGGCTCGGATGTACAACGCTTACCTCGGCGGGAATGATAATTACCCGGCTGACCGCGCGGCGGTCAGGCAGATCGTTCGCGACTTCCCGGAGGTGCCCGCGATGGCGTTGGCCAACCGGGCCTTTCTCGGGCGGGCGGTGCGGTTCCTGGCCGCCGAGGCGGGGATTCGGCAGTTCATCGACATCGGCACCGGCATCCCGTCCGCGGGGAACGTGCACGAGGTCGCGGGACGGGCCGCGCCTGATACCCGGGTCGTCTACGTGGACAACGATCCGATCGTCCACGTTCACGCGAACGCGCTGCTGACCGGCGGCGGCGCCACGGGCATCGTGCTGGCCGACCTGCGCGACCCCGCCGCGATCCTCGCCCACCCCGCGCTGCTTGAGCTGATCGACTTCACCAAGCCGGTCGCCCTGCTGCTCGTGGCGATCCTCCATTTCATCAGGGACGAGGAGGACCCGGCCGGGATCGTGGCCACGCTGCGGGACGCGCTCCCGGCGGGCAGCTACCTGGCCTTGTCGCACGGGACGCTGGACTTCCACCCGGCCACCGACGCGGACCAGGCTGCGGCCGGGTACAAGAGCGCGACCGCCCCGCTGGTGCTGCGCGGCCGTGAGCAGGTGTCATCGTTCTTCGACGGGTTCGACCTGGTGGAACCGGGGCTGGTCCAGGCGCCGCTGTGGCGCCCGGAGGGCAGGCGGCCCCGCCCCCGGGACCTGGAGAAGATCGGCATCTACGCCGGCGTCGGGCGTAAGGCCCCTGCCGGCTTCTGACCGCAGCCTCTGAGCGTGGCACGCTTACGCCTGTGCTGATCGCGGCTGCGGGTCCTGCCAGGCTGCTGGGCGTTACCCGGGTCAACGCCGCCTGGGCGTGCCGGGCTGGCAGCCGTCAGGCTTCCCGGGTTCTTTCGAGGAGGGGCCGGTTCCAGCGCGCGGAGTGGTCGCCGGCCTGGAGGGTGGTGATCCGCATGGCGAGTTCCCGGCGGGCGAACGGCTGGGTGGGGGCGTTGCGGAGGTAGGTGCCCAGCCCGCTGACCTCCCGGACGGCTATCAGGGTCGCCAGGCCGGGCCAGTCGCGGGGGTCCCACCCGTAGGCGGCTCCGAAGCTCTGGAGGTCTTCTCGCGGGGGGTAGCCGAGCCGCTGGCTGGCGTAGAAGACCTGGGCGAGGTCCCACTCGCGCGGGCCGGCGGCGACGTGGTCCCAGTCGCCGAGCACGACTGTTCCGTCCTGCGCCCGGATGAGGTTGCCGGGGTGGGCGTCTCCGTGGATCAGGCCGGGAGGGTGGGGGAAGCGCAGCTCGTCCCACCTGCTGCGCAGTTCCTGTACCTGGCCGGCCAGCCAGTTGCGTTGCTCGGGGGCCATGGCACCCGGGGGCGCTGACTCCAGGGCGGCCGTGACGCCGGCGAGCGGGTCGGTGAACGCCTCGGGAGGGGACGGCGGGAGCGGGCGGGAGTGCAGGTCCCGCAGCAGGCGGGCCAGGTCGGCGGCGGACGCGGGAGGGCCTGCTGCCTCGGGCACGTACTGCCAGACCGAGGCGACCTTGCCGTCGATGGCGAAGGGCTGCCCCGGGACGGTCGCGGGCACCGTGCACGGGAAGCCGCCCTCGGCCAGCCACGCGGTGACCTTCAGCGACTCGGTGATGCGGGCGAGCGCCGACTGGCTGCCCGAGATCCGGATGACCAGGCCCGCTGCGGGGAGCCCGTAGACCGCGTTGCCGTGCAGGTGCAGGAGCCGCGCCCCTGCTGCCGGGACGCCGATCCGGCGGCAGACGTCGGCCAGCACGGCGTCGAACTCACGGCGGAACCCGTTGTCTTCCATGATCAGGATTGCCCGGAAGGTGTCATGCCGAACCGGTACCCGGGAAGGCCGGGCTGATGCCCCTGGGGACGGGACCTGTCGTCAGGACAGGGAGTGCAGCCCCGTGGTGATCGCCGCCCGGCCGAAGTCCTCGATCTGGTCGCCCAGGTCGCGGGCCTGCTGCGAGTCCCGGAAGACCGGCGCGGCAAGCTCACGGCGGACAAGCCCGAGCCGGGCGGTCAGCGTGGCCAGCCGCTGGCCGGCCGGGAGGGCCAGGACCGGTGCCAGTGCCGCCGCTCCGGCGTCCAGCGCCCCGGACCGCAGCCGGACCATGGCCAGGTCGGTGCGGGCCAGCGCCTGCCCGGCGACCCCGTGGTGCTCGCCGGGGCGCGGCCCCTGGTCGTAGAGGAGGATGGCGCGTTCCAGTTCCCCGGCTGCCTCGCGCCCGTGGCCGGTCTCGGCGAGCGCGCTGCCGGCCATGGAGCAGGTGGCGGCCTGCGACAGGGCGAACTCCTCGCCGCCGATCTCGGCCAGGTCGTCGCGGCTGCGGTCCTCCCAGGCGGCGTGCGCGAGGCCGACCTGCTGGCGGGCCGCGTCGGGCTCGCCGAGCCTGGCCAGGGCGCGGGCCTGCTCCAGGTGCAGGTTGGCGCCGACTAGGCCGCGCGAGGCGTACCGCAGGCCGTCGGCTGCCAGGTCGCGGCTGTCGGCGTACCGGCCGCGCCAGTACATGACGTAGGAGAGCCTCGCGCGCACCATGCCGCGCAGCGCGTTGTGGTCGATCACGTTGGCGTAGGCCCAGCCGGTCCGGAGCAGTTCCTCGGCGGCGTCGGGGTAGCCGAGGCGGTTGGCGGTCAGGCCCATCAGCTCGTGCAGGCAGCCGAGCAGGAAGTACAGCTCGGCCTCGTCGCGGGGCCGCGAACGCCGGTCCAGCAGCCGGTAGATGCGGTCGCGGACCTGGTGCATGTCCAGGAACGCGGGCAGCGGCGCGCCGGTATCGCACAGGCCCGACAGCCGGGCCAGGTCAGCCCGGAGCTGCTCCAGCGTGGCCTCGCCGATGCCTTGGCGCTCGTGCTCCGCCGCGTGGTCGCTTCCCTCGTGCGCCGCCATCATGACCTCATGCTCAACCGCGAAATCCCGCAAAACGGGCTCTTGCCTTCCACGGTAGGCGACGCCGGCAGGCACCGGCAGGGACGGGCCGGCGGTCGCGGCGATGACGGTCGGTTGCAGGGCCGGTACCGGGACCGCAGTGCCGGCCTCGGCCGAGAGGGCCGGCTCCGCGGCCTCGGCTGGTTTCCCGGTGCTGAGGCCGAACTGGCTGGGGTGGATGCCGAGGGCGCGGCAGTAGTGGAGCTTGTGGCGCTCGGAGATGCCGCCTTCCCGCTCCCAGCGGTGGATGTTGTGCAGCATGCCGCTCAGCTCGGGGACGGCTGTGTCGCCGGCCGCTCGCCCGGCCTGGACGAGGCGGCGGGCCATCTCGGCCTTCGGCCAGCCCCGGTCCTCGCGCTTCTGGCGCAGCCAGGCGGCCGTTTCGCTGTCCATCACGCCTCTATCCTCTCCCGGTCTCACGGGTTGCGCTGGCCTTACGGCCTGGACATTCCCGGACACGCCTGTGTCCGGGAATGTCCGGGGCTGTTCGCGTCAGGCGAGGAGGTCGTCGGCCAGTCCGGCCTTGGCCCCGGTGACGAAGGCGCTGATCTCGTTGGGCTCCAGGATCAGCGCGGGGCCGCCGGGATCGGTGGACTGGCGCAGCGCGACCCGTCCGCCGGGGAGCTTCTTCGCCTCCAGGCAGTCGCCGCCGTTCGGGCTGCTCCAGGGCTTGACCCAGCCGTCGGTGCCGAGGTCGCCGGCGGGCATGCCGTTGCGTGCTTCCATGTATCTCATATCTCCTTGCGGATTTTCCGGAGGATTCCCGCGGTTTCCTTGGCGGGCGCGGCCTGGGCGCTGATGCGGTCCAGGGCCTGGGCGTAAAGCGCGGTCTCGTCGGGCTTGTCGATGTAGAAGGCGCTGGTCAGCGACTCGCCGTAGACGATGTCGGGCTGCTCGTGGCCGTCGAAGTCGAAGCGGAAGAGGCGGAACGGCCCGTACACGGCGGGGTGCAGCCCGGCGGCCAGGGGCAGCACCTGGAGGGTGATGTTCGG